>Ga0067045_1030245_pt1 | contig 16070 bp, 10 predicted proteins | sample TerdegcTABiofilm_FD_59184 | JGI IMG/M metagenome (GOLD analysis project Ga0067045, IMG submission 59184) | Combined Assembly of (Gp0054472, Gp0054536) Wastewater bioreactor microbial communities from Singapore -Terephthalate degrading...
GGCGGCTCCAGCATATCCGCGCTGACAAACCGTAGGCAAGTACCATTGGACACCGGACTTATGCCTTGAAAATCCCGGGCCGAAGGCCCGCGCACCCTTCAGTCGGATGAATCCGGAGTACTCATGGCCAAACACTCGCGCGTGCCACCCGCCCGCTGCGCCGCGCCTGGCCCGGGGACCTGTTCGGAAGTCTGAGCGGGATCACGCAAGGCTACCTGGTGCTCCGTCTGGTGTAGTGATTCACGCGGTTGGGGTCTTATTCCAGAGCGTACACACCGCAGTTTCGTCCCGGAGGGACGTTTGACGGGCGATGTCCGACTCAACCATCCCCGCAATTCCGAATCACTACACTAGCATGCCCTGATGGAGGAAGCGATGATCCCATGTGGCACAGCCGCCCTCGGCTGTGCATGGCATTTCGCACAGCCGAGGGCGGCTGTGCCACACGTCGAAGCACGACGGACGGGGCACTAGTCGGGGTCGAAGCACGACCTGGGCGGGAGCGGGAAATCGGCGAACGAGTTGCCACCCGCCGCGATCGCCACGACCCGAAACGCGCCCTCCGGGGCCGGCTTGGCGATCCCGCGGGGACTGTTCGGCGTGGTCGGACCGACCAGGCACGTCGCCGTGCAAGGCGGCACGGCGACCACGTGGACCGGTACCACGTCCGACTCGCGGCACGCCAGGCGGCAGCCCTCGATCTGCGCCCACGTGACGCCCACCATTTGGGAGAGCCTCGCCGCGCGATCGTCCTGGAGATCGAGCACCAGAATGATCGCGCCTTCCAGCCCGTGGGTCAAAGCCTTCTGGTAGGAGAACTCGATCCGCTCGCGGTTGAGCAGTAGGAGTTGACGCCGGTACTCGGTGGCGAGCGACTCCTGCGGGGGCGGCACCCTCAAGGACCGGTCGTCCGGCTCCGCTCCGTGGTCCGTGCCCATGCGGCAGCCCTTCGATCAAGTGGTGGCGGTCGGCGATTTCGCTTGCTGCGACCGATCGACGTAGGTGGTGTGGAGCAAATGGTGCGAAAGGTGGCCCAGGGGCTTCTCGAAGAACTCCTTGTAGAGCTGCTCGACCTCGGGGTTCTCGTGGGACTTGCGAAGCTCGCGGGCGCGGTCGTCGAGATTGACCCCTTCAGTGCGGGCCTTTCGGGTCAGCGTGTTCGTGGGGATGATCTGCCCGCCGCCGCCGATGCAGCCCCCTTCGCAGGCCATGAACTCGATGAAGTGGTACCCGGCGAACTCGCCGCCGGAGCGGACCGATTCGCAGACCTTGCGGGCGTTGCCCAGGCCGTGGGCCACCGCCACCTTGAGTTCGACCCCGTTGACTGCGACGGACGCGACCTTCACGCCGTCGAGCGTGCCGAGCCCCTCGAACTCCAGCTTCTCCAAGGGCTTGCCGGCCGCCACTTCATAGGCGGTCCGCAGGGCGGCCTCCATCACGCCGCCGGTCCGGCCGAAGATCGGGGCAGCCCCCGTATACTGTCCGAGCAACGGGTCGGCTTCCTCCTCCGGCATGGTCGCCAGGTCGATCTTGCCCATCTTCAACAGCTTGGCCGCCTCGCGGCTGGTGAGCACCGCGTCGAGGTCCTGGAACCGGTCGCCGGCCTCGATTTCTCCCTTCTCAAGCCAGTAGCGATGGGCCGAGTCCATTTCCTCGCGGGTCGCCTCGATCTTCTTGGCCGTGCAGGGCATGATCGAGACGACGAACATCTTCCGCGGGTCGATCCCGAGGCATTTCGCGGCGTAGGTCTTGGCCACGGCCCCGAACATCTGCTGCGGTGACTTCGCCGTGGAGAGGTTGGGGATCAGGTCGGGGTAGAAGATCTCGCAGTAACGGATCCAGCCGGGCGAGCAGGAGGTGAATTGCGGCAGCCGGCCGCCGTTGTGGAGCCGGTGGAGCAGTTCGTGTCCCTCTTCCAGGATCGTCAAGTCGGCGGTGAAGTTCGTGTCCCACACCTTCCGGAACCCAAGGCGACGCAGTCCGGCGTAGAGCTTCCCGGTTACGAGCGAGCCGGGCTCCATGCCGAACTCCTCGCCCAGCGTCGCGCGTACGGCGGGCGCAAACTGCACGACGACGCACTTCGTCGGGTCCTTCAGGGCGTGCCATACCTTGCCGGTGTCGTCGACCTCCCGCATCGCCCCCAGGGGCCGCGAGAACGCACACCGCGTACAGCCCATCATCTCCGCAACGAAATCGGGGATCTTCCGGAAACCGACCGGGCAGCTCAGGATGCACTGTCCGCACCGCGTACACTTGGAGTCGTCGAAGAGCACGCCCTGCTGTTCGTCGAACGACAGAGCGCCGACCTCCTGGGTCGCGTTGCACGTGTCGACGCACGCCTTGCAGCGGACGCAGGCGTTGGGATCGTGAAGGATCGACGGCCTCGAGCCGCGCGGCTCGAAGTGCCATTGCGCCCGCTTCTCCAGATCGATCAGCCCGTCCGATTCCGCCTCCACCGCCGCGAACTCCTGGGTCTGGGCGATGAACTGGCACTGCTGCCGGTCGTGGAGGTGCGTGAGCCTCTCCTGCAGCGCCGCTTCGAGCTGCGGGGAGCGGGTGTTGATCGTCATTCCCTCGCGCACCCGGCGGTCGGCCCAGACCGCGATCGGCACCACCCGGCCGTCGACTTCCACCAGGCGGACCAGAGGACACCACGGGTTGTCGATCCAAGAAGACTCCTCGAATCCCTGCGGCTGATACAGGGACTGGTGCTCCCTCTGGAGCACGTTCAGGATCGTCAGGGGACTTTCCAGTTTCAGCGGCCGGCCGTTCAATTCAATGGCAATGGTCATCAGAGGGTGCCGTCCTCCCTAGAGAAATGGTCTGGTGGGGATATTACGTATTTGGAAATCGTAATACCTCTGGAGAATACCCGGTTCTCGGGCAAGCGTCAATACTTCGCTGGCTGTCGCCGCGATGGTATACTGCGCCGGATGCGACACCCTCCCACTTCTGGGGAAAAAGCCATGCCTCGCAACGAAGAGCGTTCTCCTCTCGTCCGGCCTTCGACACGCCGGAGATTCCTGAAGACCGCGGCCGTGTTGGGGACCGCAGCCCTGGCCTCGCCCTGGGTGGCGCCGGCCTCGGTCTTCGGCGCAAAGGCCCCGAGCAACCGGATCCACGTGGCCGTGATCGGCAACGGCAACCAGTCGACGCTCGACCTGCCGGCCTTTCTCGAACAGCCCGACACCCAGGTGCTGGCCGTCTGCGACGTCAACACGGCCAGCTACGGGTACCTGACCGATCAGCAATTCCTCGGGCGCAAACCGACGCAGGAGAAGGTCGATGCCTTCTATGCGAAGAAGTCGCCTTCCGGCCAATACAAGGGATGTGCGGCGTATCACGATTTCCGGGAAGTGCTCGCCCGCAAGGACATCGACGTCGTGGTGATCGTGGTCCCCGACCACTGGCATGCCCTGATCGCGATCGCGGCCGCGGCGTCGGGCAAGGACATCTACTGCGAGAAGCCGATGTCGCTTACCGTCGAGCAGGGGCGGGCGATGATCGCGGCCGTGCGCAAGCACAAGCGGATCTTCCAGACCGGAAGCCAGTTCCGCTCCAGCCCGGCCAACCGGCTCGGGTGCGAACTGGTCCGCAACGGCCGGATCGGCCAGCTCAAGCGGATCCTCACCTTCGTCGCCAAGCAGAACGCCGACGACCCCGGCCCGGGCTGGAAGCCGATGCCGGTGCCTGAAGGTTTCGACTACGACTTCTGGCTCGGCCCGGCCCCCGTGGCGCCCTATCATAAGGGCCGCTGCCTGTATCGCTTCCGCTTCAACCTCGACTACTCGGGCGGGCAGACCACGAACTTCGGCTGCCACAGCAACGACATCGCCCAGTGGGGCAGCGGCAACAGCGACACGGTGCCCGTCGAGTACGAAGACCTCGGCTCGGAGTGGCCCGTCCCGGGCAGCCTGTACAGCACGGCCACGAAGGTCCATTTCCGGGCCCGGTACGCCAGCGGATTGGAACTCGTGTGCGAAACGGCCGAGCCGTTCTTCGGCTGCCGCTTCGAGGGGACGGAAGGCTGGGTGCAGTTCGACTTCCAAGGCCTGCACACGCATCCCGAGTCGCTCAAGACGACGGTCTTCGGCCCGAACGAAGTCCGCCTTCCGGTGAGCAATCCGCAGCGCAAAGAGAACTCCTCCAAGTTCTTCATCCCCGACCACGCGAGGAATTTCCTCGATGCGGTGAAGAGCCGCAAGGACCCGATCGAGCCGGTCGAGATCGGCCACCGCACCGCCACGCTCTGCCACCTGGGCAACATCGCCATGCGTCTGAAGCGAAAGATCCGCTTCGACCCCGAGAAGGAGCAGATCGTCGGCGACGAGGAAGCCAATCGGATGCTCGGCCGACCCATGCGGGGCCCGTGGCATCTGTAGAACCGCCAAGCCCACGGGTTGCAGCCCGTGGGCTTTCGGGGGCGGCAGGTGTTCAGCTTACCGGGCCCCGACCTCGTAGCACCACAGCGCTTCGTGATAGCGCAGATAGAGCCTGCCGTGGAGCAGGACGGGGTGCGCCCAGGCGTCGCGTTTCGTCTTCGGCACGAGCGGGAATTGGCCGGCGATTTCCAGGGCGGTCTTCGTGGGCTTGAGCAGAGCGACCCGGCCGTCCTCCGCCAGGCAGTAGAGCCGGCCCTCGGCATAGACGGCGGCCCCGGTGGTCAGGTCCTTCTGTTCGGTCTCAATCTCGCCCGTCTTCCAGTCGAACGAGAACCACCACTTGGGCTTGCGATAGCCGGCGGCGTACAGGTGCCCGTCGACGAGCACGGCCCCGCCCGTGACCGTATCCAGCCCGTTCGTCCAGCCCGGCTCCGCCTTGATCTCCTCTCCCTCGGCCCGCAGGCGATAGAGGAGGGCCGGCGTGTAGGCGGTCACGTAGAAGATGCTCCCGGAGCCGAAGACGGGCGGGGTCACGTTCACGCCGTACTGGTTCTTCAGGGGAACGGTCCAGAGGAGCTTCCCGGTGTCGGCCTCGACGCCGAAACCGTGGCCCGAGGAACAGTTGGCGATCAGTCTTCGCCCCGCGTAACGGAAGAGGATCGGCGACGAATGCGTGGCACGGTCCTCGGCCAGCGGCTCGGTGGTCCACACGGTGCGGCCGGTCCGCTTGTCCAAGGCCGCCATGAGGGCCTTCCGGCCGCCGGGGGTGACGATCAATCGCGGGCCATCGACCAGCAGGCACTCGCTCAGGGCCCACGTGATGTTGCGTCCCTCGAACCGCTCGAGCACGTTGACGGCCCACTCCTCACGCCCGCTCTCGGCGTCGAGGCAAACCACGCGGCCATGGGCGTTCATCTGGTAGAGCCGGCCTTCGGAGTAGACGCACGTGGCCCGGGCGCCCGGGAAGGAACCGGTCCACGCCTCGCCGTTGGCCGTCTGCCATTTCAGGTTCCCGTCGAGGTCGAGGGCGAAGACCATCAGCTTGTCGCCCACGTCGCCGGTGACGAAGAGCCGGTCCCGTCCGATGATCGGCGAGGACCAGCCCGTCCCCAACTTGTCCTTCTTCCAAAAAAGCTTGGGCCCGCCCGCCGGCCAGTGCGGCAGGAGGCCGGTTTCGGTGGAGATGCCGTCGCGACGCGGCCCACGCCATTGCGGCCAGCCGGGCTCCGGCGACGCGATCATGCCGTCAGACTCGTTCGCCGAAGCCTCGCCCGCCACGGCAGACGTTGCGATTCCGTTCGACACCACGAGAAGAACGATCGCGACGGCAAACCTCAAAACCACAGTCCAACCGAAGCTCCCCTCTCCCGTCCGCGGGAGAGGGGCAGGGGGTGAGGGCATGATGCAGCACACAACGCGGTCCTACCGGAAGAACACCAACGTGAGCACGACAAACAACGGTACCAGCACGCCGACGCTGTAGAGCAAGTATCCGAAGAAACTCGGCATCGGCACTCCCGACTTCTCGGCGATCGCCTTGACCATGAAGTTCGGTCCGTTGCCGATGTAGGTCATCGCGCCCATGAAGACCGCGCCCAGGCTGATCGCCACGAGAAGCGACTCCTGCGCTCGGGCGACCAGATTCGCCGGGTCGCCGCCGAGCGAGCGGGCCGTCTCCAGGAAGACGACGTAGGTCGGCGCGTTGTCGAGCACCGAGGAAAGGCTGCCCGTGGCCCAGAAGAACTGCGACGGGAGCGTCAGCCCCAGGGCGGGCCCGCGCACGTGGAGGATCTGGAGCGGCGCCTGCATGCAGACGAAGATCCCCAGGAACAGGGCGGCCACTTCGAGGATGGCGTGGTAGGTGAATCGGTTCTGCCGCCGCGTCGCTTGGCTTCCCAAGAGCAACGACAGGCCGATCAGCCCCAATTGAATCACCTCGCGCAGGAAGATCCACGGATGCCAGTCGGTCCCGGGAAACGTCTTGGCAGGGTCGAGCAGCATGATCGTCGGGATGACTCCGAGGAGCAACAGGGCGTTCGGCCAGATCCCGGCAAAACGCAGGCGATGCACGCGGGCCTCGTCAACGGCGATGTCCCGCGGCTCCTCCCGGGGATAGCACCACCACCGGTCCCAAACATAGTAGACGGCCACCAACGCCCCGTTGACCGACAACCACTCCAGCCAGAGCCGCGTGGTCCAGAGGAAGGGGACTCCCCTCAGGTACCCGAGGAATAGGGGTGGGTCGCCCAAGGGCAAGAGGCAGCCGCCGCAGTTGCACACCACGAAGATGAAGAAGACGACCGTATGCCGGATGTGCTTCCGCTCGCGGTTCGTCTCCAGCAGCGGACGAATCAGCACCATCGCGGCTCCCGTCGTGCCGATCAGGTTCGCCAGAACCGCACCGGCCGCCAGAAACAGGGAGTTGGTGAAAGGATGCGCGGGCAGGTCCCCCTCGATCCGTAGCCCGCCGCTGATCGTGTAGAGCGTCAGCAGCAGGGTGATGAAGGGGATATACTCCGAGAGAACGGCGTTCTGGAACACCGCCCAAGTCAGGCCGAAGCTGAGCCCGCCGGCCGAGGGTTCCACCGTCCGCTCGACCGGCCAATGGGCAACCACCGGATGGCCGTAGACGAAGAGGTAGTAGAGGAGCGTCGCCACGCCGAGGAAGACCGACACATAGAACTTGTGCAGGTTGCTCTCCCACCACTCCGAAACTCTCGGCACCAGCGGAAACACGGCGATCGCCAACAGCAGGGCGGCGAAGGGAGTCACCATCCAGTAGGGTGGATGCTCGGTGATCGCGGGGTGATGCTGCGACTCGGAAGCCTCCAAGGCATGGCCGGGCGCCGACCCGCTATGCCCTTGCGGCAGACCCGCAATCCCTGCGCCCACATAGCCCACGATCACAACCGCGATGAACCCGAGGAGGAACTTGTTGGAGCTTGCGTGAGGGGTGTGTTCGTGCATGCTTCGGGAGGGGCCGATAGGGGTGGGGACGTCGATTTCGTCCAACGCTTCTTGGAAGAAGCGGGAAACGTCCTATTCTCCCCACCCGGGCCATCTCCTGCAAGCCGTAACCGACTCCCCATCGGGTCCGGCCACTTGCAGCCCCTGCTCGCGCCGTGCTAACATTGTGGGATTTTACAGCGAGCGAACCCCGTCTCATGGCGGGGAACGATGACCGAGCAAGGCCGCGCCGGGAATCGCCGGGATACAAAGGAAACAGTCCAGCCGTATGAAGTTGTCGAGAGAGGAGAGGGTTTCCATTCAGAGTTGTGCGAACAGGAGACGGCTTCTTGTCTTTCCCATTTTTCCAGGACTTTCCCTTTTCCCTTCCCCTACTCGCACTTCATTCCGCTGAATACTCACAGGACAAGGAATCCGCCCCGTGCCGCGTCGCGATGATATTCACAAGATTCTGCTGATTGGCTCCGGCCCGATCGTCATCGGGCAGGCGTGCGAGTTCGACTACTCGGGGACGCAAGCCTGCAAGGCGCTCCGGGAAGAGGGGTACGAGGTCGTCCTCATCAACTCGAACCCGGCCACCATCATGACCGACCCGGAGATGGCCGACCGGACGTACATCGAGCCTCTCACTTGGGAGATGGTCGAGAAGGTCATCGAGGCGGAGCGGCCGGATGCCCTGCTCCCTACCTTAGGGGGGCAAACTGGGCTCAATCTGGCTATGGACCTCGCCCGGCACGGCGTGCTTGAGAAGTACGGCGTCGAGATGATCGGGGCCAATGCCGAGGTGATCGCCAAGGCCGAGGAGCGGGACCAGTTCCGCCTGGCCATGGAGAAGATCGGCCTGGAGGTGTGCCGCGGCCGTACCGTCCACAGCCTGGAAGAGGCGCGGGGGCTGCTCCAGGAGATCGGGCTGCCGGCGGTGGTCCGGCCCAGTTTCACGCTCGGCGGGAGCGGCTCCAGCATCGCCTACAACCGGGAGGAATTCGACGAATTGGTGTCGCGCGGTCTGACCGCCTCCCCGATCCACGAAGTCCTGCTGGAGGAGTCGGTCCTCGGCTGGAAAGAATACGAGATGGAGGTGATGCGCGACAAGGACGACAACGTCGTGATCATCTGCTCCATCGAGAATTTCGATCCGATGGGCGTCCACACCGGCGACTCGATCACCGTGGCCCCGGCCCAGACGCTCACCGACAAGGAATACCAGCGGATGCGCGACGCCTCGCTCGCGGTGATCCGCGAGATCGGCGTGGAGACGGGCGGGTCGAACATCCAGTTCGCCATTCATCCCGAGACGGGACGCATGGTGGTGATCGAGATGAACCCCCGGGTGAGCCGCTCCAGCGCGCTGGCGTCGAAGGCCACGGGGTTCCCGATCGCCAAAATCGCCGCGAAACTGGCCGCGGGCTACCGGCTCCACGAACTGCCCAACGACATCACGCGTCTGACCAAGGCCTGCTTCGAGCCGACGATCGACTACGTGGTCGTGAAGGTGCCGCGGTTCGCTTTTGAGAAATTCTCCGAAGCCAGCCCGGACCTCACCACGCAGATGAAGAGCGTGGGCGAGACGATGGCGATCGGGCGCACGTTCAAGGAGGCGTTCCAGAAGGCGCTGCGGGGCCTGGAGGTGGGCAGCTTCGGCTTCGGCTGCGACGCCAAGGACCTCTGGGGGACGACACGGCAGCCGGCACTCGACGACGTCCGCGCCCGCCTGGCCCGGCCCGACGACCAGCGCGTCTGGTATCTCCGCTACGCCTTGAAATACAAGATGTCGGTCGAAGAGATCTACGAGCTGACCGGCATCGACCCTTGGTTCCTCGACAATCTCCAGGAAATCGTCGAGCTGGAGGAGCGGTTGCGAGACGCCGGCAGCATGGCGGCCGCCGACGATGCCCTGCTCCGCCAGGCCAAGCAGTTCGGCTTCTCCGACCGGCAGTTGGCCCATCTCTGGGGCGCGACCGAGATGGACGTGCGAAGCCACCGCAAGCAGCGGGGGATCGTGGCCACGTTCAAGGCGGTCGATACCTGCGCGGCGGAGTTCGAGGCCTACACGCCTTACTTCTATTCGACCTACGAAGACGAAGACGAAACGCCCCCGAAGAAGCCCGGCAAGAGGCGGGTGATGATCCTCGGGGGCGGCCCGAACCGGATCGGCCAGGGGATCGAGTTCGACTACTGCTGCTGCCATGCCAGCTTCGCCCTGAGGGAACTGGGGATCGAGTCGATCATGGTCAACTCGAACCCGGAGACCGTGAGCACCGACTACGACACGAGCGACCTCCTGTTCTTCGAGCCGCTCACGACCGAGGATGTGCTCAACATCTTCGACCGCGTGGAGCCCGAGGGCGTGATCGTCCAGTTCGGCGGGCAGACGCCGCTGAACCTGGCCCGGGCCCTGGCCAGCGCCGGCGTGCCGATCCTCGGCACGAGCGTCGATACGATCGAGGACGCCGAGGACCGCGAGAAGTTCAAAGACTTCCTGGAGCGGCTCAAGCTCGCGCAGCCGGCCAACGGCATCGCGCGGAACCTGGGCGAGGCGAGGGCGGCCGTGGCCAAGGTGGGCTACCCGGTGCTCGTGCGGCCCAGCTTCGTGCTCGGGGGCCGGGCCATGGTCATCTGCTACGATGCCGCCCAGTTCGAACACTTCGTCAAAGAGGCGTTCGTCGTGGCCGAAGGGCAGCCCGTCCTGATCGACCGCTTCCTGGAGGACGCCACCGAGGTCGACGTCGACGCCGTGTCCGACGGCGAGCGCGTGATCGTGGCCGGCGTCATGGAGCACATCGAGGAGGCCGGGGTCCACTCGGGCGATTCCGCCTGCGCCATCCCGCCCTACAGCCTCGAAGGACCCGTGGTCGCCGAGATCAAGGAGGCCACCCGCGCCATGGCCCGCGACCTCGAAGTCAAGGGCCTGATGAACGTCCAGTACGCCGTGAAACGCGAAGACGGCCGGCCGAACGTCTATATCCTCGAGGTGAATCCGCGGGCGAGCCGCACCGTGCCGTTCGTGTCCAAGGCGATCGGGGTCCCGTTGGCCAAGGTGGCGACCAAGGTGATGATGGGGGTGAGCCTGGCCGAGCAAGGCATCACGGAGGACCCGATTCCCTCCCACGTCTCCGTGAAGGAGGCCGTCTTCCCTTTCGTGAAGTTCGCAGGGGTCGACATCGTCCTCGGCCCGGAAATGAAGTCGACCGGCGAGGTCATGGGGATCAGCGAACGGTTCTCGATCGCCTTCGCCAAGAGCCAGGTAGCGGCGGGCACGGTCCTGCCGAGTTCGGGACGGATCTTCATCAGCGTGGCCGACCGCGACAAGCAGCATGTCGTCGGGCTCGCACGCCGCTTGGAGCAACTCGCCTACGACCTCATCGCCACGCGCGGCACGGCCCAATGCTTGGAGGAGGCGGGCATCCGCGTGCAGCGGATCAAGAAGATCCAGGAAGGGCACCCGAACCTGATCGACACCATGCGCGACGGCCAGCTCCAACTCGTGCTCAATACGCCCAGCGGCAAGGGCGCCCGGACCGACGAAGGCCACATCCGCGCCGCGGCGGTCTCCATGGGCATCCCCTGCATCACCACCCTCCAGGCCGCCGACGCCGCCGTCAAAGCCATGGAGGCAATGCGCGAAGGCGAAATCACGGTCCAAACGATCCAGGACCGGTTCCCCAAGCACGGCAGGAAGCAGCCCGCCGGGGGAGTCTAAGCGGATGCGTCCAGAAGCACGCCATTTCGCCTCGACCGGCTTTCAGATTCGAGGTATCATTCGGGGCCTCAGGAACGGCAAACGATGCTGTGGATTGCGCGGCGTCGTCTGGCCTCTCGGGGGGCTGTCGCCGGTCCTGACAGGGAGTCGATGCCATGGAACAGCCGATGGGCCCGGTCACCAACGAAACGCTTCGGTCGCTGCACGATCGTCGCAGTGTCCGCAACTTCACCGACCAGGAGGTCGACGACGAGGTCCTGAACGTCATCCTCGATGCGGCCAACCGGGCCCCCTCGGCCCATAATCAGCAGTCCTGGCGGTTCACCGTCCTCCGCAACGTGAAGAAGCACGCCCTGGCGGAGTTGGTGACCGCCAAGGCCGCCGAGTTTCCCAGGCCGGCTTCCATCTTGCTCCGAATGGCCTCCCGAAGCATCCTCGGCGCCCCCGTGGTGGTCGCCGTATCCAACACCGGCGACTTGATCCGGCACGGCTCCGAGCTGTTCCAGGTCGATGGGGAACGGGCCGGCGATTTCTTCCGGACCATGGAGATCCAAAGCTCGGCGGCTGCCGCTGAGAATCTGCTCGTTGCCGTCACCTCGCTTGGACTGGGCGCCGTGTGGCTCGGGATCCTGTTCCTGATCAAGGACGACGTGCTGCGATTTCTCGGCGAGCCCGAAGGGGAGTTCATGGCGGTGATCCCCGTGGGCTATCCTGCCAGGACGACCGAAGGGCCGAGGAAACGGCCTCTCGAGACCATCGTCAGGCGTCTCGACTGACCTGGGTCGTGGAGCCGGATCTCCCGGTCACTGGACCGGGAACGTCAACCGCAAGATCGCAGAGAATACCAGGCGTCTGAAACCCGTTGAGCGCCCCCATGGTCGAAGCTCAGGCCGGATCTCGGTCAAGCTCGATGTCCATCGACGAACTGAATCGCCGCAAAGCCGCCTGGCCCAGTTCTTTGGTCGTCCGGTGTCTGCCAACCGCCGGCCATGCGACCACTTCCTTCAACTCCGGCATCACTTCCACCAATTGCTCGGCAAGGAACTGAGCCGACAGGCGAATCGAAGACTGCTTCGATCTCTCCAAGATCGACATGACCGTCTTCATCATCCGCAACAACTGGGCTCGTCTCAGCACAGGTGCCGAGAGCGATGTGTCGCCCTCCGCCAACAACTCTGTCACGGGGACATCCAGCGCTTCCTGCCAGGCATACAGCGTGCTAAGCGGGAGGTCGTTGTCTTCCTCCTGCTGGAGTACCTCCTCCGGCGACGATCCGAGACGCCGGGCGATCGTACGTCGCGTGACGCCTTCCTGCCGTCGCACCTCGGCCAGCCGATGAAGCCGGCGACGAGCCCGTAGGGAATGAACTGGGACAGGTTGGCCCGTAGCAGGCCCCGAAATCGCGAAAATCGCAGTGCTCACGACCACCTCCCCTCATTTCCGTATCCAAACCCGGAACCCGCGTCGCAGACGAGGCTGCCGAATCTCAGGAACTCAAGACACCCCTTCCAGAAGTCACCCGAACGTCCGCAAGACACCGCTTGTGGCCCCTTGGGCTTCTTGGGCGGCTCGCGAGTCAATTGAGCAATTGACGTGCCAACGGACGACTTTGCGACAATTTCCGAAGGCCAGAGTGCTCACGAGACACAATAAGTTGGAACACAAGGAGTTAGGAAGGCGCAATGACCAAGAGCAGGTCGGCATTGGCCGGGATCCGGTGACAACAACGGCCCCGCGCAAGTTGTATCGTTTTGCTGCACCTCGTGCGGCTTCTGGGCCGACCAGGGCAGGCTCGCGCACCAGCCGCCCTGCAACGCACGGGAGGACGATTGAGAAGAGGTGGGGGGCGACCCTTGTGGCGATTGAACTTGCGGCAGCGGGACCAGAACTGTCCGGCTCACGGGCCCCGCCCCGCACTTCCTCACCAGGCAAACCGCCGTGTCGGCACTGACGCCAGATCGACCGTGCCGGGGAGGGGCGTAGCCTTAGGGAGCTGAGCGGGGCATGAGCGGCTGCTCAAGGAACTTGTCGCACAACGCTTGAATCGTGCAGCCGCCAGGCTGGCGATCCCGCGGAATCCGCCCGGCGACGAGGTCGTCTCGTTCCAACTTGCACTTCTCTTCGGCCCCATCGGGATCGCCCCACCGCCCGAGGTGGTGTCGTTGATCTTCTTGGCCCACGGACCGGTCGGGTGAGGCCAGAGAGGGAAGTTCTTCCGCGGCTTCCGTGGCGTTTCGGCGTCCTTGCCCGCCTTGCCAGCACGCGCCGGTCTGATACACTGATTTGTTCCGTAGTCGCCGTACGCCCGTTCGGCCCCTTCAGGATCATTCCAGGGGCCGAAATCATGCAGCTTGCCGTTGATCTTCTTGGCCCAGCGACCGGTCGCATGGGCCAAGAGCGGGAAATCGGGACGCGGTTTGGCAGGTCGCTCCATGTTGCTGCCCTTGAATGTGGAAGTGGCGGGGTGGACGTTGAAAACACGGTAGCGGTACCGGGTGTCAAACGCTCGGGAAGTGCGGTAGTCTCACGGATGTCAGGGTGTATGGTAGGTGTAGCAAGACTACCGCAGGTGTCAGAGAAAGTCAGCAACCATGCGTTGTTCCCGAGAAAGACGCATGTGCGCCCGTAGCTCAATTGGATAGAGCATCGGTCTTCGGAACCGAGGGTTGGGGGTTCGAATCCCTCCGGGCGTGCTTACGGCATAAGGACTTACGACGACTTCCGTCAAACCGTCAACTGACATGTACCCGGGTACATGTCAGTTGACGGTTCTTGTTCTCGGACCCGGATCGGGGGGACGGAGAGTCGATCGGAGGACCTCAGCATCCCGCTGCACGTCCCCCGGTGCGTAGAACTTGCGAGTGGTATCCCAGGACGCGTGCCGCATCACTCGGCAGATAACCAGTGGGGGCACCCCGGCGTTACGGAGTCGTTCGCCACAGGACCGCCGCAGGTCATGGGCGGTCGCATGCTTTGTCGGTCGTCCGGTCCGTTCATCGGCCTGCTCTACAACGATCCCGGCTGCCTCCCCGATCCGAGCCACCACCTTGCCGACCCACTCTGCATCCGGACGACGGTGACGGATCTTTCGTCCAACTCGAAGCTCGAGAGACAGGGGATTGAAGACCCATCCCCGCCGCTGCTCGGCCAACGTCTGTAGCAGCAGACTTTCAAACCATGGCAGCAGCGGGATGTTCTCTTCGGTGTCGTTCTTCTGCATGGCCGCCGGGATGTCCAGAATCGGTAGCTGGTTGTCCCTCCAAACAGGCCGGATCGTTCCCGGCAAGTCCCAGGAGACGTGCATCATTTCTTCCAGACGCAGTGCCGATTCCCACAAGCCTCGTAGAACATGCTTCCAGGATTCGGCCGCTTCATCACCGACCACTCCGGCGGTTGCTTCCAGCATCTTCTTGAACTCCGTTTCGGTGATCGGTCTGCCCTTCATCACCTTGAGCTTCGGAGTCTTGATCTTCCGAATCTTCGGAGCCGTTGGAAGCCAACCTTGGAGCTGTGCCCAGTTCAGTGCCGCGAGGATGCTGTTCATGTAGCCCCGGACGGTATGGGACGAACGAGGCTTCTTCCGAAAGCTCTGCTCGCCCGTTTGTATAGCGACAATTACATCTCCGGTCTGACGACAATTAGAATTCCCGGATGAGGGCGATCCGGTAGACTATCGCAAGTCTCCATGGGAGGGGGGCTTGCGATGGTCACGGATCGACAGGTGAAGCGGTTGTGGCGGGCGTTGTCGTCGGGCAAGACGTTGGGTCAGTCGGCAGACAAGGCAGACATGGACGAGAAGACGGCGAGGAAGTATAGGGACCTTGGGCGACTTCCAAGCGAGGTTGCACCGGAGCGGACGTGGCGGACCCGGGAAGACCCGTTTGGGGAGGTCTGGCCGGAAGTACACGAGCAGTTGCAGGAGGCTCCCGGGTTGGAGGCTAAGACGCTGTTCGTGTGGCTTCAAGGGAAATACCCGGGGAAGTTCGACGACTCGCAGTTGCGGAGCTTTCAGCGAGGGGTGAAGCGTTGGCGGGCGACGGCGGGTCCGGCGAAGGAGGTTTTTTTTGAGCCAGGTGCATCCTCTGGGGCGGTTGTGTGCCTCGGACTTCACCCCCATGAAGAGTCTGGGGGTAACGATCGGCGGCCAACCGTTCGACCACCTGGTGTACCACTGGGTGCTAACGTACTCGAACTGGGAATCGGTCACGATCTGCTTTTCGGAGAGTTTTGAGAGTCTCAGCGAGGGGTTTCAAAACGCCGTGTGGGAGTTGGGCGGGGTGCCCAAGCGGCACCGGACGGATCGGATGAGCCTGGCGGTGAACAACGCCTCGGATGAGAAGGAGTTTACCGAGCGGTACACGGGGCTGATGGGTTACTACGGGATCGAGATGGAGAAGATCCAGCCCGAGGAGCCGAACGAGAACGGCGACGCCGAACAATCGCACCGGCGGTTCAAGGAAGCGGTCCAGCAGGCGTTGTTGCTGCGTGGCCATCGGGACTTCGAGAGTCGTGAAGCCTACCAGCGGTTCCTGCGGGAACTGGTAGCCGGGCGGAATACGGGGCGCCGGAAACGAGTGGACGAGGAGTTGCCTCTGCTGGGGCGGCTGCCCGAGCGGCGACGGGAGAGCGCCAAGCGAGTTTCGGTACGGGTGGACAGCGGAAGTCTGATCCACGTGGACAGCAACACCTATACGGTTCCCAGTCGGCTGATCGGGGAGAAGGTCGAGGTGCGGCTGTACGTGGAACACGTCCGGCGAAGGTCGCTCGCCAAGTCCGAACGCTTCTGGAAGGCTCGTTCGTGGACCGTCGTGAGAACCTCTTGTTGTTCGGCAAGACCGGCACGGGCAAGACGCACCTTTTGTCGGCGATCGCCCAGGAACTGGTCCGCAGCGGACGGAAGGTGGTCTCCTGGCCGTGCGCCCTTTTGGTGCAGGAACTCTTGGTGGCCAAGCGAGACTTGAAGCTCAGCCGGGTGCTGAAGCGGATGTCCCAGTGCGAGGCGTTGCTGATCGACGACATCG
>Ga0067045_1030239_pt1 | contig 16054 bp, 11 predicted proteins | sample TerdegcTABiofilm_FD_59184 | JGI IMG/M metagenome (GOLD analysis project Ga0067045, IMG submission 59184) | Combined Assembly of (Gp0054472, Gp0054536) Wastewater bioreactor microbial communities from Singapore -Terephthalate degrading...
CAACACCGGAAGTTATGCAATCTATTCTAAGCAAAATATGCTTGATGACAAGCGTAAAGTGCCAGACCAATTACCGCAATCATTACGAATACGAATATTGTTGCACCAAGTTTTCCCATTTTATTTACCTCTTAAAATTTTTGTTTAAAAATGTTTTCATTATTCATTTTTACTAAAAATTACTTTAAGAGAACCATCTTCTTTGTTGCTACAAAATTGCCGGCGGTTATTCTGTATATATATGTTCCGCTTGCAACTTTCTGTCCAGAATTGTCCTCCCCATTCCAGTTAACTATATGATTACCAGCATTCTTGTAATCATTTACCAATGTACTAACTTCTCTACCAAGCATATCGTATACCTTAATGGTTACGAAATTATCTTTTGGTATTGAGTATGTAATACTGGTAGTCGGGTTAAATGGATTCGGATAATTCTGTGCTAACTCGAAATTGGCTGGTATTACTTGATGCTCTGGTTCTACACTCGTAACACTTCCTGTTGAAAAAGATCCAACAGATGAATATAACGATTGTGTTCCGCTATTGTTCTTTGAAGAAACTCTCCAGTAGTACTTCGAATTCTTATCTAAACCATCAATCTTAGCAACTGGTTCGTTTACTCCGCTTATCTTAACAGCGTTTGTAAAATCTGCATTCTTCGAATATTCAACATCATATTTCAGATGAGTTTGAGGTTGACCCGGTAATGCCCAGGTTAATATTGCAGACGTACTGTTTATCGGCTGTCCCTGTATTGGGCTGACAACTAATGGTACTATTGCAGTAGCTCCGGCGGCGGTTTCAAAACTTACTACATAAGACCAGCTCGAAACAGTATTAGGCGGTGCTGCTAACCTTGACTGAACTTGCCAGTAATATGTAACACCAGCAATTAATGCTGGGGGTGCAGAAGGTAATGAATTATATGCAATTGATGTTGAACTTGTCCAACCGGATGATTGAGCCGTAACATGATTCAACATACCACTGCCATCAACACTTGAATAAGGTGATATTCTTACTCTGTATTCAAGAGCCGGAGGTGTTACTGCAAACCAGGACATTGTCGGATTTAATGTTGGCACTATCGTTCCAACAGGTGCTGTTGGAAATGGAACCGATACTATACTAGTTGAAGCTGGAATAACAAAGCTTTCTGCTGTTGACCATGCTGACCATGTTGTTCCACCATCTACTGATGATCTTACTCTCCACCAGTATGTTCCTGGGGTTAGCGAACCGGCAAGTGTATAATACAGATTTGATGCTAACCATGCTGATGTTCCTAATGGAGTTGCAAAGTCTGAAGCATCATCCCACTGAACTTGGAAATGTAATCCGGTTGTAAAAGTTCCTGTGTACCAGAAGAATGTTGGCGGATTTAAATAATAATCATATCCTCCGACCGGCCATGATGGATAAGGTACTGGTGCAACAGTAGGGGTTGAGCTGTATACAACAAAACTCTCAATAGAAGACCAAGGTCCATAATTAGTACCATCATAACACCTTACCTGCCAATAATATGTTTGACCTGGTGTTAATGGTGCTGGAAATACTGTGAATAAATTCGATGTTAATGCAAGGTTAGCAGCTGAACCGTGGTTCAACATGCCGAAACCATCAACTGAAGAATTTGTTGCATACCTAACTTGATACTGACCACTGAATAATGTTCCTGTGTACCAATACAGATATGGCGGATTAGAATATGTCGTAGCTCCACCAATTGGATATGATAAGTATGGTGTTGGTAAACCATCAGTAGTAAAACTTACAGAAGCTGAATATGCAATGATAACAGTACCGGCATTATTTTTTGCACGGACAATTACATCGTATGTTGTAGCTGGATCTAAACCTGTTAAGGTATAAAAAGTATTTGTTAAATTTGGCACTGTATTATATGTAAGAAATCCATCATCAGAATAATAGAGATCATATTTAACATTTGCTGTATATGGTAAAAGTAGCCATGCTAAATTTACAGATGTACCATAAGGATAGTATGTTGTAATGTTCAGATTACCATTATGAGTTGTAAACTCCCATGAATTAGAATAAATGCCGTCATTTACTCCACCATTAATCAATACTCTCCAATAATATAGTGTTCCAGAATTGAGTTGTTCAAATTGCTGTACTGTGTATGTAAGTCCAGCAATTGCAAGTCTGCCAGTTAACGGTACTAAAGAACCGAAAGCTGGATCGGTAGATACTTCTAAATCATAAGAAGTTGCACCGGTTGAAGCTAACCATGTGAAAGTTGGAAGTACTGAAATTCCAACAGCATAATTGCCTTGTGATGGATTAGCAACTGATGCTAATAAATTTGGATTACCAGTTGTAAATGTTCTGGAAGTAGAAGGTTTGTCGGCTTCACCCGCCTTTTTAGCAACTATCCTCCACGTATAAGTGGTACCATACGCGAACACAGTTGTATTATGACCGGATGTTACACCAGCAACTGTTGTACCCGGGAATCCGCCGCCAGTGTGATACTGAAGGTCATAGGTTACACCACCTGTTCCACCAGCAAGAGTCCACGTAAATGTTGGAGTAATTGATTGACCTGTAGCTGCATTAGCCGGAGCTGTGAGAACAGGTGTAGCAATTTCAGTTGTAAATGAAAATTGGAACCAGGTTCCATCTCCACCTAAACCATCTATGTCTGTATCTCTTACTCTCCAGTAATAAGTTGTATTGAAAGCAAGTGCTGCTAAGTTAGCAGTATTACCAACAACTACTAAAGGAACCTCTTCGCCACCAAATACTCCAGTAGTACTTAACTCAACATCATAATTTCCATTCCCAAAACCTCCTTCGTCAAAATCTGTCCAAGAAACTGAAGCAAGAACTTGCGAAACTCCAGTAGCAGTATTTGCTGGTGTTGGTGTTGGAGATGTGATAACTGTAAATGTTGTTGTTGTACTATTAGTTGGACCTGAAGTATCGGTTATGTACCAATCCACAACATCACCGGGATTTAAACCAGCTAATACATGTGGACTTGTAACACCGTTAACAGTAGTAGGAGCACCACCATTAACCGTATAAGTTAAATCATATGGTCCCGTTCCTCCAGAAAAGCTGAGTGATACATTTCCTCCTACTAAAATAACATTTGCATTATCAGCTGGACTATCATTTGTTTGTCCATAAATATTGATAAAGCAAACAAGGAGGAAAAAGTAAATAAGTTTTTTCATAAGCACCCTCTCTGATGTGTTTAAAACTTATTGAATTAAAAATAATTCGGCTGATTTACCCTCTCGGCTGAATCTATTTTTTTCGGCTGTCGGCTGGTATAAAATAAATTACTATAAAAGAAAACCCCTCAATTAACCTTCTTTCTTTTCCTCATCAATTAATGAAGAAATAATAATTTTTTTCTTAGTTCGGCTGGTAACTAGTTCAAAGCTAAGGACAATTAGTCTTATTGTCAAGTAAAATTTTTATTAAAAATAATATGTGACATATAGTACCCCTAAATCAAAGTCTGGGTAATTCTCCATCCCTTAATCATTACGATAAATGAAAATTTTTATTAGAGTTTATGTATTAAACAGAGAATTTTTCTATTGCGAATAAAGAATTAATGTTGAATATTAGCGCAAATTTTTTTGAAAAATCTTTAGGAATAAATTTTCTATGATCAATTCAAGAGAACAATGGGGTAGTAAAGTAGGATTTATACTTGCGGCAGCGGGTAGCGCTGTTGGACTTGGCAATATTTGGCGGTTCCCCTACCTTGCCGGTCAAAATGGTGGTGCTGCATTTATTTTTGTATATATAATTTGTGTAATTGCAATTGGAATTCCCGTTCTAATTGCAGAAATATTAATTGGTAGAACTGCACAAAAAAATCCCGTCGGTTCATTCAAAGTTTTAACAACTTCAAAATTTTACCATGGAATTGGAGGAATGGGAGTTGTTGCGGGATTCGTTATTCTTTCATTCTACTCCGTGGTTGCTGGTTGGACAATTGGATATTTATATGAAGCAGTAACAGGTAGTTTATTAAACTATAATGTTGCTGAAGAAGCTTCTAATCATTTTTTTGTTCTTACTCATGATCCGCTCTGGAATGTGGCGCTATTAGTTGTCTTTATGATTTTAACAATGGGCATAGTTTATTTCGGTGTTCAAAAAGGAATTGAACTTGGAAGTAAAATAATGATGCCTCTCTTGTTTGTGTTATTGGTTGGATTGATGATATACGGTTTAACTTTGGATGGATCATTCAAAGGTCTGGATTATTTATTTAATCCGGATTGGAGTAAAATAAATTCGGATGTAATACTTGCGGCATTAGGACAAGCATTCTTTTCGATGAGTCTAGGAATGGGTGCGATGCTTACTTATGGCAGTTATTTAACAAGAAAAGATAACATTCCGGCATCATCTGTATGGATTGCATTTCTTGATACATCAGTTGCAATAATTGCAGGTATCTGTATCTTTTCTGTTGTATTTGCAACGGGACAAAATCCGGACGTTGGACCAAGTTTAATATTCAGGACATTACCGGTAGTATTCGCAAAGATGCCCGGTGGATATTACTTTGCAATATTTTTCTTTGTTGCACTTTCTCTTGCTGCATTAACATCAACAGTTTCTCTATTAGAAGTTGTTACTGCTTACTTTGTTGATGAAAAAGGATGGAAAAGAAAAAATGCAGTAATTGTTTTCGGAACATTTGTAACATTGCTTGGAATTCCGAGTGCATTATCATTCAATGCTCTGGCCGATTTCAAAATATTAGGAAAAACATTTTTTGATTTAACTGAATTCATTTCATCAAATTTAATGTTGCCAATTGGCGGATTCTTTATTGCAATTTTTGTCGGCTGGCTGTGGGGCTTTGATAAAGTAAAAGAACTCGTTCAAGAGGGTTCAGAAAAATTATTCAAACAATTCCCCTGGTTAATGGATTTCTGGAAAATAATTTTAAGATTTGTTGCACCAGTACTTATTATAATTGTACTGCTAAGCTCTATAGGTCTATTATAATTAATTCATTAATAAATAAGAAAAGAGCGATATGAAAAAATCAACTGCTGGTCTTATCACTCTCGGGATTATTTTTGCAATTTTCATTTTTGGTGGACAAGATTTTTTTAATACTGTCTGGTCGTTCCCCGGAAATATTGAAAGTATAAAAAATTTTCCGAGCAAGGAAGTTCCTTTAGGTTCAATTCCACTTATGCTTTTATTACTACTTGGTACTGGTGTTTTCATAACATTCAAATTATTATTTCCACAAATAAGATATTTCTGGCACGGCATAAAAGTAACTGCCGGAAAATACGATGATCCCAATGATGCCGGCGACTTAAATCACTTTAAAGCATTAGCTACTGCAATCTCTGCAACAGTAGGAATCGGAAACATTGCCGGAGTGGCAACAGCAATTTTTTATGGTGGACCCGGTGCATTATTCTGGATGTGGATGACGGGATTATTCGGAACAGCATTAAAATTTGCAGAAGTTTCATTAGCACATAAGTACAGAGATATATTACCGGATGGATCAGCAGCCGGCGGACCGATGTACACAATTGAAAAAGGATTAGGTCCAAAATGGAAATGGTTAGCAATACTATTTGCAAGCTTTGCAGTAATCTGCTCATTTGCAACAGGTAATGCAATTCAAGCATTTACACTTTCCGATCAACTTTACTCTGAAACAAAACAGATTTTGGGAACTGCAAGTTTTTGGACAATTCAGCATAACATTTTTGGTAATTTTTCTGTTTCATATACACAATTAATAATTGGAGTTGTTTTATCAAGTTTTATAGCACTAGTAATAATTGGCGGAATTAAACGAATTGGAAATGTAACAGGATTTCTTTCGCCGTTTATGGCAGTAATATATGTTTTTGCATCATTAGTAGTTTTGTTTACTAATTTACATGATGTAATACCGGCATTCGGGATGATCTTTGAATATGCCTTTAACCCACCTGCTCAAATTGCCGGAGTTGGAGGCGGTACTTTCTTAATCTGGCTCAATACAGTTTTGTGGGGAGTTAAACGGGGTTTGTATTCAAATGAATCCGGACAAGGCAGCGCCCCTATTGCCCACTCAACAGCAAAAACAAAATATGGAGTGCGCGAAGGAACCGTTGCATTATTAGAACCTTTCATTGATACAATAACAATTTGTACTCTAACAGGATTAGTAATTATCTCTACTGAATCGTGGCATCATACACAATTTTATGTAAATCATATTGACCCGAATTTTCAAGGTAAATTATATAATGCAAGTTTACTAACATCGCTTGCTTTCAAGGAAGGTTTAGCATGGCTTTTTGATTATGGTGATAAAATTGTAACACTTGGAGTGCTTTTGTTTGCTACATCAACAATAATCAGCTGGTCGTACTATGGTGATAGAGCCTCGCATTATTTATTCGGGCAGAAGGCAATCCTACCTTACAAATGGGTCTTTATTATTTTTGTTTTCATTGGTGCAATTGCAGAATTAGAAGCAATCTGGGCATTTGGCGATGCTGCTCTTGGATTTATGACGGCTCCAAATTTGCTGACAATAATTTTACTTTCCGGTGTGTTAAAGAAAGATGTAAAGAATTATTTTTCTATGAAACATATACCACATAAGGAATTAATGAAGGAAAGAGAAAAGTAAAGAATTGAGATTACATTTTGAGAAGAACCTTCGAGATAATAATTTTATCTCGAAGGTTTTTTATTTCTATCCAAAGAAAGTTTCTGCTACGTTCAATAATTCATCATCAACAGTTTTAAGAGTACCGGTAGCATCAGCTAAATCAACAGCAACAATATCTTTGCCTCTTAATGCAGCCATTTTACCCCACATTCCTTTATCAACTAAGTCTGCAGCAAATACACCGTAACGTGTGGCAAGAACCCTATCGAATGCAGTTGGACTTCCACCTCTCTGAATGTATCCTAAAATTGTAGCTCGTGTTTCAAAGCCAGTTCTTTTTTCAATTTCTTCGGCAATAACATTACCAATACCGCCAAGTTTTACATGTCCAAATGCATCTTTTTTAAGACTGCTTAAAATGAATGAACCATCTTTATCAGTTTCTTCTTCAGTTTGAATTTTTGCACCTTCAGATACAACAACAATACTAAAGCTTTTACCGCTTGCGTGGCGTTTAGTTATTACGTTACATACCTGTTCGATATTAAATGGTCTTTCTGGGACCAAAATAATATCAGCACCACCGGCAAGTCCGGCATGAAGAGCAATCCAACCGGCATGTCTACCCATAACTTCAACAACCATTACTCTATTATGCGCTTCTGCAGTTGTATGTAAACGGTCAATTGCTTCTGTTGCAATGTTAACAGCTGTATCAAAACCAAATGTGTAATCAGTTGCATTAAGATCATTATCAATTGTCTTAGGAACTCCAACAATCTTAACACCAGCTTTATGAAGTTTTGCTGCTATACCAAGTGTATCTTCGCCACCAATTGCAATAAGTGCATCAATACCGTTAGCTTCAAGATTTTTTATGACGATCTCTTCACCATTAGGTATTTTATAAATATTTGTTCTGGATGTTCCCAGAATAGTTCCCCCACGATGAAGAATTCCTGATATTGAATCGCGGTCGAGTACAGAAAAGTTATTTTCTAATAGACCTTTCCACCCTTCTCTAATACCGATCATTTCATGACCATACTGTAAAGATTTTCTAACAACAGCTCTAATAACAGCATTAAGGCCCGGACAATCGCCACCACCAGTTAAAACACCAATTTTCATTTTATTACCTCACACTTTTATAAAAGTTTCAAGTTAGCAAACTTTGTAAGTAACTGTTTTGTTCCACTTTCTTCAAAAGCAATTGTAACTCTTTGAAGATCACCGGTTCCAATAATTTGCAAAATCTTACCAACACCAAACAACTGGTGAACAACGCGGCTTCCAACTCTTAAGGATCTTCTTTCCTGATCATAATCATCATAGCTTTCCTGATAAAACTCATCAACTAAATCTCGTTTTCTTCTGCCGGCTTTTCTTCCACCCGCACCGTTTAACTCTTCAAAAGTATTTTCATCAAGTTCATCTAAAAATCTGGATTTACTTTGATATGCAACCTCACCAAATCTATAACGAGAACGTGAATATGTAAGAAATACTTTTTGTTGTGCTCGTGTTAAAGCTACATAAAATAATCTTCTTTCTTCTTCAAGTCTGGAATCTGAATCGAACTTAGGACTAAGCGGGAAAATATCTTCTTCCAAACCTGTAATAAATACTAATGGGAATTCCAATCCTTTAGCACTATGAACCGTCATTAGTGTAACAGAATTTTCTCTTTCATTATACTGGTCCACACCGGCAACCAGTGATACTTCTGCAAGGAATTCATCCAGTTTAGCATTTGGATTCTCCTTACTATGTTGCTGTACTGCAGAAAGTAATTCCTGGATGTTGTCATAACGACTCATTGATTCAGGAGTATTTTCCTCTTTGTAGATTTTTAGAATTCCAAGTTCATCAACAAGTGCCGAAGTCAATTCTCCAATAGAAAGTTTATCCTTCAGATCAGTGTATTTATCGAGTAAGAGTTTAAACTGCTTAACATTTTTTTGGATTCTCTCTTTTACTTCAATTACCTCGAAGACACGTGACATTGTTGAAAATAAAGAGAGATTGAGTTTACGTGCAAATGCAATCATTTTGGAAATAGATGTATTACCTATTCCTCGTTGAGGGAAATTCATTATTCTTAATAAACTTTCTTCATCGGCATGATTTGTAAGCACTCTTAAGTATGCTAAAACATCCTTAACTTCTTTTCTTCTGTAAAATTCTACACCACCAACAATTTTGTAAGGAATCTTTTCTCTTCTTAACGCATCTTCTAAAGCACGCGATTGAGAATTGAGTCTATAAAAAATGGCGATTTCATTTAAAGATAATTTTCTTGTAGCAATTTCTTTTTTAATTCTTTTTGCAATCTGCAATGCTTCATCTTTTTCGTCTGATGCTCTTATTAATGTTAATTCTTCACCATCATTATTTTCAGTCCACAATGTTTTGGTGATCTGTTCTGTATTATTTTTTATAATAGAATCAGCCGCTGCAAGAATCATTTTAGTAGAACGATAATTTTGTTCCAGTCTAAAGATTTTTGCTCCTTTAAAATCTTTCTTGAAGTTGAGCATATTTTTAATTTCTGCCCCTCTCCAACTGTAAATACTCTGTGCATCATCACCAACAACGCAAATTTTATCTTTTGTAGGACTTAGCAGTTTCAATAATTCGTATTGAGCTTTGTTTGTATCCTGATATTCATCAACAAGAATATACTTAAACTGTTTTTTGTACTTAGCTAATATTTTCTGATTATCATTAAACAGGTCGATTGGTTTTAATAACAGGTCATCAAAATCCATTGCGTTATTTTCAAACAACCGCTTGTTATACTCAATATAAATCTCCAGGAATTTTTTATCGGCAAGAGTAGTAGCCATGTTTTTACCGAAATTCTCCGGTTTGATCATCTGATTTTTAAGATAACTGATTTTATGCTGAACACTGTTAGGAGTAAGATTTTCAAGATTGATGTTGAGGTTCTGCATTACATTACTTACCAACGATACAGAATCTTCCCTATCATATATAGAAAAATTAGGTTGATAGTTAATTGCTTTTGCTTCAACCCTAAGAATTCTTGCAAAAATTGAATGGAATGTACCCATCCATAAAGAACCGGCTTTTTTACCAACAAGAGAACGGATTCGTTCTTTCATCTCCTTTGCGGCTTTATTTGTAAATGTAAGAGCAAGGATCGATTCCGGTTCAAGTCCTTTTTCTATTAAGTAAGCTATTTTATACGTTAAAACGCGTGTTTTTCCGGATCCGGCACCAGCTACAATCATGTGGGGTCCGGCGTTATACTCCACAGCTTTTAGCTGTTCCTGATTGAGGTCATTAAGAATTTTCATGTTTTTTGGCTTTTTTGTGGATTTTTAGCTTGCAAAGGTATAAAAAAATGACGGGATTTTCAATTAAGATTTAAGAAAATAATTCCTGAAGAAAAATAGCTAAATCAAATTAAGAGTTTTCCACTTTTCATTATCATTTTACCATCAAAATAAACCGTGGGCTTTTTTACCACACCATCAAGATGAATAGGTACATTTACATTGCCTCCCATCGATTTGTTGTCGCCTATTGCAATGTGAATCGTTCCCATCACTTTTTCATCTTCAAGAAGTAAGCCGCTTAATCGGGCTTTATCATTAGTACCGATTCCAAATTCTGCAATGTTACGTGCTGATAAATCGTAATCATGTAAAATTTTATTCAACTTATCTGCCTGGGAACTACCGGAGATTTCTACTGCGTAACCATCTTCAACAACAAATTTAATTGGCTTACCTTTAATTACTCCGATACCAGCCATAGAACCATCAACAACAAATACTCCATTGGATTTTCCTTCCAGAGGTGCAATGTAAGCTTCTCCAGTAGGTAAATTACCGCTCTCCCCTTTTGCATGAAACAATCCTTTGCTTGCATGACCTTTACGTGTAGAAATATCCATTGTAATGTCAGTTCCGTTAGGTGCAGTTACTCTAACAATGTTGGTGTTTGTTAAAATATCAGTTAACCTAATTGTAAGTGCAGCAATTTTTTTGTAGTCGGCATTAAGACCGCGAATCATTACATCTTCGGTAATACCCGGGAATGTTGCAATCCTAACACCAAGTGCTGACGCTTCGCGTCTTGCATTTGTATGAGTTAAGGATTTAGCTGTAGGACATAAAACAACATCAAACATTTTCATCAAATCAGCCACCTGTTTTGGCGGCTCCTGTCCGTGCATTTCTCTCGATTTTATTTCAACATACAAACTTTCATGACCAAGTGATAAGCTGTTTTTATAGAGATTATAACCGATCTTCTTTTTCAATTCATCGGTAACGATTAAAACTGATTCATTTAACTGTGTGCCCATGCAATCGCGAATTGCAATGATTGATGCTTTGTCGAGTGAAGTAAGTTTCATAAAATACCTTTTATAACGGGAAGCCAATGTTCAGTTGAACTGTTGTCATTAAGCCGCCCTTTGAAATTGAATTTGAAATTTTTGTTGGACCCATTAACAAATCTGATTTTGCAGTAAGTTGATCAACCTTTAAAAAATTATAACTGGCAGTTCCTTCAATACTAATATAATCCGGTATGATGTGAATAATTAAACCAGTGGCAACGTAATAATTAACTTTACTTGAGAGAGGTTCATACTTTACTTCGGATAATTGGTTATCGTCTTTAAAAGTTGTATGAGTAAATTCTATATCGTGAAATACAATTCCCCCTTCAACTACTTTTAAATCGATAATTGAAAATAGAGGTGCACCAATATCTAATGCTAATCCCCAATGATTGAGAGACAACTGATATTTATTTTTAATTAATGAGGATTGATCATTGGCGCTCTGTTCCAGATCTTCTTTTATAAATTGATAATATCCTTTAGCAGAGATGAAAAATTTATCGAACTTAGCTCTAAAAATATTTGCACCGACTCGATAACCTGTCCCTTTCTTAAATTCAACATTCGATTTTGGAACCGGTCCGTAATAATTTGCTTTAATGTATTGATTTAATCCATCAACTGAATATTGTTGTTCCGAGAATCCCGCATAAAAACCGCTTAAACCAAGGCATCCGAATCCAAATGTTTGCGACTTTGTTACGGATAATGGTAAAATTAAAATAGTGAATAGAATAATTTTCAGTATGATCTTATTAGAATACATTGAATAAATTTTTGCTTATGTCCTAATTAAATTTACAAAAAATAATACTAAGTTCTTAAGAGTTCTGTTTAATTCCCTTTTCTAATCCATGAGAGTTTGGGCCCATTTCGCTTTTGCGTAATAAGAATGCAAATAAAAGTCCGAAGAATCCTAATGAAGAAAAGATCCACATGCCAAGCGAATAACCGCCGGAAAAATCGTTTGCCCAGCCGATAATAAAATTAAAACCAGCTAACCCGATGTTTTGAATCATTGTCATTAAACCGTATGCAGTTCCTAATTTGGCTTCATCAACAATAATTGCAACAGAGGGCCACATCACTGCCGGTATAAGTGAAAATGTCAAACCCATCATAGCCATCGGTATATATAAGGTAACATTTGTATATGCCATGATTAAGTAAACAGGTACAAGTATCAGCGAACCAAACATCATCAACAATGATCTTTTACCTATATAATCTGCAAACAAACCGAATAACGGAGTAAGTATCATTGCAGATAATGTAAGCATACTCGAAAGGAATCCACCAAATTCCCTACTTGTTCCATGCACATCAATAAAAAACTTAACGGCAAATGTCTGGAATGGAAAAATACCTGAGTAAAATGTTACACAAAGAAGTACAACAAACCAGTATGATTTGCTGAAAGAGAAAATTTCCTTGAAATTAATCTTATCCTGTTTTGGAACCGGTCGTAATGAAAAATTCTTTTCAGCATAGGTATCCATTCCCCAATAAATAATTACAGATAGAACCGAAATAACCCCGGCAACAACAGAAATCAATAATGGTAATTGCCAGTTATCATAAAAACTTTTTGCCCATGTTGGAGAATTGAGAGCTGCAAAGGAACCTAAACGTGCAAGTGTTAAATTTAATCCGAAAGCAAATGATAGTTGTTTTCCCTTGAACCATCTTCCGATTACGGTAGTAACAGCAACAATCATCGATTCAGCGCCAAGTCCAAATACAAGTCGTCCGATTGCCATAAAAGTAAGATCACTTGATGAAGCAGTAATAATAGCACCTGTTAAGCATAGAACTGTAAATATGAATGTAGAAATACGGGTTCCAATTTTATCAATTATTATTCCGCCAATAAGAACCATTAATACGTTAGGGACACTATAAATTCCCTGTAACAATCCAATGTTAGAATCGGAAAAGTTAAGCTGCTTAACTAATAAATCTGCAAGCGGACTTATGCTATCATAAATGTAGTAATTACCGAACATTGCTAGAGAAACAAAAACTAAAATGATCCATCTGAATAATGCGGAAGGTTCCGGTTTTACTGAAATTTGATTTTCCATATTAACTCTTGATAATAGTTTTTATGTTCTTGCTCTTCTTCATGTTCATGATCATGCTCTCCTGTAAAAAAAATTGAGAGCATGACCACAAACAAAAATTCAATTTATGCAGAAGGAATATTCTTTAATGCATTCGATAGAAGATTCCAGAATTTTTCAACAGTACTGATCTGAACTTTTTCATCAGGTGAGTGAGCACCGGTAATAGTTGGACCGAATGAAATCATATCCATATCCGGAAATCTCTCCTTAATTATTCCGCATTCAAGTCCGGCATGAATTGCTTTAACCTCGGGATGATTGTTATACATGTTTTCGTAAACACCTTTCATAACAGATAAGACCGGAGAATGTATGTCGGGTTTCCAGCCGGGATAACCATCACCCTGTTTAACTTCTGCTTTGGCCAACTTGAAAGTAGCGGCTACTGCATTTGAGATATCTTTCTTTTCCGTTTCAACAGAACTTCTTTGACTCAAAATAACTTCAACATTTTTGCCTTTGGTTGTAACTACAGCAAGATTGGAAGAAGTTTCTACCAATCCTTCGATATCTGCACTCATCTTTATCACTCCATTCTGAACTGCATATAATGAATCGATAAGATTTGTTGCTGTTGTTTTATCCATCACTTTAGCTTTTGATTTTGCTTCCGAAACATTTACTTCCAGGTTAGGTTCTACACTGGCAAGTTCTGCTTTCACAAACGAATTATAATTTTCTACATAAGAAATTACATCATGAGCAAGTTTCTTTGGAACTCTTACAACAGAAAATGTTTCTCTCGGAATTGCATTATGCTTGCTGCCGCCGTTAATGCTTACTAATCTGATTCCAAATTTATAATTCAATTCATGCAACAATCTTGCCATTAATTTAATAGCATTTCCTCTACCGGTATTAATATCCAATCCGGAGTGACCACCTTTTAGTCCTTTCACTTTAATTTCTAAAGCTACAGTATTAGCTGGTACTTCAGAAGGTTTAAAAGAAAATTTCACAAAAGTATTTTGTCCGCCAGAACAACCAATATAAAATGCACCGTCCTCTTCAGAATCCAGATTGATTAAAATTTTTGATTTAAGAAATCCCGGTTTTAATGCTTGAGCACCGTTGAGACCTGTTTCTTCATCAAGTGTGAAAAGAGCTTCAACCGGACCATGCTGCAAATCTTTCGATTCCAAAACAGCTAATGCTGCGGCAACACCAATTCCGTTATCACTACCAAGAGTAGTTCCTTTTGCTTTTACCCAGTCGCCTTCAATAAAAGGTTGAATTGAATCTTTATCAAAATCATGAGTTACATCATTATTCTTTTCTGCAACCATATCGAGATGACCTTGCAATACAACCGGAATTTTATTTTCAAAACCCGGTGTAGCAGGTTTACGGATAACTATATTTCCAAAATCATCCGTTTGGTATTCAAGATTGTTGTTTTTTGCAAATCCAATTACATATTGAGCAAGTTTTTGCTCTTTGCGCGAAGGATGCGGAATTCTGCAAATCTCTTCGAAATGATTCCAGAGTAATTCGGGTTTTAATCCCCCTAAAATATTTCCCATGTTATGCCTCCTTATTTATTTCTTGAAAAGTTATTAATCTCTGCTCGTATAAATTCGTTAGAAATTTTGTCAATCGCTGATTAACCGGTTCAATCTTTTCACCAAATTTTTCCAACAATAATTGAGAAATTGTTCTAACATCTTTTTTACCATCTAATAGTAACCATGTAGCAGAACCTATTTCATCTAATTTTAATTTGATATCCGGTGATTTTAATTTTGGAACTATGTGCTTAATTAAAAATTTGTTTTTGAATTTCGGAATGAGAACGGTAACAAGATTATCATTTATTTCTTCGTTGTGCAATTTGAGAGGATGTAAGTCGAGATAATTAGCTTTCTTCAAAATTTTTCTGCGCTCACTAAAAGTTAATGGCATTCAATCTCCCATAAAAAATTATCCCCGATACAATTATTAAAATTGTACCGGGGTAAAAAATAAAATGATTCAATTACATTGATACTTGAGGTGGTGCAGGATCTTCTGGTTTGCCGGCATTGTTAACAGGTACTTTAATTAAATACCATGCAATTAGAGCAAATACAACCAGACTTATATAAAAGCTTGGGGTTTCAAAAATATGGAATAGAGAAACCTCGAAGAATGCGAATCCCGCAAAGAGTAATCCGATAAGAGCCTCTCCGGCAATAAGTCCAGCAGCTAATAATATTCCTGTATTTTCTACTCGTGATTTCTGTGCATCATTAAATTTACGTTTTGCATTTACCATTTCAACAGCACCTTTAATTAAACCACCGACAAAGATGGCAAAGGTCGTTCCTAACGGTAGATACATTCCAACAGATACAAGCATTGGACTTTTAACATTCATCATAATAAATCCAACACCCATTAACATTCCGGTAAAAATTAAAATCCATTCCATTTCGCCGGCTACAATTCCCTTTGATAGAATTGCCATCAAACTTGCCTGAGGTGCAGGAAGTTTCTCACCACCGAATCCAGTTCCTCCCATCTTAATATCACCTTCATGAAGAATGATGAGCGGAATAAACATTACAGCTGCAGAGACAGCTATACCGATTAGATCGCCAACTTGCATCTTCCATGGTGTTCCGCCAAGAATATGTCCGGCTTTTAAATCCTGTAACATTTCACCGGCAACTGCGGCAGAAACGCATACTACTGCTGCAACACCTAATACTGCTGCAACTCCTTGAGTACCAGTCATGCCAAGTACAACCATCAATAATGCAGCAACAACCAAAGTTGATAATGTTAATCCTGATATTGGATTATTGGACGATCCAATTATACCAACTAAATAACCGGAAACTGCGGCAAAGAAAAATCCGGCAATAATCATAACAACAGTTGCAACAAGCGCAGCAAACAGATCCTGTGCAAAAAATTCATATA
>Ga0067045_1030247_pt1 | contig 16029 bp, 21 predicted proteins | sample TerdegcTABiofilm_FD_59184 | JGI IMG/M metagenome (GOLD analysis project Ga0067045, IMG submission 59184) | Combined Assembly of (Gp0054472, Gp0054536) Wastewater bioreactor microbial communities from Singapore -Terephthalate degrading...
GGGAGTGGAAGAGGCAAAAAGGGACTTAGAAGAAGTGGTGGATTTTTTAAAACATCCGGAAAAATATAAAAAGATGGGAGCAAGAACGCCTAAAGGGGTGTTGCTGGTGGGACCGTCAGGAGTGGGGAAGACGTTATTGGCGAAAGCGGTAGCGGGAGAGGCGAATGTGCCGTTTTATTCGATGGCGGGGTCAGAGTTTATGGAAATGCTGGTCGGGGTAGGGGCAAGCCGGGTAAGGGATTTGTTTGCGACAGCAAAAAGAGCGGGGAGGGCAATAATTTTTATTGATGAAATAGACGCAATAGGAAGAATCAGGGGAGGATGGGACGGAGGACACGGGGAAAGGGAACAGACACTGAACCAAATATTAGTAGAAATGGATGGATTTGAGGCAAACACAACAGTGGTGGTGCTGGCGGCGACAAACAGGGGGGATTTGCTGGATCCGGCGTTGATGAGACCAGGAAGATTTGACAGAAGAGTGGTATTGGAAATGCCAGACATTGAAGCAAGAAAGGAGATATTGAAGATTCATGCAAAAGGGAAACCGTTTGAAGACGGATTAGATTGGGAAGTGGTAGCAAGAAGGACAGTGGGGTTTTCGGGAGCAGATTTGGAGAATATGCTGAACGAAGCGGCAATTAAGGCGGCGAGAGAAAACAAGGGGAAGATTAATATGGCGGATATAGAAGAGGCGGCGTTGAAGGTGAAGCTGGGAGCGGAGAAGAAAAGGGTGCAGACAGAGGAAGACAAGTTGTTGACAGCTTATCACGAGGCGGGACATGCGATAGTGAATTACGCAGAAGGGCTAGATCCAGTGCATCGGATTTCGATAGTTAGCAGGGGAATGGCGTTAGGATTTACCTTGGTGCCGCCAAAGTTGGACAGGGTTCATGAGACAAGATCGCGATTAATTAAACAAATGGCGATGGCAATGGGAGGAAGGGCGGCGGAAGAGATGAAGTTTAAGGATATGACCAGCGGGGCGGCGGCGGATATTGCCCAAGCGACGAAGATAGCAAGGGAGATGGTGGTGGAATGGGGGATGTCGAGTTTGGGACCAGTGAACTTAGGGCCACAAGTGGAGGTGGAGATGGGAAGGGCTTATTTGGAACAGGACAAGATTTCGGAAGGGATGAAGGAAAAAGTGGACGAGGAAATCAAGAAATTAACAGATGCGGCGTTGGCGAGGGCAAAAGAAGTGCTGAAAGCAAACAGCGAAAGGTTAGATAAAATTGCCAAAGTGCTGGTGGAAAAAGAAAGTCTGGACGAGAAAGAGTTTGAAGAGATGATGAAAGTTTAGTTTGGCAAACAAAACCTAACTAAAATTTTCTTCTAGATTGATGATACGTTGGAGAATGGCTAAAGCGCTGATATAGACAGGTTCGGCGCCGTTGAGGGAGAGATGGGTAATGCCGAGATTTTTGGCGCGGGAATAGGGAGTATCGGAAGTGTAATTAATAATACCAATGTCGAAGGGAGCAGAATTGAGGTCGACGATGGTATTTTGGGGAGATTTTTGATCATAAGTGGCTTCGGAAACAGCGGAAAGATAAGGACCGGATTCCATTTCGATAACAGCAATATTGTTTTGGGAGTATTTATGGAGCAAGGCTTCGTTTTCAAGAAAGGTACCTAAGACGGAAACGGCTTTTTGGTTGGTTAAAATGGAACCTTGCTGATTAGGAAAAGGAAAAAAGGAATTAAAGCAGTTATTAAAAAGATAAGAGTTTTGGGAATGTTCGTCAAAGACAAGACGGGGAATTTGGATGTCGCCAACTTCGGAATTAAGAACGGCTGATTTGCCCAAGATATAAATACCTTTAACTTGGGCAACGTTTTCGAGGATTTCTTTAAGAACATGATAGGCGGTAAAACCAAGAGGGTAATCGATATTGAAGATGAGAGCAGTAGATTCAGCTAATGTCTTTGGACGAATAATTTTTAGGCGGGGATCAAGGTAGCGGGAACGGAGAAGATTTTTGATAGGAAAGATCTGGACAGTAAGGTCGAGATAATGGGTGGGAGGGATGGTAATAATCCCAAGAGAGGATTGGAGTTGCCGGAACTCGACAGCGGCGGAGTATTGTTGAAGATAAAAACGGAGAGCATAGTAGAGCAATTCGTGAGGATGGAGAAGAGATTGATGGTTTTGGATTTGCTGCCAAACCTGATAGAGATCGGGGCGGCGGGAGCGGATGAATTTGAGGATGTTTGGTTGTTTTTTTAGGGCAAAGCCAGTATAAAGGTTTAAAAGACTGTGGGTGTTGCTACTGACGAAATAAATTTGCTGGCGGGAGATATGGAAGCGGTCGGCGGTGGTAGCGGCAATGTTTTTCCACCATTTTTGGGTAGTTTTAGTGTAATCAACCCAAGAGCCGGCAAGAAGTCGGAGACGAAGATTTTGGGGAGAGCGATAAATCCGGCGGAGACGAAGCCGCCAAGAGCCACCTAGAGCAGTAATAAGAGTGGACCAATCGGAAGGATTAATTTTTAGGTCGGTAAAAAATTTTTTGTTTTTAAGGGCAGTAGCGAAGCGAGAAAATGAGGAATAATGAGAATAGAGAAGAGAATGGAATTTATTCCATTCGGTTTGATAGGCGATGAGGAGATTGACAAGATCGTCGATGTCAGAAATGGAAGCGGCGAAAACGGCCAAAAGACGGCGACGGGAATGAAAATGGGAAATGCGACGGCGGGCAGGAGAAGAAACTCGGGGCCAAGAATCGACGGATTTGAAACCGGCGGAAGAGAAGACATCGGGGTTTTGGCCGATGATGATTTTTTGGGCGAGATCGATTTCTTGAGGAAGGCGGAAAACCGAATAAATAAAGGCGGCAGTATCGAGCCTTTGGCGGTTTTGACCCAAAGGATGGAGAATAGAGTCCATTTTAAGGTGGGTGTTGATAAGAGAATTAAGATTAAGCTCGAGGGTGGATTTGAGGGCAGAACGGTAAGTGCGGACGTGAAGATCAATAGAGTCAATACTGGACATGATTAGATTGTAGACTATAGATTGTCGATCGTAGGAAAGAAAAAATGATTCGGGGTTTATGGTTCAGGAATGAGAGGAAAGAGGATTAAGAAAAAACAAAATTAATCATGGGATAAAGAGGGGTAAGATGATATAATTTGGACATATGGCATCGGCTGAAAATCCTTTAAGGGGGCAAACACCAGAAGATCCACAGGTTGAATTGCAAAAGAAGCATTTATTGGAGACAGGAGGGAGGGGCGGTGGAATAGAGTATGAGTATTACAAGGCGGAGCCGGTGATTGAGGCGATAAAAGAGCTTGAGCCGAATGTTGAATGGGGAAATGGTGCATTGGATAAGATTACATTGGGAATGTTGAAGGCGATGGGGGTGAGTAATGCCATTTATGGACTAGACAGACTAGATTTTTATGGATATGCTGCGGTGGTGGGGTTAATGGCAGAGATGGGGGTCTGTATTGATGAATGGGAGGACGGAGGAGCCCGGGAAAAGAAAAAAATATTAGAGGGAAATCGGTCAGCTTTGGAGCAAATAGGGGAAGTTTTACGACTTAGATCAACCCAAAAGGAGAGGCACTCTTTAGACCGACCAAAAGTTCAGGGACGTTGGGAAAGTATTAAAGTAGAAGACGAAGAGGGTAAGAAGAAGAGAGGGTGGGTGTATGTATGTCATGCGTCAGAAGAAGAAAGGATAGATTGGGCAGGAGAAATGGCGCAACTTACGATGGCGGTTAACGAATTAGAGAACCAATACCGGACACTGAAGATGGATCCTGAAGTTCAGAAGGCAAATGATTTTTTTACGTTAATAGGTTGTACCGAAGGAGAAGCGGAAAGGCTGGCGGATAGCGAAGGAATGGTGGACGATAGAAGGACAACTCATTATTGGGCGGAAGCAGGGGCGAGAGGTTGGAATAGCCTGGTTGAATATTATGGACAAGTGGTTAAGGCGCTTTCGGATGTTGATACATCAATGGATTTGCTAACTAAACCGTGGAATGATAAGCCGGCAAATACTGAACTTTTTGCGTTGCTTAAATCACCGGCGATGAATGCGGCAGTGACAGAGACTTTTAAGGTATTACTGGATATGGATGTTGTTGATGGAAAATATAAAACCGATACTGGGACTTCGATTTTGGGTAAGACGGTGACTTATGAGGTATTTGAGCAGAGCCAAGAAGATAGAGCAAAGAAGGCTTACCTGTCTAAATACGGACTGGAGAGAAGTGCTTTTAATAAAGATCAGACGCCTGAAGAGAGGAAAAAGTGGTTGGACGGAATGAGGAAATGTGTAAGAGACAGATTGAAGAAACAAGGAGTGGAGAAGCCGGGTTCTTGGGCGAAGCATGCTTTGCCAGTGGCGTTGGCTTTTTATGAAATTCTATTGTTAGGGTCGAGGGCCGAAGTAAGACACGACACAAAAGGGAAGCCAATTAAAAGTGTGGTGATGCTGGGCGAGGGGAAGGATAAGAAGGTATTTGTGGACGAAAGTGGGCGGCCGGTTTACCGGACTGAAAAGGGTGGTCCGGGAACAGTGACAGGGTGGTTAAGTGATATTAACGAAAAACTCAAAAGAACGAGAGAGAGGTATTTGTGGCAGGGGGCGGCGGGTTATTCGGCACCGACGCCATTGTCGGTTTTTGGGGCTCCGGAAGAGGTTTTGATTTCTTATTTTGAAAAGGACAAGTATAAAGACTCTAAAATGTCGATGCTGGAGGCGGTTAGAACTGGTGTGGCGACAGTTGGGGAATGTTTTGAGGAAATGACGCAAACAAAGAGAGGTTTGGAGGCATTAAATTTGTTTAGGGCAGTGCAGTTATTTAATGCAATAGCAGTGGTGCCGTTGGCGAGATTGGATATAGTGATTAATGAAAATGCAGCGGACGATAAGTTTTTGGCAGATACCTTAAAATATATGTCAACGTTGAAAAAGGCGGGAGAGGCAATATTTGGTAAGGAAAAGGAAGGAAAATGGAAGACTAATTTGATGATGGTTAACGCTATTAGTATTATGTATAGGTATGCAAGGCGAACTGATGTTGCTGAGGGTGGAAATATACAGGCGAAGGTTCAGGAAGGAGGTTTTTCATTTATGAAGTGGTTTGATAGGACTTTTGATGCGCTGAAGAGAAAGTTGTGTTTTGACATGGCGGAGATGGATTTTGAACTTTTTGAGTTGGGGGTAAAACTGGGTACAGATCAGTCGAAAAAAGAGGTGGTTAAAGGTGGAATAGGTAGGGAGGTATTTGTGAATGACAGGGTTGGGGTATTGAGGTTTACTGATGTGGTAGATGAGGCAGGTGTGGTGCGTAACCAAAAACTGCTGGATAAATTACTTATAGACCCGAGAGAAAATCCGAAGTCAACGTTTTTAAAAGTGGCATTGGGTGGACCAGATGGCGATGCGGTTTTAGATTTTGAAAGAAGAAAGTATTATATAGATACGTTTCTGTAGTTTTTTGCTGTTTGGTCAGTGATGCACAATTTATCTGTTGGAATTTCTTTTTTTTCTTTTTTATTTCTTCCCTATGATTTACTCGCTCTTGCTGCTTTTATATTTTTGTTTGGTGTATATACTCTAGCTCCTTCTGCTTGATTTTCAAGCTCATCGAGGAAGGGCTGCAATTTGGAAATTTTTTTCGCGTTTTCAGTGATATCCTTTGGTAACCAACCTCTATTTTCTGCTTTCTCTATATAATCTGTGGCGGTATTTATTCCTTTGCTGGCGAGCCTGAACCCGTAGCCAATACCCAGTGAGGTGGCGACGTTACCAAGAGCTTGAGGTAGTTTGAAAGCTCCACCGGCCGCTTCGGTCCAGGGAGATGGTTTAATGGCAAAAACTAATTGAGGAATTAAGGTGGGTAGCTGGGACATGATGGCGATAGTGGTGAAACCAATACCGACACCGACAAAATTACCCAGAGTAAAGCCACCAATGGCGAAGCTTTGGAGGGAAGCGTTGGTTAGAATGTCTGGTGTCCAAAGACCGTAACTGGCTTTGTCGATAATTAAATTGGCAACAATTAGGAAAATTATAGAGATAGGGAAGACGGCTAAATTGGCGAGTAGGCTAATAAACCAGTTGGTAAAGCCAGACTTTGATCCGGGAAAGGCACCGATACCGATTTCCAGCGGGGCGAGGATTATTTTAAAAACAGCAGTGACGTAGCATTTTAGGCAACCAAAATAGAATTTGAACATGAGGATGAGCATGACTATAGCAAGAACGAGGACGACTAATATGGCGCCAAGAGTGCCAACAATTCCGGCTCCGATGGCTCCGGGAATGGGTAAGGCAAAGCTGCCGAACATAAAAAAACCAATGACAGCGCCGATAATTGTTCCCCAGACCATAAATGGGGCGAGGGGGATGGCACGTCTAGTAAGGTTGGCGATAGTACCCATGCCTCCGGTAGATAACCCACTGAAGGAATAGTTTTCGATACCGGTAAATAGGTTTCCGGCCAGGTTGCTTTTTCCTTCCATGGAAAACAGTAAGGCGATGGCGATGCTTTGGAAAAGTTGCATTAGATCAATCAATAGTCCGGCGATGGCGTAACTGAAAGTTACCAGAATTAAGGTGGTGATGAGCTGGGGGATGGCGTTTTGGATGGTAACGACGGCTTGAGGGGAGATTTTGACCCGAAGGATGATCATAATGCCGATGATGACAAAGACGATGGAGGAAAGGAGGTAGACGACGTTGCGGAAGCCGCGCCAAAGGGGAAGAATAGGCTGAAGACCTTTGAAGCCAATGCCTTGGGCATAGGCGGGTTTACCTAAAAATTTGCTGTGCCAGAGATCGGCAAGGTATTCAATACCGGAGGCTTGAGGAGTATAGAGAGAGGCAATGAGGTTGGTGGTGGTGCCAAGGGCGCCGCCTGGGATCCAGGAGGTAGGTTGGCCGGCTAGGACTTCATCGGGAATAGGACCGGTAAGGACTTGAAGAGTAGAGACAAGATTACTGCTCATGGCTTCGTTAAGCCAAGATTCCTGATTGGTGCCCTTTTTAATGGCGTCTTGTTTTTCTTTGAGGATGTTGGTTTGAGCAAGAGCGGGAGTAGTTATTATCAGGGTGGAGGCAAGGAGGGTGAGGAATAATAGTTTACGGAGCATGTAAGGAAATTTTAGCAAAAATTAAGCGTTTTGGGTTACTTAGGTGGTTTTATTAAAATAATTATTAAAATTGACGGCGTTGTTGCCAAGAGTCAGGCCAAAACATGAGATTAAAGGTTTGACGCTTATCCTGATTTCGTTTTCCGAGGTCGGGGATGACGAGCTTACTGTCGGAATCGTTACCGGAAAAGGTATGATTTTGCTGATCGAATTTTTGGTTGTCTCTGTCGGGAGTGAGAGATTCCATATATTGATATTCTTGCTGGATACCTTCGGCTTCTTTTTGGGAATATTCGACGGTGACGACGTTAGAGCCTTTGATGGTCCTAGAAGTATCAAAGATAGTTTCGAAAAGGTTTTTGAGGAAGCCAACAACAGTGAAGCGGGTTTTGTCGGGGGAAAGGGGAGAAATGGAGCTAGTACAGGCATCGGGAAGCTGAACAGTTTGGTTGTTGGCTGGGAGAGCGGTGTCAATGACAGATTTAAAAGTGGAACTGCGGTAGATGTTTTGGAAAGGAAGGCCGCGGTTGACAGAGGCAATGTCTTGACTGGAGTCAGAGTTAATACGGCTAACTTTGATGGTGGAGTTAGAAGAGCCATTGTCGACCAGGTTGAGATAGTCGTAAAGTTTTTGGTAGCAATTGTCAGAAAGGAATTGAAAATTGGCAACCCCGGAGAATCTTTGAAGGTAGGGACAGGAGCCAGAGGGACAGTTTTGGTAATAAGAAGCAAGAAAAGCGTCGGGTTGATATTTGTAAGCGAGTTCGCTTAAGGTGACGGGACGGCAGTCGTTTGAAGGTTTACCACAACTTAGGGTGAAACATTGTTGGCCACAGCCCCAGGCAATTTGTTCATCGATAGTAGAGGAATTTTGCTTTTGGAGGAAAAGCGAGACTTGGGCAAGGCGGGTTTTTTTGTAATTATCCTGCTCTTTGTCGGAGATCATGCGAGGAGCAGAATTCCATTGGCCATAGGTAGTGAAAGCCTTCTTAATTTGTTTTTGGCTGGCAAAAGGGTTATTCAGATCATTACCGAAATTAGTTTGGGTGTAGCGGCCGTTTTGGGTGGTGAAGCTGTTTTTTTCAACATTTTCCTCAATTTCGTTGACAGTGTAAGGAACGGGTTGGGGATTGCTGTTACCAACAAGACGAGGTTCGAAGTTTTTTTCGATATTTAAGGTGGTTTGACATTTAACAGTGGGGCCAGAGTCGATGGCGTAGGTGTTAGGATGCTTGTATTTGGCGTTATGAAGATCTTGAGGAGGATCTGAGGAGATAGCAGTGATCTCAACAGGGGGGATTTGGGAAGTTTCGAGGTTGCAGCTTTGGATGTAGCCAAGACAACCAGAGGGATTGGCGCCGGGGCCCATGAGACCAGCTTCCAGACCAGGGGATTCGAACTGGACCATGCCCCAACCTTTCATATAGTAAAAGTTATCGCCGGCGCCGGGGCCAGCAATAACCCGAAGATGGATTAGGTCGTTGACGTTGGTGATGCCGGTGCAGAAAGTAAACTCGCCCGGGGCATATTTTTTGATAAATTGGGTGACTTGGGTGGTGCAGGGACTAGGATAACCAGCAACGGTGGCGAGCTGGCAAGTTTGGCGATTGCCGGAAATGGCAGATGATTCGTCGATAGGCTGGACGATAAAGTTTTGAGAAGTAAACGATTGACCCTCGGTGCCAGAGGAAGGGAGCCATTGGATGCCGTCGTTGGGGAGTGAGGCGCCACAGGGAATGAGGGTATAGGAGGCTTCGGCGCCGGAGGTACAGCGCATATCACCCCAATCAGGAGAGGCCCAGCTGGTATCTTCGCGGCGGTAAATGCCACCATTATCGAAGAACTGCTCGTAGTTGGAGTTTTTGTACATGCGGTGAGGAATGCCGGGGCCGGGAGCGCCTTCGTTGGTGAAGCTGATTTGCTCGCCGGTACTTAAAGAATGGGTATGGCCGGAAGGGGCAAAGATATATTCAGAGAAGTTAACAGTGTCGGCGGCGAGAACTGGAGAAACAGTAAAGACTAAGTTGCTTAAGATGCTTAAGGAGCTTAAGTAAAGACAAAAGAAAAATTTAGGCTTAGCCGGGAATGAGGAATTGGGTGACATTGGCGCCGGTAAAATTATGAATAAGACGAAGAATAAACCAGGAAAGAATGATACCGATGAGGCCGATGGCGGCTTGGGTGATAGTGGAAGAAACGGAAGCGACCTTTTTAGGATCGTTGCCGGAAAAAATATATTTAAAGCCGGCACTGACGAGAACAAAGAGGAAGACTAGTCCGGCGATGGCAGAGATGACTTGAAGGATATTGGCAAAAAGGCATTCCACGCCTTGAATAGTAGGAACATCAGGATTAGTAGGGCTGACACAGCGACCAGACCAAACAGGCATGAAAAGATTATATCAAAAAACCCCGCCGAAGCGGGGTTAAATGTTACTAGGGATTAAAGGTAGGAATGGTGAGATTAAAGATGTCGACATTGAAGAGTTTACCAATAAGACTCATAATGGCCCAAGCGGCAAAAACAATGGCTAGACCGATAAGAGCATTGGTAATTTGAGCCCGAGCGGCACCAACCTTTTTCTCGTCACCTTCGGAGGTTACCCATTTAAGTCCACCGAGAAGAAGGATAAAAAAGAAAACGAGGGCAACAACCAGCATAATCAAGCTAATAGCTCCGGAGACGAGTTTGTCGGGAGTAAGCTTGGCTAGGTTGGCGAATGGACCGGTGGGTTTAAGAGGAATATCTTGGGCGAAGACGGGAGCAATAAGTTTCATGTGTTTTTAGATAAATTACTAAATTGATAATGTATTTTAACAGGTGTTTTTAGAAAATTAAAGAGAGGGAAGGGGGAGAGTGAGGTCTTTAAGGCTGGGGATGCCCAAGATGGTGCCGGCGGCTTTAAGAACACCAAAGACAGAGAAGGCGATGATGAGGCCGATGACGGCGTTGGTGATTTCGGTTTTGGCGTCTTCGAGTTTTTTAGCATCGGATCCAGAGCCAATGAGGTGGTAAGTGGACATAAAGAAGTGCCAGAGAAAATAAATGACACCAACGACGAGAAAAATATTAATGAGGACTTGGATTATATTGTTGGTGTAGGCGCGGGGATCACTGACTTGCTGACAGTTTTGAAGGAGGGGATTACAGATCATAAGCCCATGGTTTTAAACATTTGATTGAGATCGAAGATGTTTTTGAACCCAAGGAGGGAGGCAATAAGGGCACCGAGACCAAGGGCAAGAGCGGCAATGGCAAGACCGAGGACACCTTCGGTAATGCGTTTACGAGAGGCGGCGATTTTGGCTTTGTCGCCTTCGGAAGAAATATATTGGTAGCCGGCAACGATAGTTTGAAAGACGAAGTAGATAAAAGCAATGGCAGTAAGGATGCCGATGATATTGCTAATAATTTTTTCGGCGACGGCAGCACCACCGGGGGATGGGTCGATAAAAGGACCAGGGTCGATTTTATAAGCGAGAGGGGAACTATTCAGCTGGACCATTGGGCCCCCAGATTTGAAATTTTAAAATTTGCAAGCCAGTAAATCTTTCGACAAGAGAGGTGAGAACGAAGGCAGAAGCGATGATAACCAAACCCAAGATACTTTGCCAGATTTTAGCCCAAGCGGCTTCGAGTTTTTTGGAATCGCCGCTGGAGGAAATATAGGCGTAACCGGCGGTGATAAACTGAAAGATCATAAAAATACCGGCGACAACGGCGACAAGTTTAAAAATATTACCCAAGAAAAGAAAGAGACCTTGACCGCGAGGGGCTTGAAAGTAGGAGTTGTTGACAGGGGGAGTGATGTTGCCAAAAATGCCGATCATAGATTAGGATTGAGAATGTTTAGGCCGGTTAAGACTTCAATAATTTGAATAATAAAGTAGGCAGTAAAGACAATGGCAAAACCGACGAGAACATTGGTAATGATACCGCTGGCTTGTTGGGTTTTTTTAGGGTCATTGCTGCCTGCGCCCATTATAAAGGTAAAGCCGCCGAAAATCAAAAGAGCCAGAAGAATTAAGCCGGCGACAACCAAGGCATTTTGGAGAAGAAGAGTAATAAGGGTGCTAAGCGAGGGAAAACTGTGGCCAAGTGATTTGGGGCCCCATGGGGTATCGTTGATGTCAACCATATAGAGATTATAGCAGTAAAAAAGGTTTTGGAAATGGCGGAAAGATTGTTGTGTATTGTGTTTTGTTAAAGGGTGTTATAATACGCCAGCGCAAAAGCGGTTTAAAAACAAAATATGTCGGAAAGATTAAGGAAATCTATAATTTTAGTACTGGCGGGGGCAATAGGGTGGTGGGGAATAGGAAGGAGGGAGGCTGGAGCGGTGACTTTAAATGGGTCACTGGTGATGTCAAATGTGGCGATGGTAGAGCTGGGGAAAAAGGAAAATATTACCGAACCGGGGAGCAGGGAGGCGGTTTATAGACTGGAGTCAGTGTTGGAGAAGCAGAATTTAGAAGAATGGAACGGGTTTAATACAGGAAGAATTCTGGTGAGGATGGCGATAGAGAGGGGAGTGTCGGCGAATACAATAGTATTGCTATTGCTATTACCAGTGATTGCGACACTGGTGTCGTTTTTGCATTATGTAATAGGGATATCGGGATATGGAATTTTTATGCCAACAATGATAGGGATAACTTTTTTAGCCACGGGGATTTTTGGAGGATTAGTTTTATTTGCGATGATTTTGGCGATGTCGCTTTTAAGCAATATGGCGCTGAAGAGATTTCGGTTACATTTCTGGCCAGCCAGATCGATAAATTTATTATTTATATCACTGTCGTCTTTGGGGTTAATGCTATTGTCTTCGGCGGTAAGAGTGGCAGACATAAGGGATGTCTCGATTTTTCCAGTATTACTGATGATATTATTAGCAGAGGAGTTTGTGCGGACACAATTGGCGAGGAGTAAGAGTGAGGCGAAGAGGTTGACGTTGGGAACATTGGTGTTGGCAATAACCGGGGCGGTGACAATGAATATTAGAGAAGTACAGGAATGGGTGTTGTTGAACCCGGGAATGGTGATATTGATGGTATTAGGGATTAATTTGTGGATAGGGAGTTATAGGGGGATAAGATTAATGGAGATAAAAAGATTTAGGAAAGCGATACGGGAAAGAAAGTAGAAAGTTTATAAAATTTATAAAGTTTATAAGGTGTTAAACCTGAATCAATACAAACAATTTTTGACGAAGAATGAGAGAAACAGGTTTTATCTTCGAAAGAATTCGGCAGAAGGGAGAAGAATAGCTGATAGTAAATACAAGACTAAGAGAAGACTAAGAAAGGCGGGGATATCGGTGCCAAAATTGATAGCTAGATTTAAAACCCCGGAAGAGATAGAGAAATTTGACTGGAAGAAATTGGAAGGGAATTTTGTGGTTAAGCCAGTATCGGGATATGGAGGAGAAGGGATCCTGATAATACGCCAAGCTATTAAAGTCGCTAAAAGTGGTTATCAGCCTGGTTTTCGAAAAATGGACGGGACAAGTATAACGATTGAGGATTTGAAGATGCATTGCCAGGAGATATTGGCAGGGAAATATAGTTTACACGGGATGCCGGATAGCGTGTTGGTGGAGGAGAGGATAAAGATTCATCCTTTGTTTTTGGCGTTGACCCGGGCGGGAACGCCGGATATTAGAGTAGTCGTTTATAACAAGGTGCCAGTAATGGCGATGTTAAGGATACCGACAGAAAAGAGTGGAGGAAAAGCAAATTTACAACAGGGAGCAATCGGGTTAGGGATTGATTTAGCAACAGGAATAACCACCTATGGGATTGAAGGCAAGGGGACAGAGATAAAAAGGATTTATGATTATAGCAAGAAAAAGAGACGGAAAGTGAACGGGATAAAAATTCCATTTTGGAGAGAGATTTTGATAACAGCGATAAGGTGCCAGAAAGCAATTGAAGGTTTAGGTTTTTTGGGGGTGGATATAGTACTGGACAAAGAGAAGGGACCGATGGTTTTGGAAGTAAACGCGAGGCCGGGTTTGTCGATTCAGATATGTAACAAAGCGGGATTAAGGGCAAGAATGGAGAGGGTGGAAGAAATAAATGTGAGAAGTGAAGAGCATGGATTAATGTTGGCGAAATATTTATTTGGGGAGAGTTTTTCAGAAAAGGTGGAAGAGAAAGAAAAGACAAAGACAGTAGGACCATTGGAGATAATAAAAATAAAACTGGGAAAAGGAAGAAAGAACGTGAGAGAGGTGAGGGCAAAGGTGGACACAGGCGCATTTAGAAGTTCGATTGACGGAGGTTTGGCTGAAGAACTGGGATTGTTGAAAAGAGAGAGGATTTTATACTATCGGCACTATCGGTCTTCGTTGGGAAGGCATAATGATAGACCAGTGATCGGGTTGACTTTTTGGTTAAAGGGCAAGAGGATAAGCAGTGCGGTGAATGTGGCAAATAGAAGTAAGTTGCGAACAAAATTTTTACTCGGGAGAAAGGATTTAGAAGGATTTTTAATTTTGGCAAAAGCAAAGGAGGCGAGGTAGTTTAAGTTACTTAAGTAAGAAATATGGAAAGTAAGGTCAAAATAGCTTTGTTTTTTGGAGGGAAAGTGACGAAACATTTAGGAATGATTAAGGCGGCGGCGAGAAAGTTGGGTGTGCAGTTAGATTTGATTTCGTACAACAGAGTGTATTTTGATACGGAGAGAGGAGAGGTAGGGATAAGAGGATCAATAAGAAATCTAAAGTTTAAAGTTTTAAATTTAAGAAACATAAATGATTATGATGTGCTGTTTTTTAGGACAACCGGGAAACACTGGGAGGAAGTGAATTTGATAGTGGACCAGAGGAGAGAAGATCAGGTGGTGGTGGATCCGTTAGTGTTGAAGGGTAGGCCAAGTGATGCGTGCAAAGCATATCAAATGTGGGAATTACAGAAGGCAGGTATTTTGGTGCCGAGGACGATTTATGGAAGTTTATGGTGGCTGTATGAAGTAATGGAGTCTAAGTCTTTTAAATTATTTAAATCAAAACTAGGTTTTCCGGTGATATTAAAGGGAAGCGGGGGAGACAGAGGAACGAGGGTTTATTTGGCGAAAGATTTGCGGGAATTAGAAGGTTTGGTAAGAGAATTAAGAAGGTCGGAAACAGAGGAGGGAAAAAGATATATGCTTCAGGAATATATTGAGAACCAAGGAGATTACCGAATATTGGTATTAGGCAAGAAAGTATTGGGGGTGATGAAGAGAATACGACAAAGAGAGGGAGAGTTTAGGAATAATTTTTCCCTTGGGGGAAAAGTAGAAGTGGTAGATTTGCCAAAGGAGGTGAAAGAGATGGCGGCAAGGGCGGCGGAGGTATGTGGACTATGGGTAGCGGGGGTGGATGTAATTAATTCGGATAAGGGTTATATGGTTTTAGAAGTCAACAAGGGGCCGCAGTTTAAGGGGTTTATGCAGGCAACGGGAATAGATGTGCCACAAGAAATTGTGAAATTTCTGGCGAGTCTAAAAGTCGAAAGTTAAAAGTTATAAAGAAAATATAAAGAAAAATGGATAAAAAAATTTTGGTGTTAACGATGAGCCAGTCGCAGAGCAGTTATGAGGTTGGGAGACTGGTGGCAGAGGCAAAGAAAAGAGGAATAGGGGTGAATAAGGCGTTATATAAGGAGTTGAGTTTTGATTTAGAAAAAGGGGAGGTAAGGGTAAGAGGAGAAGAGATAAGTTCAGAAAATACTTTAGGGGTGTGGTTTAGGGTGGCAGGGACAAAGAGCGGGAAATATGTGGAAGGAAGGAATTTGCTGATTAGGTTGTTAGGAGGAGAGGTGTTTTGCGCAAATCATGAGGGTTATCTAAATTGGCCAAGAATGGGAAAAATATCACAACATGGAGTATTTTTAATGAACAGAATTCCGGTGGTGCCAACTAAGATTTTTTATACCAAGGAACAGGTGCTTAAAAGTGGAATGGAGAGGGAATTTGGGTGGCCGATAATATGTAAACATGACAGGGGATATCAAGGCAAGGGAGTAAGGAAGTTTGACACAGAGGAGGAGATGAAGGCATGGTTGGAAAGGATAGAAGAGAAAAGTGTGGGGATGTTGTTGTGGCAGAAATTTTTGCCGACGAGGTGGGATATCAGGGTGATTGTGATAAATAGGAGAGCGATTGGGGCGATGAAGAGATCGGCGGTGGGGAAGGAATTTAGGAGTAATTATAGTTTGGGAGGAGCGGTAGAGAAATGGGATTTGAGTGAAGACGACAGGAAGTTAGCAGAAAAGGTGGTAGAGGTGGCAGGTTTGGATTATGGGGGAGTGGATATTATGAAAGATAATGAAGGCAAGAGCTATGTCTTGGAAGTAAATAGACAGTGCCAGTTTCAGGGATTTGAGAAGTCGACAGGAATTAGGGTAGCAGAGAAGGTGGTGGAGATGCTGTTAGAGCATATATAAATAGTATAAAGAAGCAGAGGATTGATTTTTAGGTAGGATAATGGAATACTGGATATATAATGCAATGGCGGAGTAGTGGACTAGCCCAAATTCCTTTGATTTTGGGATTGTTGATAATGGCGGTAGCGGTGCCGGTGGCGACGAAGCTAGTCCAGCAAAACCAAGAAACGAGGAGGGGGGCGGTAGAATTACCACCAATAGCTAAGTGTGATTCGACAACGGTAAACAGGTGTGGGGTGATGGCGGGTTGTTCGACATGGGAAAGGTGTACTTATGATGCGAGCAGAACAATTCCTTATGCTTGTGAATTAGATGAGACATGTGTACTATCCCCGTCTCCAACTCCAACTATACCATCAACACCTACCTCGACTCTGGGTAATCCAAGCTGTACGATTAGCGGAAGCCCGACAGTGGGGACGAATTCGATATTATTCAGATTTAACTACGCGGGCAACAGCAGCAATGCAATTGCCAAATCAGTG
>Ga0067045_1030248_pt1 | contig 16026 bp, 13 predicted proteins | sample TerdegcTABiofilm_FD_59184 | JGI IMG/M metagenome (GOLD analysis project Ga0067045, IMG submission 59184) | Combined Assembly of (Gp0054472, Gp0054536) Wastewater bioreactor microbial communities from Singapore -Terephthalate degrading...
CCCGCCGATTCGGCGCCTGTGCGTCCAACGCGGCGCTGGTGCGGCCGCGTTGGTCGAGCGCCGGGACACCGGACGGCTCGTCCTCGTGCGCCAGTTTCGCTACCCCACGTATGGCCGGGGCGACGGTTGGCTTCTCGAGATCGTGGCAGGCATGGTCGGCCCCGGCGAGGAGCCGGCTGACTGCATCCGCCGGGAGATCGTCGAGGAGACCGGATACGAGGTCGGCACGCTGGCGTCGCTCGGCTCGTTCTACCTGAGTCCCGGCATCAGCTCGGAGCGCCTGTTCTTGTTCCATGCCGTGGTCGAGGGGCGGGCGCGACAGGGAGCGGGCGGTGGCTGCCCCGCCGAGCACGAGTACATCGAGGCTGTCGAAGCCGAGGCCGACGATTTCCTTGCGGCCATGGACGCGGGCCAGATCGAGGACGCCAAGACCCTGATCGCGCTGCAGTGGTTTCGCTGGCGGCGGGGCGGGGCTCGCTAGCAGCATCGGCGTCGAGGTGCGGGCCAGGGGACCGCAGCCGTGGCGCCAGTCGCGCGAACGGGCGAGCTCCGCTGTGGGGCAGAGCGGGTGCGCGGCAGTGGCCGGCGCGGCCGACGATTGGCGGGGGGCGCAGGAACCCTTATTTTCTTGAAGCTCACGGCGGCAGAGTCCGGCAGCGCATGACTTGGGTGTGCTGCCCAAGATGCTGTCCCGCACGGCGCTGGGGGGCCGGGGCGAAGGGGGCTGCAAAGGCGCTGAGCGACTGCTGTGGGTGTGATACCCCCAACCTAACCTTTCCTTCGAGGAGCGGGCACCAATGTCAGAGGTCTATCCCCCGAACCCAGCCTTCCAGCAGCGAGCCTTCATCAAGAGCATGGACGAGTACCGGAGGGAGTACGAGCGCTCGATCCAGCGGCCCGACGAGTTCTGGGCGGAGAAGGCGGCCGACTTTCACTGGTTCCGCACGTGGGACAAGGTCCGTGACTACAATTTCGATCTGAGCAAGGGGCGGATCTTCATCCGCTGGTTCGAGGGCGCTAAGACGAACATCGTGTACAACTGCTTGGATCGCCATCTAGCCAAGCGGGGCGATCAAGTCGCGATCATCTGGGAAGGCAATGAGCCGACCGAGGACCGCAAGCTGACCTACCGCGAGCTGCACGAGCAGGTCTGCAAGTTCGCCAACGTGCTCAAGTCGCGCGGCGTCAAGAAGGGCGATCGCGTCTCCATCTACCTGCCGATGATTCCGGAGCTGGCCATCGCCATGCTGGCCTGCGCCCGCATCGGCGCGATCCACTCCATCGTCTTCGGCGGGTTCTCGGCCGAATCGCTGGCGGACCGCATCGTCGATGCCGCCTGCACCGCGCTGATCACGGCGAATGGAACCTTCCGCGGCGCCAAGCCGGTCCCCATGAAGCCGAACGCCGACGCCGCCATCGCATCGGCCGAGCAGCGCATGGGTAAGCCGGTCACCACGTGCATCGTGGTGAAGCGAGTTCCCGACGGCAAGGGCATCGAGGCCCAGATGAAGCCCGGGCGGGATATCTGGTGGGACGATGCCATGGCGACCGCCAGCGCCGACTGCCCGTGCGAGGTGATGGATGCCGAGGATCCGCTGTTCATCCTCTATACTTCGGGATCGACGGGCAAGCCGAAGGGGGTGCAGCACAACGTCGGCGGGTACATGGTCTTCACGGCGGTGAGCCACAAGTACATTTTCGACTATCACGATGGCGACATCTTCTGGTGCACGGCGGATATCGGGTGGGTGACTGGGCACTCGTACATCGTGTACGGGCCTCTGGCCAACGGCGCCACCACCGTCATGTTCGAAGGGGTTCCCACCTACCCCAAACCCGATCGCTTCTGGCGCGTGATCGACAAGTACCGAGTGACCCAATTCTACACCGCGCCGACCGCCATCCGGGCCATCGCCAAGGAGGGCGTCGAGTGGCCTCGCGCCTGCGATCTGTCTTCCCTCAAACTGCTGGGCACCGTGGGAGAACCGATCAACCCGGAGGCTTGGCGCTGGTACAACGAGGAGATCGGCAAGGGCCGGTGTCCGATCGTGGATACCTGGTGGCAGACGGAGACAGGCGGCATCCTCATCACGCCCCTACCGGGCGCTACGCCGACGAAGCCGGGTTCGGCTACGCTCCCCTTCTTCGGGGTGGAGCCGGCGGTGCTGGATCCGGAGAAGGGCACCTTGCTCGAAGGCAACAACGTCAGCGGCGTGCTGGTCATGAAGGCCCCGTGGCCAGGGATCATGCGCACGGTGTACGGCGATCATGCGCGTTTCGAGACCACGTATTTCCAGCAGTACAACGGCTACTATTTCACCGGCGATGGATGCCGCCGGGACGAAGACGGGTACTACTGGATCACCGGGCGGGTCGACGATGTCATCAACGTCTCCGGCCACCGTCTGGGCACCGCCGAGGTGGAAAGCGCGTTGGTCCTGCACCCGAAGGTGGCCGAGGCAGCGGTGGTCGGCTATCCGCACGAAGTCAAGGGACAGGGCATCTACGCGTACGTCACGCTGAATACCGGTGTGGAGTACACCGAGGAACTGCGCACCGAGCTGCGAAACCACGTGCGCAAGGTCATCGGGCCGATCGCCACCCCTGACGTGATCCACTGGGCACCGGCGCTGCCCAAGACCCGTTCGGGCAAGATCATGCGGCGCATCCTCCGCAAGATCGCCACCAACGAGACGGACAGCATCGGTGACACGTCGACCCTGGCGGACCCCAGCGTCGTCGAGCACCTGATCCAGAACAGGTGAGCGGGAGGCGACGGCGCGTGCTCGGCGGTGCGCCCGCGGACGCTGCACGGTAGGGCGCGGCGGAGCCGCCGTCGATTCGGGTTTCGGGTGATTGCCGGCCGGCAGGCCCTGTAGGGGCCCTGCCGGCCATTGTCTCGGGTGAATCCCTCGCAGGCGGCTGCCAGCGCGTCGGTCAGGTCGCCCGATCGGCGGCCCGGCCTCGCTGCGCCTGAGTCGGGAGCTGGTTGATGGCGCGGCCGATCAGTTTCGATGCGACCACGACGAGCGATTTCGCGCGGGCGAGTTCCTGCGAGTGGCTGGAGACCAACGGCCTGGGAGGGTGGGCCAGTTCGACGGTCTCCGGTGCCCATACCCGGCGGTACCATGGCCTGCTGGTGGTGGCCACCGATCCGCCAGGAGGCCGCCTCGTCGTCCTCTCCAGGTTGGATGAGACGCTGATCCTCCCGGATGCTCGCCTGGAGCTGGGCTGCAGCGTCTTCCCCGGCGCCATCCATCCCCAAGGATTCCGTCTGCTCGCCGGCTTCACGCTCGATCCCTACCCCATATTCACCTACACCAGCGGCGAACTGACTCTGCGCAAGACGGTCGCCATGGTCCACGGCGAACACACGGTGGTGATTCTGTACGAACTGCTGCGCGCGCTGGGACCGGTTCAGCTCGAGTGGCGACCGCTGTTCGCCGGGCGAGACTATCACCATTTGGTGCGCGCCAACGGCGCGGTCCGGCGCCAGGCCCGCTTCGACGATGGGGTGCTGCACTATCAGCCGTACCCCGGGCAGCCGGCGGTGCACCTGTGGGTCCCAGGGTCCTGGTATGTGCCGGCCCCCGATTGGTACTACAACTACGAGTACCCGCGCGAGGCCGAGCGCGGCCTGGATCACAGCGAAGACCTGTTCACTGTGGGCACGATGCACTGCCAACTGGAGGCGAATGCAGCCGTGGGCCTGATCGTGTCCACGGCTGACCCCCGCGGGCGCGATCCACTCTCGTTGCTGGCTGCCGAACGGGCCCGGCGCAGCCGGTTGATCGCGGCGGTGGCCCCCGAGCCGCTGATGCAGCGGCTGGCGGTGGCAGCCGATCAGTTCGTGGTCCGGCGCGCGGGCGGCGGCCAGACAATCCTGGCCGGGTACCATTGGTTCACGGACTGGGGCCGCGATGCGATGATCGCGCTGCCGGGCATCTGTCTCGTCTCCGGCCGCTACCGCGAGGCGCGCGCCATACTGGAGACCTTCGCGGCGCATATCAGCGAGGGCATGATCCCGAACCGTTTCGCCGAGCATGGCACCCAGGCCGAATACAACACGGTAGACGCGACCTTGTGGTTCTTCGTGGCTCTGTACCAATACCTGCGGTACACGCACGACTATGGCCTGGTGGAGGACCGTCTGTGGGAGACTCTGCAGGATGTGATCCTCTGGCACCGCCGCGGAACGAGGTACGGCATCCAGGTCGACCCGCGCGACGGTCTGCTGCGAGCCGGACACAGCGGCACGCAGCTGACCTGGATGGATGCCAAGATCGATGACTGGGTGGTGACTCCTCGCCAAGGCAAGGCCGTGGAGGTGAATGCGCTCTGGTACAACACGCTCCGCATCATGGAGGAGCTGGCCGAGCGCCTCGGCGAGGCGGAACTGCGGAGCGAGTACGCGCGCCAGGCCGAACGCGCGCACGAAAGCTTCGGGGCGCTCTTTTGGAACCCGAACACCGGCTGCCTGTACGACGTGGTCGACGAGGACGGACGCGACGCCGCCATTCGGCCCAACCAGATTCTGGCGTTGGGTCTGCCTTTTGCCCTGCTGGAGGGCGAGCGCGCCGAACAGGTGCTGGCCGCCGTGGAAAGACACCTGGCGACGCCTTTCGGGCTGCGCAGCCTAGCGCCCAGCGATCCGGCGTACCGCCCGCGGTACACGGGCGGACCGCGGGATCGGGACAGCGCCTACCATCAGGGAACGGTGTGGGCGTGGCTGATGGGCCCGTACGTCACGGCTCTGGCCCGCGTGCGCGGCGACGTCGGACGAGAACAAGCCCGGCAGCTCATCGCGGGCTTCGCGCCGCACCTGGAGGAGGCCGGACTGGGCACTGTGTCGGAGATCTTCGACGGTGACCCGCCGCATGTTCCCCGCGGGTGCGTGGCCCAGGCGTGGAGCGTGGCCGAGCTCGTGCGCGCGTACCACCAGGACGTGTTGGGCTGGGGGCCTGGCGCGGTCCAGGCGCACGGCTCGCCGCTGCCCGGTGCGTGAAGAGGAAGCCGGGCGCCCGGCGGGGCCGCCTGCCAAAGACCCGTTCTTCAGACTCCGTCCTGCCGCGGCCATTGCAGCGGCAGAGGACACCACTGCTCGAGCTGGGCGGCAGCGGCTGGCAGGGCCGTCACCTCGGACGGGCGGGCCGGACCGAACAAGAGGCGCATGGCTGTCTTCTCGTCGCACACCAAGTGCGGCGGTGCCGCGGTCCACGAACACTCCGTACGATCGCCGTGCACACGGAGCCCGAGGGTGCCCTTCGCCTGGAGACCCAGGCGCACTTCGCCAGCGGCCAGCGGCCCCATCTCCGCGCGCACGCGCAAGAGCACGTCGACGACCGTGGGCCAATCGAAAATCTGCCAGTTGGCGGTCGGCTGCACGGTCACGGTCTCGCACCAGTCTCCCAGCAGGCGGGCTCGGACGGCCGGCAAGGGGGGCACCTCCAGCGTGGTGCTGCCACGCTGGGCGACCCAGGCGCGCAGGATCCGGGTGTACGGCTCGTCTCCATCGGCCACCACTTCCCACAGGTGCGCGCCGTCGCCGTTGGCGACCACGTAGCCGACCATGGCGCCGTGCTCGTCGAGGGCAACCCAGGGCTGGTTCTGCCAGTTGCGCAGGTAGTCCAAAAAAAGGTCCCCGGGCCGCTCGCAGCGAATGGGCTGGGCCTCGTGTAGGGAGCGGGCGCGCGTCAGCCACTCGGGCCGTTCCGCGGTGAAGGACTCGAAGCGGATGCCCGGGCTTTCGGTGCCGAAACGGTGGCGGAGATTCGCCTGGTTCGCCGCCACCTGGAGCACACGACCGCAGCGTTCGTATCCGTGGTACTGGTAGCGCTGCCGCTGGCCTCCGAGGCAGGACAGCTGAACGCCATGGGCACGCATCAGCGAGACGCAGTGCCCCATCAGCAGCTGCATGTGGCCGCGTCCCCGGCTCTTGGGATGCGTGGATACGCCCCCGATGCCCGCTACCGCCAGCGCCGCACCCCCGACATGCCAGCGCCTGGGGTACATGCCGACGATGGCGCGCAATCGGCCATCCTCGCGGATGGCATAGAGGCAGTTCATCGCTTCTTCGGTGGGTCGGTAGAGGACCGGCAGCAGGCGCTCGAAATCGTGGGGCCGATAGGCGCTGAAGACCAGGTTCATCAGATCCATGGCTTCCTGGAAATCGCCCAAGCCCAGTTGCACCACCGTAGTGCTCATATGCGCGCATCCGTGTGCGATGGAGACCTTCGCCGGGCCATCCCGCTGGACGCCCGACCGGTTCAGCGTCTGGTTGTCGATTCCTCTTCCAGGCCGCCGCGACCGCCGCCTCGCCGCTGCGGATCGGGCGCGGGCGCATCGGCGTCCGTGCCGTTCGGTCGCCGCGGGTCCGCTCCTCGTCGTCCGGATCCGGCCGGGGCCTACCCCCACAGGGCCGGCTCGTACGGATGCAGAAGCGAGCCCTCGTAGCGCAGTCCTGGCTGGCGATCGCGGCCGATGAGCAGGGGTCCGTCCAGGTCCACGAACTCGGCACCCTGGGCCACCACCGCAGCAGGCGCCATGGCCAGCGACGTGCCGAGCATGCAGCCCACCATGAGGCGCAAACCTCGCTCGCGGGCCGCCTGGCGCAGCGCCATCGCCTCGGTCAGACCCCCGGTCTTCTCCAGCTTGATGTTGACGACCTCGTACCGACCGCACAGCCGGTCCAGGTCGGCCCGAGTGTGGCACGACTCGTCGGCGCACAGCGGCACCGCGTGGTGCATCTCCGCCAGCACGGCGTCCTCGCCGGCGGGCAGTGGCTGTTCCACCAGGGCCACGCCCACAGCGGCCAGCTTGGCGCAGAAATCCTCCACCATGTCGGCTGTCCACGCTTCGTTGGCATCCACGATCAGAACGCTGTGCGGCGCGTTCTCCCGGATGGCGGCCATGCGCTCCAGATCGCCGGCGCCGGCCAGCTTGCTCTTGAGCAGCGGCCGGAAGGCATTCTGGCGCGCGGCCATCGCCATCCGCTCCGGAGTATCCAGACTGAGGGTGAACGCGGTTGTCAACGGCTGCAGGGGCGGCAGACCCAGAAGCTCGGCCACGGACACCCCCTGGCGCTTCGCCTGCCAGTCCCACACGGCGCAGTCCAAGCCGTTCCTGGCCGCACCGGGCGGCAGCCACCGCTGCACGTGCTCGGGCGTCACACGGTCGGTCAGACGGGGTGCGGCCTCCTCAAGGGCGCGCATCACGTCCTCGATGCTCTCGCCGTAGCGCGCATAGGGAATGCATTCGGCCCAGCCGCGCACGCCTTCGCCAACCAGCTCGACGACGACGATGTCGGCTGTGGTGCGGCGGCCCCGAGAGATCGCGAACGGCTGAACCAGAGGCCAGGATTCGTGGCGGACCCGAAGCTCCATCACAGCGGCATGGCCTCCACCAGGCGCGCCACCCCGTGTCGGCAGGGGTCGACGGCGGGGAGTCCGGTCTCGTCTTCGGCTGCGGCTAGCGCGCGGGCAGCGTCGGCCTCGCTCAGCGCCGCGGTGTTGAGCGCCAGACCGATCACCCGGCACTCGGGGCAGGTCAGACGCCCGAGCTGCTCGTTGAGGCGGATGCATTCGCTCAGCGAGGGCAGCGAGTACTCCGGCACGCCGCGCATGTGCGCTCTGCCTGGTTCGTGGCACATCACCAGGCATTCGGCCTGCGTGCCGTGGAGGAGCCCCAAGGAGACTCCGGCGTACGAGGGGTGGAAGAGCGAGCCTTGGCCCTCGACGACATCCCAGTGGTCGGGAGCGTTGGCTGGGGTCAGCCATTCGGCCGCTCCGGCGATGAAGTCGGCGACGACGGCGTCCACGCAGATGCCGCCGCCCGCGATGAAGACCCCGGTCTGGCCGGTGGCGCGAAAGGTGGCCGAGACGCCGCGGCGCCGCAGCTCCCGTTCCAGCGCCAAGGCCGCGAACATCTTGCCCACCGAGCAATCCGTGCCCACGGTCAGGAGTCGGTGCCCGGAGCGCCTGGCACCGCTGGCCACGGGCACGGGCTGGTCAGGATGGCGCACATCGATGAGTCGCCGTCCGAGTGCGGCGGCCCGTTGGTGCAGTTCGGGGATGGTGGCGAGCCGCCGATGCAGGCCGTTGGCCACGTCGTACCCCAGCTCCAGCGCGTGCAGGAGCGTGTCGAGCCACGCCTGCGAGACCACGCCGCCGCGGTTGGCCACGCCCACGACCAACGTGCGGGCGCCCGCCTCGCGTGCTTCCTTGAGCGTCAAGTCGGGCAAGCCCAGATCGGCCCTGCAGTCCGGCAGACGAAGCTGGCCCAGACACCACTCCGGCCGCCAGTAGGCGATCCCCGTGGCGGTCTTGGCGGCCAACTGGTCGGGCGCATCGCCGAGGAAGAGCAGATAGGGGGGCTGCATGTCCATGCGCGAACGTCCGTGGGCGAAGAGCAAGACACGGCCGCAAGCCGCCACGCGGCTCGACGAGGGGGCGACCGGAGGGCACGGGCTGCACGTGAACGATTCCGAACGGCACGCTGCTGGCGTCCTGAACGACAGCACAGCTGCGGCAGATGCTGGCCCGCGGGCCTACATCCCAGAACCTCGGGCGCTAGGAGCCGCGGACAGAGCCCGGCCGCACCGAACGCGCTGCGCCTCGGTGCCGCTGCCAGCGTCCGCGGGTTGTCGGCGTGCCGGGCGCAGGTCGGGCGATCATCATAATCGTGGCGTCCGCCTGTGTCAACGAGGCGGCAGGCGGTGGTGGCGCGCCGACAGAACGAGGGACCGGCGCGATGGCCGTTGCCCGGGCGCGGCCCGTGCGGCCCGGTCCTTCTGGAGCGCAGGCCGCACCCTTATCTTCAGCCGTGTCCGTCGGTGCTGGCTGTCTGGATCTACGGGCTGGCCGGCGGGGCTCCCGTGGCTGCGCAGCGCGGCAGCCGTGGGGTTGGCGGCTTGCATGGCGGTCTTCGAGTGCGGCGCATGAGGGAGTTCATCCTGCTGGCCCGCAAGGGCCCCACCACGCCGGATTTCGCGCTGGAGACGGCACCTCCTCAGCGCCATCTGGAGATCGTCCCGCACTGCATCGTCAACGCCCTGTTCTGCGCCGAGCGCATCCGCACCGGTGTCGTCTTCCAACTGGTGCTCGATGGACCAGCGGCCCCGCCCAAGACGATTCGCTTCGAGAGCGATCGACTGGGCAGCCTTCCCGGGCTGGACGAGCGCTCGCTGTGGCGCGTGCTGCGACAAGCCCTGGCCGCGAGTCGGCGGCTCGAGCTGGGAGAGGAGTGCGAGCCGCTCGCTGGGCTCTTCGTGGCCAAACTCAGCTTCGAGCAGTTGGTGCGCCAGCGCAGTGCGCGCGCTGGTCTGTTCTACCTGTGCCCGGATGGCGAGGATATCCGCAGCGTCGACTGCGGCGCGGATCCGTGTTTCGTGCTCACGAACCATCTGGCCCTGCCGCGCCACACGGAGCGCTTCCTGCGGCGGCTGGGGGCGCGGCCGTTGAGCCTGGGGCCGCACATGCTGTTCGCGGCGCAGTGCCTTGCCATCGTGCACAACGAACTGGACCGACGAGGCCCGGAGGCGACGCGCGCCTGAAGGTCGGGCCCGCATCGCGTCGACGGAGGCATGCCCGGGCTGCCTTGCTCGGCCGCTTCCGGGCGTCTAGATTACGCCGTCCCGCGACTGATTCGCGGTGGAATCGAGTGCGGGCCGGCGGGAGCCTGCCATCGTTTGCCCTGGAGAGATGCGCATGCCACAGTGGCAACCCACGGTACCGGCGTCCGGCGAGCGGCTCGGGTTCGCGAGTGGTGCACTGCACGTCCCTGACCGGCCGATCATCCCCTTCATCGAGGGCGACGGCACCGGCCCCGATATCTGGGCGGCGGCCGTCCGCGTGATCGACGCGGCCGTGGCCAAGGCCTACGGGGGGCAGCGGCGCATCGCCTGGATGGAGGTCCTGGCCGGAGAGAAGGCGCACCGGCTCACGGGCGAGTGGCTCCCGGAGGCTACCGTGGCTGCGTTCCGCGACTACCTGGTGGGCATCAAAGGGCCCTTGACCACGCCGGTGGGAGGCGGCATCCGGAGCCTCAACGTCGCGCTGCGGCAGGCGCTCGATCTGTACGTGTGCCTGCGACCGGTGAGATACTTTGCCGGTGTGCCTTCGCCCGTGGTCCATCCCGAACAGGTGAACATGGTGATCTTCCGCGAGAACACGGAAGACATCTACGCCGGCATCGAATTCCAGCACGGAGACCCCGACACCGAGAAATTGAAGGACATCCTCCAGCGGGAATTCCCGGCCCGGTTCCGCCAGATTCGCTTCCCGGAGACCTCCGGCCTGGGACTCAAACCGGTCTCGCGCCAAGGCACGCAGCGGCTGGTCAAGGCGGCCCTCGAGTACGCCATCGCCCACGGCTGCAGCAGCGTCACGCTGGTGCACAAGGGGAACATCATGAAGTTCACGGAGGGCGCATTTCGCGACTGGGGATACGAGCTGGCGCGCACCGAGTACGGCGGCGAGCCCATCGACGGCGGGCCGTGGATGCGGGTCACCCGGGCCGGCCGCACGGTGGTGGTCAAGGATGTGATCGCGGATGCCTTCCTCCAGCAGATCCTCACGCGGCCCGCCGAGTACTCGGTCATCGCCACGCTCAATCTCAACGGCGACTACATCAGCGACGCGCTGGCAGCCTGCGTCGGCGGCATCGGCATCGCGCCCGGCGGCAACATCAACTTCGCCACTGGCCATGCCATCTTCGAGGCTACGCACGGGACCGCGCCGAAGTACGCCGGGCAGGACAAGGTGAATCCCGGCTCGGTGATCCTTTCGGGCCAGATGATGCTCGAGCATCTGGGCTGGACCGAAGCCGCAGCGCTGATCAGCGCGGGACTGGAGAGGACGATCGCCAGCAAGGTGGTCACCTATGACCTAGCGCGCCTGATGAGCGGCGCGCGCGAGGTCCGCTGTTCGGAGTTCGGGACGGCGATCATTGACCACATGCCGGGCTGAGACCATCGCGGCCCGGTCATGCTCGGGCCTGCTCTGGTCGTCGGTGGCGCGCCGCGGGTGCTCTCGGGCCGAAGCACGCGCCAGACGGGCAGGGGGCTGGCGCAGGGTCGTGACCCGGTGGCGCAGCGAACGGGCCGAAATCGGAACGCTATGAGCCAGGGACTCAGCCACGTAGATGACCGGGGCGGGCTCCACATGGTGGACGTGAGCGCCAAACCGGCGACGTCCAGACGGGCTCGCGCCCGAGGCGAGATCCGCATGCTGCCGGCGACGATCCGGCTCATCGAGAGCCAGCAGATCGCCAAAGGCAACGTGCTGGAGGCGGCGCGCCTGGCGGGGATCTTGGCCGCCAAGCGCACCGCGGAGTTGATCCCCCTGTGTCACCCTCTCGACCTGACCGCTGTCGATCTGTCTTTCCAGGTCGACGGCGACCGCGTGGTGGTCGAGGCGGAGGCTCGTCTGCGCGCCCGCACCGGCGTCGAGATGGAGGCCCTGGTAGCAGTGAGCGTGGCCCTGCTCACCATCTACGACATGTGCAAGGCCGTCGATCGAGGAATGGTGATCGGCGAGATCTGCCTGGTGGAGAAGTCGGGCGGGCGGAGTGGACACTACCGCCGCTCGGCCAGCAGTGGCGCCGCACCGATCCCCGCGCCGACTCCGGAAGCATAGGCCGAGGCAGTCCGGCCGCCCCGTTTCCCCCCCAGCCTACATGCCGCTCAGCTTCAGCAGCAGCGCCTTCTGGCTGTGCAGGCGGTTCTCGGCCTGGACGAGGACGATGGAGCGCGGGTCGTCCAGCAGTTCGCCTTCGATCTCGTAGCCCCGGTGAGCCGGCAGGCAGTGCATGATCTTGACATCGAGCCCCGCCAGTAGCTGCCGGTTGAGCTGGTACGGCTGCAAGAGCCGGATCCGCCTCTCCTTTTCCTCTTGGTAGGCCGGGTCAGCGAAGAACTCCATGTCGATCCAGGTGTCGGTGTACACCACGTCGCACCGCGCCACGGCCGCCCGCAGTTCACCCAGATCGGCGGCGCGCTGGAGGAGTCCGGCGGCCTCGGCCGCCGCGTACAACTGCGGGTTGTCCGCCGCCGCGTTGATCTCCGGGGTCACGGCGGTGACATGCATGCCGACCTTCATGCCGGCCGCGATCAGCGAATTGCAGACGTTGTTCAGGACGCCGACATAGGTCAGGCGGATGCCCTCCAGGCGGCCGAATGCCTCCTGGATGGTCATCAAGTCGGCCAGCGCCTGCATCGGGTGGGCGCGATTGCAGCAGCCGTTCATCAACGGCGCCTCGGAGACAGCGGCGGCCCGCACCACGTCGCTGTGTTCGATCAGCCGGACCACGAGCAGATCGGCGTAGCGCGACAGCACCCGGATCTCGTCGCCCAGGTCAGCCAGCCCGAAGTTGGTGTGGCGCCAATCCATGTACATCGCGTGGCCGCCGAGCTGCGCCATGCCCACCTCGCCAGCGCAGCGGGTGCGCGTCGAAGTCTTCTGGAAGAGCATGGCCAACGTCCTGCCGGTCAGGGCATGGGCGTAGTCGCTCGGCTGCTGTTTGAGGCGCAGACTGCGCTCGACCACGTCCACGATGTCGGCCGTCGACCATTCCTGCAGGGCAACCAAGTGCATGTTCGTGTCTCCCACTCACAGATGTTGCTCGAGCGCCTCGAGCAGTCTTCGCTCCACTTCTTCCCGTGCGCCTTCGAGCGTGCAGCCAGCGGCATTGAGGTGGCCTCCACCGCCGAAGCGTGCAGCCACCTGGGCGACGTCGAGGGCCCCCCTCGAACGCAGGCTCACGCGGAACTGGCCGGGGTGGCGTTCCTTGAGCAGCAGAGCGGCCTGCACGCCGCGAATGGCGAGCCCGTGGTTGACGATGTCCTCGGGGTCGCCGCTGCGAAGCTGGGGGTAAGTCAGGTGCATGCAAACCACCCGGCCGCCGGCGTGCAGCTTCAGAGTCCGCAGCGCCTGACCCAGTTGCACCACCTCTGACAAGGGCCGGTTGGCGAAGACGCGATCCGCAATGGTGTCGAGCTGGGCCCCGCACCGCACCAGGTCGGCGCCGATCTCCAGCGTGGCCGCCGTGGCCAGCGAGTACCGGAAGCCGCCCGTGTCAAAGAGGATCCCGGTGTACAGCTGAGCGGCCATCTCCCGGTCGAGCGGGAGTTCGGTGGCGCGCGCCAGCCGGTACAGGATCTCGCAGGTCGAGCTGGCCGCGGGGGCCAGCAGATTCACGTGGCCGAAGGCTCGATTGCCGACGTGGTGGTCCACATTGAGCACGAGCGCATCCGCGGCGATATAGGCCGCCACCTCGCCGATGCGGGCGCGGTGCGGGCAGTCGAGGATCGCCACGTGACGATACTGCCGGGGCGGGCTGGCTGTCGCTGCCTGGATCTCGTCCCAGCCTGCCAGAAACGCGTACCGGTCATCCGGTCCGTCGGGCAGGACGATGGTGGCGCTGCCGCGCATCTGGCGAATCAGCCGCTGCAGGGCCAGACAGCCGCCGATGGCGTCACCGTCGCTGTGGACGTGGGCGGTCAGCAGGAACTCGTCTCCGCGCTGCAGGAAGGCGACGGCTCGATCCAGTTCCGCAGGGTCCACCGCTGCCTACTCCCCACCGGACGAAAAGGGCCGGCGCACCACGAAGTGCACGCGATCGGAGCGCTCCGTACCGGCCCGGAACGAGAAATCCTCGAAGGCGCCGAGGAACTGGAAGGACGCCTGGTCGACGGCAGAACGGATCTCGGCCAGACGGTAGATGCGCTGCCGATGGCGCTCCTCCAGCGCTCTGTCCTGGCCGTCCAGATGGATGACGAAGTCGTTCGCTTGCAGGCGAGTGGCGGGATCGTAGTAGCTGTGCCGCCGGTAGGCGAACCCGGGTCCTGCTTCCTCCTCATGGAAGTCGGCGAAGTACCGCCGCGAATTCCGTTCGGTACACACGTCGAAGACGAACAGGCCACCGGGCTCGAGTGCCGCGCGAACCTGCCGCAGGCAGGCGATCAACTCGTCGATCTCCATGAGGTAGTTGATGCTGTCGTACATGCAGATGGCGGCACCGAACGGCCCCACGGTCCCCAGCGCGCGCAGGTCGCCCACCGCGAAGCGAAGCGGTTCTCCAGCTTGCTCGGCTCGCTGTCTGGCCACGCGCAGCATGGACTTCGAGCGATCGATGCCCTGGACCACGGGCAGCCCCAGCGCGCGCAGCTGCAGGCCGATGGAGCCCGTGCCGCAGGCGAGTTCGACGATCGAACTCGGCCTCCAGCCGAATCGCTCCAGGACCTGGGCAATGTAAAAGGCCCATCCAGCATAGTCCACATGCCGCATGACGTGGTCGTAGATGGCGGCCAGGCCTTCGTAGGGAGGCACCGTTCGCGGTCGCTGTGCGTCGGCCACGGGGTCAGAACTCCAGGTCGGCGAAGGGATCGCGGTTCTCTTCTCGGACGACTCGATAGTACTGGTCGCGGCAGTTGCGGGCGACCGGACGAGCGGGCACCGCCCGCACCTCCAGCTCGAGCACTCGGTCGGGCAGGTCCAGCGCGACGACCGCGCCGGGTCGCAGCTGGTGGCTCGGCTTGGCCGTGCGGCCGTCGACGCGGACGCGCCCCGCATCGCAGGCCTGTTTGGCATGCGAGCGTTGTTTCACCAGGCCGATATTCCTAAGGTACGCGTCCAGTCGTGGCACGATCGGACAGCTCCTGCAGACCTGCCTCGAGTCTGGTCTCGACGTGGATCCGCTGCCGGTAGGCAGCGACGGCCTCGTCCACCGCTGCAGCCGTGCGTATCTGGCGGATCAGCATCTCCAGCGAAGCCTGGTCGTCGTTGATCTTGACGATGTGGCCGCCGTCGTCCAGGAAGAATGGCTCGGTGATATCACCCAGACGCAGGCCCCGAAGCTGGCGGGCTAGGAAGGGCGGCAGGCTGTCGCGCGGGTAGATGTCCCACAGCCCACCGCGCTGCGCCGTGATCTTGTTCTCCGAGTACTCCCGCGCCAGTTGGGCAAACTCGTCGCCGGCCAGTGCGCGCGCGCGCAGCTCGCGCAGCCGCTGCTCGGTCTGCTTCTGGTCTTCGGGGCCGGTACGCGCTACCACGAGGATGTGGCTCGCGCACACCGTGCCCTCCTGTCTGTCGCGCACGTAGATGAGGTGGTACCCGTTGGGCGTGAGTACGGGCTCGCTGACTTCGCCCACCTTGAGCTGGAACGCCGCCTGCTCGAACTCGGGCACGAGATCGCCGCGGTGAAAGCAGCCCAGGTCGCCACCCCGGGCCGCGGTGCCAGGATCCTCCGAGTACTCCTTGGCGAGCGCGGCGAAATCCTCGCCGGCGGCCACCCTGGCCTGCAGCTTCTTGAGCTGCTCCAGCTTGGCTGCCAGCTCCGCGCCGGAAGGGCGGACCTTCAGGTTGATGTGGCTCAACGAGAGCAGGACCGGCAGCGTATCGCGGTGGGCTTCCCGAAACGAGTCGATGTCCCGCCGGGTAACGTGCTGGCGGTAGGACAGCTCGGTCTGCATCTGCCGGTACAGGAGCTGGTTCCGGATCTCCTTGCGGCGGCGGGCCTTGAGTTGGCGTTCGCTGAGCCCCGCCGCCGTCAGCATCTCCTGGAACTGCGCGTCGGTCATGCTGCCCTTGATGCGGCGAAGGTCGGCGTTGAGCATGTCCTCGACTTCCGCCGCGTCCACCTGGACGCTGTCCGCCTCGGCCTTCAGCACGAGCACCTGCTCGTCGATCATCTGGTCGAGCACCTGTCGGCGCAGCGAGTCCAACTCAGCGGGGCTGACGTACCCGGACAGCCCGCGATCCTGCAGCTCGGAGTGCACCCGAGCGTCGAGCTCGGACCACAGGATGACCTGATTGTCGACTACGGCGACGATGCGGTCGATGAGCACCGGAGCCGCAGCGGCGGGTGAGCGCAGGCCAGTGGCTGCTAGCAGGAGCAGGAACAGCGGCAGGATAGGCATAGGCATCGTTCTCTCGTGGACTCGACCGGCGCGAGCACCAGTCCCCGCTGGGCACGCATTCCGCGTGGCGCTGCCGGCCGGCCGGCAATGCACCCGCCGAAGGCGACGGCGGG
>Ga0067045_1030251_pt1 | contig 16018 bp, 13 predicted proteins | sample TerdegcTABiofilm_FD_59184 | JGI IMG/M metagenome (GOLD analysis project Ga0067045, IMG submission 59184) | Combined Assembly of (Gp0054472, Gp0054536) Wastewater bioreactor microbial communities from Singapore -Terephthalate degrading...
CCGGCCAGCCACAGATCGGCGATCGCACCGGAGGCCTGCACGCAGCGCTGCAGCAGATCCTCCGCGGGATCCGCATCCTCGCTGTGGGCGATGGCGTCCACCAGGTAGCCGGGCAGGTTCCAGCGCGCGGCCAGCCAGGCCCCGATCTCGGCATGGTCGCTGCCGTAATGGGCGCGTTCGAGCACCAGCAGGGCGTCGTTGCCATCGGCTTTTGCGCTCAGCGAGGCATAGCCTTCGGTCAGCGCCTGCAGCAGCGCCAGCCGGCCCATGTCCTGCAGCAGCCCAGCCAGCATCAGGGTGTCGGTGCGGGCAGCGCCGGCGTGCTGCCCCAGGGCGCGCGCCGCCAGCCCGGCCAGCACGCTGCGACGCCAGAGCTGCTCCTGCAATTCCGCGCTGCCGTGGCTGCCGCGCAGGCCCTGCATCAGCGAGAACCCCAGCGCCAGGCTGAGGGTGGCGTTCACCCCCAAAGTGGTCATTGCTTGCGCCAGGGTGCCGGCACGGCGCCGGGTGGCGTACAGCGGGGAATTGGCCATGCGCAGCAGGCGCGCGCTCAGGGCCGGATCCATCCCCACCACATGGGCCACGTCGGCCAGGGTGGCATTCGGATTCTGCGCGAGTTCGATGATCTGCAGCGCCACCCCGGGCGGAGAGGGCAGGTTGCGGCAGTGCAACAGGGTGCTTTCGAGTTCGGGTCGCATCCGGCGGATCTGTATCTGTCCTGAATGGTTAGTATGCGACGGCGATGCGGAATATGGGCATCGCCGGCACGAAAAAACCCGCCTGGCGGCGGGTTTTCCCGGGAAGCGAGGCGGGAGCCGGCGCGCATGCCGGATCCCGCGGCGTTCATTCAGGCCGATCTCAGACCTGCATCGCCTTGGCCACTTCGGCCAGGTAGTCTTCCTGCACCTTTTCGATGCCCTCGCCGACCACCAGCCGCTGGAAGCCGATCACGTCGGCGCCGGCGGCCTTGACCACGGCCTCGACGGTCTTGTCGCCGTCCAGCACGTAGGGCTGGCCGTACAAGGTCACCTCATTGATGATCTTGTTGATCTTGCCGCTGATGATCTTCTCCAGGATGTCGGCCGGCTTGGCCTTGTCCTTCTCGCTCATCTTGGCCAGCTCGATTTCCTTTTCCTTGGCCACGAACTCGGCCGGCACGTCCGCGGCCTTGTTGTACGGCGGGTTCATCGCGGCGACGTGCATCGCCAGGCCGCGCGCCAGCTCGGCATCGCCGCCGGCCAGCTCCACCAGCACGCCGATCTTGCCGCCGTGGACATAGGCGGCCACGTGGTTGGTGGTGTCCATCCGCACCATCCGGCGCACCTGGATGTTCTCGCCCAGCTTGGCGACGGCGGCGGCGCGGGCTTCCTCGACGGTCTCGCCGGAGGCCAGCTTGGCCGCCTTCAGGGTTTCCACGTCGGCGCTGCCGGAGGCCAGCGCAGCCTGGGCGACGGTCTCGCACAGGGCGATGAAGTTGCTGTCCTTGGCGACGAAGTCGGTTTCCGAGTTGATCTCGACCAGCACGGCCTTGCCGCCGGCCTGGGCGGCAGCAATGCGGCCTTCGGCGGCCACGCGGCTGGCCTTCTTGTCGGCCTTGGCCAGGCCCGACTTGCGCAGCCACTCGGCCGCGGCGTCGATGTCGCCGTTGTTTTCGGTGAGTGCCTTTTTGCACTCCATCATGCCGGCGCCAGTGCGCTCGCGCAGTTCCTTCACGAGGGAAGCGGTGATTTCAGCCATTGGGGTTGCCTCTGAATTGAATGCGGTGAAGCCCTTCTCCCGGCGGGGAGGGGCGCGGGGGTGGGCGTGCGGGACTCGACGCCGGGCCGACTCCCCATCCGGCCCGGCGGACCGCCTTCTCCCGGCGGGAGAAGGAAGCGCCGTGGCCGCGCAGCTTGGCGCGGCCACGTGACCGGACGATTACTCGCCCTTCTTGCCGTTGCGGCGGGCCGGCTTGGCCGCTTCTTCGCCCTCGGCCACCGCGGCGAAGTCCTCCTCGCGCACCGAGGCGGAGTTCGGGGCGGCCGCCTTGCCTTCCAGCACCGCGTCGGCAGCGGCGCGGGCGTACAGCTGCACGGCGCGGATGGCGTCGTCGTTGCCCGGGATGGCGTAATCCACCAGCGCCGGGTCGTAGTTGGTGTCCACCACCGCCACCACCGGGATGCCCAGCTTCTTGGCTTCCTTGATGGCGATGTCTTCGTGGCCGATGTCGATCACGAACAGGGCGTCGGGCAGGCGGTTCATGTCCTTGATGCCGCCCAGGCTGGCTTCCAGCTTCTCGCGCTCGCGGCGCAGGGCCATCACTTCGTGCTTGACCAGCTTCTGGAAGGTGCCGTCGGTCTCCGCAGCCTCCAGCTCCTTCAGGCGGGCGACCGACTTCTTGACGGTGGCGAAGTTGGTCAGGGTGCCGCCCAGCCAGCGCTGGGTCATGTAGGGCATGCCGCAGCGCTCGGCCTCTTCCTTGATCGCCTCGCGCGCGCTGCGCTTGGTGCCGACGAACAGAACCACGCCGCGCTTCTGGGCCACGCCGCTGATGAAGTTCATCGCGTCGTTGAACAGCGGGACGGTCTTTTCGAGGTTGATGATGTGGATCTTGCCGCGGGCGCCGAAGATGTAGGGGCCCATCTTGGGGTTCCAGTAGCGGGTCTGGTGGCCGAAGTGGACGCCGGCTTCCAGCATCTGGCGCATGGTGATCTGGGGCATTGCAGAAACTCCGATGTGGTGGGATCCGCGCCGTATAGAGTGAGGCGCTGCACCGCGCCGCACGCGGCCGGTGCTGGATCCCGGGGTTGGGCCTCCCCACCGTCACTGCTGCCGAACCCGCTTGCGCGGGCACCCCGGAGCAGGGGTTGTCGGTGGGTGTGGATTCGCCGGTGACGCCCGGCGTGGCGGCATTTGCAGCCGGCGGAGTATAGCCGCGGCGCGCGGCGTGGGCAAATGCGCGATAATCCCGGCATGAGCATCCACCTGAAGACCCCCGCCGAGATCGAGAAGATGCGCGAGGCCGGCCGCCTGGCCGCCGAAGTGCTGCAGGTGGTCGCCCCGTTCGTGAAGCCGGGCGTCACCACCGAGGAGCTCGACCGCATCTGCCACGACCACATCGTCAACGTGCAGGGCGCGATTCCGGCCAACGTGGGCTACCGCGGCTATCCCAAGACCGTGTGCACCTCGGTCAACAACGTCATCTGCCACGGCATCCCCAGCGCGTCCAAGGTGTTGAAGGATGGCGACATCGTCAACATCGACGTCACTGTCATCAAGGATGGCTGGCATGGCGACACCAGCCGCATGTACTACGTGGGCACGCCCTCGGTGATGGCCCGGCGCCTGGTGGAGGTGACGCGCGAGGCGATGTTCCGCGGCATCCGCGCGGTGCGCCCGGGCGCGACCCTGGGCGACATCGGCCACGCGATCCAGGAATACGCCGAAGGCCAGCGGTTCAGCGTGGTGCGCGAGTATTGCGGCCACGGCATCGGCAAGGTCTACCACGACGATCCGCAGGTGTTGCACTACGGCCGCCCCGGCGAGGGGCTGGTGCTGCAGGAAGGCATGACCTTCACCATCGAGCCAATGATCAACGAGGGCAGCCGGCACACCCGCCTGCTGCCGGACGGCTGGACCGTGGTGACCAAGGACCGCAAGCTGTCGGCGCAGTGGGAGCACACCGTGGCCGTCACCCGCGACGGGGTGGAGATCCTCACCCGTCTTCCCGGCGACGACAACGATCTGTGAGCATGGCGGCGGCGGACGACGCCGGCTGGTCCTCCGCGGCCAAGGCCGCGCTGGCCCGCGTGGATGCCCGTCTGGCCCGCCGCTACGACGCCGGATTTCCCGCCGATCGCCTGATCCTGCTGCGTGCGCGGGCGGTGGATGCCACGGTGCGCGCGGCCTGGCGCCGCTGCTTCGCGGCAGAGGCGCCGTTGGCCTTGTTCGCGGTTGGCGGCTACGGCCGCGGCGAATTGTTCCCGCATTCCGACATCGATCTGCTGGTGCTGGCGGAGACCGCCGCACAGCGCCGGTTCGAAGCCGCGCTGGCGCGCTTCGTGGCGCTGCTGTGGGACGCGGGGCTGGAGGCCAGCCATGCGGTGCGTTCGCCGCAGCAGTGCAGCGAGGCCGCGGCGGATCTCAGCGTGCTCACCGCGCTGATGGAGGCGCGCCCGCTGGTGGCGGACGCCGTGGCGATGGCGTCCCTGCAGGAGGCGATTGCGCCGTCGCGGGTGTGGCCGCCGGAAGCGTACTTCGAGGCCAAGTGCGAGGAGCAGCGTCAGCGCCACGCGCGCTTCGGTGACACGTCTGACAACCTCGAGCCGAACCTAAAAGAAGGCCCCGGCGGCCTGCGCGACCTGCACGTGCTGGGCTGGCTGGCGCTGCGCAGCTTCGGCGTGCATGCGCTGGATCGGCTGGTTGCGTTGGGTCGGCTGGGCGGGGACGAAGCCGCGGCGCTGGAGCGGGAACGGCGCGCGCTGTGCCGGCTGCGCTACGGCCTGCATCTGGTCGCGGGCCGGCGCGAGGAACGGCTGCGCTTCGACTACCAGAAGCTGCTGGCCGAGCGGCTGGGCTATGTGGACGATGGCAAGGCGCTGGCGGTCGAGCAGATGATGCAGGGCTTCTACCGCAGCGCTGCGGTCGTGCGGCGCATCGGCGACCGCCTGCTGCAACGGTTCGAGGAACACTTCGCCGGGCGGATGGTGCCGGAACCGATCGACGCGCACTTCGAGCGTCGCGGCGGCTATCTGGCGGTGCGTTCACTGGACTGGCTGGCCGAGGATCCGGCCCATCTATTCGCCCTGTTCGCGGCGTGGGCGGGCGATCCAGCCCTGCGGGGGCTGCATTCGCAGACCGCGCGGGCCCTGGCGCAGGAGCTTCCGCAGATCCCCTCCTACGACCAGGCGACGCCTGCGCTGCGCGCCGCGTTCATGGCCTTGCTGCGAGGCCCGCAGCCGGTGCGAACGCTGGAGCGGATGGCGCGCGCGGGCGTGTTGGGGCGCTGGATTCCGGCGTTCCAGCAGGTGTCCGGGCGCATGCAGTTCGATCTGTTCCATGTGTTCACGGTGGATCAGCACACCCTGGCGGTGCTGCGCAACCTGGAGGGCTTCGCCAGCGGTCAGCCGGATCCGCGGTTCTCGATTGCCCATCAGGTCTGGCCGTCGCTGCGCAAACCCGAGCTGCTCCTGCTGGCCGGCTTGTTCCACGATATCGGCAAGGGCCGCGGCGGCGACCATTCCGAACTGGGGGCGGTGGATGCGCGCGCGTTTTGCGAGGCGCATGCGTTGTCTGCCGCCGACACCGATCTGGTGGAATGGCTGGTCCGCCGCCACCTGCTGATGTCGGTGACGGCGCAGAAGCAGGACATCACCGATCCGGCGGTGATCCATCGGTTTGCCGCCGAGGTGGCCGACCGCCAGCGTCTGGATGCGCTCTACCTGCTGACCTGCGCCGACATCGCCGGCACCTCGCCGAAGTTGTGGAACAGCTGGAAGGATCGCCTCCTGGCCGATCTGTACGCGGCCACCCGATTGGCGCTGCGGCGCGGGCTGGGGCAGCCGGTGGCGGTCGTCGAGCGTATCGCCGAGAACCGCGAGGCCGCGCGTGCACTGCTGCGCGCCGAAGGCTGCGACGATGCCACCATCGATGCCATGTTTGCGCGCATGCCGGAGGAAAATTTCCTGCGCAGCCGCGCCGACCAGATCGCCTGGCAGGCCGGGGCCTTGCGCGACGCCGCGCCCGGGCAGACGGTGGTGGCGGCGCGCGCCATGCCCGGCCGCGACGGTCGCGACGGGTTGGACGTGCTGGTGCACATGCCGGACCGCGACGGCCTGTTCGCGGCCATCGTCATCACCCTCGATCGCCTGGGCATGAGCGTGCTGCAGGCGCGCGCGCTGGACGGCCCGGATGGCACCATCTTCGACACCTTCCACGTGCTGCCGGCCGAGCAGCGCCAAGCGCCGGAACCCGCCATGCTGGCCGCGACGCTGGCGCGCGCGCTGGCCGGCGACATCGCCCGTTTACGTCCGGCGCGGCGCAGCCAGCCCCAGCATCTGCGCCATTTCCGGGTGCCGCCGCAGCTGGATTTCACCGACCTGGACGGCGGTACCCGCATCGCCCTGGTCTGCACCGATCGCCCCGGGCTGCTGGCCGATGTCGCCCACGTGCTGCGCGAACAGGGCCTGCGCGTGCATGATGCGCGCATCGCCACCTTCGGCGAACGCGCCGAAGACCTGCTTCTGGTCAGCGATGCCCGCAACCACCCTTTGCCGGCGGACCGACGCGACGCGCTGCGCGTGGCGCTGTTGGCCGCCCTCGACGGAGACAAACGATGATCCAGCCCGACACCGACGCCCTGCGCGCCACCCTCGACGACGCCTGGGAGCGCCGCGCCGACCTGACTGCCGATGAGATCGCGGCGCGCGTGCGCCCGGCGGTGGACGCGGCCATCGCCGGCCTGGAGCGCGGTGACCTGCGCGTGGCCGAGCCCGATGGCAACGGCGGCTGGCAGGTGAATCAGTGGCTGAAGAAAGCCGTGCTGCTGTACTTCCGCACCCAGGACATGGCGGTGGTGGACGCCGCGCCGGCGCCGTTCTGGGACAAGGTGCCGGCGCGCTTTTCCGGCTTCGACGCGGCCGCGTTTCGGCAGGTCGGCGCGCGCGTGGTGCCGGGCGCGGTGGTGCGCGCGGGCAGCCACATCGGCAAGGACGTGGTGCTGATGCCGAGCTTCGTCAACATCGGCGCGTATGTGGGCGAGGGCACGATGGTCGATACCTGGGCCACCGTCGGCAGCTGCGCGCAGATCGGCAGGCATTGCCATCTGTCCGGCGGCGTCGGCATCGGCGGTGTGCTGGAGCCGCTACAGGCCAGCCCGACCATCATCGAGGACCACTGCTTCATCGGGGCGCGTTCGGAAGTCGTGGAAGGGGTGGTGGTGGGTCATCACAGCGTGATCGGGATGGGGGTGTTCCTGGGCCAGAGCACCCGCATCTACAACCGCATGACCGGCGAGGTGACCTACGGCCATGTGCCGCCCTACAGCGTGGTGGTGGCGGGCGCGCTGCCGGCCGCCGACGGCAGCCACTCGCTGTATTGCGCGGTGATCGTCAAGCAGGTCGACGAAAAGACCCGCAGCAAGACCAGCGTCAACGAGCTGCTGCGCGGGCTGGCCGATTGAGCATCGCCGCCGCGACGGCGGTCTCGCCGCGCATGACGTCCGGCAGGCGGCGCCTGCCGCCGGACATGTCAAACAGGGCAGGTTGCCTCGGAGGAGTCGCCTATGAAGACATCATTGTGGGTCACCCTGCTGGTTGCCGCATTGACGGCGACCTCCGCACGGTCCGCACAGAATCTCTCGCGCTATAGCGACGAGGGCCTGCGCGCCGAACTGGCCGATGTCGCCGACGTGCAGTCCGCGCTGCTGGTGCCGATGCGCGACGGCGTCGGCCTGTCCACCAACATCTGGCGGCCCAAGAACGCCAAAGGGCCATTGCCTGCGATTCTGTGGAAGACGCCCTACAACGAGCACGTGCCGGGCGGCAGCACCGCCCGCTATGCGCTGGAAGCGGTGCGCCGCGGCTACGTCTTCATCGTGCAGAGCGAGCGCGGCCGCTACTTCAGCCAGGGCAAGTACGAAATCCTGGGCTACCCGCAGACCGACGGCTACGACATGCTGAGCTGGATCGCCAAGCAGCCCTGGTCGAATGGCAAGGTCGGCACGCTGGGATGCTCTTCGTCGGCCGAGTGGCAGCTGGCGCTGGCGGCCATGAACCATCCGGCGCACGCGGCGATGGTGCCGATGGCGGCGGGGGCGGGCATCGGCAAGGTCGGGCCGTTCTGGGAGCAGGGCAATTTCTTCACCGGCGGCGTGCCGCGCACCTTGTTCGCGGTGTGGATGTACGGCGTAGACAACCCGCTGCGCGCGCAGCTTCCCGATTCCGTCACCGGCCCGATGCGGGCGCACATCGCCCAGTACAACGATCTCGATGCCAAAAAGCCCGAGGTGGACTGGAAGAAGCACATCTGGCGCCTGCCCTATGCCAGCCTGCTGTCGTCGCTGGGCGAGCCGCCGGGCACGTTCGAGCAGCAGATCGCGCGCACGCCGGGCGATCCGGCGTGGAAGACCGGCGGCCTGTACGACGATTCGATGGGCTGGGGCGTGCCGGCGCTGTGGTTCAACAGTTGGTATGACGTCTCGATCGGCCCGAACATGGCGCTGTACAACCATGCGCGCAGCGTCAACAGCGATCCTGAGGCCAGTGCGCACCAGTACGTCGTGGTCGGCCCGAACCCACACTGCCAGTTCGCACGGCTGGGTAAGGACTACAAGGTCGGCGACCGCCCGATGGGGGATGCCAGTTTCCCGGTGGATGAGCAGATCTGGGCCTTCTTCGACCGCTGGCTGAAGAACCAGCCCCAGGCCTTCCCGGACAGCACGCCGCACGTGCGGTATTTCACGATGGGCGCCAATCGCTGGCAGTCTGACGCCCAGTGGCCGCCAAAGGCGGCACAGCCGGTGCGCCTGTACCTGCGTTCCGGCGGCCAGGCCAATTCGCTGTTCGGGGATGGGGCGCTGAGTTTCCAGCCGCCACGCGGCGCCGAGCCGGCCGATCGCTATCGCTACGATCCGGCCAACCCGGTGCCGACGATCGGCGGCGGCGATTGCTGCAACGGCGGACTGGTGGTGCCTGGGGCGTTCGATCAGCGCCCGGTCGAGGCGCGCCACGACGTGCTGGTCTATACCAGCGCGCCGCTGGAGGCGCCGCTGGAAGTCACCGGCTTCGTGCAGCCCGTGCTGGCGGTGGCTTCCAGCGCCAAGGACACCGATTTCGCGGTGAAGCTGGTGGATGTCGCGCCCGACGGCACGGCCTGGATCATCGGCGACACCATCCTGCGCGCGCGCTACCGCAACGGGTATCTCACGCCGGAGCCGATGCAGCCCGGGCAGGTGTACACGCTGCGGCCGACCCCGATTGCGACCTCGATCCAGTTCGGCAAGGGCCACCGCATCCGGGTGGAGATCACCAGCTCCAACTTCCCCAAGTTCGCGCGCGACCTCAACACCGGCGGCCCCAACGAAACCGAAAGCACGATGGTGGTGGCCGACAATGCCGTGCATCATTCCGCCGATGCCCCCAGCTACCTGGAACTGCCCGTGGTGAAGCGCTGACATGACCGTGACGCTGTATGGACTGAAGACCTGCGACACCTGCAAAAAAGCGCAGAACTGGCTCAAGCGCTTCGGCATCGCGCATGTGTTCGTGGATTACCGCGAGCAGCCGCAGCCGCCCGAGGTCCTGCTGGCGTGGCGGGATGCGGCGGGCGGATGGGACGCGCTGGTCAACAAATCCTCGACCACGTGGCGGCAGCTGCCGCCCAACCGCAAGACGCCCGGCAGCGATGCCGAGTGGAAGCTGCTGCTGCGCGAGTATCCGGCGTTGATCCGGCGGCCGGTCGTCGTGCTGGACGATGGCCGCATGGCGCAGGGCTTTTCCGACAACGGGTTCAAGAAGCTGTTCGGCGTAGGCTGACCATGAGCGACGTGCTGGCCCTGACCTGCGACTTGATCGCCCGGCCCTCGGTGACTCCGGACGATGCCGGCTGCCAGACCCTGATCGCCACGCGCTTGCAGGCGGCCGGGTTCCACTGCGAACACCTGCGCTTCGGCGCCGTGGACAACCTCTGGGCCACCCACGGCAGCGGTGGCCCGGTGCTGGTCTTGCTCGGCCACACCGACGTGGTGCCGCCCGGGCCGCGCGCGGCCTGGGCCAGCGATCCGTTCGTGCCGGAGGTGCGCGACGGGCTGCTGTACGGGCGCGGTGCGGCCGATATGAAGGGCAGCGTGGCAGCCTTCGTGGTGGCGCTGGAGCGGTTCGTCGCCGCGCACCCGGAGCATCCCGGCACGCTGGCGCTGCTGTTGACCTCGGACGAGGAGGGCGATGCCATCGACGGGGTGCGCAAGGTGGCGGAGGTGCTGCGCGATCGCGGCCAGCGCATCGACTGGTGCATCACCGGCGAACCCTCGTCGAAGGACGCGCTGGGCGACCTGCTGCGGGTCGGTCGCCGCGGCACGCTGTCGGCCACGTTGACGGTGCGCGGCATCCAGGGCCACGTCGCCTATCCGGACAAGGCGCGCAATCCGATCCACCAGGCCCTGCCGGCACTGGCGCAGCTGGCGACGCGCCGCTGGGACGAAGGCTATGAAAGTTTCCCGCCCACCAGTCTGCAGATCAGCAACATCCACGCCGGCACCGGCGCCAACAACGTGATCCCGGGCGAACTGCAGGTGCTGTTCAACCTGCGCTACACCCCGCACTGGCGCGCCGAACAGCTGGAGGCCGAATGCGAGGCCGTGCTGCGCGCGCACGGGCTGGACTACGCCATCCACTGGCACCGCGGCGGCGAGCCGTTCTACACCCCGGAAGGCCCGCTGCGCGATGCCGCGCGCCGCGTGCTGGCCGACGCCACGGGCGGCGTGCTGCCGGAGGAGAGCACCGGCGGCGGCACCTCGGATGCGCGCTTCCTCGCGCCGCTGGGCGCGCAGTGCATCGAGCTGGGGCCGGTCAACGCCAGCATCCACAAGGTGGACGAGCACGTGCGCGTGGCCGACCTGGAGCGCCTGCCCGCGCTGTACGAGGCGCTGATGGCCCGCCTGCTGCTGCCCTGAGCGATCGCTTGCCTTCACCGCAGGGGCCGTGCAATAGTCGGCCCATGCGCTCCTGCTTCGCCGCCGCCAATCATCGCAACCGCAATAATCGCGGCACGATCCATCGTGCGCGGCAGCGGGCCCGCGCCTAGGCAACGCTAGCAGCAAGCCGAGTCATCCAAGCCAAAGCCCGCATCGCAAGATGCGGGCTTTTTCGTTAGGTCCCGCCTCATCGCACCAGGAGTCCCGACATGTGTTCGATCTTCGGAATCTTTGCAGTACAGCCCGGGGATGATCTGCACGCCCTGCGCCGGGAGGCGCTCGACCGCTCGCGCCGGCAGCGTCACCGCGGGCCCGACTGGAGCGGCGTCCATGCGGACGATGGCGCCATCCTCGTGCACGAACGCCTGGCCATCGTCGATCCGGCCGGCGGCGCGCAGCCGCTGCTGTCGGCCGATGGCGCGCTGGTGCTGGCGGTCAACGGCGAGATCTACAACCACGCCGCGCTGAAGCAGGCCTTGCGCCGGCCGTATGCCTTCCAGACCGGCTCCGATTGCGAGGTGATCAACGCGCTGTACCGTGAAGATGACCCGGCCGCGTTCCTGAACCGCCTCAACGGCATCTTCGCCTTCGCGCTGTGGGATCGGGCGCAGCGGCGCGTTCTCATCGCCCGTGATCCCCTCGGCGTGGTGCCGCTGTACTGGGGACACGATGCCCAGGGGCGTCTGCGCGTGGCGTCGGAGATGAAGGCCCTGGCCGATGACTGCGCCGACGTGGCCGCGTTCCCGCCGGGGCACTGGTACGACAGCGCAAGCGGCGAACTGACCCGCTACTACGCGCGGCCGTGGCGCGACTATGACGCCGTGAAGGGGGTCGAGGTGCCGCCGGATGAGTTGCGAGCGGCATTCGAGGCTGCCGTCCAGCGCCAGCTGATGAGCGATGTGCCCTACGGCGTGCTGCTGTCGGGCGGGCTGGATTCCTCGCTGGTGGCGGCGGTGGCGGCGCGCTATGCGCGTCGGCGCATCGAAGATGGCGGCAAGAGCGAAGCCTGGTGGCCGCGCTTGCACAGCTTCGCCATCGGCCTCAAGGGCTCGCCCGATCTTGCCGCCGCCGAGGTGGCGGCGCGTGCGCTGGGCACCGTCCACCACGGCTTCGAATACACCTTCGAGGAAGGGCTGGATGCGCTGCCGGAGGTGATCCGGCATATCGAGACCTACGATGTGACCACGGTTCGCGCTTCCACGCCGATGTTTCTGCTGGCCCGCCGGATCAAGGCGATGGGGGTGAAGATGGTGCTGTCGGGTGAAGGCAGCGACGAGGTGTTCGGCGGCTATCTGTACTTCCACAAGGCGCCCAATGCGCGCGAATTCCACGAGGAGCTGGTGCGCAAGCTCGATGCGTTGCATTTGTATGACTGCCTGCGCGCCAACAAGGCGATGATGGCCTGGGGCGTGGAGCCGCGGGTGCCGTTCCTGGATCGCGAGTTTTTGGACGTGGCGATGCGGATGGATGCTGCGCACAAGATGGTGCGCCAAGGCGATGCCGGCCCGCAGCGGATGGAGAAGGGCGTCTTGCGTGCCGCGTTCGAAGGCTATTTGCCGCCCGAGATTCTGTGGCGGCAGAAGGAACAGTTCAGCGATGGCGTGGGCTATGGCTGGATCGACGGACTCAAAGCGTATGCAGCGCAACAGGTGTCCGACCGAATGCTGGCTGCCGCCGGCAAGCACTTTCCAGTGAACCCGCCGCAGACCAAAGAAGCCTATTGGTACCGGCACCTGTTCGAGCAGTGCTATCCCAGCCGTGCGGCGGCGGACACCGTGCCGGGCGGAAAGTCCATCGCCTGTTCGTCGCCGGCGGCGATCGCCTGGGATGCCAGCTTCGCCCGCATGGCCGACCCCTCGGGCCGCGCCGTGTCGGGCGTGCACCACGACGCGCTGGGCGCGGGCTGATCAGCCGGCGTCGAGCCCCCGCACCTGGTTGCGACCGCCGGCTTTGGCCAGATAGAGATGGCGGTCGGCCTCACCCAGCAGCTTGTGCAGGGTATTGAACTGCGGCGAACGTTGGCAGGCGCCGACGCTGATGGTGAAGCGCAACGGGCGGCCTTCGATGTCGAGCTCCAGCGCTTGCACCGCTTCGCGCAGGGTTTCCAGGTGGCGTGCCGCGTCCGCGGGGTCGAGCCCATGGATCAGCATGCAGAACTCCTCGCCGCCGAAGCGTCCGCTGAAATCGCTGGCGCGGGTGTGCGCTTGCAGGGCCTGCGCCATCGCGCGCAGGGCCTGGTCGCCGGCCTCGTGGCCGTAGCTGTCGTTGACGTGCTTGAAGTGGTCGATGTCGATCATCGCCACCGTCACCGCTCCTTCGGCGCTCTGCGCCAGCAGGCGTTCGCTGTGTTCCAGGAAGCTGCGACGGTTGGGCAAGCCGGTCAGGAAATCGCGGGTGGCCAGGTCTTGCAGGGTGCCGATCAGCTCCAGTTGGTCGATATTCTGCGAGACCCGGCAGAAGAACTCCTCGCGCGAGAAAGGCTTGTGCAGGAAATCGTTGGCGCCGCTCTTCAGGAAGCGCGGGATCAGCGAGGCATCGGTGCTGCCGGACACGCCGATCACGGCCATCCGGTCGCGCGCGCGCAGCTGGCGCAAGCGGCGAGTCAGCTCGATGCCGTCCATCATCGGCATTTCCTGGTCCACGATGCACAGGCGGATGCCGGGATCGGCCTCCACCGTGCGCAGGGCGGAATTGCCGTCGGCCACATGCGCCACCTGGTAGCCCTGCGCCGACAGCAGCGAGGCGATGAACGAGCGCGACGCCAGCGAATCATCCACCACCAGCGCCCCGATCCGACGATTGCGATCCAGCCGGCGGACCAGCCACACCAGGTAATCCAGGCTGTCCGGCGTGCTCTTGAGCACGTAGTCGATGATCTGCTGCTGCAGGGCGCGCTGGCGCAGCTCCTCGTCGTACACGCCGCTGACCACGATGGTGGGCAGGCCGCGCGCGGCGAAGAACTCCAGGATCTGGTCGCGGTCGCCGTCGGCCAGCACCATCCCGGTCAGCACCAGGAACCAGTCGTCCTTGGCGTCCAGCAATCGCGCCGCATCGGCCAATGTGGCCGCCACTTCCACCGGCAACTCCACCTGTTGCTCGATCGCCGCGCGCAGCATCGAGGTGTAGGCCCGGGAGTTCTCCACGACCAATACGCGCTGGGGCAGGGGCTGGTGCGTGTGCCCGGCAGGTGGCAGGGCGGAGGCAGTCGGCATCAACGAGGGTTCCGGGCAGGGCGTTGGCAGAGCATGGACGTGGGCAGGGGATGCGCGGGTTTTACCACGAAGAACGGCGGCGGTCGCGCCGGGCGCGGGCATGAACGAAGTTTCATGCCGCGGTCATTGCGGCGCAGCGCGTCCGGGCGCAGGCTGCACTCGCCCATTCGTCCGGGCGCCATCACTCGGGAGACTCCGCATGAACACCGTACTGCAGTCCGTTGCGCTGGCCGCCACGTTGCTGTTTGCGACCAGTGCCTTCGCCACGGCCCAGGCCGGCACCGCCGCCAAGCCGCTGGCCGCGCCGGCCAAGGGCGCCCAGGGCGATGCGCAGCCGGCCAACCGCTGCCGCGATGCCAAGGGCAAGTTCATCAAATGTGAAGCCGCCAAGCCTGCCAAGCAGGCCTGCCGGGACGCCAAGGGGCAGTTCACGAAGTGCCCGGCTGCGCCGGCTGCTGCGGCCAAGAAGTAAGCGCATGCGGGGTGAGCGTCGCGGCAAGGCGGCGCTCAGCCCGTCGGCAGGCTGCGGCAGCCCAGCATGCCCAGCGCCCCGTGCAGGGCCGGGGTCTGCATCAGCCAGGGTGCGGCCAGGGTGAGCAGGCCGGAGGCCATCACCAGCAGCGCGGCGGCATTCCGAACGGGGCCGCGCTGCAGGTGCAGGCCGATGCGGGCGCCGGCCCACGTCAGCGGCAGCATCACGGGCAGCGTGCCCAGCCCGAAGGCCGCCATCGTCAGCGCCCCGTGCACGGCGCTGGCGCTGAACCAGGCGGCGGCCAGCAGGGTGGTGGAGAGGCCGCACGGCATCCAGCCCCAGAGTGTGCCCAGCAGCACGCGCTTGCCGGGAGTGTCGGCCGGCAGCAATCGCTGCTGCACGGGGCGCAATGCGCGCCACAGGCGGCTGCCGGGGCCGCCGGAGAAGCGCGGCAGGCGGCCGCGCCGGTCCAGCATGCGCAGGCCGGCGACGATCAGGACGCTGCCGACCAGCGCGCGCATCGCGATGCCAAGCTGCGGAATGCGGGCGACGCTGAGCAGACCGCCCCCGATGCCGCCCACCAGCGCGCCGGCCAGCACGTAGCCGACGATCCGTCCCAGGTTCGCCTGGATCGCCGTCCACCCACCGCGGGCGTGCAGCGAGAACCCGGTGGCGATGCCGCCGCACATGGCCGCGCAGTGTGCGCCGCCGAGCAGACCGGCCAGTAGGGCCGGCCCCAGGACCAGCAGATCAACCGGCATCGCTGGGCCCGTCCTGGTGAGGAGGCGTACCGTGCGCGTCGCTGCTGCGGACCTCGGGGGCGCACCCGGCCGGCGGCGCGGGCGTCGCGTCGCGCAGGATATCCAGCGCCGGCGTGTCGAGATCCTCGAACTGCCCGTGGCGCACCGCCCAGACGAAGACCAGCGCGGCAATGCCGAGCATCACCAGGCTGATCGGGATCAGGAACAGCAGGATGGTCATGGCGTGGGGACCCGTGTCAGGCGCAGTGCATTGGCGGTGACTGCCAGCGAGGAGACCGACATCCCCAGCGCCGCCAGCCATGGAGTCACCATGCCGGCTGCCGCCAACGGTAGCGCGAACACGTTGTAGGCGATCGCCCAGCCCAGGTTCTGGCGCACGATCCGGCGCGTGCGGCGGGCGATCGCAATCGCCGTGGGCACTGCTTGGAGCGAAGCCGCGGAGAGCACCAGGTCGGCCGCGCGTTGCGCCAGCGCGGCCCCTTCACCGAGGGCCAGCGAGACATCCGCACCGGCCAGCACCGGGGCGTCGTTGAGGCCGTCCCCGACCATCGCCACCACGCGCCCCTGGTCCTGCAGCGTTCGTACCTGCGCAAGCTTGTCCTGTGGCGATTGCCGCGCGTGCGCGTTCGTGGCCGGAATGCCCACCGCCTGCGCGAAGCGCTGCACCGTCGCGTCGGCATCGCCACTGGCCAGGTGCAGCGACAGCCCCTGGCTGCGCAGCCGCGCCACGGCCGCCGCGGCCTCCGGGCGCAGTCCCTCGACCAGCCGGAAGCGCGCCTGCGCGCCCTCTGCGTTCCCCAACCAGACCGCCCCGTCGTCCGCGCCGCCGGTGGCGAAGGGCGCATGGCCGAGCCGCCAGAGGCGGCCGTCGATCTCGCCTTCCACCCCTTGTCCGGCCAGGACG
>Ga0067045_1030252_pt1 | contig 16016 bp, 13 predicted proteins | sample TerdegcTABiofilm_FD_59184 | JGI IMG/M metagenome (GOLD analysis project Ga0067045, IMG submission 59184) | Combined Assembly of (Gp0054472, Gp0054536) Wastewater bioreactor microbial communities from Singapore -Terephthalate degrading...
AGCAATAAACATAGTAACTATAGTATATTACATACGAAGAAAAAAGTCAAGAGAAATCCTAATAACTACAAAAATGAATAATTCCTGATTTTATGCCGTTTTTAGCCCAAAATTACGGAAGTTCGGATTAGAGGCAAAAGTTGAAGCAGATAAAAAAATACTCAATTCAAAGGTTGATAATGCAGTAAAACAAATCTTTTTTTGGAAATCTTTTTCTATTGCCTTAATCCTCATAATCATCGGATTTATGTTTTTTTACAAAATGAATATCGTAAAAGCTCAAGAAAGTTCCCATGAAGATATTATAATCAGAGATTCCAAGGGCACAAAGCGAATATTTTTAGGGGTTACTCATGATTTGCCTATTATTGGTATGACCGATAGCAAAGGGCAAGTAAAGGCAATGATGACAGTTAATTCCAATGGTTCCCCTGGTATTATTATGGCCGATAGTAAAGGGCAAATAAGGACAAGAATGAGTCTTCTTGATTCCGACGATTCTCCTATCATTGGTATGTATGACAGCAAAGGGACTATAAGGGCATCAATGGGTCTTACTTCCGTTGATGGTTTCCCCGGCATTCTTATGTATGACAGCAAAGGGACTAAAAGGGCATCTATGACAGTTGCTTCCGATGGTTCCCCTAATATTATTATGACCGATAGCAAAGGGCAAGTGAGGGCAATGATGTGTCTTGATTCCAACGGTTCTTCTTACATTTTTATGAGTGATAGTGAAGGTAAACTAAGGGCATCAATGTCTCTTATTGATGGTTCCCCAGGCTTTACTATTAGGGATGAAAACGAAAAGCCTATTTGGTTTGCACCTTAAATTGTTAATAGCAAATTTAAAAAAATATCATCTTTTTTCGAAGAGGAAAGCGAAGAAGCAATCTTTAAGGCTTTTTTCCAAACAGATTCCCTATATCTGAAATTCTGCACCGGGCTCAGGGCGAGTATTGTAATCTAAAAAAAATATGTTATACTTATTCATTATAACTTCGCGAGTTTATCATCTTAAAAAAGTGGGATAAAAGTTCTCTTTTGTGTTTATTGGGATTTTTTAAAAATAATTTCGACTGATGACTGAACGCATACAAAATAAAGAGGGGGTAATATTATGAGAAAATTTTTCATCAAAACTTTTCTTTTTTTAGGTATACTTCTTTGCCTATCCTCAGTATGTAATGCTCAATTTGTATCCAACTATGAGGCAAAAAACTATTTAAAGAAGTTAGGATTTACAAATTTTATTGAGAATGCAGAAATTTTAATAATTGGAGATGGACAAATAGAGGGGAAAGGTGGAATTACAGTTGATTTACCAATTTTAGCTTTTATTTTTGAAAGCGATGTTAGGATCATGAAAAATTGTCTTGTAACTACAGGTTATATCAACGGTAAGATGGTCATAAAATCGGACGTTTTATATATTTCCTGTGCCTATGGGGTTATTAACGGTCAAAAAATCTTCATAGTTTGCAAAGATCTAAAGGATTTGGCAAATCAAATGTATAATTCAATTAATTAGATATAAATAATTTGATTATTTAATTAATAGGTTTCTATTTAGTGTTTGACTAAAGGTGGGAAATTATGGAAGATAATTCTTATGATAGCGGAGAAAAAAATCCAGTTGCAGGTTGCAGTTGTCTTTTTTCTATTCTTATTTTGCTAATTGCCTTTTTTGTTGATTGGAATATAATGCATTTTTTATATTCCAATATGTTTTATATATTGATATTGTGTTTTACTTTTTATATTATATCTGAATTTTTTAAGGGATTAAAAGATAAAAACACAGATAATAAGATAGTTAATTCTATATGTAATTCTCTATATGTTATTTTTGGTATTATTTCATATATTTTTATTGGGCTTTTCTTCTCTTGCCTTATATTGTTTAGCAAGAGCATGTTTGTGGAAGAATAGATAATAAAGAACAGTGAAATATGGCGAATTTTTGGGATGTCCAAATTATCCTCGTTGTAAAGAAACAAAAAATATACATGCTGAAACCGAAGATGAACTAAAAAATCCTTATAGTCAAATTTTAGAGTTCTCTGATTTGCCTTCTAATCTGTATGTATTCAGTCCCCCTGTTTGGGCATACATCATGTTGAATTTATTTTAGCATCTACACAATTTTCTTATGATCCTTATTTACTTGTCGTTAAATTCGAAAACTCTATTTGGGTTTTAATAATAAACTCGGGTAATTCATGAAATAACTCAACACCACTAATTGCTCGATATACTAATTCTTCTAACAAGCATTTATTTATAAAAGTTGATTGTTTTAAAGGATCAACATAATTTGGAATAGGTAATACACAATGAATGCGATTGTTTTTATATAGTAATTCAATACATTCTTTTTCAAAACTACCCGATTGATTTTTAAAGCAATTGGCAACCGTACTTGCAAAAACATCTGCAAGTTGAATTCCCTGATAATCGGTTGAGTTAACAAACTTAATAGGCTCATTTAAAGAATAAGTAAGTAACCATTTCTGACCTCTAATTTCTAAATATTCTCTATCTTCTCGTTTAATAAAGCAATCAAAAAAATCCTTTTGTTCTTGAAGTGGGTGAGAATTGTCACATAATACTATCATATTTTCGAAAAGTTCGCCGAACTTTGATAACAAAGTATGTAGAGCGGTAAAACTAAGTTCTAATGCCCATTTATCCGTTTTATTATTTGGAGATAAATCAACTTCTTCTCTTACAATATCTTTATTAAATATATAAAATATAAAAATAAGACGGAGTAAATAATAAATAAATGAATCTGACTTTAGTAATCTAAAGGAATTTTCAAAATCTTCATAGTTTTTATCTTTTACCATTTTTATAAAACTGAATAATATCTGTTTTATTACTGGGTCATGATTGCTTATCGCTAAAATCGAAGTAATAAATATATGAAAATCTATTTCATAGAAAAAAAAGAGTTTTGGTCTCAGAACAGGCTCAAAAATAAACTCAAAAAACTTTGATCCTAAAGCAAGTTTTTTATCAAAAACTGCAATGTATGATTTATTGTAATATTTTTCAATAAGGAATTTAATTGCTTTTCTACCTTTGCTGAACTTAAAAAGTCTATTGCCTTTTAACTCATTTCCTTGAATTTTATAATCTCTTATTACTTTCTCAATGTCATCTTTTATTTCGCTTGGATCGGCAGATACACCGGCAAACACAAAATATGGTTGTTCTTCAGACATCAAATCATTGGATGTATATCCAGCTTCATCAAAAAAAATTATATTCGATTCGAACATTATATTTCTCCCATTATTTCATTTTATCCATTATTGAATTAATGAAATAGAAATAATTTAAAAAAATATCAAAAGTTTTAGGGGAAGGGGTATGGGGAAACCGCCCTTTTTCAAAAGGGGGTTTCCCCATAAACTAATAATTATATTTCATTATACAGTTATATTATTATACAATAGCCTTTTCTTTTAGTTCTTCCGGTTTGGTTTTTAAGGATTTGAGTTCCTTTATTCCTGCAAGGACTTTTTCGGGGGTGATGGGCAGGCTGTGGATACGGACGCCGACCGCATCATAGACCGCGTTGGCAATGGCAGGAGCGGTGGGAACCATCGTATGCTCTCCCACACCTCTGGCTCCAAAAGGACCGTCCGCCTGGGGAACCTCTACGTAGGACGCGATGATCTCATCGGGCATATCCCGGACACCCGCCGTGATGTAATCGGAAAGATCATTGTTGACAGGCTCACCCTTCCTCAACATCAACTGCTCAAACAATGCGGTCGAAAGTCCCATATAAACCCCGCCGATAGACTGGCAGATCACATTGAAAGGATTAATCGCCTTGCCCACATCGTAGCAGGACGCCACTTTCTTCACTTTCACCACACCGGTTTCCTCGTCCACTTCCACTTCCACCGCCTGGGTTCCGGTAGTGAAGTGTACCACCGATTTGGGCCCCTGTCCGGTTTCCTTATCCAGAGCGGTAACATCGGAAGGAATGAAGTTGCCGATACCCATAATAGGTCCGCCCTTTAACAATCCGTCCTTGCCATAGACACCGTAAATCACCACATCCTTGAGGTGGATGGTCTTTGAAGAATCGTTCCTGTGATAAACCACCTCGTCGGCGATGTCCAGTTCGTCGGGAGAACAGTCCCAATTGTCCGCCACAAGGGTGAGGATCTGCTGACGGGCATTCTCGCTTGCCTTCACCACCGCATTACCCATAGACCAGGTAAGACGACTCGCCACCGTCTGCCATTCGTAAGGGGAGTAGTTGGTGTCGGGAGTGTGAACCCGCACCTTCTCGTAGGGAATCCCCAGAACCTCGGCACACATCTGAGCCATCACCGTATGGGTTCCCTGACCGATCTCCATACCCGATACCATAAGGTTCACAGTGGCATCCTCGTTGAACTTGAGAATGGCGGAAGATCCCGCATTGGGAGGCATGGCGGGAGCCTTCCACATACTGGCGACGCCTCTGCCGACCTTTTTGGGCGAAGGAGCGGTGGGTTTGGCAGAATCCCACCTGATGTCTTCCTTTACTTTTTTAAGGGTGTCGTAGAGTCCCACAGGATGCATGACTCCGCCCGTTACGGTAATATCCCCGGCTTTAAGAACGTTCAATAGACGGAATTCAAAAGGATCCATGCCGATTTTCTTGCAGATAGTATCAATCACCTGCTCGATACCCCAGTGGATCTCCGGCATACCGAAACCCCGCATGGGTCCCCCTACGGGATGATTGGTGTAACAGCAGTAAGAATCCGCCTTCACGTTAGGCACGTTGTAAGGACCCGTGGAAGAATATCCCGATGCCCGCGTAATATTGACGCCGTATTCGGTATAAGCTCCCGCATCCCAGTAGTAGGTGTTTTCCATGGCAAGGATCTTCCCTTTATCGTCCACACCGATCTTGATCTTAGCCTTCAAACCCTGGCGGACGAAAGTGCAGTTGAACTCCTCCTCACGAGTGAGAGCAAGTTTGACCGGGTTGGGAGAACAGGCTTCCGCAAGAGGAAGGATCGCCCCTTCAATGCTGACTCCCGCTTTGCAACCGAAACCGCCTCCCAGATAAGGGACGATGACCCGCAGTTTGTTGTAGGGAATCTTCATGGATTTTGCCAGCAAGTTCCTCTGGGCAAAGGGAGATTGAGAGGAAGTCCAGAGAGTGAATATCCCGGCGGAATCCTTTTGGGCGACACAAACATGGGGTTCGATAGGCGTATGCTGAATGTGAGGGACAAAATACTCATCTTCAATAATTGTGGTACATTCGGTGAAAGCCTTCTCCGTGTCTCCCTTGCGAACCTTGAAATGGTTGGAAATGTTGGTACCCGGCTCAGGAAATATAAAAGGAGCATATTCATATTTGCCCAGATTCTCATGCAGAATAGGGGCGTCGGGTTTTAAAGCATCTTCGGGATCGAATATGCCGGGAAGAGGTTCGTATTCCACTTTAATGAGATCAACGGCTTCTCTGGCGATCTCCTCGGTATCCGCCGCGACCCCCGCCACGGGTTCGCCCACAAACCGCACCTTATCCACTGCATAAAGGGTTCTGTCCAATAAGTATAAACCGATATAACTGTTATACTCCTTACCCGTAACAATCGCCCGGACTCCGGGTAACTTTTGGGCAGACGTGATGTCAATATTCAAAATCTTCGCATGAGGATGGGGACTCCTCTTCAAGGACGCATACAGAAGACCGGGACCGAACTTCAAATCGTCCACATATTTGGCGGCTCCCGTAACCTTCTCCAGAGCGTCGGTACGATCTACACTGGTTCCCACAATAGGCTTTTTTTCCATACTATTTTCCCTCCCCTGCTGACAAAGTTGCCACACTCTTTATGGCACTGACAATAGGAGCATATCCGGTACAACGACACAGATTCCCGGAAATGGCAGTCTTGATCTCGTCCTCGGTAGGATTGGGGTTCTCATCCAGAAGAGCCTTGCCGCTCATGATCATACCCGGAGTGCAATAACCGCACTGCACCGCCCCATGCTCGATAAACGCCTTCTGCAAAGGATGAAGTTCTCCGTTGGATTTTATACCCTCCAGAGTTACAATCTCCTTACCCTGACACTCCATTGCCAGAACCAGACAGGAATTCACCGCCTTGCCGTCCATAATCACGGTACAGGCTCCGCATTCGCCCATCTCACAACCCCGTTTGGGGCTGGTGATGTCCAGTCGCTCCCTCAAAACCGTGAGGAGAGTCTCGTGGGGTTCGATATATATGTTATATTCCTTATGATTGACTTTCAAAACAATTTTTTCCAAATATATTCCCTCCTTTGGGGGTGTTTTATTATAATCAATGGCAGATTCGGGGATCGCCGTCAATGCCGGTTTTGATAGAGATCATCGCCGATATGGGTTTTTGTGGTGATCATCGCCAATGTCGGTTGTGGTGGAGATCGCCGTCAATGCCGGTTTTGATAGAGATCAACGCCGATGTCGGTTTTACTAACTACCTGACCTCCAAACCGGAAGGACTAAAGTCCTTCGCTACAGAGTCGAACTCCTTTTCAGACACTCTGATTTCCGACTTCTGACGTCCGACTTCAAAACTGGTTGAGGCAGCGTTTGACCAGGACGGATACCATATCGTTGCGGTATTCTTTGGTAGTGCGGACATCGGTGATGGGGGATACGTCTTTCAGAGCCAGATCGCCTGCATGTTGGAAATCGTCGGGAGTAAATTCCTTGAGATTGTTGAGGAACTCCTCCGCCGTTTTAGCCCGGACAATGGTGGGAGCTACTGATCCCAGTGCGATCCTGAAACGATAGCCCGAGGGAGTTTCGCTGTCTTCCACTCTCAGAGCGGCGCAGGTTACCATGGCGATAGCCACTGCGGTTCTTCTGCCCATACGGAGGTAGGAGCCTTTGGGATTCCCTTTGATAGCAGGAATTTCAATATAAGTAAGAATTTCACTATGGGTCAGAACGGTTTTCTGAGGTCCCACATAAAATTCCTCTACAGGGAGAATCCGTTTGCCGCCGGGATTTTCGATGTGGAGTTTTGCGGATAAAACCGTCAGTACCGGCAGAGTATCGGCACAGGGAGAACAGGTACAGATATTGCCGCCGATGGTTCCCTTGTTGCGGATCTGCTGGGAACCCACCGTACCGCTCGCCTGAGCAAGAATGGGATATAAATCTTTTATGATAGTGGAATGACTTACTTCCCGATGAGTTGTGAGAGAGCCGATCCAGAGAGTACCGTTGTCATCCAGTCGTATTTCATTCAGTCCCGGTATATTTTTGATGTCCACCACCAGATCCGGTTTTATGACCCCGTCGCGGAGTTTGACCAGGAGATCCGTTCCTCCGGCAAAGATTCTGGAGGTTGGATGCTCTTCAAGGATCTTCAGTGATTCCTCCAGAGTGGGGGGAGATTTATAGGAGAATTGTGCCAAAAAAACCACCTCTTTTATTATTATTAACTTGCCTTTTAAACCTGATAATATTTGAAAACCTCATACCCTGTGAGGAAAACAATGTCGATAGTGCCAGACCTGCAACCTGCAACGAAGAAGTATAGTAAATCCAAAAAAGTTTTTCCGTAACAGATCCTGAAACGAGTTCAGGATGACGGGGTTATAAAAGAAATTGTTTATTGGAATCACTATAATTCAGACCTTCAATCTGCGACGAAGAAGTAGTTCAAACCTTCAATCTGCGACGAAGAAGTAGTTCAAACCTTCAATCTGCGACGAAGAAGTAGTTCAAACCTTCAGGTCTGCAATAAAGACGGTTATAGCGGTTCTCTTCCTAATTTGAAAATGTCCTGTTCGAAGGCGAACTCAGTGGTAGCGAAGGACTTTAGTCCTTCTCCTCTCAATATCGGAAGAGTTAAACAGGATCTCAATTCTAATATGACATTTTCAAACTAAGCAGTTCATAATACCGTGGTTCAAATTCTTCCCCAGAAGACCTGGGTGAAATAGTAGGTTCCCTCGCTGTCCTTTGCTATTCCTATAGCGGAGTATTCAAAATCGGCAGTCATGATATTCTTATAGTGTCCCGGACTTTTCATCCAGCCGTCCACCGCCATACTGAGAGGATCAGAATAACCGAAGTTGCTGGCGATATTTTCTCCGATGGTGGTGTTGGCGAAATCGAAATTCATTTCCTCCATACGGTCTTTGAGATTTTTGCCCTCGGGGGAGGTGTGGCTGAAGTAGCCCCGATCCGCCATATCCTGGCTATGACTTTTGGCGCAGCGGTAGGCGGTTTTGTCGAATTGAAGTTCTTTCAGTCCCTTTTTGACTCTTTTTTCGTTGACCATTTTAAGTATTTTCAACTCATCTTCAGAAGGAGACATCTTATCTCCAGGGGAAGCAGCGGATGGGGCAGAGAGGGTAGGAGGTGGGGATATGGGAATTGAACAGGAATCAAAACAACGAGAGAATATCGACAACATTGCCATAAATAGGATACATATCATTACAGGAGTTACGCTCAAAATCGAGGAAATCGTCATGAAATCGTCATCCTGAACTTGTTTCAGGATCCGGAGAAACTGGCATGAATTCTGGGTCTTGATGAAAAAAGGCGTAAGTCCTGTCATTAAATTTCTCATTACTTTACCTCCGGGAGAATCGGCGTGTATTCATTCAGTCCCCCCGTCATTCCGAACCCGTGAAACAAGTTCAGGGCAGGCTTGTTTCGGAATCTGAGCCACAAGATATTGTATAGATCCTGAAACGAGTTCAGGATGACGGATTTCTGACGATTTCCACAGATCCTGAAACGAGTTCAGGATGACGGATTTCTGACGATTTCCACAGATCCTGAAACGAGTTCAGGATGACGTGGTTCTCCGCCAGAGGACTGAATATATACATCGGCGTTTCACAGGGAAACTTTGAGGATTTCGCTATACCTCCGATAGATCCTGCGTCGATTTATAAGTTTGCACTATAGTGATCCCAATAAACAATTTCCTCTATAATTCCGTCATCCTGAACCTGTTTCAGGATCTATTTCGGAAATTTTTATTTAGAACCACTATAAGAATCCATTGATAAAACAATCGTCTGTAATCAACGGTGGGATTCAATCGGGTTCCGGAGATGCCTCCTACAGACTTTTCGAATAGGCTATAAACCGGTTCCTGTCAGAAGATTCGTTGGTTCATCAGGTCTTCCAGGGTTGTCATGGGGGTGTTATTGCTGAAGGAGTCATGGAGTTCCTTCTGGTGATGTATCGGCAGGAGGGGAACCCGGATATTCTTCAGTCGGTTGGGGGTAAGGATTTCGTCGGCTTCCTTTTCCTTCCCGATGTAATCCCGCCCCAGACGGGTATTCAGGTATAGAGCGACAAATTCGGGGATGAATAGGGTATTTTTTATCCTCATGAGGAACCTGTGATGAGATGAACCGTTGCTTGTGGACAGAGGATTGAAGGGGTTTTCCGGAAACGGGGAATCCCCATGAACGCAGATGATTCTGTCTTCCGTTGACCGGTTTTGTTCGCCGGAGATGAACAGGAGTATATCTCCCTGACGGTTTTCACCCTCCTGATTATGTTCGATTTCCGCTATTTCACTTATAGGTATAAATTTCACCTTTGCTTTTTTGATTTTCTCTTTTATATTATGAGATAGAATATGGTATGAAGGATTCATTCTACTACGAATATCTTCGATATTTTTTTCTATTCCCCAGGAGAAATCTTTTATGGACAGGTTGTTATTATCTTCGTCTTTTCCATTCATGTTTTCTTCCATTTTGAAGAGTCCGACTTTTTCCCACTGGTTTTTCTTGTCCTTGACGGCGAAGAGGATGATTTTTTTATCGGCATTTTTTGTGTTGAATTCCACCAGGGCTTCTATTCGGAGCCGGGATATTATGAAGTCTCGCACTTCCTGAAACCGTCCATGGAAAAAGATTCCGGCGGGCAGAACGGTTCTCAGTTTTCCTCCCGGTTTCAGCAGTTGAACAAACCTTTCCACATAGAGGGATTCTTCGGCGGCTCCGTTTTTTCCCAGTTCATATTCTTTAAGAATCCGTTCTTCCTTTACCGATTCTTGTTTTATATGTGGAATCCCGATAGCCAGATCATAATATTCATCGAAGATATACTCAATAAAAGACAACTTGTCCAGGGGATTTCCGGTGTAGAAAGCCGTATCGGGGGAATAATCGGTTTTTTCTCCAATGAATGTAATATTCCGGCATCCTGTTTTTTGGGGCAGTTCCTGAAATAGTTCGCCGAAAACGGCTATTACACGGGAATTTTTTGTAAAGCAGGTATTATTTATCATAAATTCTGCTACCACCGGGGGGATACCGGATTTATCCCGTTCCTGATTTTTTGTATGTAATTTTTCCGTTCTATCCAATCTGTTCACCGGACTCCTTCGTTTAACAACCTTATTTTTGATGTCATCCTTTTCTCTGGGATTATAACAAATAAAAAAAGACTCTTAAAGGGGAGTCCTTTGTTAATTTCATTTTTTTCAATCCAATGAGGTGAAAACGGAATGGAGAAATCGGTATCTTTCTCCATTCCGGTGTTGGTATCTATTTCTTTTGCTTGCTTTTGACTTTTTCTACCGTCTGAGACACCCATTCATCTATCCCCTCGCCAGTTTTTGCCGATACGGGAAGAAAGGGGATGAGGGGGTTAATCTTTCTGATATTATCGGTTATACGCCGGGGATCCATTTCAAGAGCGGCAGTCAGGTCTATTTTGTTGATCAGAATCAGATGGCTTTTTATGAAGATGGCGGGATATTTCAGGGGTTTTTCCTCTCCTTCGGTGAGGGACAGCACCGCCACATCCATGTCCGCTCCTATCTGAAATCCGGCGGGACAGATAAGATTTCCCACGTTTTCCACTATGATCAGATCCAGTTCATCCAGGGGGAGTTTTTCTATGGCCTGGGCAACCATTTTGGCGGACAGATGGCAACTTCCTCCAAAGACGTCGGTGGTGATCTGGACTACGGGGATACCGTGTTTCTCGATCCGTTGGGCATCCATATCGGTGGCGACGTCTCCTTCCACCACTGCCACCCTTATTTTCTCTTTAAAAAGGGGGAGGGCTTTTTCCAGAATGGAGGTTTTGCCCGACCCCGGCGAGGACATCATGTTTATGCAGAAGATACCTTTCTCTTTAAACAACTCTGCGGTTTTGAGGGCTATCTGATCGTTGACCGATAATATCTTTTCTCCGACTTTTACTTCCATAATATTCTCCTTTACCGGTTTGAATAGCAGGATCGAAGTCCTGAACTACATAAAGGATACCATATATAGTTGCTTTTAGAAGGGCTAAAGTTCTTCGATACAGACTTCCATTCCTTTTAATATAATCCGATCTCCAAAGTCTGAATCTACCGGTTGATTTTCATCCATGTGGGATGGAAGGCGGAAGAGTTGATTTTCCGTTTGGTGCCTTCGCCCTGGATCCATATTTCCGAGGATTTGATGTCATCGAATTTAAGTTTTATTTTTTCATATACGATGTAGTTGCCGTCGGGGGACCACTGGAGATCGAAATTTTTCTCCATGAAGACTCTTTTGCCCGTTTCCTGGGTCAATTTGGTGAACTCGGCGTTTTTGGTTTCGATGAGGTAGAGTTCTCCTACTCCCAGGGGATTTTTGGGAAATTGGGGGCAGAAGAGCAGGGCTTTGGTCTGTTCCGGGTTCATGGAGACCAGGTAGGCGTATTTTTTCGATTCCGCCAGTCCTTTTTGTTCGCCGCTTTCGGCGTCATAGAGGAATATTCCGGGGTCTTCCTCCTCCTGGTTGTTGTGGTAATAGATGATCTGGGGATAACAGAGGGCTGCCACGGAAATATCTTTGAAGGGGAGGGTCAGGATTTGTCGGTGTCGGTTGACCACGTCATAGATATATACTTTTTCTCCCTCGGCGTACATTACGGTGGGAGTTTCCTTATCCCATCCCAGAATCTTGTCGCTTTTGCCGGGGAATACGAATCTTTGCTCTTGGGCGGAAATGTCTCCGCTGCGGATCTCGCAGTTTTTTTCGTTGGTATCGGGGATAAAATCCGAATAGACCCAGTATTTGCCTGTCGGGGAAAGGAAGGGGTTTTGGTAGAGGGTCAGCAGCTCCTCCGGTTTTCCTTCCTCTTTAAGGCGAAAGTAGGAATGGAGGTCTTTGTCCAGTTTTTTTCTGAATATGAGTCCCTGGGTTTCATCTTTCCAGGCGAAGAGATCCAGACGGTCTTTTTCGTCTCCCTGATAGACCACGGAGGTTTTCTTATCATCCACACCGTATTTGAAAATCTTATTGTTATACACATAAAAGATATTCTTCCCCTGGGGATCCGTGAGAGCGCCGGCGGTCATTCCCTTATCGGTGATGGCTTTTTCGCCTGCTCCGTCGGGTTGCACCATGAGTACCTTACCTTTTTTCTCATATATTATGTATCCCGGTGCATCCAGCGCCCATGCCGTGACGGTATTGAAAACGATAAACAAAAACAGAAATACGGAAGAAGACAAAACAAACTTGCTCGATATTGATTTACGGTTCAAAAGGATACCCTCCTTGTTTCTTTTTCCATTTTCAGGTTTTATCCTCCCTTGCCGGGTTTCTTGGTGGGCCGGGTTTCGGTAAAGTCCCGTTCGTCCAGGAAGTTGGGGTTTTCCGCTATTCCTCCCGAAATCATCCCCTTCATGGGAACCACTCCTTGAATTTTCTGGAACTCATGTCTTTGCTTTAAAATGGGTTCCTTGCCGAAGGATGCAACTCCTCCCGGTAAGGGGCGTCCCGTTCTGAGGGAACTTTCGCTTTTTCTCAGCAATTCCGGGGATTTCTGGGCAGGAGTGGCGGGTTCTGCCGGGTTTTTTTGTCCCAGGGAGGGACGTTGCATCTGTCCCACCATTTTTCTTGCTCTCTGGGGGGTCATGACTGTAGGCGAACCTGGTTCCGGAGGTTTTATTTTTAACTGGTCGGAATCCGTCGGTTTTTGTTCTGATTTTTTTGCGACAGGAATTGCAGATCCTCCCTGGACAAGTCCTGCCAGTCCTTTTCCTATCTGGGTGGGGATGTCGTCTTCTTGAAGACCTCTCTCCTCATCGGGAGCCTGGGTCTTGCGGGACAGAAGGGAACTACCCCCGCCTTGAGGGAACGCTGACTTTTGAGGATATTTCACCGGTCTTTTTCCATAGACATCCAGTCCCTCTTCGCCCGGTTTTGCCTGGGGAGGAGACGGTTTTTGCCCTTCCTGGGGAGAAGACGGTTTTTGGCTTTCCGCAGGAGGAGGGAATTTCATGGGTTGAAATCCTTTTTCTCTTGATGCCACCGGGGGTTTGAATGCCTGCAGGGGAGCCTTGCCTCCGGGACGGGTCTCCTGGAGATCCTGATCGTCCTCTGACGGCGTCCTCTGGGGGGAAATCGGGCTTTTCACCGGAGGCGGTTGTACTGCTTCTCTTCCTCGGGGTTGTTGCACCGGAGGCGGAGCGGGTTCTCTTCTTCCCGGTTGTTGGGGAACTACAGCCGGTTGTGCCGGTGGTTTGCCTCCCGCCTGGGTTTCCATCATATCCTGTTGCTCTTCATCGTAATAGCCTTCTTCTTCTCCTTCGTAATAGCCTTCTTCCTCTCCTTCGTAATAGCCTTCTTCTTCCTCCGGTTGCTCCTCTTCCGCTTCTTCGCCGTAATATTCCTCGTCTTCGGGATAATAGAGTCCTCCACCGCCGGAATCGGGTTGGTCGTCGGGTTGAGGTTCATCGGGTTCCGCTCCCTCTTCCATATCCTCGTCCATATCGCTTCCCTCGATCCATTGACCGTTATAGCCGAAGAATATCTTTCTGCCGTCGGAAGCTACCGTGATGGTGTCTCCGGGTTGAACTCCGCAGGAGAGCATGGCTTCCGCCAGGGGTTTTGCCAGATAGGTCTGAATTGCCCGTTTCATGGGGCGAGCTCCGTAGGAGGGATTGTATCCTACTTTTAACAGGCAGTTTACCGCTGTTTCCTGAATATCCAGGGTTACTTCTTTCTGTTCGAAGAGTCGGTCGGCAAGGTCTTTCACCTGGATCCAGACTATATCTTTCAGACTTTCTTTTGCCAGGGGGCGGAAGATAACAATTTCGTCAATACGGTTTAAGAATTCTGGGCGGAAATGTTTTCTCAGTTCTCTCATGATCCCTTCCCGGATCCTGGGATCGTCGGAATTGAGCAACATGGCGTTCCCCTGAGAATCTATTTTACTGGTGCCGATATTGGACGTCATGATTAAAATGGTATTGGTAAAGTTGACCATTCTCCCTTTGGAGTCGGTAAGTCTGCCCTCATCGAAGACTTGCAGGAACAGATCGAAGACGTCGGGGTGAGCTTTTTCCACTTCGTCCAGCAGTACCACGCAATAGGGTTTGGTTCTCACCTGTTTGGTCAGTTGACCTTCCTCCTCGTGTCCCACGTATCCCGGAGGAGAGCCTATTAACCTGGAGATGGCATGTTTTTCCATAAACTCCGACATGTCGATCCTGACCAGATCCTTTTCGCTGTCGAAGAGGAATTCCGCCAGGGTTTTCGCCAACTCGGTTTTGCCGACGCCGGTGGGTCCCAGAAACAGGAAGACCCCGTTGGGACGGTTGGGAGAGGATAGACCCATTCGCACCATGCGGATGGTCTGGGCTACGGTTCTGACCGCGTGATCCTGTCCCACCACCTTACTCTTCATGGCTTCCTCCATGTGGAGCAGTCGTTCCGATTCCTCCTGGGTCAGTTTGGATGCCTGGATGCCCGTCCAGAGAGATACCACTTCAGCGATGTCTTCCTCGGTTATTTCGATTTTAAGATTTTCAAGTTTATCGTCATCGGCGATGGATACCGATTTCATCTTGCTCTTGGCGGCGGCTTCGTCCATGAGATCGATGGCTTTGTCGGGCAGATTACGGTCGGGCAGATACCGCACCGACAGTTTTACCGCCTGGATCAGAGCTTTGGGATTAAATACCACGCCATGATGTTTCTCGTATTTTTCCTTCAAGCCGTTTAATATCTTGACCGTATCCTCTTCCGAGGGTTCATCCACCATGACCGGTTGGAACCGCCGCTCCAGTGCGGGATCCTTTTCAATATATTTACGATATTCATCAATTGTGGTAGCTCCTATGACGGTAATCTCTCCTCTTGCCAGGTGAGGTTTTATTATATTGCCCGCGTCCATACCGCCTCTGGAATCTCCGGCTCCCATGATGGTGTGAATCTCGTCGATAAACACCATTATATCGGGATGAGCGGTCAGTTCCTCGATGATATTCTGCATCTTTTCCTCGAATTCGCCCCGGTGTTTGGTTCCCGCCACAATGGACGCCATGCCCAACTCTATTATTTTCTTATTCTTTATGGAATCGGGAACTTTACCCTCGGAGATCCGCTGGGCTAATCCGTACACCACCGCTGTTTTTCCCACTCCCGCCTCGCCGATGATAATGGGGTTATTCTTGGATTTCTTGGAAAGGGTTTGGATCATACGCCGGATCTCGTCATTTCTGCCGATGATGGGATCAAACTTTCCTTCGTTGGCCATTTTTACCAGATCTCTGCCCAATTTGTCCAGGGTGGGGGTTTTGGTTTTTTTGTCCTTGTCCCCAGGAGACGCCATTTTGTCCTTGTCTTTTGCGTCATCCTTACTGCCGCTACCGTCTTTTCCACCGGGTTTCTGGGGGCTTTTCTGATAGTTGTAAGCCTGGGGAGGCGGATAATAATTCCCCTTGAGAGGTTGAGGAGCGGGAGCCTCATCCATGATAGCCTTGCGAAAACGCTGAATGTCCATACCCATATCTTCCATGGCCCGGATGGGAACCGATTGCCCTTCCTTTATCATGGCGGAAATTATGTGCATAGGCTCAATACGAACCGATTTCTGGGATTCTGCCTCTTTTTCCGCCAGTTTGAGAATCTTTTTCAATCTGGGGGTTACGATAATCCCGTTCCAGAGAGGGGTTTCATCTCCGGGACCCGCCAGTTTGAGAATTTTTTCCCTCAATCCCTCGGGATCTCCGCCGAACTTC
>Ga0067045_1004607_pt1 | contig 16015 bp, 13 predicted proteins | sample TerdegcTABiofilm_FD_59184 | JGI IMG/M metagenome (GOLD analysis project Ga0067045, IMG submission 59184) | Combined Assembly of (Gp0054472, Gp0054536) Wastewater bioreactor microbial communities from Singapore -Terephthalate degrading...
CCGACGGATCCGGCGTGGCGACCTACAGCTATGCCATTCCCGAGGCTGGCGGAGCCGGCGACCGGTTGATCGAGGCGTTCTTCATCGGCGATGCGGAGCACAATCCGTCCAACGATGACGCGACGCTCACGGTTAACAAGGCCGACACCGTCCTGACAGTCAACAGCCCGACCGGCACGGCCGGCCAGAGCGTGAACATTACCGGTAACCTGAGCGTGAATCCTCCGGTTTCGGGCCGCACTGTGGATATCTCCGTGGACGGCACCAACGTGGGATCGGCGGTCACGGACGGTTCCGGCGACTACTCGTTCGACTACGCCATTCCCGCCAATACGGCAGTCGGAGCGCACGCGCTGCAGGCCGATTTCGCCGGCGATGGAGCCTACAACCCGTCGTCTGCCAGCGGCACGCTGACCGTGATGTCCGAGACTACCGTGACCGTTGCGCCTGCGGCCGGCAAGCCAGGCCTGACAGCAGTCCTGAGCGCAACGTTGACCGCCAACAATACCGGCGACCCGCTCAGCGGCAGGACGCTGGACTTCAAGCTGGAAGGCACGGACGTTGGCAGCGCGGTCACCAACGCTGGCGGCACCGCTTCCGTTAGTGTTGCGGTGAATGACAGCGCCGTATCCCAGTCCATTACAGCCGAGTTCGCCGGTGACGTTGACTACCATCCGAGCTCCGGCAACGGCACCCTGACTGTCGTGCCCGCGGATACCAAGCAGTTCACCATAGACCGCACGGGCATCATCACGACGCTCACGATCCTGCGGCAGTTCGACCTGAAGCGGACCACAGACAACGCCGATCTCGCCGGCAAGACCATCGTCTACAAGATTGATGGCACCGAGGTCGGCACGGCGGTGACCAACGCGGGCGGCGACAGCTCGCTCAACTGGGTTATCACCGATGGTCCTCCAACCCGCACGATCACGACTGAGTTCGCCGGCGATGCGTTCTACAACGCCTCCAGCGCGAACGCAACGCTGAACGCTCAGACCGTAGCCACCAAGATGGTGGGCGTCGACCGAACGGGCCGCATCACCTCCTATCAGGTGCTGCGAGCATGGCTCTACAAGATGGACAGCACACCCGTTGCCGGCAAGCTGATCCAGTTCTCGGTGGACGGCACTCCGGTCGGTATCGACACGACGATCGCATCTGGTCGCGCTCAGATCGGCTACACCATCCCCGACGGAGCTGGCGCCGGCGCGAGGCCGATCCTGGCACAGTGGGCTGGCGATGGCGGCTTCCTGCCGTCCTCGGTCACCAACACGCTCACCGTCCAGAAGGCTCTCGTGTATATCTGGGTGATGAGCAAGTCGGTCAAGCAGGGCACCAACGCTCCGCTGTACGCCTACTTCCGCCGCCTGAAGGACTACCAGCCGCAGACAGACAAGCCCGTCGATTTCAAGATTGACGGAACGGTCGTGGCTTCGGTCCTGACGGACGGCACGGGTGTCGCCCGGTACTCGTACCTTACGCTTGATCCGGTGGGAGCCCATACCATTCGGTGTGAGTTCTACGGAGACGCGTGGCTCGAGGCCGGCTTCGGCGAGGGCACGCTCAACGTCCTGCCGTAACGACCCGCTGGCATGAACAACTCGCCCTCCCCCTCACCGGGGGAGGGCTTCTTCTTCGCCTAAAGGAAGTCCCCAATGCCCAGAATAGAGATCAGCCTTGACGTGGAGGCGCCCGCCGACGTGGTCTACGACGTTGCACGCAAAGTCGAGGACTTCCCGACGTTCATGGAGGACCTGCAGTCTCTCACGGTACTCGAGCGGAGCGACGACGGCAACCGCACCGTGACCGAGTGGGTGGGCATCATCCGCGAGTTCAAGATGACTGTCAAATGGACCCAGGAGGATATCTGGAACCCCGACGCCCGGCGTGATGACTTCAGGATGCTTCAGGGCGACATGGACAGCATGTCGGGNTGGTGGCAGTTCGNTGAGACNCCGACGGGTTCACGGTTCGACTCGCTGCTCGACTACGAGTACAACGTGCCCCTGATCGGNCCGATGATCAAGGCGCTCATCAAGAAGAANATGGCGGCCAATCTCGAGGCTCAGATGCGGGCCATCAAATCCCGCGCCGAGGAGATCGCCGCTCGCGCATGATCTCGGCCTGGAGCCCGTACTAGCCTGGGCGGTCCTGGTCCGGATGCAGCAAAGGTAGCTTTGGCCGACTGGGCGGCGGACTCTCCTGCGGACGTTCGCCGTACTCCGGCGCCTCCGTGTCGCCGGTTTGGCCCGCCGGCGTCTCTGGCAGGGGTACCGAAGCGCTGTGGATCAGCGCATTCAGCAAGCCCGCTTCGCGCGCCGCGCGGATGTCCGCCTCTCGAATCTGCGTTCCCCGGGGCACCAGCACATTCCCTCGAATGTCGGTCACGTCCAGACCGGCACGCTTCCCGACGCACAGTCGTGCCCGGGCATAGTCGTCGGCGCTGTCGAGCGCACGCTCCTCTGCCCCGTCAGGCGTAGCGGCGCGCACATCCGCGATGCGCTCCTGCAGATCCTGCAATCCCGCGGCGGCCACCGACGAGACCAGCGCAGTCAGCATCCCGCACGCAAGCGCGCGTTCAACCGTTGCCTGCTCGATGACACGGCCCGATTCGACGATGATCTCGCTGTTCTTATCCATCACCGTGCGCCCGGCGACCTTGCCGAGAACAAACGCAGCCTGCTCACGCTCGAGCGTCGTCTGCACGGCGCTCTGAGCCTTGCGCACCTGTTCCTGCAGCCGATCGAGCCAGTTAGTCACCCGACTGCGCTCCCGCATGCCAGACCGGATCGGCCACACCCGAACGATGGTTGGCGCACCTGGCCAGGACGAACAACAGATCGGACAGTCGGTTCAGATACATCAGCGTCTGCGCACTGAGGTCATGATGGCGCGTAACCGCAACGACTGCGCGCTCGGCGCGCCGACAGACTGCTCGAGCGACGTGAAGATGAGCCGCAAGCAACGTGCCGCCGGGAAGAATGAAGTTCGTCAGCGGTGGCAACGGGGCTTCCCACGCGTCGATGGCACGCTCAAGCTCGCCGACAGCGGAATCTGACAGGCTGGAGGCAACGGGGCCCCGTCCGGTTGCGGCTATGTCAGCGCCGATAGCGAATATCGCTGACTGTGCTCCGTGGAGCAGGGCCGCCAGCTCCGGATCATCAGCGCAGGTTCGGGCCAGTCCGAGCGCCGCGTTCAGCTCGTCGCAGGCGCCGCAGGCCTCAATGCGCACGTCGGTCTTGGGTACCCGAATGCCCCCGCGCAGAGCTGTGCGACCGCGGTCGCCCTTGCGGGTGTATATTCTCACGAGGGACGCCCCCGTAGCGGTGATGGGCCGCCCGGCGAGGCTCGAACCCGGGCGGCCTGCAGGACGAAGGTGAGGCCGAGATTACTGCTGGTAGAACTTCGCGTTAATCTCGGTGAAGGACGCCCACTTCTCGGGCACATCGGTGTCGGCGAAGATCGCGTTCACCGGACATTCCGGCTCGCACAGGCCACAGTCTATGCAGTCATCCGGATTGATGAAGAGCATATCGTAGGTCGTGCCGTCGTCGCCCGTGTAGACGCCCTCGTGGATGCAGTCTACGGGGCACACAGCCACGCAGGCTTTATCCTTGACATTGATGCACGGTTCACAGATCACGTAGGCCATGGAGGCATCTCCTTGGAAGCATTGGGTGATGATCCTTTCGGCATTCTACCCGTTCATTCCTTCCGAGCCTGCCGCCGATGCGTGATCTGTCGCCACGATTTGAGGCCCTGCCCCTGCGGCATCTGCCGGGCAGGCGCCCCGACGTACTATCATGGCAGCGTATCCTGCGCCGTGAGGGCGAGCAGCGCAGCGCGCAATGCCGCGTCGCCGTGCGCAACCGCCTCACGCCCCGACCTGCCGCCACTGAGTTCGATGGGGGCAATGGGGGATCCGAAGCGAACGATCAACCGACATCCGGCATGCCGCAGGCGCCACTCCCGCGGCGGCAAGGCACGGTTGGTACCGAGGACGCCAACGGGCACGACGGGCACGCGCGTCCGCAACGCGAGCCAGACCAGGCCCGATTGAAGGGGCTGAAGCCGCCCGTCGAGGCTCTCATGTCCCTCAGGAAAGATGATGACCGCCTCGCCTCTTTGAAGAAGCTCCTCCGTGCGGCGCAAGGCTGTTCGATCAGCCGAGTCCTGACGTATGGGATAGGCCCTTAGCCACCGGGCCAGACGCCCGAGCACGGGGATCGTGAACAGCTCATCGGTAGCCAGCGACCACGCCGGACGGCGCACCGCCATGCCGACAAGGAGCGGGTCGGCGTGGGAAACATGGTTCGGCGCAATAATGACGCCCCCGCTGCTCGGAACGTTGTCTGCTCCCTCAACGCGGACCCCGCCGAGACATCCGAATAGCGCGCGCAGTATGGCGCGAACGGTCTCGCGGAATAGCAGCTCAAGCATCCGTGCGCCGACCTCGCGAGCCCGTCGGCCACGCCGTGAGCCAACCAGCGGCGCGGGAACGCGCAGGTATACTGTGCCGGACGTGCGCTCTCCGAATCGCCGCGTTACCGCTATTCCACGTGGAGATCACCATGGACCTCGACCGACTCTGCATCAACACGATCCGTACCCTGTCCATTGACGCGATCCAAGAGGCCAACTCAGGCCACCCAGGACTGCCGCTCGGAGCCGCGCCGATGGCCTACGTCCTCTGGACGCGACACATGAAACACGATCCGACCGATCCAGCCTGGCCTGATCGTGATAGATTCGTGCTCTCCGGCGGCCACGGCTCCATGCTGCTCTTCAGTCTCCTGCACCTTACGGGTTACGATGTGACGCTCGACGATCTGAAGAGCTTCCGGCAGTGGCATAGCCGCACCCCCGGTCACCCTGAGTTTGGCGAGACGCCTGGCGTCGAGACTACCACAGGGCCGCTGGGTCAGGGCTTNGCGACCGCGGTGGGCATGGCCATCGCCGAAGCCCANCTCGCCGCTACCTACAATACCCCCGACCATGCNGTTGTGGACCACTTCACCTATGTCCTCGCCTCCGATGGCGACATGATGGANGGCGTGGCGTGCGAAGCTGCTTCTCTCGCNGGCCACCTGAAGCTGGGCAAGCTCATCTGCCTCTATGACAGCAACGACATTTCGCTGGCAGGGGCCACGTCCCTCTGTTTCACCGAGAATGTCGGAGCGCGCTTCGAAGCCTACGGTTGGCAGGTCCTGACGGTTGAAGACGGCAATGACGTCGCTGCGCTGGATCAGGCGATCGCCACGGCCAAGGCCGACCTGACCCGTCCCAGCCTGATCGTCGTCAAGACCATCATCGGGTTCGGCTCGCCCAACAAAGCGAACTCCTCCGATGCCCACGGTTCGCCCCTGGGCAAGGACGAGGTCGCGGCCACCAAGCGCAACCTGGGTATGCCCGAGGATCGGTCGTTCCATGTTCCCGACGAGGTGCGTGCGGCATTCGGCGGTGTCGTCGAGCGCGGACGGGCGGCCCATGCGGCGTGGTCCGAGACGTTCGCGAAGTGGTCGTCCGCCAACGCGGCAGCCGCGGCACGCTGGTCCGACGCCATCGCCGGCCAACTTCCCGACGGCTGGGACCGGGATATCCCCGTGTTCGGCGTAGACGATGCCTCGGCGACGCGAGCCTCGGCGGGCAAGGTCTTGAACGCGATCGCCCCCAACTATCCTGCGCTGATGGGCGGCTCGGCCGATCTCAATCCTTCGACCAACACGGCTCTGAAGGGCCTAGGCGACTTTGAACCCGAAGCCATCCCGTCAGGCGTCGAGGGCGCCGTCGGCGGCGTGTGGGGCTATGCAGGCCGCAATATTCACTGGGGCGTGCGCGAGCATGCTATGGCTGCCGCAGCCAACGGCATGGCATTGCATGGCGGCGTCCGGCCATTCGTCGCCACGTTCTTCAACTTCGCGGACTATCTCAAGCCCGCCCTCCGGCTGTCCGCGCTGATGCGGCTGCCCGTGATCTACATCTTCACCCACGACTCCATCGCGCTGGGCGAGGATGGACCGACCCATCAACCCATAGAACAGCTCGCATCGCTGCGAGCGGTGCCCAACATGCTGACGCTGCGCCCCGCTGACGCCAACGAAGTGGCGGAGGCGTGGAAGATCGCATGTCAGCACAGGGATGGGCCCGTGGCTCTCGTTCTCAGCCGCCAGAAGGTCCCGAACTTCGACCGCACTCAGTTCGCCTCGGCAGAGGGAGTGAGGAAGGGCGCCTATACGCTCAAAGAAGCCGACGGAGGAGCCCCGAAGATGGTCCTCGTCGCAACCGGGTCGGAAGTCTCGCTGGCCGTCAAGGCGGCTGGACTCCTGGAAGCGGATGGCGTGCCGACAAGGGTCGTCAGCATGGTCTCGTGGGAGATATTCGATGCCCAGCCAGAGGACTATCGGATGTCGGTGCTGCCTCCGGGAGTCAAGAAGGTGGCGATCGAAGCGGCCTCCCCCATTGGCTGGCACAAGTACGCCGGCGCCGATGGCGATGTCGTGGCTATGACGAGGTTCGGCGCATCGGCTCCGGCCGAGAAGCTTCTGGAAGCCTTCGGTTTCACGCCGGACGCCGTGGCCCAACGGGCCCGAGCGCTCCTCGCACGTTAGGCGCCGCAACCACGCCGGATGGCCGACCGGGATCGCTTCACAGCGATCCCGGTTTGTTCTCCACAGGCGCTATGATGCTGGGGTACCCAGCGCCTCGGTCGTAAGCCCCGCGACAGCCGCACGGATGTCGGAGAGGAAACGAGCCGCGCCTGCCCCGTTGGTGATCCTGTGGTCGAAGGTCAGGGTCACCGTCGCTCGGCGCACGAGCACGACCTGACCGTCGCGCATCTCAGGCGCGTGATGGACCGCGCCAACGAAGATGGTCCCCACTGCGGGAGCTGCCACTACCGGAATGGCTCGTGTCACGCCCGAACCGGTCAGATTGGACAAGCTGAGCTGCATCAGCGCCGTAGCCTGATCTTCGCCGTTCCTCGCCCGTTTGATGGCGCGAGATGCGGCGCCGACGAACTCCCAGAAACTCAGAGCGTCCGCTGCCTCGACGCGAGCCGTAGCCAGCTCATCGTCGTCACGCGTGACGGCAATGCCGAGGTGCAGATGCGCATGCCGTCGGATCATCCCGTTCCCCTGATAGGTGGATCGAAAGACGGGATGCCCGATCGTCGCGCGGACAACGCACCATGCGAACAGCAAGAAGGGTGTCGGCACATCGGTGCCGGCCTTCCTCGCCATCTCCTTCAGGTCGCGCCGGACCCGATCAATGGGCTCCCACGGCACCTCGATCTCTTCGGTGGCGGAGATGACCTCACCGGCACGCTGCTGCAGACGATATACGAGCGTGCGCTGTGCGCTGGACAGTGGAACATCCTCGTACTGGCCCACCTGCCCAGCGGTCGTTTCGGCTCCCCGCCCTGCAATCCAGGCGTCCACGTCGGCGGGCAGTACCTTGCGGCCGACGCTCGTTACGATGCGCTGGAGTTCGTCTTCATCGAGCCCGCACTCTCGCGCATATGCGCGGGTGCGTGGCGGCAGGAGCGCATTGCGCGCAGCCGGCGCCGCCGCTCCTCGCGGCGCGCTCACCTCCGGCGCTTTGCTCGACGACGGAGCCTGCGGCGAGGTTGCCTCGGTCACGGCTGAATGGGATTCGATGCGGCCCACCACGGCTCCGATCGGGACGATGGCGTCCTCGGCCACCAGCCACTCGATCAGGACCCCGGGAACCGGAGCCTCGATCTCCATGGTGGCCTTATCGGTCTCCATCTCGAAGATAGGCTCATCACGCTTGATGACATCGCCTGGCTGCTTGAGGAATCGCAGCAATCGCGCTTCCTGAAGTCCCTCACCCATCTGAGGGATGGTCACATCGAGGATGCTCACGGGTGCATGATCCTGATTGTCACGGTTACCCCATCACGGTGCGGATGGCTTCCATCACTGCGTCGAGATCCGGCAGCGCGGCGTACTCGAGCGATGGGCAGAACGGTACCTGCGTGTCCATACGAGCCACGATCTGAGGGGGCGCGAGGAAGGCGTCCCATCTCTCCGGGTGGGAAGTCATCTGCGCCACCACCGTCTCGCCGAAACCGCCTGTCCGATTGTCCTCGTGCAGCACGATAAGCCTGCCCGTTCGCGCCACCGATGCCTCGACGCTTGGCCAGTCACACGGACTGATCCAGCGCAGGTCGAGGATCTCCACGGAGATCCCCTCATTCTCGGCGCGCTGCGCGGCTTCGTCGGCGAGAACAACGGTGCTGCCCCAGGTGACCAGGGTGACGTCGGAACCCGACCTGCGAACCGCTGCGGTGCCCGGTGCGCCTTCAGGAAGCTCGGTTATCCGCGACCGGCGCCGGAAGACATGCTTGGGAATCAGGAACAGCACGGGGTCGTCCATGTGGATGGCCGTCCAGAGCATGGCAGCCGCATCCGCCGGCGTGGACGGCACTGCCGTGCAGAGCCCCGGCACATGCGCCCAGATGCCCTCGTTGGTCTGGCTGTGCCATATGCCGCCTCCCGGCAGGTAGGCTCCGCAGGGGGCCATCAGCACCATGGGGCAGATTTCATCACCATTGGTCCGCCATCGCAGCGTAGCCGCCTGATTCACAAGTTGATTGAACGCGGTCCCGACGAAGTCTATGAACTGCAGCTCAAACACCGGACGGCAGCCCGCGACCGCCATGCCCACGCCCACACCCACGATGGTAGCCTCGGCAAGCGGGGAGTTTCGCACCCGCCCCGGATAGGCCGTGCTCAACCCCTTCGTGAACCCAAACACGCCGCCCTTGGGGTCCTCGATGTCCTCACCGAACATGACGATCGTGGGATCGAGGCTCAGCGCATACTGCAGCGTAAGGTTGATCGCTTCGACCATGGTGATGGGCTCATCGCGCACGAGAGCGCTCGCAAGGTCGCCGGGAATGGGCGGTATGCTGAGGCCAGTCCCAATCGTGTTCGACAAGAGGCCGGCGGGATCGGGCTCCGGAGCGGCAAAGGCCCGATCGTAGTCGGCCTCGACTGCTCGAGCGATGGCCTCGGCCTCATACTGCCAGTCTTCAGCGCTGATCAGCCCGTCATCCACGACCCTTTGCACGAGCTTTCGTATCGGGTCTCGATGTGCGATCTCGGCGAGCTCATCTGCCGACCGGTATACTCGTTGATCATCCGATGAGGTGTGGGGGCACAGGCGGTCCATCTCGCACCAGAGAGTGGTTGGTCCGCCGCCACGACGCGCTCGTTCTACGGCATCGAGCGTAGCTTCGAGGACAACGTAGGGGTCGCGCGCATCAATGCGCACTAACGAAGATGAGTCCAGAACGCGCAGGCGAAACGGATCGTGCGGCGCCGTCGGCGTGCTGATCCCATAGCCGTTGTCCTCGACCACCATCACGAGCGGGAGCTTCTCCTGCAGCGCAAACGCGAGCGCCTCATAGAACTCGCCCTGCCGCACCGATGCATCGCCTACGCAACAGGCGACCACACGGTCCGTCCCCTGCAGCTTGGCTGCCCATGCGGCGCCAGCCGCCGGAATGCACTGGGATGCCGTCGGCGTGGCCACCGACACGATGCCCAGACGCTTGCAGCCGTGATGCCCGGGCATCTGTCGGCCGCCGCTGCACGAGTCGGCCCTGGCAAAGAACTCCAGAGCGAGATCGTAGGTGGTCAGGCCGCGAGCTAGACAGAGCGCGCGGTCGCGGTAGTAGCAGAAGAGAAGGTCGTCGGGGCGAAGCGCCCAAGCGAGAGCAGCCATGGGCTCCTGCCCCATTCCGCCGACAGCGAACCATCCTTTGCTCTGGCGCAGCAGGATGCCTTCGCGCCGGTCTCCCTGGCGAGAGGCCTCCATGATGCGCAGCACATCCAGCGGAGGCATTCGCTCCTGCAGATTCCGCACTCCTTACTCCCCGATCAGCGCGATGAAGCTGTCACTCACCGGTGCCCCAGTTCGCGACCCAATCGCCCAGCCAGCCTTTCAGCACCGTTCGGAACGTCGCGTCCTGAAGCGACGGCTCCTGCAACAGCGCGACTTCGGCCGAAGCTCGTACGATCTGCCCGAGATCCTCGGCATCGCCATCGTCCAGATCGTCGGTGCCGTTCTCTACCCAATCGCGCAGAATCGCCTCAAGAACGGACTCGTAGGCGACAACCACCCATCCGCTCGATCCGCCCGAAGGCAGCGACTGGACAGCCTGGGCTGCGACCCCCGTCGCGCGACGCACGATCTTCACATCCTCGTCTGGCACGTTGCCGTAAGCGCTCATTGTCGGTCTCCTGTGTTTCTTGATGCCGCTCGCAGGGCGTCACGCTCGACCAGCCAGCGATCACACGCCTGACACATGGTGCATCGTCCGATACGACAGTCTTCGGTGCGAATGCCTGCCTCCGCTCGTTTGTCCTCAGCGCGCAGGTAACCTCTGTGGATGCCGCAATGGATGTGGTCCCACGGTAACGCTTCATGATACCCGCGCACTCGGTTCGCCACCCATGCGGGATTCACCTGCACCAGCTCGAACGCAGTCATCCAACGATCATAGCTGAAGCGGTCATCCCATGCGTCGAAGCTTCCGCCCAGTCTCCAGCAGTACTCGATGGCTCGGGCCACCGATCGGCCGCCGCGCGCCAGCGCTCCTTCGACGTGCGAAACAAGCGGATTGTGGAACCTCAACTGAACCGACCGGTCGCGCACCGACGCCTTGAGAACGCGCTGCTTTCGCAGAAGCTCCTCTGGCGTGTCCTGAGCGCGCCACTGGAACGGCGTATGGGGCTTGGGCACGAACCCGGCGACGCTTACGGTCACCTGCGCATCCCGAACCCCCATCCTGCGTCCATGGAGAACCACTCTGTGGGCAAGCTCGCCGATGGCAACCACGTCTTCGTCGGTCTCGGTGGGCAAGCCGATCATGAAATAGAGCTTGATGCGACGCCAGCCGTTCTTGAACGCCGATCCCGCCGCCCCCATGAGGTCCTCTTCCGTGACGCCCTTGTTGATCACGTCTCGCAGACGCTGCGAGCCGGCCTCGGGGGCGAAGGTCAGGCCCGCCTTGCGGACGGTGCTGATCTGTCGAGCCAGTTCCACGCAGTCCCGATCGGCCCGGAGCGACGGAAGGGCAACCCCAATCCCCTGGGGCCGGTAGCGTTCGATCAGGTCGTGGACGAGCGGCTCGATCTCGCTATGATCCGACGTAGACAGTGAGACAAGGCTGATCTCTTCGTGCCCCGTCGAGCGCACCAGCTCGTCGCACAGCCGAAGCACAGTCTCCGCGGAGCGCTCGCGCACCGGTCGCGTGATCATGCCCGCCTGACAGAAGCGACACCCTCGCGTGCAGCCACGAAGCACCTCCACGGAGATGCGGTCGTGCACAGCTTCCACCACGGGCACCACCGGGGCAATCGGGAACGGCATGTCGGCCAGACTAGCTGTGAGCCTGCGCTCGATCGTTCGAGGCGCAGAATCGTCGACCGGTTCAACAGACTCGTCAGCCCGGCACCGGTAGAGACCAGGCACGTAGACGCCAGGAATGGCAGCCAACAGGCGGAGGAGCGCGGCGCGAGAAGCATGGCGGTTGCGCTTGTACGCCTCAACGATCTCGCCGATGACCTCCTCGCCATCGCCGATCACGAAGGCATCCAGGAAGGGTGCCATGGGCTCAGGGTTGACGGTGCAGTGCCCTCCTGCGATGACGAGGGGATGGCGTTCGTCGCGATCGCTCGAACGCAACGGGAGACCGGCCAGATCCAGCATGTTCAGCACATTGGTGTAGCCGAGCTCGAAAGCCAGACTGAAGCCGACGATGTCGAAGTCCCGCACCGGCGTGCGAGTCTCGAGCGAGAACAGCGGCACACAGGCATCGCGCAGCGCCCGCTCGGCGTCGGGCCAGGGCGCATACACACGTTCCGCGTACGTATCGCCTCGGCGATTCAGCACGTCATACAGAATGGCAAGGGCGAGGTTGCTCATGCCGATCTCGTAGGCATCCGGGAATGCCAGCGCGACGCGGACCTCCACGCCGGCCGGATCTTTGTAGACGGCGTTGAACTCGCCGCCGACGTACCGACCCGGCTTGGATACCGATGCGAGGATGCGCTCCAGTCGGCGCTCAATGAATAGAGATGGGTTGGTCATGTTTCGTTCCGATCAGGCTTGGCAGTATATCACAGCGCTCCGCCATCGCGACCCGTACGGTTGGAGACAGACGACCGTATGCTTCTTGACTTCACGCGCGTGGTCCGCTATACTCGCATCATGAGCTGGCGTCGGGAGTACTGGCGTCCGCAGGTTCTTGTGTGTGCCCGGCATGCTTGGCTGATACCATGGTCACGAAGGGAGTACGATACGCTATGGCAACTGCGCCGACGTTAACCGCGAAAGCCGTGTGCCGCAGGTGCATCGTCATGGGGCTCTTGGTCGGCGCCCTGCTGGCGACTCAAGCGCCCAGCATGGCGAGGCAGACCTCGGACAAGCTGTCGCTGCCGCTGTCGTTGGCGTGGAAGTTCACCGCTACATACGACACCAACAATCCTGCGTCTCCGGTCGTATCGGGAGACACCGTCTATTTCGCATGCGGTGAGCGCATCTACGCGCTGGATTTCCATTCCGGCGCCCTGAAGTGGAAGTACCCGGAGGACCAGCCGCTGGGGACCCGCATCAGGACCACACCCGCCATCTCCGACGACATGCTGTACTTCGGCGCGGAGGATGGCAAGCTCTACGCGCTCAACACGGCAACGGGCAAGGGCACCTGGTTGTTTGATACGCGTACGAGCGTCGGCTCAACACCCACCATTGCGGATGGCATCGTCTATTTCGGCGCTTCGGACGGGCGCGTCTACGCCATTGACACGCGCACCGGCGCCGAGGTCCCCAGCTGGCGCGGCGGCTTTCAGGCTCAGGACGAGATCACCGGCGCGCCTGTGGTCTCGGAAGGCATCGTCTATGTGATGTCGCTCGATCAGGTTCTCCATGCCGTCGGAGCCGCCACCGGCAAGCAACGATTCAGCGTCCGCCTTAACGGCACCGTCCTCCGCCAGCGCCCCGTCGTGAGCGGCGACTACGTGCTCGCTGCATCGGGCTCCACCCTGAGCTGTTTCATGGCCCGGAACCTCACCCGGCGCTGGGCTCAGATACTGAACACCGACATTACCGTCGCGCCGGTGGTTTCCGGCGACACCGCGTTCGTGATTACCGCTGATAGCCACGTGGTCGCTTTCGACTTGCGCACGGGCCGCGTCAAGTGGCGGAACCCGCCCAAGCTCGACTACGATGTGCTGGCTGCGCCTGCCGTCGTCGGCGATCTACTCTTTATTGGCACGGTGCAGGGCGGCATCTACGCCCTGGACACCGCCAACGGCGCCATCAAGTGGATTTATCAGACGCAACCGTCCACGTCGGTTGAGGACACTATCGCCAAGTGGACGAACATCGCGGCCACGCCCGTTGCCTCGCAGGGCAAACTCTTTGTGCTCTCCGACGACGGTTCCCTTGCCGCCTTCGATTCCAACGTCCTCGATACGACCGGTCCTGAGGTAACCGTGGTTGAGCCGAAGATGGGTGTCGTCATCAACGGGGTTCCGCCGATATACTTCGAAGCTCGCATAACCGACGAAGGCTCCGGGGTCAACCCGGATACCGTGCGGCTGCTGATTGATGGCGAGGGGGTCGCTCGTAAGAAGTCGACCCGTACGTTCGACGACGAGCCCGGATTCGAGTTCGATCTGCTGACGGCCACGCTGAAGTACAACACGCCTGAGCCGCGCACTGCTGCGCTCGTGAAGCCGCTTCCCGACGGCCGACATACGGTCACCGTGGTGGCATCCGACTGGGCAGGCAACACGGTTACCAAGAGCTGGGGCTTCACCGTGGACAATAGCGTCGCCAAGTTGCCGCGCCAGAAGCCTCAGAACCAGCCTACGGGCGGCATCGGCGGTTTCGCCGGTCCTGGCGGATCGGGAGGCCGCGGCGGCCGCGGTCGCGGAGGCCCGGGCGGCGGCGATACCGATAGGTAGATCCAGATCCGCGGAAGGTCAGGGGCGCAGGGCAGCCGCTCTGCGCCCTCTTCATGCGATCCCATGAATGACGACGCAAAGCTCGCCTGGCTTCGGCTAGCCAACGTCGAACTGACACCCCGCGCAGCGCATGCCTTGCTCGACCGGTTTGGCGCTCCGCAGGCGATCTTCGATGCTGCAGTCGACGACCTTGCGTCGGTGCCCGAGCTGTCTCCCGATCAGCTCGATCGGTTGGTTCATGCCGACACGATGCCCACTCGCCATCAGATCGCGTGGGCCCAGCGGTCCGACATCACGATCATCGGCCGCGATGCGCCCGAGTACCCTGCGGCGCTCCGCGACCTCTCCGATCGGCCTGCCGTGCTGTTCGTGAGGGGTGAGCTGATCGATACCGACCGATTCGCGGTCGCGCTCGTCGGGACGCGACGGCCATCGCCGTATGGTCGCCAGATCACCGCCCGGCTGTCGCGAGAGCTGTGCGATCTCGGTCTCACCATCGTGAGCGGTGGCGCCGTCGGCATAGACGCGGCCGCCCATCGCGCGGCCGTTGCAGCTAAGGGCCGTACCATCGTCGTGCTCGGGTGCGGCCTTGATGTGCGCTATCCGGCGGACAACCAGGATCTGTTCATGGAGGTCCTGGACAAAGGCGCCGGGGCCATCATCTCCGAGTATCCCTTCGGCGCCCAGCCGGAAGCATGGCGCTTCCCCAATCGAAACCGACTGATCAGCGGACTCTCCATGGGTGTGGTCGTTGTGGAAGCCGGCCAGCGTAGCGGCGGACTGCTGACCGCTGGCTACGCAGCCGATCAGGGCCGCGAAGTCATGGCGGTGCCCGGCAGCATTGACAGTGAGGTAAGCGCAGGCACCAACGCCCTCATTCGGGACGGCGCAGCGCTCGTAACCTGCGGTCGCGAGATCGCCGAGGCTCTCGGCGTACTGGTCATGCGAGCGCCGCGCGCCGCTGAAGCCCGGGGCATTCCGCCGGACGTGACCGACGTTCAGCGCCGGCTTCTCGAGAAGCTCAGTCTCACTCCGAAGCCCATCGACACGCTGGCATCTGAAGTCGGCATGCCCGCCGCTGAAGCGTCGGCCCAGCTCACGCTGCTGGAACTGCGCGGACTCGTTATCCGGCAGCCGGGCGGCACCTTCATCCGCGCACTCTGACCTGCCGGTCGTTCCTTTCCGCGGCGTGGGAACGCAAACAGGCCGCGCATCCCTGAAGACACGCGGCCCGTGAGACCCTGGCGATCAAGCCGCTCAGGCTGAGAAGCGCTTGGCCACTTCGTCCCAGTTCACCACGTTCCACCAGGCCTTGAGGTAGTCGGCGCGTAGGTTGCGATACTTCAGATAGTAGGCATGCTCCCACACGTCCACACCGAGCAGCGGAACATGCTTGTCCATGAGCGGGCAGTCCTGATTGGCCGTGCTGTATACGAGCAGGCGCCCAGCCTGATCCTTGACCAGCCATGCCCAGCCGCTGCCGAATCTCTTGGCCCCAGCATCATTGACCTGCTTGATGAGCTCGTCCGTGCTTCCGAATGTTGCGTTGATCGCGCTCGCCAATGCGCCTGACGGAGCCTTGGCGCCGCCCGGCCGCATGATCTCCCAGAATAGCGTGTGGTTGTAGTGGCCGCCCCCGTTGTTGCGCACGGCGGTTCGGACCGCCTCGGGAACCTGGTTGATGTCCCGCAGAATCTCTTCGATCGACTTGGCCTGCCACTCGGGCTGATCCTTGAGGGCGGCGTTCAGGTTGGTCACGTACGCCTGATGATGCTTGTCATGGTGAATCTGCATCGTCAGCGTGTCGATGTGCGGCTCCAATGCGTCGTATGCATACGGCAGCGGAGGAAGCGTGAACTCCGGCATTGCTCTCTGCTCCTTTGGCGTTGTGTCCTCATTCGGTGGCCGACAGGCGGCCGACCTCTTCCACCAACCTATACGAGCGGCTGCCGCCGGCAATCACAGAACACGCCCAAATATTTCGTCATGCTAACCACTATTCCACCGTCACG
>Ga0067045_1030256_pt1 | contig 16013 bp, 9 predicted proteins | sample TerdegcTABiofilm_FD_59184 | JGI IMG/M metagenome (GOLD analysis project Ga0067045, IMG submission 59184) | Combined Assembly of (Gp0054472, Gp0054536) Wastewater bioreactor microbial communities from Singapore -Terephthalate degrading...
AGGAAGTCGTGATCGGCATGGCCCACCGCGGCCGCCTGAACGTGCTGGTCAACACCCTGGGCAAGATGCCCAAGGACCTGTTCGCCGAGTTCGACCACACCGCCCCCGAGGACCTGCCCGCCGGTGACGTGAAGTACCACCAGGGCTTCAGCTCCGACGTGTCCACCGCAGGCGGCCCCGTCCACCTGTCGCTGGCCTTCAACCCCTCGCACCTGGAAATCGTCAACCCCGTGGTCGAAGGCTCGGTGCGCTCGCGCATGGACCGCCGCGACGACCCGCACGGCAAGCAGGTGCTGCCCGTGCTGGTGCACGGCGATGCAGCCTTCGCCGGCCAGGGCGTGAACCAGGAAACCCTGGCGCTGGCCCAGACCCGTGGCTACACCACGGGCGGCACGGTGCACATCATCATCAACAACCAGATCGGCTTCACCACCTCCGATCCGCGCGACACCCGCTCCACGCTGTACTGCACCGACATCGTCAAGATGATCGAGTCGCCCGTGCTGCACGTCAACGGCGATGATCCGGAAGCCGTGGCGCTGGCCGTGCAGCTGGCCCTGGAGTTCCGCATGGAATTCTCCAAGGACGTGGTCGTGGACATCGTCTGCTTCCGCAAGCTGGGCCACAACGAGCAGGACACCCCCGCGCTGACCCAGCCGCTGATGTACAAGAAGATCGGCGCCCACCCCGGCACCCGCAAGCTGTACGCCGACAAGCTGGCCGCACAGGGCCTGGGCGAATCGCTGGGCGACGACATGGCCAAGGCCTACCGCGCCGCCATGGACGAAGGCCGCCACACCGTGGACCCGGTGCTGACCAACTTCAAGAGCAAGTACGCCGTGGACTGGAGCCCGTTCCTGGGCAAGACCTGGACGGACGCCGGCGACACCGCCATCCCGCTGACGGAATGGAAGCGCCTGGCCGAACGCATCACCACCATCCCCGAGACCGTGACGCCGCACGCGCTGGTCAAGAAGGTCTATGACGACCGCGCAGCCATGGGCCGCGGCGAAGTCAACGTGGACTGGGGCATGGGCGAGCACATGGCCTTCGCATCGCTGGTCGCATCGGGCTACCCCGTGCGCCTGTCGGGCGAGGACTGCGGCCGAGGCACCTTCACGCACCGCCACTCGGTCATCCATGACCAAAAGCGCGAGAAGTGGAGCGAAGGCACCTACATCCCGCTGCAGAACGTGGCCGACAGCCAGGCTCCGTTCACCGTCATCGACTCCATCCTGTCCGAAGAAGCCGTGCTGGGCTTCGAGTACGGCTATGCGTCGAACGACCCCAACACCCTGGTGATCTGGGAAGCCCAGTTCGGCGACTTCGCCAACGGCGCCCAGGTCGTGATCGACCAGTTCATCGCCTCCGGTGAAGTCAAGTGGGGCCGCATCAACGGCCTGACGCTGATGCTGCCGCACGGCTACGAAGGCCAGGGCCCCGAGCACAGCTCGGCCCGCCTGGAGCGCTTCATGCAGCTGGCCGCCGACGCCAACATGCAGATCGTGCAGCCGACCACGGCCAGCCAGATCTTCCACGTGCTGCGCCGCCAGATGGTGCGCCCGCTGCGCAAGCCGCTGGTCATCATGACCCCCAAGTCGCTGCTGCGCAACAAGGACGCCACCTCGCCGCTGTCCGAGTTCACCAGCGGCGGTTTCCAGACCGTGATCCCCGAGCAGGACGAAGCCGTCGTGAAGAACGCGGCCAAGGTCAAGCGCGTGATCGCATGCTCCGGCAAGGTCTACTACGACCTGGTCAAGAAGCGCACCGAGAAGGAAAGCAAGGACGTCGCCATCATCCGCGTCGAGCAGCTGTACCCCTTCCCGCACAAGGCTTTCGCCGCTGAACTGAAGAAGTTCGGCAACGCCACCGACATCGTCTGGTGCCAGGACGAGCCGCAGAACCAGGGCGCCTGGTTCTTCGTGCAGCACTACATCCACGAGAACATGCTCGATGGCCAGAAGCTGGGCTACTCCGGCCGCGCTGCCTCGGCATCGCCCGCCGTGGGTTACGCCCACCTGCACCAGGAGCAGCAAAAGGCCCTGGTGGAAGGCGCGTTCTCCAAGCTCAAGGGTTTTGTCCTGAACAAGTAAGGCAGCCCCCACCCGCTACGTATCAGTACAGAACACTTTTGGAAAGAATCACAAATGGCTATCGTTGAAGTCAAAGTTCCCCAGCTGTCCGAGTCCATCGCTGAGGCCACCATGCTGACCTGGAAGAAGAAGGCCGGCGAAGCGGTTGCAGTCGATGAGATCCTCATCGAGATCGAAACCGACAAGGTCGTGCTCGAAGTGCCCGCGCCCGCCGCTGGCGTGCTGGCCGAGATCGTGCAAGGTGACGGCGCCACCGTGGTGGCCGAGCAACTGATCGCCAAGATCGACACCGAAGGCGTGGCCGGTGTGGCCGCTGCTGCTCCTGCCGCAGCCGCCGCTCCCGCTGCCGCAGCGCCTGCTGCTGCTCCCGCCGCTGCTGCTGCCACTGGCGGCAGCAAGGGCGATGTCGCCATGCCCGCCGCTGCCAAGCTGCTGGCCGAGAACAACCTGTCGGCCGCCAACGTGGCTGGCTCCGGCAAGGATGGCCGCGTGACCAAGGGCGACGCCCTGGCCGCCGTCAAGGGCGGCGTGCAGTCCACCGCTGCCGTCATCCCCACCGGCGTGCCCACCAAGGCGCTGCCCCAGGTGTCGGCTCCCGCTGCCAAGGAAGACCTCAGCGGCCGCCCCGAGCAGCGCGTGCCCATGAGCCGCCTGCGTGCCCGCGTGGCCGAGCGTCTGCTGCAGTCGCAGTCCACCAACGCCATCCTGACCACGTTCAATGAAGTGAACATGGCCCCGGTGATGGATCTGCGCAAGAAGTTCCAGGACGCCTTCACCAAGGAACACGGCACCAAGCTGGGCTTCATGTCCTTCTTCGTCAAGGCGGCCGTGCACGCCCTGAAGAAGTACCCGGTGCTCAACGCATCCGTGGACGGCAACGACATCGTCTACCACGGCTACTTCGACATCGGTATCGCCGTGGGTTCGCCCCGTGGCCTGGTGGTGCCCATCCTGCGCAATGCAGACCAGATGAGCTTCGCCGACATCGAAAAGAAGATTGCCGAATTCGGCAAGAAGGCTGCCGAAGGCAAGCTGGGCATTGAAGAAATGACCGGCGGCACCTTCTCCATCTCCAATGGCGGCACCTTCGGCTCGATGATGTCCACCCCCATCATCAACCCGCCCCAGTCGGCCATCCTGGGCGTGCACGCCACCAAGGACCGTGCCATGGTCGAGAACGGCCAGGTCGTGGTGCGCCCGATGAACTATCTGGCCATGTCCTATGACCACCGCATCATCGACGGCCGCGAAGCCGTGCTGGGCCTGGTGGCCATGAAGGACGCGCTGGAAGATCCTTCGCGCCTGCTGTTCGACCTGTAATTCCACAGGGTTCGACACGACGAAAACCCACCCTTGGCCGCGCGCCCTGCGGTGGGTTTTTTCATGCATCACAGACAAGAGATTCCTGAAATGAGCAAGCAATTCGACGTCATCGTCATCGGCGCGGGCCCTGGCGGCTACATCGCCGCCATCCGTGCCGCGCAACTGGGCTTCAACGTGGCCTGTATCGACGAGTGGAAGAACGCCGCCGGCGGCGCCGCTCCGGGCGGCACCTGCACCAACGTGGGCTGCATTCCCTCCAAGGCCCTGCTGCAGTCGTCCGAGCACTTCGAGCACGCCAACCTGCACTTTGCCGACCATGGCATCTCCACCGGCAAGGTCGAGATGGACGTGGCCAAGATGATCGCCCGCAAGGATGCGGTCGTGAAGCAGAACAACGACGGCATCCTGTACCTGTTCAAGAAGAACAAGGTCACGTTCTTCCACGGCCGTGGTTCCTTCGTCAAGGCCGTCGAAGGCGGCTACGAGATCAAGGTCGCCGGCAAGGAAGAGGAAGTGCTGACGGGCAAGCAGATCGTGGTGGCCACCGGCTCCAACGCCCGCGCTCTGCCCGGCGTGCCCTTCGATGAAGAGAACATCCTGTCCAACGACGGCGCCCTGCGCCTGGGCAAGGCCCCCAAGAAGCTGGCCCTGATCGGCGCCGGCGTGATCGGCCTGGAAATGGGCTCGGTATGGCGCCGTCTTGGCACCGAAGTCATCGTGCTCGAAGGCATGGACAAGTTCCTGCCCGCCGTGGACGAGCAGATCGCCAAGGAAGCCAAGAAGGCCTTCGACAAGCAGGGCCTGAAGATCGAGCTGGGCGTGAAGATCGGCGAAGTCAAGTCCGGCAAGAAGGGCGTGTCCATCGCCTACACCAACGCCAAGGGTGAAGCCCAGGCGCTGGAGGCTGACAAGCTCATCATCTCCATTGGCCGCACGGCCAACACCGCCGGCCTCAATGCCGAGGCGGTGGGCCTGGCCCTGGACGAGCGCGGCTGCATCGTGGTCGATGACGACTGCAAGACCAGCCTGCCCGGCGTCTGGGCCGTGGGCGACGTGGTGCGCGGCCCGATGCTGGCGCACAAGGCCGAGGAAGAGGCCGTGGCCGTGGCCGAGCGCATCGCCGGCCAGCATGGCCATGTGAACTTCGGCACCATCCCCTGGGTGATCTACACCAGCCCCGAAATCGCCTGGGTGGGCCGCACCGAGCAGCAACTGAAGGAGCAGGGCGTCAAGTACAAGGCCGGCACCTTCCCCTTCCTGGCCAACGGCCGTGCGCGCGCCCTGGGCGACACCACGGGCATGGTCAAGTTCCTGGCCGATGCCGAAACCGACGAGATCCTGGGCGTGCACATGGTCGGCCCCATGGTCTCGGAGCTGATCTCCGAAGCCGTGGTTGCCATGGAGTTCAAGGCATCGAGCGAAGACATCGCCCGCATCTGCCATGCCCACCCCTCGCTGTCCGAAGCCACCAAGGAGGCTGCCCTGGCAGTCGACAAGCGTACGCTGAACTTCTGAGTGCCAGGCTAGCCATCTAGCCAATCCGAGACCTGAAAGCGCTTGCTCTGCAAGCGCTTTCAGCTTCTGAATACATAGCAAATGGTTGATGCTGCATGAGCGTTTCAGTGCGAGAGGCCTACGAGGCCGAACTGGTAGCCAAGGGCTTTCACAGTGATCCTGCGCAACTGCGCGCCGTCGAGGCGCTGCAGCGCTGTGCCGACGACTGGACGGTCTACCGCCAGCGCCGCTCCAACGCCTTCAAGAAGCTCATCAACCATCCCGAGATCCCCCGTGGCGTCTACATGTACGGCGGGGTGGGGCGCGGCAAGAGCTTTCTCATGGATTGCTTCTTCAACGCCGTGCCGCTCAGGCGCAAGGTGCGCCTGCATTTCCATGAATTCATGCGCGAGGTCCACCGTGAACTCGCCGTGCTGCAGGGCACCCAGAACCCGCTGGACGTGCTGGGTGCGCGCATCTCCAAGAAGTACAAGCTGATCTGCTTCGATGAATTCCACGTGGCCGACATCACGGACGCGATGATCCTGCACCGGCTGCTGGTGTCGCTGTTCGCCAACGGCGTGGGCTTTGTCACCACCTCCAACTTCAAGCCCGACGAGCTGTACCCGGGCGGCCTGCACCGCGACCGCATCCTGCCGGCCATCGACCTGCTCAACGAGCGCATGGAAGTCGTCAACGTGGACAACGGCACGGACTACCGCCGCCGCACGCTGGAAAACGCCAGGCTCTACCACACGCCGCTGGGTGCCGAGGCCGATGCGGCCATGACCGAGACCTTCGACAAGCTGGCCGAGGTCAAGGACGAGGACCCGGTGCTGCACATCGAGGCGCGCGAGATCCGTGCGCGCCGCCGCGCCGGTGGCGTGGTCTGGTTCGACTTCCGCGAGCTGTGCGGCGGCCCGCGCTCGCAGAACGACTACCTGGAGATCGCAAGCCAGTTCCATACCGTGCTGCTGTCCGATGTGCCCTATATGCCGGTCAACATGGCGTCGCCCGCGCGGCGCTTCACCTGGCTGGTGGACGTGCTGTACGACCGCAGGGTCAAGCTGGTCATCTCGGCCGCCGTGCCGCCCGAGCAGCTTTACACTGAGGGCCCGCTGGCCCATGAGTTCCCCCGTACCGTCTCGCGCCTGAACGAGATGCAGTCCAAGGAATTCCTGGCGCTGGAGCGCCGCGTGGTGGATACCAGCCTGACCTGAGGCAGGTGGCCGCGCCTGGCGTCGTTTGCCGGACCTGTACATGCTGAAACTGCCCACCTCTGCTTTTGTCCTTGTGAAGAAACTGCCCGTTCCTTTGGGCGCCGCGCTGGCCTGCCTGGCCTTGGCGGGCCCGGCCGTGGCGGCCGATGCCGCGCGGGAGCCTGGCCAGGCGGCCAGGCAGGCCCAGGCCGAACGCAAGGCCGCGCGTGCCGACATCGCAGCCCAGCGCGCCGTCATCGAGCGCCGGCGCACGGCCCTGGAGTCCGAGTGCTACCAGCGCTTTGCCGTGGAAGACTGCCTCAAGCAGGCGCGCGAAGAGGCCCGTGAGCAGGATCGTCCGCTGCGCGAACGCGAGCTTCAGATCAACGACGAGGAGCGCAAGGAGCGCGCCGTCCAGCGCCTGGAAGACATCGAGGCCAAGAAGGCGCAGAAGGCAGCCTCCACCATGGAGGCCAAGGAACGGCCGCCGGCCGTGCAGCGCGATACCCAGGCCCTGCGCGCGCAGCGCGCCCAGGAGGCGCAGCAGCGCGCCGCCCAGCAGGCCAGCCACCAGCGCGAACGGCAGGCCCAGATGGAGCAGCGCCAGTCCGCCCAGGAGCAGGAGCGGCGCGCGGCATCGCGTGCGCAGTTCGAAGCCAAGCAGAAGGAAGCGGCCGAGCGCAAGGCCCGTGCCGCCGAAGCGGCCCGCGAGCGCGGTCCCCAGGCTGCGCCGCTGCCGGTGCCGCCTGCTCCCTGATCCTTTTTTTCTCTGCCACGCGCCAACAGGCCAACCGGGTGGGGGCTGGCGTGAGGGCCTGGATGCTCCAACCCCGGTTCAAGCCGTCTGGGCCGACTCCAGCGCCTCGAGCTTGAGCACCACCAAGGACAGGTTGTCGCCCCCGCCCTGGGCGCGCACGCGGGCCTTGTCGATGAGGAACTCCGTGGCCTCGCGCGGAGTGAGCGCGTTGAGCACGGTGCCCAGTTCCTCGGCCGTGTAGTAGTGCCAGACGCCATCGCTGCAGGCCATGAGGGTGGTGCCCGGATACACGCGCTCGATCACATGGTGGCTCATGGGCGGTTCGGCCTCGGTGCCCAGGCAGCCCAGCAGGATGTTGGACTTGGGGTGCACATGGGCCTCGAATTCGGTGAGCTCTCCCCGGTCCACCAGCGACTGCACATAGGAATGGTCCTTGGTGCGGTGGACCATGGTCGCGTCCTGGTAGTGGTAGATGCGCGAATCGCCCGAATGCACCCAGTGGCAGCGGCCCTGGGGCAGCAGGACGAAGGCGGCGATGGTGCTGTGCGGCTCCTGCTCGGCCGAAATGGCGGTCAGACGGATCACCGTGTGCGACTCGCGCACGATGCTCTCCAGCAGCGCTGTGCAGTCCTCCTTGCCCGGCTCGAAGCGCTCGAACAGCTGGCGCGCCGTGAGCATGACCTGGTCGGAGGCCTTGCGCCCGCCGCTGCGCCCGCCCATGCCGTCGGCCAGAACGCCCAGCAGGCAGCCGTGGACATACGGGTGGGCCATGAGCATCACCTGGTCTTGCTGGTATTGCCTGTCACCGCGATGGATGCCTGTGGCGGCTTGGAGTCGGTACGCTGGCTGCATGGTCTCTGGTTTGGTGGGCTCTTGGGGCGGTGGATGGGCACACCAGTGGCATGGCGCATATTATCGGAGCGCTGCCCCCGGTGCCGGCTCGCCCGGCTCCCGTGGCGCTGTCTTTTTCAACAACCGGACCTGTCCTGTGCATTCCCTGACCGCCGCCGTGCAGGCGGCCTTCGCCCCGCAAGGCCTGCTGTCGCGCGCCGAGGCGCAGTTCCTGCCGCGTGAAGGCCAGACCCGCATGGCCCTGGCCGTGGCCCAGGCCATCGAAGAGCGCCAGACCCTGGTCGTGGAGGCCGGCACGGGCGTGGGCAAGACCTATGCCTATCTGGTGCCGGCCCTGCTCAGCGGCCAGCGCGTGCTGGTGTCCACGGCCACGCGTGCGCTGCAGGATCAATTGTTCGCACGGGATCTGCCGCGTCTGGTGGCCGCCCTGGGCATGCCGCTGCGCATGGCGCGCCTCAAGGGGCGCAGCGCCTACCTGTGCCTGGAGCGGCTGGAGCGCGTGCGCCAGGGCCGCACGGCGCCGCAGGACCCGCAGGTGCTGCGCAGCGTGGCCCTGGTCGAGCGCTGGGCGCGCACCACGCGCACAGGTGACCTGGGCGAGCTGCCCGCGCTGGACGAGCGCTCGCCCGCGCTGCCCCTGGTCACCTCCACGCGCGACAACTGCCTGGGCTCGGACTGCCCGCACTGGCAGGACTGCCATGTCAACGTGGCCCGCCGCACCGCGCTGGACGCCGACGTGGTGGTCATCAACCACCATCTGATGTTTGCCGACCTCGACGTGCGCGATTCGGGTGTGGCCCAACTGCTGCCCAGCGCGGGCGTGGTGGTGGTGGACGAGGCCCACCAGCTCAACGACACCGGCGTGCAGTTCGCTGGCCTGAGCCTGTCGGGCCAGCAATTGACGGGCTATGCCCGCGATGTGCTGCGCGCCGGCCAGGAACTGGCACGCGGCATGGCCGACTGGATGATGCTCTCGGCGCGTGTGGAGCAGGCACTGCGCGAGCTGCGCCTGGCCGCAGGCAAGCCCCCTGTGGGCGGACGTCTGTCCTGGCAGGGCGTGACGCCGCAGGGACTGGACGCCCAGAGCTGGCGCACGGCCCTGGTCACGCTGGGGCGCAGCCTGCGGGCGCTGGTGGAGCCGCTGGTGCAATTGCAGGTCAGCGATCCCGAACTGCGCAGGCTGCTCGAGCGCGGCAGCGAACTGCTGCGGCGCCTGGCCACCTTCGCGGCGGCGGCCGTGCAAGACACGGTGCGCTGGCTGGAATTGGGTAGCCAGCAGATGCGCATGCTGGAGTCTCCGCTGACCATTGCACACATCATGCGCACGCGGCTGCTGGGTCCGACGCAAGAGCAAGAGCATCAGGAAGGAAGCGGGCAAGACGCCGAGCCGCAGGAAAACGCACCCACCGCCGCGTACGAGCCGCCAGCGGGCACCGCCTGGATCTTCACCTCTGCCACGCTGGGCGACGACGAGCGGCTGAGCTGGTTCACCGAGCCCTGCGGACTGCGAGAGGCCCAGGTGCTGCGCGTGGACAGCCCCTTCGACTATGCGCGGCAGGCGGCGCTTTATGTGCCGCGGCCTTTTGCCGAGGCAGGAAGCCCGGCCCACAGCGCCGAGGTGGCACGCCTGGCGCTGGATGCGGCCCAGCGCCTGGGCGGCCGCACCCTGGTGCTGACCACCACGCTGCGTGCCCTGCACGCCATAGGCGACACGCTGCAGCAGTCGCTGGGGCTGTTCGGTGAACTCGATGTGCTGGTCCAGGGGCAGGCGCCCAAGCTGACCTTGATCGAGCGCTTTGTTGCAGCGGGCGAAGGCAAGGGCGCCAGCGCGGGGCGCGGCTGCATTCTCGTGGCATCGGCCACTTTCTGGGAAGGGGTGGACCTGCCTGGCGATGCGCTGCAGCTGGTGGTCATCGACAAGCTGCCGTTTCCGCCGCCCGACGATCCGCTGGTCGAGGCGCGTTCGCGCAGTCTGGAATCCGTGGGCCGGCAGGCCTTTGCCGACTACATGCTGCCCGAGGCCGCGATGGCGCTCAAGCAGGGCGCCGGGCGCCTCATCCGGCGCGAGACGGATCGCGGCGTGCTTGTGGTCTGCGATCCCAGATTGACCGCCAAGGGTTATGGGCGGCGGCTGCGCGCTGCGCTGCCGCCCATGCGGACCCTGGAGGACGAGGCGGCCTTTGTTCAGGCCCTGCAGGCGCTGGCGCAGCCTGCGCCGCAGGTCACCACAGTTTCCACCACGACTTCTGCTTTGCCGTGACGTCCTTGTCGGCGTCCTGGCCGTACGAGGCGGTCAGCACGCGCTGCGCATCGTCACGCAGCTGGGTCATGCCCAGTGCATCGTATGAGTTCACCAGGATCTGCATGGCCTCGCGCACGGCGGGCACGCCCTGGTAGTCCTTGACGGCGGTCTGCGCACGTGCGATGGCGGCCACGTAGGCGCCGCGTCCGTAGTAGTAGCGGGCCACATGGACTTCGTACTGCGCCAGCGAGTTGACGATGTACTGCATGCGCAGCCGCGAGTCTTCGGCGTAGCGCGACTCGGGGAAGCGCGTCACCAGCTCGCGGAATGACTCGAAGGAGTCCTTGGCGGCCTTCTGGTCGCGCTCGGACAGATCCTGGCGCGACAGCCAGGAGAACATGCCCAGGTTGTCATTGAAGTTGACCAGGCCCTTGAGGTACAGGGCGTAGTCGGTGGCGGGGCTGGCCGGGTGCAGCTTCAGGAAGCGGTCCAGCGTGGCCGTGGCCTGGACCTTGTCGCCGCTCTTGTACTGGGCATAGGCCTTGTCGAGCTGGGCCTGCTGGGCCAGGGGCGTGCCGGCGGCACGGCCTTCGAGCTTCTCGAACAGCGGAACGGCCTTGTCGAACGCACCGGACGCGGCTTCGTCGCGCGCCTCGGTATAGATGCGGTCCGGGGTCCACTTGGCAGTAGGGTCTTGTTGCGTACTGGAGCAGGCTGTCAGGACGCCTGCGACCAGCACGGCGGGAACGATGGACAGGGGAATACGCTGCATGGTGGACGTTTCTCGGGCAATCGAAGGGCGGTGAGAGGGTTGGCGGGCAGGGACGCGGGCCGCGCTGAGGGGCCGCATGAAGCCTGATTTTCCCGCAACCGGGCCGAGGCATTGTAACGGCCTGCGATGCCCGCCCCGCAGGCGGGGGCGGCGGCAAAGGCATGGCCGCGAACGGGTCCCGGCATTGCGGAGCTTTCTACAATGGCGCCCATATGTTTGTCCATTTGCGCCTGCACACCGAATTTTCCGTCGTGGACGGAACCAACCGCATCAACGCCATCGTCAAGGCCGCCGCCGAGGATGGGCAGGTCGCACTGGCCGTCACAGACTTCAACAACCTGTTTGGCGGCGTCAAGTTCTATCGCGAAGGCCGGGCCAAGGGCGTCAAGCCCGTGCTGGGCGCGGAAATCCAGATCGAGGGCGAAAACGGCGCCGCGATCTCGCGCATCATCGTGCTGGTGCAAAGCCCGCTGGGCTACCACAACCTGTCCGAGCTGCTGGCCCGGGGCTGGACCCGCAATGTGGTCAAGGGCCAGGCCGTGCACACATGGGCCTGGCTGCAGGAGCTGGGCGAAGGCCTGATCGTGCTGGCCGGCGCCCAGGCCGGCCCGGTGGGCCAGGCACTGATGCGCGGTGACGAGGCCGGCGCAGCAGCCGTCGCCCAGCGGCTGGCGAGCATGTTCCCGCACCGCTTCTTCATCGAGCTGCAGCGCGCAGGCCGGCCTGACGACGAAGCCCATGTGCTGGCCGCCGTGCAACTGGCCGATCGCCTGAACCTGCCCGTGGTCGCCACGCACCCCATACAGTTCTTCGGCCCCGACGACTACGAAGCGCACGAGGCGCGCGTGTGCATCGCCGAGGGCGAGATCCTGGCCAACCCCAAGCGTGTGCGCCGCTTCACGCGCGACCAGCATTTCAAGACCGTCGCGCAGATGCAGGCGCTGTTCGCCGACATTCCCAGCGCCATCGCCAACACCGTGGAAATCGCGCGTCGCTGCAGCCTGACGCTGGTGCTGGGCAAGCCGCAGCTGCCCAACTTCCCCGTGCCCGAAGGCATGACCATGGACGAGTTCTTCCGCCAGGAGTCCTTTGCGGGACTGGAGGAACGCCTGGTCCATCTCTATCCCGACCCCGCCAAGCGCGAGGCCCAGCGCGAACGCTATGTCGAGCGACTGGAGTTCGAGATCGGCACCATCCTCAAGATGGGCTTTCCGGGCTACTTCCTCATCGTGGGCGACTTCATCAAGTGGGCCAAGCTCAACGGCTGTCCCGTGGGTCCGGGCCGCGGATCGGGCGCCGGCTCGCTGGTGGCCTACGTGCTCAAGATCACGGACCTGGACCCGCTGGAATACAACCTGCTGTTCGAGCGTTTCCTCAATCCCGAGCGTGTGTCCATGCCCGACTTCGACGTGGACTTCTGCCAGGCCAACCGCGACCGCGTCATCGACTATGTGAAGCAGCTGTACGGCCGCGACGCCGTCAGCCAGATCGCCACCTTCGGCACCATGGCCGCGCGCGCGGCCATCCGCGACGTGGGCCGCGTGCTGGACATGAGCTACACCTTCTGCGATGGCATCTCCAAGCTCATTCCCAACAAGCCTGGCCTGCACGTCACGCTCAAGTACCCGCCCAACCCCAAGAAGGAGGGCGACAAGTACACCTACGCCATCGAGGCCGAGCCCATGTTGGCCGAGCGCATCGACAAAGAAGAAGACGTCAAGACACTGATTGAAATGGCCCAGAAGCTCGAAGGCATGACACGCAACATTGGCATGCACGCGGGCGGCGTGGTGATTGCCCCGGGCAAGCTGGCCGATTTCTGCCCGCTGTACCAGCAGCCGGGCAGCGACTCGGCCGTGGCCATGTACGACAAGGACGATGTGGAGGCCGTGGGCCTGGTGAAGTTCGACTTTCTGGGCCTGGCCACGCTGACCATCCTGGAGATTGCGCGCGAGTTCATCATCAAGCGCCACAAGGGCCAGGAGAACTTCGCATTCGAGAACATCCCGCTGGACGATGCGCGCACCTACCAGCTGTTTTCCGAGGGCAAGACCGAGGCCGTGTTCCAGTTTGAATCGCGCGGCATGCAGGGCATGTTGCGCGACGCCAAGCCCAGCCGGCTGGAAGACCTGATCGCCCTGAACGCCCTGTACCGCCCGGGACCCATGGACCTGATTCCCAGCTTCGTGGCGCGCAAGCACGGCAAGGAAGTGGTGGAGTATCCGCATCCGCTGGTCGAAAAGGTGCTGGCCGAAACCTACGGGATCATGGTCTACCAGGAGCAGGTGATGCAGACCGCCCAGGTGCTGGGCGGCTACTCGCTGGGCGGCGCCGACCTCTTGCGCCGTGCCATGGGCAAGAAGAAGGTCGAGGAAATGGTCATGCACCGCGGGATCTTCCGCGAGGGCGCGGCCAAGCAGGGCATCAGCGAGGAAAAGGCCGACGAGGTCTTCGACCTGATGGAGAAGTTCGCGGGCTACGGCTTCAACAAGTCGCACGCCGCCGCCTACTCGCTGCTGGCCTATCACACGGCCTGGCTGAAGGTGCACTACACGGCCGAGTTCTACTGCGGGAACATGACCGTGGAAATGGACAACACCGACAAGCTCAAGGTGCTGTACGAAGACGCGCTCAAGATGGGCATCAGCTTCGAGCCGCCGGATGTCAACCGCGGCATGTACCGCTTCGAGCCCGTCACCGACAAGGTCATACGCTATGGCCTGGGTGCCATCAAGGGCACGGGCCAGCAGGCCATCGAGGCCATCATCGCGGCCCGTGAAGGCCGTGGCGTGGGCCCGCGCGGCGCCGACAAGGGGCCGTTCAAGAGCCTGGCCGACTTCTGCGTGCGCGTGGACCGCACGCGCCTGAACAAGCGCACGCTGGAAGCCCTGATCAAGGGCGGTGCCTTCGATGCCATCGAACTGAACCGCGCGGCCCTGGTGGCCTCCATCGACCATGCCTTCGAGTTCGCCAACAAGACGCTGGCCAATGCCAACCAGGGCGGGCTGTTCGACATGATGGGCGAGGACGCCGTGGGCTCCAGCACCCAGGAGCCGCCCCTGGCCGATGCCTTGCCCTGGGGCGTGAAGGAGAGGCTGACCCAGGAAAAGACCGCCGTGGGCTTTTACCTGTCGGGCCATCTGTTCGACGAGGTCGAAAAGGAGGTGCGCCGCTTCGTGCGCACGCCGCTGGCCGAGCTGCGCGACAGCCGCGAGCCCCAGACCCTGGCCGGCATCATCAGCGACTTCCGCGCCATCAACGGCCAGCGCGGGCGGCTGGGCCTGTTCAAGATCGATGACGGCTCGGGCGTGATCGAGGCCTCGGTGGACGAGAACACGCTCAATACCTATCGCGATCTGCTCAAGGACGACGAATTCGTCGTCATCACCGGGCGCCTGCAGCTGGACCACTTCAGCGGTGGCCTGCGCATGAAGGCACAGCAGCTGTTCAACCTGGCCGATGCGCGCTGCCGCTTCGCGCGCTACCTGCAGGTCAGCGTGGGCGAGAAGATGCCCGACGTGGTCGGCCTGCTGCGCCAGTTTCCCGCCGTGGTGGAGCAGGGCGAGCATGGCGAGCTGCAGCGCGGCATGAAAGTGCGCCTGGGACTGGTCTGCGAGGACGAGCGCGGCTCGGCCAGCTGCGAGCTGGCCCTGGGCGATGGCAGTCGCTTCTATCCCAGCGACGCGGCCCTGGCCGCCTGGTATGCCCAGGCGGGCAGCGCCCAGGTCAAGGTGGTCTACGAATGACGCGCAAGGTGGTGCAGCGCCCGTTGGCGGCAAGCAGGCACTGCTTTGGTGCGTGCTGGCCAGGCCGGGCAGGCGCCGCGCTTGAATTCTTCAGGCACGCCTCGCATATCCCTTCCGGAAAACAGTGGCTCCGATGGCTAGAATGATTTTCATGGCAACCCAACCCCCTTCGACCCCTCCTGCCATTCCCACAGTGCGGCCCGTGTCCGATGACGACGGCGCCGTGGTGCTGGAGCGGCGGCGCCAGCGCGTGCAGCCGCCGCAGATGTACCAGGTCGTGATGCTCAACGATGACTTCACGCCCATGGAATTCGTCATCATCGTCCTGCAGGAACTCTTCGGCAAGGACCGCGAAACGGCCACCCAGATCATGCTCAAGATCCATCTCGACGGCCGCGGCGTCTGCGGCGTGTACTCGCGCGATGTGGCGGCCACCAAGGTCGAGCAGGTGCTGCAGGCCGCCCAGAAAGCGGGCCATCCGTTGCAGGCCATGTTCGAGCCTGTTGAATAAACCCGGGCCGCCCTGATTTATGGTTGCAGTCAATAATCCCCAGCAAGCGAAAAGGAGTCATCAATGATCGCCCAGGAACTGGAAGTCAGCTTGCACATGGCCTTTGTCGAAGCACGCCAGCAGCGCCACGAGTTCATCACCGTGGAACACCTGCTGCTGGCCCTGCTGGACAACCCCAGTGCAGCGGAAGTGCTGCGCGCCTGCTCAGCCAACATCGATGACCTGCGCTCGGCCCTGTCCAACTTCATCAAGGACAACACGCCCCAGGTCGCGGGCACCGACGAAGTGGACACGCAGCCCACGCTGGGTTTCCAGCGTGTGATTCAGCGCGCCATCATGCATGTGCAATCGACCGGCAACGGCAAGAAGGAAGTCACGGGCGCCAACGTGCTCGTGGCCATCTTCGGTGAAAAGGACTCGCATGCCGTCTACTACCTGCACCAGCAGGGCGTGACGCGCCTGGACGTTGTCAATTTCATCGCCCACGGCATCAAGAAGGGCGAGCCGCCCGAGCCTGCGAAGGCGGAGAACCCTGCGGAATCCGAAGAGGGTGCCGGTGGCGAACGCAACGAAAAGGCCTCGCCCCTGGAGCAGTTCACGCTGAACCTCAACCAGGCGGCCAAGGACGGCAAGATCGATCCGCTGATCGGGCGCGACTACGAGGTCGAGCGCACCATCCAGATCCTGTGCCGCCGCCGCAAGAACAACCCGCTGCTGGTCGGCGAGGCCGGCGTGGGCAAGACCGCGATCGCCGAGGGCCTGGCCTGGCGCATCACCGAAGGCAAGGTGCCCGAGGTGCTGACCGAGGCCGTGGTCTATTCGCTGGACATGGGCGCGCTGCTGGCAGGCACCAAGTACCGTGGCGATTTCGAGCAGCGCCTCAAGGGCGTGCTCAAGTCGCTGAAGGACAAGCCCAACGCCATCCTGTTCATCGACGAGATCCACACGCTGATCGGCGCGGGCGCCGCTTCGGGCGGCACGCTGGACGCGTCCAACCTGCTCAAGCCGGCGCTGTCCAGCGGCC
>Ga0067045_1030257_pt1 | contig 16008 bp, 12 predicted proteins | sample TerdegcTABiofilm_FD_59184 | JGI IMG/M metagenome (GOLD analysis project Ga0067045, IMG submission 59184) | Combined Assembly of (Gp0054472, Gp0054536) Wastewater bioreactor microbial communities from Singapore -Terephthalate degrading...
CACCATTATTGAAATCTGAGTCTCCGTATCCCATTTTAATCAACAAATCGACAACTATATCTTCAAACTTGCATGGAGAAGCATCTTCTATATTTTTTAACAACATTTTTGATAATTCTATATTTATCCTTTTATGACCTTCTTCAATCATTTCATCAGGTGTTTTCAATTCAGATGACTCTTCTTTTGATTCTTCCTGCTTTTTATCATTCTCAAAAATTGTTTTATCTGGATTGATTTCTTTTAAATATTTTATTGTTATCCTTTCTGGCGGATTTGATAATACTTTTTTCCCTAAATCTGTAATTTTATATTTTCCACGTTCTGGACTTTCTATTAAACCGCCTGTTCGTAAATATGAAATAGCCCATGCAATTCTGTTATAAAAAAGTAATTGTTTGCCATTCGGAGTTTTTGCTGTTTGTTCTTCATCTGTAATTTTGAAATATTCAATAGCAACATCTCTCAATAATGTCGGATCATATATTTTACCATCCTTCATTTGTTGTAAAAGAGGTAACATTGCTGTTTGAAAATCTGGTATCATTTTTTTAACTCCTTCTTTTCTTATATATTTAGCGCCGCCAGGCGTCCGTAGAACATTCGGTTGAGCTGCGAGCGGGCTTGTCCCGCGAGTCCGCTCGAACCGTTTGTTAGGTGGCGCCTGTCCCCATTTTCCATTTTTTTTCGCAATTGCAAGCAAATGACCGTTTCCCTGCGTATGTATAGGTATGGGAACTTACATTCCCCATCGGGAAGGGATAATCCAGACCATAGTTCGCAATTCTCTTAACCAGTACCAAGCCTACGCAAGTCCATCGCAAACTATCCTTGACCGCCTTGAACATTTTACTAGTTGCGCCGATTGGACCAAGGGTGTTGCTCGTATCCTCTGCCAAGATTGTGGCTATTCGTACTTCAGGCCTTTTTCATGCAAGGTTTTTCACCTTTGCCCATCATGCGACCAAAAACGAACCTTACTCTATGCTGAATACTTGGCCGAGGATTTGCTTCTTGATCTACCGCATCGGCAATTTGTTTTTACGATCCCCAAAATTCTCAGACCATACTTTAAATCGGATAAGCGCCTGTTTGGCGAGGTAGCCCGGCTGATATTCTCGTTGTTATCCGAATTTTTCTCCCTTGCAGCAGGTCAAGAACTACTATGCGCCTGTGTCGTTAGTTACCAGTCGTTTGGTGAATTCGCTCGATTCCACCCGCATTGGCATGTTCTGGTTCTGGAAGGTGGGTTCACCAAGTACGACCGCTTTATATATTTGCCAATCGGAGCCTACGAAGGGATGCTCAAGGTCTGGCAAGCAGCTTCTCTGGCTTTGTTTGTGCGCAAAGAGTTGATCGATCAGGCCCGAGTGAACATGCTCAAAGACTGGAAGCATTCCGGCTTTAGTATCGAGAGCGAAACTAGGTTATTCAGCAAGGCCGATCGTGAAGCCTTGGGGCAATATATTGTTCGAGGGGCTACCTGTGCAGACAAAATCCACTATGATCCAGCCTGCGATACTGTAATCTGGACAGCTCCCCCAAAGGGATTCTACAAAGGCAAATCTGAAACCTTCAAAGGTTTTGAATTCGTTGACCAATTGGTAGCCCATTTACCACCACGACGGGTGCAATCGGTTCGCCGCTATGGCGTATACGCCGGAAAAGTCCGTAAGCAATGGCAAGAACGCCCCAATATTTATTGCTTGGCTCCGGAAAGTTGGCAAAAAGGTCATCCAAGTGAACCCAAAATTGTTCAAGCCATACCTCAGGAGAAACCGGAAACTGTCCAGGTTCCAGATTCTTGGTCCAAGTTGCGCAAACAAAGCTGGGCCCGGTTGTTACAGAAAGTCTATGAAGTTGATCCGTTTGTTTGCCCAAAATGCCAGGGATCAATGTCGGTTGTGGCGATAATCGAGGATCCCAAGGAGCTTGCCAAGATTATTAACTGGGCAAAGCAGCAGGAACGGGAGCAGCCAGTGGACGTCTGTGCTCGTTCACCTCCTGAGCTGGCACTGGCGTCGGTATAATACCCAAAAACGAAGTTTATACGGAACAGGATAACACCTCAAAAGCGGTGCTTAAAGGGCTTCGTAGGGGAGGTATACCTTGGAGCTTTGTCAGATTGGCGCAAATCAGGGATTGACGGCAGAAATAGGTTGGAATTATACTCCACAGGGTCGGCGTTGCCGGAAAATTCTGATTGGATTAGTTGTTCGGGGTGCGAAAACAGTTGTAGTTCGGGGAAAAAACCGAATTTTGACCCAAAACCGCAAAAACCCCGAAATGACAGTTCCTATCAGTTAGTTTCCCTCGCAGTTGTGATGTGGAAGTAGTCAATATTATCATTGTTGATTTCACCTTTCGGGGTAAGTTCGGATAAGAAACCTTGGCTGTTTTTTCTTGTTTCAAACTCCAGTTCAAAAGGCAGATACTCTGTTTTTTCCTCAGCTATTTTCATAAAAATATAAATCGTGGTGAGGCGCTGCTGTCCGTCAACTACTTCAAACGAACCGTCATCACGGCGTTTGACAATAAGCGGCTGAATACAGTAACGCTTACCGCCTTCAGTCGAAAATTCATAAATGTCGTCAAGCAGGGCAGTTACCTCGTGTTTTGTCCAGCGGTAGCCGCGCTGATATGACGGCACGAAAAAGCGATAATCTTTAAGGTCACCAATGGTCTTTGTTACAATAGACATATATTTCCTCCCAACAGTTGATGCTCATACTTAATCTCTATAGTCGTCAAGTACATTTTTCAATTTATCAATCAACAAAGCCCGGTTTTTCTTTTTCAACTCGCACTCCCAGATTCGGACGACTGCCCATCCTCTGCTTGCAAACATCTCTGAAACGGCTTTGTCGCGTTCGATGTTCCGATTTATTTTATATGACCAGAATTCCTCGTTTTCCTTGGGGTGAGTATTCCGGCAATCGTGTCCGTGCCAGAAGCAACCATCAACAAAGATGGCTACCTTTTTGTTAAGGAAGACAAAGTCCGGATGACCTTTAACCGGATAGCCACGCCGCCAACCAATTATTCCTTGCTCTTGGAATAGCTTAATAAGAGCTAATTCGGTGGATTTGTTTCCTTTCGACTTAATGTTCCGCATCACGGCGGAGCGTTTTGTTTTGTCATACACATCCGCCATTCATCACGCCTCGCTTTCTTGTCTTCGTGCCGACTACTCGGCTGGCGCTTCTCCCTTGCCATACGTAACGGGAGATTCGGCTACTTTAGAAACACCGACGTAATTGGGCAGGACTCTTTCAAAAGCGGCTGTAAATTCGGTCATCCTGTTCTGCTGGTTATAGAACGGGAATCCCCAAACCAAATACTTATTGTCATCCGCAAAGGTCTTCTTCGGAATGCCTCGGCTTTCAATCTGTAATAGAAAGTCCTCTTTCCATTTGTCCTGCGTGAGCAGATGGTTGCCTTTCGGCTCCACGAAAATCTGATACTGCTCATAACCCGTTGCATTCCGCTTGCGTAGGAACATTAGGTAGTCTGGCTCGAACCGCTCGCCTCCGTCAAACGAATACAGAACAAGCTGTCGTTCATTTCGCACGAGATAAATTTTTTCATATTCTTTTTTCAGTTCGTCCACATAGGTGGAAAAGTAAGCCACAAACGCTTTTTCCTCAGTCGTGCCGAAGTTGTCGTTAAAAACAAACCAATCCGCGTCTCCAAGATTGATTTTCCATTCCGGACGAATTGCGGGTGCGTTCTGTGAAATGCCCTCACCCTCGCCGTGGGGGTCTGTGATATGGAGAGTTTTGTTGCGAAACACCTCGCTGAACTTTTTATTCGTAAAGTCAGTGGTTCCCTCGTAGGTCTCCTTAATAGCCGAAATTTCGTCTCCAATTTTTGTTAGAACAGTCATACATGCCTCAAAGAGAGTTTCCGGCGTGGGTGTTTCGTCGCGACTTTCAATGAGCATCTTCACTCCACCCAGATAGGCGTCATTAATTATGAAATCACGCATTGATTTTAAATTAGGGAAATACCCGCTCAAAACACTAAATTTAAATACGTCAATTCTGCGTAAAGCCTTGTGAATAATCGAATAGTTATAATCGGCAATCTTTTTAATCGACGTCCTATAGGTGTATGTTTTGACGGTCGTATTCGTGTGCGCGTTCATCATCATTGTGTCCATGACGGTCTTGCCGGTGTTTACGGTAACGGAATATTCTTTGTCTCGTACGGAAGGCAATAATTCCACAATATCTTTGCGGCTTTTAACCTCACGCCTATTTAGAAATACGATGCCTGTTTTGTAAAATTCATCCTGCTTGAAAGAGTCCTTAAGTACATAATGCACTTCGGTCTGGCTCTCCGGCATAATACCCGTGGCAATAAGAGCCTTGTTCAACTCGTCGATGTAGCGGCTGTCGTATTGACAATGGTAGTATAACTCCTCACAGACGCGGAGAGGGTTGTCTATATCATCGTCATATTTGCGCTTATATTTTTCGTCATCTTTCTCAATCGCAAAGGGACAATACCTTGCGCCACGACCGATTAGCTGCGCTTCGGCAATAGTGCTTGCACCGGGTTTACCCTTAGATGCATCGCGAGTTTCGTAAAGACGGACTATGTCAAAAAGGTTGAGAACGTCCCATCCCTCGTCCAATTTCTTTACCTCGAAAATTGCTCTATATGGGTTATCTCGGCTTTCGAGTGAATTAAGGAGTATCTGCCGTTCGTTTGCCTCCTTGTCATCATTAACCGAAATGCAATGATCCGGGTTAAATTCTTCTTTTAATTCCTGTGCCAATTCGTCAAAGTCAATGCCTTTGGCGGCAAAGTAATCCGCCATTTGTTTCACTTCGGCAAGTGGCGACGAAGTGACAATGCGCTCCAATGTGTCACCGGAAAGCGTTCTGATCATCTCGTAGAACGTTTGCTCAAAATCCTTGCTCTCGGCTATTGTTTTGGCCTTGAACAGTACTACCGGCTTGATGTAAAGCCTATAATCTTGAAAAACCTTTAGCCGGTACTGGCTAAACATCAAAGCCTGCAAGGCGCGTTCTGTGTAACTGATATCGGCTCTGATTGCCCGAACCTGCTTTGAATATTTTTCCTCGCGAAATTTTCGGAGCGGGTAATCAAAAATGATTTTGTTTTCATATTCACTTAAAATATATGGATTCTGAAGATCGCAGGTCGCCGTGAATTCAAGCAGAATATTATCGCGGTTGGCGGTGAAAATACGGTGAACCGTCGTTTCCCAGCTTTGCGTCAATGCTTCCTCGTTTTTATCCACCTTGCCTCGACGCGTATCCACGTTGAGGTGATGTGCTTCGTCGGCAATCAACACCGTTTTACGGTCGGTGAAGTCGTCGAAAGACGGTGAGTTTTCTTTCGGAAACCACATATCAGAATGAAGTCCCTGCGTGGTTGTGAAACAAATGTTAATTGCGTCGGAGTTTGCTCCCTGGAAGTTGCTTACTTCATTGAGCCGCACTATCTCGCCGTCGATGACAATTTCCTCCGCGAACAGATATTTCGCCGATGTCGCGTTCAGGAAGTTATCTTTCGTTTTTTTTACGATATTATCGAGGTTCACGAAAAACAGAAAGTTGCGGTATCCGCGTTTATATAGATATATAATTAGCCCTGCCATGATGAGTGTCTTACCACTACCGGTCGCCATATGGAACAATACCTGCGTCGGGTTGGGACGTATCTTATCGTTTTCGTAGAAAGTGATGAAATTGCGGAAGGCATCAATCTGATAAGGGCGCAACTCGAATGCAGGATTGAGGTTATCCGCAATGTATTGTGGCATATCTGCGCCGCCGCCAAAGTCTCTGATGGCGTCCATTTGTTGAAAAAGGAACATCACTTACCCTCCAATCCGTAGAAACTGCGCGTGAAAGCTTTGTCCGCATCGCTTATTGCGTACTCCTCATCATCAAGGTCACATAGGTTCACATAGAGCATATTTTTGTCGAGTAATTCAATGAAAAGCCGCTTCCTGTCGTCAAACGATAGAGACATAAGATCTTCTGCGTTTTTATCTATTTCTCGAGGATTTATGTAATGGTTTATATACCCTGTGGCTTTTATTTCGCGCCAAATCGGAGCTAACTCACTGTCATCTTTTGCAGCCATTATACGTTCAACAAAGTGCTGATTACATTTTGCCAATTCGCAGTATACGAATGAGCCACCACCTTGCCAGCCAACTGCTTTAGAGATACCACCTTGCTCGCCCGAAACGACTTTTTTCAGACGTTCAACCGATACCGTTTCGATATAATCCATCTGCTCCACACCAATATAATGCCGTCCCATTTTGTGAGCAACTGCGGCAGTTGTGCCGGAACCGAGATGGAAATCCAGTACTAAATCACCCTCTTGCGTTGCCACTTCTATAATAGCCTTTATGAGGTTCTCCGGCTTGGCATATCCAAATTCCTCACGTCCAAACATGGCATCGATTTCGCTGTTTCCATCCTTATTTTTCGCGTTTCCAAACAGGGTTTGCAAGAATTCCTGTATCTGGAAATCAGAGATGACTGCAGATAGTTTTCCTGCTGCGTCATCCTCGCTTTTAAATTTACGCATATATGGTTTTCCAATGTTGAGGAAATCATAATCGCCTGGGAATACAATGGCACCCTTTTGATAATAGTAATCGAAGGTGTCCTGAGTAATACACCACGTCCGTTTTGTGCTTGCAGGATATTCATCACCATTTTTGGGATTCACCATCGTAAAGAAAGAATTCATTCTTTCGCTTGCAGTGGTCTGCTTTGTTAGATCTGCCAATCTCCACGGTTGCCCCGGAAAGTCATCAGTCTCGTAATACTTGCGTTCCACACCTCTGCCAATAGGAGTGCTGCTGTCATCCACATTTGTATAGCAAAGCAGCCAGTCAAAATCCTGTGACAGATTGAATGGCACATCTGATTTCCCATTTCGAGTGCGGCGCGGTATTGTGCCAACAAAATGGTCTTTACCAAAGATATCGTCAGCTAATACTTTCAAATAATGCATTCCATCTTCACCAATACTTATCCATATAGTTCCGCCCTTTGCGAGCAGTCTCTTAGCAATATCAAGGCGATTCTTCATAAATACCAGCCATGTCGAAAGGCTAAAGTTGGAATTATATTTGAATGAGTCTGCTTCTTTCCTTTCGTTGAAGTAATACGGCGGGTCAATGTAGATACACTTCACTTTGCCCTCGTAGCGCTTCAGCAGCGAGGCTATGGCAAGTAGATTGTTACCTTTGATTATGAGGTTGTCGCCGTCGTGAAAAGTCACGCCCTCCTCAACACCATTCTCGGTATACCGCTTCGCATTAACAAGCACCTTCGGATATAAAAGTCTATCCACCTCATCCGGTGCAAGCGTTTCATTGTAGAATACTTCATCTCGCTTCTGGTCGTCTTTTGTCTGCCCACCCTCAAGAACGCAATCCTTGTATGGGAAGGAGAGAACAACTTCGTTCGACTGCGAAATCAAGTCGCCCCTGCTGTCGGTTAAACCTATGCGATTTTTAAAGCGCGTGTAGCTGTCGGGCAGAAATTGGCGATTGTTGACCACCCAGCCGAAGCCGACCTTATCGAAGACGTATGTACCCTTCACCTCGGCGAAGAAGCGTTTTTTCGTGTCATCGTTTGAAAGGAGCAACTCGATTAAACCCGGATCCATATTGAGGGCGGACTCATAAACCTTATTGCGCAGCAGCGTTCCGTCATCTGTAAAGAAACGTGCGTCCTGTTTAAGGACTTCCACCAGAATATCAAAAAAGTTAGCCATTTTTCTCTTTGCTCCTTTTTGCTTTAATAATTTTCATTGCCTGTTTTATCACGGTGCCGCTCGCTTTAACGAGATCTATCGGCACGGCGTTTCCGATTTGCAAAGCCGCCGCCGTCAGTGAGTCACTGAATATGAAATCATCCGGAAACGTCTGCAAACGAGCCGCCTCGCGGATGGAAATAGCCCTGTCCTGCTCATAGTGCCCATATCGGCCTTTCGAATAGCAAAGGCATCCGCCCGTCATCGTCGGCGAGGGTTTGTCGGCATCCATGATACCGTAAACGTCCTTATGCCCAGAAAACACGTTGCCGTCCGCATCTTTCTTTTTATGGCAATCCAACACCAAATCATCCGGCAAGCCAGTGCGCGAGCCGCCGTTTTGGCGAATTATTTGCATACGCTTAATGTTCTTCGGGTCTAAATTCGCACATTTATGGTTGTGTATCCTTCCGTCGTCCGGGTATGTTTCTCCCGCTTTAATTGCCGGCAAATCACCGATGGCTTCCCGCACAGTTTTCCATGGAAGAAGTCCGCCTTTGCCATCTTGTCCGTGTGTCGGCTTTGGAAGTTCAAAGTTAAACCCGCATTCATTTAGTTCATCGCTGATATCTTTTCGCACGGCATGTAGAACAAACCGCTTGCGTATCTGAGGAACACCATAGTCAGCGGCATTGAGAATATCGTCCACAACAACATACCGCTCCTTTAGTCGTATAAGGAATTCGTCGAGAATGACTTTGTTGTACTCGGTCTTTATGCCCGGCACATTTTCCATCAACACAAATGGAGGAAGTATCTCCTCTATGACCCGCAGGAACTCAAACAGCAGCTTCTTACGTTCCTCAAGAGGCTTGTTTTTGTTTTCGGGGTTTTGCCTCGAAAAATTCTGGCAAGGCGGGCAACCCGCAAACAGGTATATATCTTCTCTTTTTATCCCGGCGGCTTTCAGTATAGCCTCGCCGCTCAAATTGCAAATGTCGTCATGCAATACTTTGACCTTACCGAGTGGCGGATAGCTTTGATAGGTGTCAACTGCACTGCGGTCAATTTCAACCGCCGCTTTCACTTTGAAACCAGCCAAAGTAAGCCCACAGGAAACTCCTCCACAACCGGAAAATATGTCTACCGCCTCAAATTTATATCTCATTCATCGCATCCCTCGCTTTCGATGTCCAGCGCGGCGATGGTTTTCGGACCGGTTGGAGTGTTGATTTGCGGAGGGGTGTCCGTATTTTTGAAGGCTTGGTACTTTTGAGCGCACATTGCCTTAAAGTCGCAATTGCCACAGTTTTGAGGACACGCTCGCATAGGAAAGTCACTGCTGAGTATCCCTTTGACTGCCCATTCAATGACGCCTATGGCGTTGTTAACGGATTGATCATCCACCGGCACAGCGGTGCGCTGATTGTCTTTCAGTGTATGGATATAACCTGTTTCCACATTTTCGCCTAAGACCTCTTTTGCCGCTTTTGAATATAATTGCACTTGAACAGACATATCCCGCCAATCGTATGATGCAACATCCTCAGGTGTTTCCATCGACTTAAAGTCGATAACATCCGCTGTAATAATGCCTCTTTGGGGGTCTTCGAGCATAAGCAAATCAATGGCTCCTGTTATCAATGCATCCTTAACTGAAATTTCAAAACGAGCCTCGTCTTGCCGCAAACGTCCGAAGTCGGCCGCATACCTGTTCGAATATTCGGTCAAGATGCGCTTTACAAGTTGCTTTGCACGTTCATATGAACCAGGACGGTTGATGGGGTCATTGCTTGGGAAAACATGCTTCAACATGAAAGTTGATTCCACGATTTCCTCGACCTCATCCGCCGAAGGCGCCCTGTCTTTGAACTTCTGATGCAACCGTTCCAAAATGGTATGACTCGTTTTCCCAAAACCGAATAGTTCCGGTACAGCGGCATTATAGCCGTATATGGTAGAGAGTTTATAAGAATACGGACATTTCAAGTAATTTTTAACAGACGAATAGTCTGTCGGGAATTCGCTGTCATCAAAGCGCGGAGAAGGCTCCATCTTTTCAGCCAAGTCATCGATCGTCAAATCTTCTCGCATACTCGGGTGGGTTAAATTTACGATGAATTGTGACCGGCGCTTTCCACGTGCCAATCCCGGGTGCATTGTACTGCCACTCATGTACAGAACGCGTTCAGCACGTGTAATAGCCGTGTAGAAAAGGCGAGCTTCGTCTTGAACACGGCAACCATATGCTCCACGGCTAATCGCATTAACCATGAGGGGTTGTGGTATCAATCCATGATATGTTTCATTTCTGCCGGGGAAACGTTGATTCACCAAATCAGCCACGAACACAACCGGAAATTCTAATCCCTTGACCTTATGTATAGTGGAAACGTTGACGGCATCGTCCTTTGCAATATAATCAATGGGTTCCAACTCATAACTGTTCTGTGCAACGTTTGAAAGAAAATTAAGCATTTCGCGATAACGCCCGGGAGAGTCAATGCTGACATAGGTTTGCTCAACATCCAGTATGATTTGGCTAAACAGCCCCAAATCACGCAATGCTGTTTCATTGCCTTCAATAGCGCGAAGCATAAGCGCATCCGACAAGTCATGCAAAAACTGCTGTGGGTACACCTTGCGCCTTGCCCCCTCGCGCGGGGTGTATCTCTTGCTGCCAGTGCTGCAATACTTGAAGATATTTGACCTTATCCGCTTGTGGAAAATTGGGCAACACTTGCTCATTAAATATCTTTTCTGCCGCTGTTCTGTCATTTGTGCTATCACGTAACAATTCCATTATCGCCAAAATACACTGTGCGTATGGACGATCAAAGATTCCGCCTTCGCCTGTGGTTTTGAATGGAATGTCCAAGGCTTGCAGGGCATTTACAAACTGAACATCACGGTTTTCGCCATTGGAATTATGTATGCTGCGAAGTAAGATGGCAAAATCACTGTAAGTCAGCCCGCGTCGGCTTTTCTCGGTCCCATCTGGGTTGTATTCAATGTAAGTAGTTCCAATCAGAGACTTTATCCGATTTGCTATCCATTGCGCCTCTTCGTCACGAGTGGCAAACCAGAGTTTCCGAAGGTCTTGTATATTTCCATCAGAGTTGAAGCGTATATCTTTTGGCAAGCGTTCGTAATTAAGGTTTGCCTGCACAAATCTATTCGCCGTTTCAACAATCGCCTTGGTACTTCTAAAATTGATAAGCAATTTATGTATAGAAACATCGCTATACCTGTCTTTGAATGTCAATATATTCTGGACGTTTGCACCACGCCAGCCGTAGATGGCTTGGTCATCATCGCCAACCACAAACAACATGTCCAGATGGTTGGCAAATGTTTTGATGAATTCCTCTTGAATGGGATTGATATCTTGATATTCATCGACAAAAAGGTATTTGTATTTTTCGATGTATGATCCAGCTTTGAGAGAGATTTTCTTTAACTCTTCAACCGCCAACCTAATAGCATATGAAAAATCCATATAACCATCGTTGAGTAGCCTTGAGGCCAGATTCGAAAGCTGCGTATGTAATACTGGGTCATGTATTGCTATATCACTCAATGGTATATTCTCATTGTTAAGCGTTTGCCATGCTTTTGTGAGTTCATTTATCGTTCTGAAATATCCACCGTTATTCTGGATTCCTAATTGGTAGAAGCGCGACATCACAAACAGAATCAACCCGTTCTGGTCTAAGATATCAAACTGCCGATACCTCGCATCAATATTGCCAATCAGTTTTTGACAGAAAGAATCCAATGTTCCTATGAACATAGCACCGATATAATTTTCCGGCAATCCGAATTTATGTAGCGCCTCTGCCACTCTACGTTTTATGGATTCGGCGGCCTTCTCCGTAAACGTGAAAGCGATGATGCTCTCGGGAGACTCCCCCTTAGAAACCAAATATGCAATTTTATAGGCAAGCGTTCGAGACTTGCCCGAACCAGCGCATGCCAAACAAAGGATGTGCTTTGACTCGTCCGCAACAGCGTTGTATTGTTCATCTGTTAAGTTAGCTCGCAGAATTTCTTCAGTAGTCATGATAACCTCCAACTCCACCATTGTTTTTTTTTGGTTTTTGCTCCTTTGCATCGTCAGCCCATATAATTCAATAACAAAATCCAGTTTATTTATCGGTTATTTTTTCATCAGGCAACATTTCCATGATATCACTGATATCACAGTTGAGCGCTGTACAGATTTTCTGTAATATTTCAGTATTTACATTCTCATTTTTCCCAAGTTTTGTAACGGAAGCGGAGCTGATGCCGGCGACTCTTTGTAAGTCCTTTTTCTTCATGTCTTTATCAATCAGCAATTTCCAAAGTTTTTTATAGCTAATAGCCATCGCAATCACCTCTCCAAAATAGTGGAGTACCAAGTTTATATAAGTATATCATGAGCAAATACCTTTTTTCAAGTTTTATTCTTGCAATCGCTCGATTTATAATTGCGAAATATTGATTTTGTCATTCCCGCATGATATAATTTCTTTGGTTATATTTACCGTTATATTTTACCGTTCCGAAAAAAAAGCAGAAGGGAAATATCAGATTGCAATAATAATGTGGGGTGGTCAGCTATGGCGCAGAATCGTTCATTTATAGATTATGTCGCAAATCGTTATAATATTTTGCGACTAATACTTCGGCAAATTCTCCTACTTCATTAGCCGTTCCACCCATTGCTTTTGTTAATAAAGAACTCGCATTGTTGTAATTTTTCCATAATGAAACGAGAAATTCAAAATTTGATTCCATTTTTTTCCTCTGCGCGAAGCGTCAAGCTAACATTTCGCTTAACTTGTAATGCGCCTCTGTTTCCAAGCGAGCGTCCGTAGAAAAATGCTTTAGGGCGCATTATCAAGTTGAAGCGTCTGTTAGGTGAATCACTTAAATTGATTCTTCTTTGTAGCTATATGGTTATTATTTAAACAAATCAGATATATCATTTAAGTTTTCATGCATTGTTTCAAATTTAGTTAATTTTTCATGATGTATTTTTTCATAGATTGATTCAACTTCTGACTTGCTCAGATAGATTTTTTCTATGTCGATTTCTTCAAATTTATTATCGCTTTCATTACTTTCAGTATGCATAATTGAACAGTCATTTAGTGTAATAACTAAACAGTATGTCAGAGTGTTATTTACAAATAGTGATTCAACAAAAAAAGAAACTTTCAATGTAATATTTCTGAAGTTTAATTGAGTATTACAAAATGTAGTATTTGAAAAAAAATCTAATTCAGAAATATGCTTATATAAAGATATTCGATTGCTTTCAGCAATTTTCACCCACTCAAAATATTTTTCTATTGCAAGCCTAAACTTTTCAAAATCCGTATGTTCAATTCGCAAGGATGTTACAGCCGTTCTTAAGTGGTCATTGAGCATGAGATCATAGAAAGAGAATTCAAAACGTTTATCTGGATAGGTTTCAGTCTCATAGTCATCATCATTGAGTACTATCGTCTGTTCTGAAGTGTCATAATAACTAATTTCAAATCTTTTCATAATAGGACGAATAGGTGTATAAAAATATCTATTTTTTATAACCTGATAGTTACCGGCATAAATAACAGGGAAAAAACGAATATACTCGGTAGAAGACAATTTCTATACTCCTAAAATACTATGCGCCCGCAGGGTCCACCTAACATACGCTTAACCTGCGAACCGTAATTGGCACAGTCCATGCAAAGACGAGCGAAGCGAGTTGCATGGACTGTGACAATAGGTGAGTCAGGTTGAAGCGATTGTTCGACGTATTCAATATTTTATAATCATTATGTCTTGAAATTGTCCTTTATCAATTTTTCTTACATTTCTTTCTTAACGCTTGCGCCATATTTTTTCCCAGTTTGATGACTTTCAAGAAAATAATCGTCAAGAAGTTTAATCATTGTATCAAGTTCATCCTCATTATCGATTCGTATCTTACCGCTCTTATCAATTATAAAGACTTGCCCAAATTTTTTAGCAACTTCTTCCATTCGCTTAATTCTATTTTTATCAAGTTTATCGATTTCATCTTTAACTTTAGCAAGTTTTCTTATAAAGCGGTTCTTATCTTCGATTCCAGAACTAATATCATACCCGACACTAATCATTGGACTTTTCATTATCTTATCTGCCACACTTTTGGCTTCGGCTCTATATTCTTCTTGCAAACCAACTATTTCCTCAAAATTATCCTTTGAAACTACATAAAAAACACTGTCATAATAGATAACATCTATATTTTTATCAAAAGTTATGTTTTGCTCTTTTGAAATCTTAAGACTTTTGTCTTTTGGAAGAAACTTAGTCATTAAACCTTTCTTCCCGACCATAACTTTACTTGGAGCCATTTTTCGAAGTGCGCATATAGTTTTCTTTCCCGATACGACTTCAATAATGTAAGCCCATATATCATCTGCGATTTCAGTTAAATTTACTACATGATCTAACGTAGCAGCATTAATAAGATCAACATCAACAATTTTCATAAACGATGTTAATTTTTCTTTCTTAGAATAAGTTAGTATTTTCTTAGAATCATCATCACCAATCAGAGTATAATCAGAAATAGTAAATTTATTCTCGTCGGAGATATTCCCTAATTTGATATCAAAGACTTTATATAATTCAGATTGAATTTCTAAATCAGTATCAATTGACCAGGCTTTATATTCATATTTGTCCGCTACTTTTGCGCTTCGCGTCATACCCTTCTTGATTTTTCTGGTGACAAAATACAACCGCGCCTTCTTTTCTTTTGCATTCTGCACTTTATCATGTATTTCTTCTAATTTATTCATCACTCTCTCCTTCTAATATTCCATAATATAGATTTGAACCGATGCTCTTTGATTTTAATAAATCACCAGATTCAACATAATGACTATCAATAATGAAAGTACCTTCTTTTTCTTTTCCTGATTTCTCATCTATATAGCAAACATCATAAAGACTATACTTAAGATTCAGGATTGGATTAACAACAATAAGGGTAGAATGAGTATATATGGTGTAAATAACTCCAAGTAATATGTAAAAGCTAATTATTTCATAGGCAGTTGAAAATGACTGAAACATAAACGGCACTAAATAAGTTGCTATATACCCAATTGATTCGGTGTTTTTGTTATGTACAGTTTTGACAATAAAATTGAATCCATTATCTTCAGTGGTTTTTTTCATTCCCTTTAAAAATAGAACTATTCCCAAAGCCCCATAAACAGAAAGAAATAAAAGTGTTGTAGCTATAAAAAACTTGTGGAAAAAGAGTGAAAGAGCAAATCGGTTAAATCCACCAAAATTTAGAAAATCTGCATTCTCAAAAAGCTGCTTCATAACGATTAATACAAATAGAGGAATGTATGAAGTACAAAAAAGGGCCAATCGTAATGATCCCGGCAGCTTTTCCCGAGAAGACATTTTGCTTTTATTCATAATATCCCTCTCAAGATTGTATCATGATGTGCATAGTTTATTGCTACAAAAACTTCAATAAATTGAATATTATTGTGCGCGCGAATAGCGCGTCCGTCGAACATATTCTACCATTTAAAACCCGTGAAGGGAAGGAAAATGGAAGGGGCTGGGCGGTGGGTGGAATAAAATTTTTTAAGAAATTTTTTGCGTTTTTGAAGCGCGGATAAGCTTTCTGCGCGTTATATGGGTAGAGTCGATATAAGTTGGCGCATGGGAGAAGGGAGAGAAAAGCGAGATAAGATGAAAAAACCTGGCGATGGGCTGGGGCGGTGTAAGCGGCGGAAAACCATGGGCAAAGGAGCAGGAAGGTGGAGTTCCACGAGGATGAGTTTAAAGGGTATCTGGTAAACCATCGGTTTTGCACGGAGGAGGGAGCGGCATGGGCCGCTATCTGGGTTAGGAAATTTCTCATGGAGTTTCCGAACTGGAAGGAGGAGCGGGAAAAAGCAGTTTTGGGGTTTGAGAGCGCATTAATGTTCAAAAAGCCGTCGGAGACGGTAAAGAGGGCGGTGAGGGCGATTAAGTATTTCATTGTATTCATGGATAAGCACCAGCAAAAACCGCGCGCGGAAATGGGTAACTCAAAAGATGGCAGCAACTGCGAGGCGGTCAGAAGCGATGATGTGATGAAAACTCCGGAGCCGGTTCATCCTGTTCGAGATGATGCTGAGAAAAGCCTGTGGCGGGAGTTTTCGGCTTCGATGATGGCGCAGGTGCGGGAGCTGATCAGGCTGAAGCATCATTCGATTC
>Ga0067045_1030258_pt1 | contig 16008 bp, 11 predicted proteins | sample TerdegcTABiofilm_FD_59184 | JGI IMG/M metagenome (GOLD analysis project Ga0067045, IMG submission 59184) | Combined Assembly of (Gp0054472, Gp0054536) Wastewater bioreactor microbial communities from Singapore -Terephthalate degrading...
AATACGGTACTGTATCTGCACCGCGGGGTACGTGGTGAGCGCATCGTTGGCACTGTAGGGGCGGGCCTTGTGCCCGCCCTGGGCACCCACAAGGGGTGCCCCTACGTCGTGGCAGATTACGTGACCGTATTTAGGAAATGGAGCACTAAGTTACCGCTGATTCCTGTAGATGCGGGGCCGCTTCGATTGCCCCAAATGTCATTATTGTGCATGAGAGCCCACCAAAGTCGAAGGGGCCTGTTCCTTGGGGATCGAAGACGCCTCGATCCTTCGTGACTCTTCCCGCAAAAAAATCACTTGCAGACGATGTGGTGGCACGATATAGTTTGCTGTGCTACCACTGCCCGGACTTGCTTGGCGTTTTTCCTGGACTGGCACTCGGGATTCGGGCGTGGTCATAGCAAGCTCCCTGTCTACTTTGGAGGTTCGTCATGGCTGCGTTGCCGCAGGTCAAATACTCCGGAAAGATCCGGGAAATCAGGTTAGGAAAGCCTGGCCATGAGGTGGTCGTTGGAGGCGAAACCGCGTACAACTTTTACCTGTTCGAAGGCGGCATGCCTAACCCACCCCGACTGGCCCTTCAGGTGTTGGACATCGAACCGGAAGAATGGGCTCCTGAGGCTTTGGAGCCTTACAAGGACGTGATAGGAGACCCCGTCGCGTGGGCAAAGAAATGCGTCGAGGAATTTGGAGCCGATCTGGTGTGCCTATGGTTGGCAGGAACGGACCCGAACGGTATGAATTTGTCCGCAGAACATGCTGCCGAAAGTGCGCGGAAAGTGGCAGAAGCCATTGAGGTGCCGCTCATTGTCTGGGGCGTGTCCAGTGACGAGAAGAACACAGAGGTGCTCAAGGCGGTGGCTGAATCATGCGCAGGGTTCAACGTGGTGCTGGGCCCTGTTACGGAAAACAATTACAAGCAGATCGGCGCGGCTGCGATTGCGTACAAGCACACGGTCGTGGCCAACACCCCGATAGACATCAACCTGGCGAAACAGTTGAACATTCTCCTCGAAAACCTCGGGGTCCCACGTGACCGTCTTCTCATCGATCCCACCACCGGGGCTGTCGGATACGGCCTGGAGTATTGCTACTCGATCATGGAGAGAATCAGACAGGCCGCCCTCACCCAGAACGATGACAAGCTCCAGTACCCGATCATAAACAACATTGCCGAGGAGGTCTGGAAAACCAAAGAGGCCAAAGTCAGGGCCGAGGAAAATCCGCAATTGGGAAATCCGGCAATGAGAGGCATCAATCTGGAGGCAATAACCGCTTTGAGTGCCCTCCAGGCTGGGTCGGATGTTCTCATTCTTAGGCATCCGAGGACGTTGTCGCACATTCGGAAGTATCTCTCCGATATTATGATCAAGACAGATCTCGACTCTATGGGAGTCGACCTTTCCCTTGTGCCTGATCCCGCAGCGGCCGAGGCTGGTAAGACGCCAACTGCAGCCAAACCAAGTCCGGTCGCGAAGGTAATTCCTCCAGCCGAGACTGCCCAATCGCCTCAGCCGGAACCGTCGGTAGATCAGCAATTTGAATCCGCTGAATCCCCGGTAGCAGAGGCCGAAACAGGGCCTGTCCCGGCGCCGGCTTCGGTAACGCAAGAAGTGGCGGCCATGACGGAGGGGGTGGCAGTCACAGGCCCGACCCCTGAATCACGCGCAGTTGCTGCTTCCGAATCACTAGAGCTCACTGATGCAGACCTCGAAGCCCTCAGAGAAATGCTGGGGGCTTTTCGTGCGGTCAAGAATCTGTTCATGTCCATTTCCAATCTCATTTCCGGAGGCATGAAGCAGCCTTGAGACTGTCCGCTTCCTCCAGTTGTCCGTGAAGCTTGTGAGGGGGATACCCGTTCCTCACGGGTACCCCTATTTTTCCCTGCATTCCTCAGGGGGAGGACCGCGGAATGATCATTTGGGTGTGGCCCACGATCCTCCGCTGCAGCAATTGCGAACGGCGCAGACTTCGGTAAGGAAAGAGTGGCAAACGTCAACTTCCAGGTTATAGACCGTCTCTTCAGTTGTGCTTCTTTCAATGAGGGCTATTGGCACAGGGCGCAAGAGCCCTCCCCGGCCCCATAAGCGTTAACTTCGTGGATGGCATCACGTGATTTCAGTCAGTTGACTTAACAAGGACCCCGTCACCCCGGCGAAAGCCGGGGTCCATAATATATTGGAAAGACTGGATTCCGGCTTTCGCCGGAACGACGAACAAATGGCCGTTCCACTTCTAACTTAACGCCTGTGCTCCCCGGCCCTCCCCGTTAACGGGGAGGGAGTTTGGGGAGTGCCTTTCCCTGTCGTTCTGTGATCCGACCATACTCGCTCACAGTTATCGACATCTCCTCCCCCTACCTTCCCATAGGCGTTAACTTCGTGGATGGCATCACGTGATTTCAGTCAGTTGACTTAACAAGGGCCCCGTCACCCCGGCGAAAGCCGGGGTCCATAAGATATTGGAACGACTGGATTCCGGCTTTCGCCGGAATGACGGACAATTGGCCGTTCCACTTCTAACTTAACGCCTATGCCCTACCTTCCCCCCGTCAACGGGGGAACTGAGGGGGGTCCTGGCTCCTCCAAGGGAACTGAGGGGGGCCCTATCTCCTCCAAGGGAACTGAGGGGGGTCCTGGCTTCCGCGGGAGGACTCAGACGGGTCTCATCTCCTGCCGTGGGACCACGGAGAGTGATGTCCCCAGCAGCGGCATTGGGAGGATCCACGCCGGCAACAAGCGCCAGAGTTCCCTTTCGCACGCAACCTGAGTCAAGAAGATGATCACCAAGATCAGTGGCGATGAGCGAGCAGCGCTTCATGACCTCCTGTGAAGCTTGACCGTCCTGCCACATGCATTCCTCCCGATTACTCTGGGGGGTCGTTGGGACGTTAGCTGTCTGACACGGCAGCGCGCTCCGGATTGCATGAGCCGTTCACAATCGACCTGCCGGATCTGACAAATCTACAGTGAGAGGCTCCTCCCTCGCCACGATTTCTTGAGATGTCGCGAATTATGTTTCCGTTCCTGCCCCGCCTTTCGCGTACCCAAACAAGCAGTCGACAATCGGAGTCAATTGGAAATTTGAGCGTCCGGGGGTCTGATTGAACGTGGATAGCGCAACAAATTGATTCTCGTTGCACGCGATGAGAATAGCGGCCCGGCCGACCAAGTCTAGGCAAGGGCCGGTTTGAAAGCCGCCGCTCCTACGGAATTTCTGCCGCGAAGGCCAATGCTCAAGACTATAGCTCCCATGCGATCAAAAGCCGCTCGCATGGAACTGTCTTTGTTATGGTGCAGATGTGGCTCGGCGTATGAGCCATTCTTCGTGTTTGATGTCTTGCTCCCGCCTTCTTGCGATTCTGTCTTCTTTCATGGCCACGCAAGGGCCGCCCTTTACGAGCGCCAATTCCACCGAGTACAATTAGATAGATAGCCACATGAAATGGCTACACTTCCAAAACGGGGCAACTCCCTGAACGTGGAAGCGGCGAGTAGCCGACGGGGGGCAGGCATGTTCAAGAATGCTGTCAAATTATTGTTGGTGGCGGACGAAGAGACTCGGGTCAACGCCTTCCGCATCGCGTTTGAGGGTCTGAGCGATAGCTTTGACATTACCGTTGTGCGCACCCTCCGCGAGGCGCGGAACCGCCTGCGTCACGGCTGTCCTGACCTCGTTGTTGCGAGCCTCCATTTGCCTGATGGCAAGGCAACGGACTTACTCGCTTCTCAGAAAGAGGGGCCTCCCTTTCCACTCGTGGTCGTCACAGCCGGCGGAAACGAGCGGGATGCGGTGCAGGTGATGAAAGCAGGTGCCCTCGACTATGTGGTCGAGACCACCGAGGCGCTGGCTGATATGCCCCACACAGTCCGCCATGCACTTCGGGAGTGGGACCACATCGCGAGGCGGCGAAAAGCTGGGCAGGCGCTGCTCGAAGAAAACAGGACGGCTCGAAGGTGCCTCGACCTTGCTGAGGTGATGGTTGTGTCGCTCGACAAGACCTGCACAGTTACGTTCGTTAATCAAAAAGGCGTGTCAGTACTGGGCTGGCCATACAAGAAGATCGCAGGAAGCGACTGGATCAATTCTTTCGTACCGGAGAGGCGAAGGAAAACCGTGAGACGCGCATTCCTCCGGGTAATGGCCGGTGAAAGAGCTCTCCCCACCTATGTGGAGGACTGGATTGTCACCGGGAAGGGGCACGAAAGGCTTGTGGGGTGGCACAATTCCCTTCTTACCGATCCTTCTGGCAAAATCACAGGGGTCTTGAGCTTAGGGGAAGACGTCAATGAGCCTAAACGCGCGGACGAAGCGCTCCGCACGAGCGAGGAGCGCTTCCGTGCGGTTTTCGAAGGGGCCCAGGAGTGTATCATGATAAAGGATACGTCCCTCAGATACACCGATGTCAATCCAGCTTTTTGCAGGCTGCTGGGATTTCGGGCATCCGATATCGTGGGACGTCGTGCCGAGGACCTGTTCGGCGCGGAAATCGGAAAACAAATATCTGAGCGGAGTGCTCGTGTTCTGGAAGGAGAATCCATCGAGTTAGAACAGACCCGTATTGTCCGGGGAGTTCCTATGACCTTTCATGACACCGTTGTGCCGCTCACGGATGCCGGAGGAGCAACCATCGGCCTCTGCTACATTTCCCGAGACATCACGGAACGCAGGCAGATCGCTGAAGACAATCGAGTGCCCTCTCATAACTATCCATCGCCGAGCATGCAAAGAACGTTGGAAAAGGCACTCGTGGCGGCAAGTCATGACAGCACCGTCCTCCTACAAGGGGAGAGCGGGAGTGGCAAGGACTTCCTCGCACGGTGGATACATGAGCGTTCTCGGCGTTCAACCGGGCCGTTCTTTTCGATAAACTGCGCCGCGCTGCCCAGAGAGCTTGCCGAGTCCGAGCTCTTCGGTCATGAACGGGGGGCTTTTACCGGCGCAGATAGGAAGAAAAGAGGACTGCTCGAACTGGCTGAAGGTGGCACCATTCTTTTGAATGAGATCGGTGAGCTTGACCTGTCTCTCCAGGCCAAGCTTCTGGCATTTCTTGACACAAGGTCCTTCCTGCGCATTGGGGGACAGAAGCACGTGTACGTTAATGCCAGATTGATGGCCGCTTCCCACCGGGAGCTCGTAAAGGAAGTTGAGCAGAAACGTTTTCTTGAACCCCTCTACTATCGCCTCAGTGTGTTTCCCATACGTGTTCCTCCGCTCAGGGAGAGGCGACAAGACCTCCCGATTCTCGCAGAAGACCTTATACACAGACTGGCTGTGGAAATGCAGTTGACCGAGATTCCTCCTGTCAATGCCACCGTTATACAGCACCTCACTCGTTACGACTGGCCGGGGAACGTGAGGGAGCTCAGAAATGTGCTGGAGCGGTCCCTCATACTCTGGAAGGGAGGGATGTTTCATCTGGAGTTGCCACTGGATGAAAAGGCGGCTGACAGGTGGTCGTACACCGTGTATCACACTCCGAACCGCAATTTCCATGACATTGTGGGGGAGGTAGCAACTGCTCTGTGCGGTCACGCCTTGAGGGTCTGTCAGGGCAACAAGAAGGAAGCTGCTCGGCTGCTCCAGATATCCCGTGAGACCTTTTATAGATATCTTAGAAGGTTGTAGTCCAAGCCCAAGAAGTGGACACGATCCTTCAGAGGTGCCCAAGAAGTAGACACAACTACTATCGATAATAAATTGATTTTCAATAGTATTCTTTTTGATTTGTCGTTTCATTTTCTCCCGCGAGCGTGAGCGCAAGATCGACACCGAGGGCCTGCCGATCTGCTTTTGAGATACAACAGACCAACATCACGTGATAATTGCCACTCTGTCCCTGCCCTATCGTTGTGGCACGAATTGTGCTGAAACAAGAGGGAGTCCCCAACTTGTGGGATCTCTCTGTAGCGCTCGCGAAAACGAATTGTGTTCAGTCAAATGAAGATATCGCAGACCAGACCGACTCACAGGGTTACCTGTAACGTTGTTGCACCAGAAGACACTCAAGGTGGCACTCGCTTAGGCCACCTTCTTGACTCACCGGTGAACAGGCACGGACCATTAGCAACTTCGGAATGGGCTCATTTTTCAGGGACAGGAACGAGATGGGAAATAGGTTGATAGAAGCAGCCATATCTGGGGACCTGATGAAGGTCCGTCAACTCATCGCTGCGGGCGCAGATCCGAACTTTGCCAATCGACTCGGAGTAACGGCCCTCATGGTGGCTGCCCAATGGAATCGGCCGGAAATCGTCCGGCTCTTGCTTTCCAAGGGTGCGGATGTGGACGCGCAAGAGAGCTCCTCGGGGTGCAATGCGCTGATGTTTGCATGTTTGTCGGGTAATCCGGAGGTCGTGCGTCTCGTTCTGGAACACGGCGCATCGGTGAATGCCAGGAACATTGACGGCCGGACAGCCCTCATGACTGCCGCCTTCTGCGGGTCCATCGAACTGGTGAAGATGCTTCTGAGGCACGGGGCTGACGTTGAGGCTACGGACCGGTTCGGGTCTACTGCCCTCACCCAAGCATCAATGGCCGGACACAGAGATGTGGTGAATCTCCTCATGAAAAGAGGAGCCGACGCGAAGCGACATGCGGTGAATCTAAGGAATCAAGGGAGTGGCGTGAGTCCGACACAGGAAGGAACGAACAGACGTTGAGCTCGGCCAAGGAAATTCGGCCGACTCGACGGAATGGACGTTAACCTTCTCTATTGCAGCAATGGTCTCCAGAAGAAAGAGGAGGTGTGCAAGCCGTTGGTACACGAGCTGCGAACAGGAAGAAGAGAACGCGGGGAGAATCCGGGAAAGACATCGGGGCGGATTCGATGACGCCCGGGGTTTTCGACCGCGTTCGCGGCATCCACTTTCCGAAAAAAATCCCGACAGAGGAGGCAGCCATGTTTTTGCCAAAGAGCGACATCTTCAAGGACATCAGACAGGAAGCTATAAACGAGATTTCGGAGATAGCTTTCGAGGAAAAACACGAAAAAGGGGCCGTCCTGTTCAGGGAAGGAGATGCGGCGCGATACTTCTATGTTTTGGTCGAAGGTAAAGTGCTGCTGACCATTCAGGACGCTGCCACGCCCCACTACGTAGCCACCAAGATAGGAGAGCTGTTCGGTTGGTCCAGTGCCGTGGGCCGGGATTTCTACTCCGCGACTGCCGAATGCCTCGTGCCGACCACCGTGATGAAGGTGGACAGATTGGATCTGGAGCGGGTATTCGACGAGCACCCTCGGAGCGGAAAAGTCTTCTATAGGCTGTTGGCCGAAGCCTTGGGGCAGAGATGGATCGATCTCCAGCGCACGTGGATATCTGAGTTGGAGCGTGAACGGAAGGCTTCTTAGAGCACCAGACTGACCACCTGGTACGCCCAGGCCCTTCCGGCTCCCTTTTTCCGGTGCAAAACCGTCACGCGTTCTCCGTTTGAACAGAGGAAAAGGGTAACTCATGGGACTGCGACCCACCAGTGGGCCGAGTCAGGGGTGATCTGTTGCCAACAATCCAACTTTTGAAGCGACAAGCATGAGAATGAGAGCCTCCAGGAAGCACCGCAGAGTCAGGCATCGCGGATGTTTCGCCGTGTCATGACGGAGCTCTCGCCCCATTGTCTCAAAGCCGTCGCACACGAAAAAGATGTCTCTTGTACGGCACATGCTCCTATCTCTCCAAGTGCCTACCATCATCAACCTTGGAGCTATGCCTCACTCATGCCGGGAACCGTGACCAGCGCGGAGGGGACGAGTGAGCCCCCTTTGAAGGTAGAATGGTTCCGCTACAGCGTCACTCCTCATAAGTCTTCTCGACAAGTTTTGCTTTGTATTCGAACTTGGGCAATGAGCCTGGCGCGACGAGCTCAACCTGTGACGAGAAGATCAGCTTGTCCCTCAACGTCCCTTCGATAAGGGACTTGAGATCCTTCAAGTCTCCCGGCGATTCGCCATGTTCCACCTTGATCTTCAAAGGCGGCTTGGCGGATGGCGGTGGCTCATCGAGGAGTATGACTATCTCACCAGTGACGCGCGGAGCGAGGGATCCGACAACATCCCTGACGGCTGATGGATAGACGTTCACCCCAGAGACAATAAGCATGTCGTCCGTTCTGCCAATGCAGCTTATGCAGAAGCCTGTTCTTCCGCATTCACAGTGGGTCTTTGTGACCACCACGTGATCTCTTGTACGGAACCGGACAAGTGGCTGGCACTCCCTGTCAAGCGACGTGTAGACCAACTCCCCCTGGGCTCCATCCCGGATGAAAATGCTGGCGCCACTCTCAGGGTCTATGATTTCAGCGTGGCAAATCCCCTGACCGATGAAATGCATGCCATTCCCGTGCTCGCATTCCGCCCACATCAGACCCAGCATGTCTCCGTTCCCCATACATTCCCTGACGACCGCTCCGAAGCTCTCTTGAATTTGTTGCCGGATATGGGGAATGCCGCCCCCAGGCTCTCCTCCCACCATGAAACCCTCCAGTCCCAAGGAACCGGGATCAATGTCTTTTTTCCGGCAGTAATCCATGAGATACAGGGGAAATGATGCCGTGCTCAGGATGAAATTGGCCCCCAGGTTCTTGATTGCTCCGATCAGTCGGTCGGTGGCACCCACGCCTACCGGGACGAGTGTCGCTCCCAATCCTTCAATGGCTTCCCCATACGATGCTGCGATGAAAAAAGTTCCTATAGGGAGCGGCACTATATGGCATGGCCGCATCCCGCACGTCCACATGGCCCTCATAGCAGATTCGCGCCAGACATCCCTGTCATGACCGGTCAGCCCTATGTACGTGGGGGTACCGGTTGTCCCGCTGGTAGAGTAGACCCGTATGACGTCGCTTATGGAAGCAGCAGCGTGCTTTCCCAAAGGACGGGCAGCAGCGAGGCTGTCCCGCAGCTCTGTCTTTACCGTGAAGGGCAGCTTCTGGAGATCCTCAAGCTCTTTGATGCCCCCAATCTCTACTCCGGCGTTATGGAATTTTTCTTGATAGAATGTCGAATACTGTTGGACATATCTCAACTGTTTTAGCAAAGCATCGGTCTGGATCTTGCGATACTCGTCGGGAGAGCAGGTCTCGTATTTCTCCGACCAATATGTTCTCCATTGTGCCATTTTCTTCGGCCTCCGCTTCATTGTCTATTCGAGCGTTCTTTGCATGATCCTGACGTGAAGCCACCCCCCTTGTCCAAGGGGGCGCCGGCTTTGTCAGAAAAGGGGGATCGAATCGTGGCCCTCGTAAGGCGGGCGTCGCGAGGTCATAGTTTTCTTCTGAGCAGGTCACGTATGGTCTGGATCCCACGAATCATCAGCTCTTTGTTGATCGTGAGGGGAACTTCCCTGTCGGTCGTCACGAGGATCACCTTGGCTGACTCCAGTGCGGCCGACACTTCTCCTTCCATCAGAAAAGCTTCAATTTCGTCCGGCCCCTTTTCCAGCAGCTCAACAGGCACGGTAAAGGAAAGGTGTCTGGGCTTCCTGGCAAGCCCCTTTAACGCCTCCGCGGGGTGGAGCACCCCGTCGACAGCCCGTCCCAACCGGTCTGCGTCTTGCGTTGAGAAGTTCTCGAGCAGCAAGAGCGGCAAGATGTCGTAGAATTTGGCCGTGTTCCAGATGGGAGCGTAGATCCTGGCTATGGTCTTGTTGAATTCCGATGCGTGAAACGGTATAGCGCTCTCGCTCACAACAAGGATATCCACACCTGCGTCCCCAATAGCTTTCGCAAGAGCGAGCGAGGCCTTTGCCGCCGCTTCGATCAACTCGGGCTGGTCCAAGATTCCGGAGACAGGGGTCCCCGTCAACTGACTACATAGCGTAAACGGACCGGTGACAAGCCCCAAGAGGATCGATTCCGGGAGGAGTATGTTGAGCCTTCTCGTCACCTCAAGGGCAGTAGCGACTCGTGGAGCCTCGCTAAGACGAGCCACTCGCTGCTCCATATCGTGAGGCCATTCTCGCCACGAAGTGACGGACGGCGGATAGGTGGAAATCGAGACTTGGCAACCCAGGGCTTCTGCCAGTAGGGTGGTGTCGGCATACGATGCGACGCCGTCTACGTTGAAATAGCCTTGGATGGTTCTGAGTGCATTTGAGATCTTCGTTGGGTCTCTCAGGAACTCTTCGACGGAAAGGTCGTCGAGAGAAGCACCAAACGAGAAGATCAAGGGAACGAACAGCCTACCTTTCTTCAGACGCTCCTTCTTTGCCCGTGAGCCCATTATTGTCCTCGCGTGTAGGTTAGAGAGCCCTGGTCTTGGACATGATCGTGGAGCGTAGAGACTCTCTTCGCTCTGCCGTTTGTAGCTCGGTGTACGAATTGGTCCCGAACCCGTCTTGAATGCGCTCCACCAAGATATGACTCAGGCGCCACGAGGCGCCTGAGTCCCCTTCCGATCGATCACATACGAATGACAGGAGCAACTACTTCACCGCTAGGCCATTTGCCATAGAACTTGAGGATGGATTCGTCGACTTTCAGCTCCTTCCATTCCGTCTCGAACTCATCGTACGACTTGCCTCTCTGAAGCCTGGCCTCCTTCTCCTTCCGCCGCGCCTCGGCGGTGGCTTCCTCGTCGAGTTTCAGGGTAGATCTGTTGTAAACTACCTTATACACGTTCTCTGCTGTCCAGTCCGATATGATCTGGTCTTTCAGGTCCTGTATCACGGCCGTGGGATCTCTATCGAGAGGATCTCCGTATCCCGCGCCCCCCGTGGCAAAACCGAAGGTGATCACATCACCCTTCTGGAACATACGCGTAGCCCGAGCAAAAAACTCATGTTTCCACTCACCGGAGATTGTCCTGTTCGCCAGCATGTGGAACGGATCGAGAGAGAACTCCGAATCGTTATTCCGCATGCGCTCAAGGATGTCTGCCCCCACAACGCTTATCCCCGGCACGGTACATGGAGCGTATCCGCCGAATAAAGCTTGGGGAGTTTGCATTTTGCTGTTGTCGGAAATGGACATAAAGAAGACCTGGGGCGTGTGATGCGCAACCCATATCTGAACCGTCCCTACTCCTCCACGGTACTTCCCGTGTCCGCAGGAGTCTTTCCAGTGGTTGGACAGCGGAATGAGCATGGGCAAATCGTTTTCCATTTCTTCTACGTCGGGCGTCCGACCGTAAACACACCACGGAAAGCCGAACGCATTGACCCCATCCATGGTGGGCCTGCCGCCCTGACCCTCGCTGTTGAGCGAATATGCAAGCATGTCGGCAAAGGGCAGGTTCCACTGGGAAAGGCCAGCCAGCACCATAGCATTTCCTGCGTTTCCTTGGGAGGCAGACGCTTGAGACCACATGTCCGCACTGCTGAACATCATCTTGCTAAAGCAGTTGTGCAGCCCGCTCATGACCCCTGTAGAGATCATGACTGCACAACTGGTGGCAGCACGCGCATCGGGGTTAAGGCAGGATCCGGCCGGGAAAACAAAGTCTATGGACGCGAACGTCGCGCTGCTCACGGGAAGATCGTGAAATACGTACTCGAACACGTAGTTTGAGATGTGGCCAACCACAGCCTGCACGTGGGCATTGTACGAATAAGGATTCTCCGGGGACACTCCCGTGAAATCCATGGTGAGGCTGTCCCCCTTTTTCCTGAGAGTAAGGTAGCTGGAGCGCACGATACCCATCTCTAACCCCACTCCGTCGGAGAAGTTCACGCACCTGTACGTGCCGTCGGCCCAAGCTCGTATCTTTTTTCGCGCCCCCTCTTCGGCCACCATGAGCATCTTTCTCAGGATGCCCTTAACGTAATCGACGCCCTTTTCCTGGCACAACTCGACGATCCTTCTTCGAGCCCTATCAGCCGCCGTAGCCCTCGCCTTTAGATCGATGATCACCATCTGCGGCGCCCTGATGCCGAATGCACCCATCACTTCGATGAAGTCGTCTCGTATTCGGAAATTCTCACCGATCTTGAATGGAGGAAAGTTCATGCCTTCAAGGAAACGGGCGTTGGCGTTGATGGGCATGCCTCCCGGCTCGCTCGCTCCTGTCTCCGTTGTGTGGACCGCCGCTCCTGTCCACGCGATAAGCTCTCCCTCATAGAACACGGGTACTTTCACAACCACGTCCGGATTGTGAATCCCACCATACAAAGCGTCGTTGGTAAACCATATGTCGCCATCGTATATGCCGGGATTCTCTTTGTATGTTTTCAGGATAAACTTGAAAAGCACGGGCTGGATGACCGCGTGAAGAAACGTTCCGCAACTGGCGTTTGCCAGATCGCCTTTTGCTGTGAACACGGCCACCATGGAGTCTCCGGCAATCCCCATCGAGCTGCGGGACGATCTGACGAATACCTCCATAGCTTCATCCAATATATTGTTCATGCGTTCAAAGCCGACTTCGTAGTCGCCCGGAGCAAGCGATTCCACGCACCGCATCTCGTCCTCGTCAGGCGGCTCGGGCTTGAGCATGGCCAGCTTTTCTTCAGGAGTCAAAATTGCCATTTCGCAAACCTCCTTGCCTAGGGTTATGCTCGCTGAATACGTCCGAACAGGTGTTGATCTATAGAGCACTTGTATTGGGGCGGGATCACCACGGTAGTATATTCGGCTTCCAAAATAGCCGGTCCCGCAACTTCATTGCCCGCCCTAAGCAGATCGTAGTCGTACACCGCAGTTTCCTCATATCCTCCGTTACCCCAGTAGCACGGTCGCTTGCCCTTCAAAGCGGCCCCAGCGTCTGGGCTCCGCAAATCGTAGCTTGGAAGCTCAGGCTTCCGGGCGGGGATCGATACCGTGACCACGAAGCTTTCCACGTACACCCCACCCTCGGGATGCACGACGAGGGGACTGAAGGTCTCGCTGAACTCCCTCTCGAACTCTTTGTAGATTGCCTCTACATCAGCGGGAGATTTGACGAAGAGAACAGGCGAGCTCGATCTTTTCCGGTGAACCTGGCCGCCGTACAGCATGTCTAGCTCGAGCTGAAAAACAGCGTTTTCCACGGGTAGTCCTTCGCCCACGAGCTCTCTTTTCGCTTTCTCAACCAGGTCAGCGACCACGTTGTTGAAGTCCGCATAATCGGTGTTGAATTTTCGGGTGTGGGGCTCCATGAGAACGTACCTTCGGGAACGTTCGTAAATATGCTTTATGTCCATGACGGACGAACCGAGAGCGGAGAAGACCGGCGAGAAGGGGAAAATCACGGACACGGGAAGCTCGCCCATGTACCCGGCGACGTGGGTGGGGCCTCCTCCTCCGAAGGCAAAGAGGGCGAAATCCCGCGGGTCGTACCCCCGCAGGTTGATCTCCTTTCTTATTGCGGCTGACATGTTTGCATCAACGATCCTACGGATGAGGAGGGCAGCCTCTGCTGCCGATATTCCGAGTGGGTCCGCTACCTTGCTTTGGATAGCCTCTTCAGCACTACTCTTGTTAAGAGGCATTCTGCCGCCGAAGTAATAGTCAGGATCAATATAGCCGAGCACGAGATCCGCATCGGTCACGGTAGGATCTTCTCCTCCCTGGTCATAACAGACAGGACCCGGGTAAGACCCTGCACTCTGCGGTCCCACTTCCAGGCGATTGCCGAGAGTCTCGTTAATCCACGCGATGGACCCTCCTCCAGCACCAATGGACATTGTCTGGAGCATGGTGATGCCCACCATCCAGCTATCAAGTATGGGCCTGAACTCGTAATTCCTCACGTTCTGCTCGACCACGAGACCGACGTCAAAGCTCGTTCCGCCCACGTCCGTCGCTATGACGTTGCGGAATCCAAGTTCTTGCGCCAGCCGGTACGATCCGATCAAGCCAGCCACTGGACCCGCGCTGTACGTCCTGACAGCATCCGTTTTGAAGACTTCTGCCATGCCGCCAGAGTTGTGAACCATCATAAATGGTCCGGAATAGTTATATTCTCTCAACTTGTCCCACATGGCGGACAGCTCGATTTGCATGGCTCGATGCAGATACGCATCGAGAATCGCTGTCATGGTCCGCTGGTACTCTCCCGAGCGTCCAATCACGTCGCTTGCGAGCACCACTGGCAAGTATCCGAGATAGAACTCCTTGTATTCTTCTCGAATGATCTGCTTGATCATCTTCTCGTGAGCTGGATTGACCTGCGACCAAAGGAGCGAAACCACAAAGCCTCGAACCCCCTTGTCTACCAGGTAATGTATCTTTCGGCGGACATCGCTCTTGTCCAGGGGCCTTATGACGCTGCCAAACGAATCGATTCGCTCGCTGACGCCCACGATATATTCCCTCGCGATGAGTGGAACAGGCTTTTTCTGCATGGCCAGATTCCGCCTCTCAGAGACGCGAGTTCCGTCAACCCATTGCGCACCTCTGCCAATAAGAATGCAGTCCTCATGGCCTTCAGTGGTAATGAGGCCCAAAGCGGGTCCCTTACGTTCGATAAGCCTATTCATTGCCACGGTTGTGGAGTAGCGAAGGAGATCGATCTGCGGCAGACATTGATCCGAATCCTGATCCAGCTCACGGCTCGCTTCTTCGATCACATTCAAGAAACAGACGGAAAGATCGTACGGAGTGGTAGGCATCTTCTTCAAGATGGTCTTTCCGTTGTAATTCATCACGAGATCGGTAAAGGTTCCGCCCACGTCAATATCGATGGTATTCACGATCTCACCTCCAGCTTCTTGTTGACCAATGCAAGATCACCCTTGTCGAGCCTGGCCCTCAGCGTTGTGACGTCAATATTGATGTCGTGAGTAACCGGATGTCCCGGGGGGAGATACTCGGTTTCGATCTGTGTTCCGCAACTGGGGCAATAGAACTCAAGAATTCTCACCCAAGAGGGATCGGGAGCGAAGTTGAAATCTGCCTCGTACACGGCGTTGTGGATTTCACGAGGGTCTCGATTGTGGATGAGACATCCTCTCTTGTAGTTCTCTTCCGCGTCTACCAGTGCACGACCGCACGAAGCACAGTGCCATGTGCATTCATCCACGTCGAGCTCGAGGTATTCGGTGACAGATACCCGTCTTCCCATGTCAGGCCCTCCTCGTCAAAACGCCATTGCGGTAACGATCCATGACAAACTCCCAGCCGCGATTCACAACGTAGTTAGTGTCCACACTCTCGATGATTGCGGGACCGACCACTATGTTTCCAGTATTGAGCCTGTCCCAATCGTAAATCTTGAAAGAGACTTTCTCGGTTCCTCGCCACACGTCCCGTTCCCCCTTGAGAGCACCAGACGCATCCTCACCCTGGTCTGCCCAGCTCGAAGGGTCGAGCTTCGATAGGGGAGCGCTCACCCGGAGCCGCACTATGTCGATACACCATTGTTCCGGGGTGGCACCCAGATTCGATTCATCGAGACAGCTTTTGATGGTTTTGCCGTCAGGATTCTCCCCGATGTCCCAGGGGTGAGTGATCGAAAGTACTTTCTCTCGGTTTCTCTCATCGAAGAGAACGAGCTCCAACTCCGCAGAGACCCCGGCAAGATCGAATCCTTCGCCCTCCATATCCAGCCGAGCCTCCTCCCTCATCCACTCCAGGGCTTGTTCCACGTGTGCGGTCTGGGTGATGGGAATCGCTGCCGAATGTTCATAGGTGTGAGACACGTCTGCTACGGAAGACCCGAAAGCGCTCAGGACAGAGCCGTATGAGAAGAAGTACGCTTTGTTTATTCCCGCCTTTTTAGCTGCCTCCAAACCCAACAACCCGCCGTTGCCCCCGAACGAGAACAGGACGTATTGGGCTGCAGATCTCTCAGTCTTAGAGATGGCGCGATTGAGCTCCCGTGCGACCATGTCTGTGGCAGTTGATGCAATCTTGTGTGCAGCGACTTGAAGATCCACACCGATTGGAACGGCGACCCTCTCTACAATCATCTTCTCCGACCTGGAGAAGCTCAGTTTCTTTGTTCCTCCAGAAAAGTAAGCAGGGTCGCCAGAATCCACGGTCTACGATGACGTGTGGGTCGTGTGGACCCTGTAATGTTCTCATGCAAGCGTCTGTGGCCTACGCATGAGGTCGTTTTTGGGTCGTGTGGCACTCCCCCTCCAAACGTATGTCTTC
>Ga0067045_1030259_pt1 | contig 16007 bp, 12 predicted proteins | sample TerdegcTABiofilm_FD_59184 | JGI IMG/M metagenome (GOLD analysis project Ga0067045, IMG submission 59184) | Combined Assembly of (Gp0054472, Gp0054536) Wastewater bioreactor microbial communities from Singapore -Terephthalate degrading...
ACTGTATCCCGCGAATTGATCGTCCCCAAGGAACCCTTAATGTCATAGAAGGGGTGGTACCTAATCCCATCCGGTTTCCCAGCGGATGCCGGTTTCATCCCCGTTGCGCCTATGTAAAGGAGATCTGTAAAAAGGAGGAACCAGTCCTAAGGACCGATACAGATCATCCCGTGGCCTGCCATTTTTTACCAGCAGAAAGAGAAAGAAACAAAGAGGCAAGGTTATGAATTCTACATCGGAAAACCTGTTAGAGGTTATGGATTTAAAGAAATACTTTCCGGTCCATGGAGGGGTTTTCTCTCAGGTCAAAGGATATGTTTATGCTGTAGATGGAATATCTTTCAATGTGAAAAAGGGAGAAACCTTGGGTTTAGTTGGAGAATCCGGATGCGGTAAAACCACCACAGGAAGGGCGATTCTCCGCTTGGAGCCTGCCACTGGCGGAAAGGTATACTTTGAGGGAAAGGATGTATATTCCCTCTCCTCCAGGGAGATGAGAATCCTTAGAAGGGAGATGCAGATAATTTTTCAGGACCCTTACGCTTCTCTTAATCCAAGAATGAAGGTTGGGGAGCTCCTAGAGGAGCCTTTTCAGATCCACAGGGAGGAAACCAAAACAGGGCGTAGGGAGAAGATCAAGGAGCTTTTGGAGGTAGTAGGTCTTCAGGCTAGCCATATAGATAGATACCCCCATGAATTCTCCGGCGGACAGAGGCAGAGGATCGGGATAGCCCGAGCCCTTACACTAAACCCAAAACTCATAATCTGTGATGAGCCTGTATCAGCCCTGGATGTTTCCATACAATCCCAGATTCTAAACCTGTTAAAAAAGCTGCAGGGTAAATTCGGTTTAACCTATGTGTTTATTGCCCATGGCCTCAATGTAATAAAGCATGTTTCCGACCGAGTAGGGGTAATGTATCTTGGAAAACTGGTAGAATTAGCCAAAACGGCAGATCTTTTTTCCAAACCTTGCCACCCCTACACAAAGGCTCTGTTATCCGCCATTCCCGTTCCGGATCCGGATTTCAGGAGGGAGAGAATTGTGCTGGAAGGGGATGTTCCAAGCCCTGTAAATCCTCCCAAGGGCTGCCGCTTCCATCCCCGGTGCCCTCAGAGTATGCCTGTCTGCAGGGAGCAAGAGCCTGTATTCAAAGTGATAGATGGCGACAGAATGGTAGCTTGTCATCTGTTCTCTTGATCTTTACTTATTGAATCTGTAAACACCTCTAAGTAAAGGCCGGTAAACGGTTTGACTTTATCCTTCCCTGAGGCTAAGATTGCCCTATGGAAATAGATACAAATTGGTGTAAAAAAAGGCTGCTGGAAAGGTTTTTAAGGTATGTGGTAATTGAAACCACCTCAGATCGGCATGCTGAGGTTATGCCTTCTACAGCAGGACAATGGGATCTGCTCCATCTTCTGGAGAGGGAGCTTAAAGAATTGGGTATTTCGGATATCTATCTGGATAAGCTGGGATATCTTATTGCAAGGATACCTGCCAATAAGGCGGGGAAAAAATCAAATACCATCGGTTTTATGGCCCATGTGGATACTGCCTCGGATATGTCCGGGAAAGGGGTAAAACCCAAGGTTCATGAGAATTTTCAAGGTAAACCTCTGGAACTTGGACAGGGATACATTCTAGATCCAGAACAATATCCAAATCTTAAGGATTATATCGGCCATACAATCATAACTGCCAGCGGAGACACCCTTCTGGGGGCGGATAATAAAGCCGGGGTGGCAGAAATTATGGTGGCAACAGAATGGATTATGGCCCATAAAGAGATCCCTCATGGCGAGATAGAGATCATTTTTACCCCGGACGAAGAAACAGGGAAGGGATTAACAGGATTTCCCAAGGAGAGGCTGAATTCCGTATTCTGCTACACCCTGGACGGCGATCTTGAAGGCAGGATAGAAACAGAATGCTTTAATGCCTTCTTTGCCAAGGTTAACTTTCAGGGAAGGGTTATTCATATAGGCTCTGCTCGGGGTAAGCTTGTAAATGCCGTTTCCATGGCTACTGCCTTTGTTTCTCATATTCCGAGGGCGGAAAGTCCCGAAACAACGGATGGTCGTTATGGATACTATTGCCCACTGGAGATTCATGGAACCCTGGATTCTGCAACTCTTGAAGTTTATCTAAGGGATTTTGAACTTTCGGAAATAGACCGAAGGATTGAGGCTTTAAAAGCAATTGCTAAAGCTGTAGAGGCTGCCTTCCCCGGCGGAAAGGTAGATCTGGAGGTAAAGAAACAGTACCTCAATATGCTGGAACATATGAAAAAGGAACCCAGAGGCCTTGCCTTTTTGGAAAAAGCAGTCCTGGCGGCAGGGTTGGAACCAGTGATGAAGATCATTCGGGGAGGCACAGACGGAGCCAGGTTAAGTGAAATGGGTATACCAACCCCGAATATCTTTGTAGGGGGGGAGAACTTTCATAGCCGCTTTGAATGGGTTTCTCTCGACAGTATGGTTAAGGCTTCAAGGGTGGTATGCAACTTGATCGAACTTTGGGCGGAGGAATAGATGGAAGGTGTTCTCTGCCGCTAATTATTTTGGGAACCTTTTAGGTTCCCTTATTTTTTGATGATTCAAAAGGAAAGTGATATATTGATATCCATGGATGCTCTTGTATTTTTTTATAAGGCAATTTCGAAAATTAAGGTTTTTGAGATTGCCAAATCCTTTAGCTTTGGTAAGTGCTTATTTTATAAGCCCTTACCAAAGAGAATCTATTGTAATAATAAGTCCGTGAAAGCCTTGATCTTCCTGTTGTTCTTTGCCTTTTTACTTTTTCCTGCTTATACCGAAGAAGCAGTAGGAAGGCTTGTTTATAGAGATGGGGATCTGGAGGTTTACAGGAAGGGAGAACCCCTGGATTGGGCGCAGATTGATCTGGGTATGGTTCTTGAAAGTTACGATCTCCTGGAAACATCTAAAAGCAGTTTTGCCGAAGTCGAATTAACCCTTCCTCATACGGCAGGAGCTTTTATAAAAATAAATGAAAATACAGCCTTCTACTTTGATGTAAAGGATTTAGGAACTAAAAAACAGACGAATTTTCAGATTCTCACAGGATCGATGCTCTTTAAGGTCAAGCAATTAACCGGTTCTGGAGAGGTAATTGTCCATACGGAAAGCACAACCCTGGGGGTAAGGGGAACTGAATTTTTGGTTACTACCTCTGTTGATGGTTCCCTTCTGGTAATATGTACCGAAGGGCTGGTTTCCTGTACCGATCAAAAGGGGCGAGAGTTCCTTGCAAAACCAGGCACTGCGGTGGAAACTCTTTCTGAGGGAATCTCCAGAAGTATCTCCTTAAAAGCAGAGGAGATCGATCTCTATCGGGAGTCCTGGTTAAAAACCAGGGAGGAGATATTTAAAAGCGGAGCAGAACTTTTTATTAAAAACTATGCCTTAAGGTATCTAGATTCCCTGCCAGCTTTTCAAAGGGCCTATAACAATTTATTAAAACACTATCCTGTACTCAAGAATGCAGGTGAGGATACCCATCGGTTTTCCCAGAGCACGTTGATACAGATAAAAAGCGAGGTTAGCCCTGCGGTTTTTGAAATGAGGGGAATCCTGCCCTCCTTTGAACATCTTTTCTATAGACTTGAGGAATTGGAAGGTTACCACCGTTCTGGGTTTGGAAAAAACTTGATTAAAAGGAATTATACCAGTGATGACTTTTTTATAGAATTCCTGCGGATAAAAAAGCAGGTAAAAATCGAGATGGCCATTGTACGGCATATGTTCCATCTTTTCGTGCAGCTAGACCAGGGAGTGTTTGGCGATTCTATGATGGAGGATATTTTCGGAACCTCCCCTATTGCTCCGATAGGGCCTCCTTCTCCCGGATTCGGAGGATTCTAATCCTTCTCCCTTTTATCCCTGTAAATCCGCGGAACCCTTTTATTTATATTGCAGGTTATCTCGTAAGGTATAGTGGAGGCCAGATTTGCTATATCCCAAGCGGAAAGCCCCTTCGGGTCGGGGCCAAAAAGGATGACGGTATCATTAACAGATACCTCACCATCCATACCCAGGTCTACCATTATCTGATCCATGCATACCCTTCCTACCTGAGGATAAAGCCTGCCATTGATTAGAACTGAAGCTTTGTTGGAGAGCAGCCGGTTGTAACCATCCCCGTAACCCACAGTTATTGTCGCAATCCTTGTTTTTGCCTTTGTATAGTAGGTTCTTCCATAGGAAACAGGAGTTCCTGCCTCTACCTCTTTAATTAGTACAATCCTGGTCTCCAATTCCATAACCGGGCGGAAGGGAAGGGTACCATCTGTTTCCTGGGAGGGAGGATAACCGTAGAGGAAGATTCCAGGTCTCACCATGTCGTAATGGGCTTCGGGATGGAGAAGGATGGTTCCAGAATTACCAGCATGTACTATCCCCGGATTTATACCAGCCAGTTTTAACCCTCTTATTGTCCTGTTAAAGAGGTTTATCTGTTCCTCGGTATAGGGAGAATCATAAACCTCCGATTCCGCAAAGTGGGTTGCCGTACCCTCCAGGATCAGATTATTGCAGGAAAGAATTTCCCTGGCCATTGGAACAGCCTCAGAAGGATTACATCCGGTTCTGTTCATTCCCGTATCAATATCCAAGTGGATCGGGACCTTCTTTTTAAGAGACCCGGCTATCCTGTCTACACCCAGAACCTGATCCGGGGTGGAGAGCAGAAGGGATACCTGATTTTCTATAAGAGATTTATATTCTTCCGGCATGGGTAAAGCAAGAAGGATTATTGGACAGGTAAACCCGGTCTCCCGGAGTAATGCCGCCTCCTCGCTGGTAGCTACAGAAAGGGCAAAAATCCCTTCCTCGATGGCTGTTTTTGAAATAGGAATAACACCATGGCCATAGGCATCCGCCTTTACGGCAGCACAAATCTTTGTGCCTGGTTTTATGCAGCTCTTTATCAGCCTGATGTTGTTTCTTAAGTTATCAAGATAGATGATCGCCCTGGTTGCCTGCATAGCTTTTCGATTGTAATGAGTATCCCCTCTCTCATCAAGGGAGGATTATTACTTTTGTAGTTATTTCCTTGAAGAATATTTAAAAAAGTGTGATAATATTAGTATAATGGTTAAAATGTTCTGTCGTTGTATACTTTTATCTCTCCTCTTAATCCTTTTTTCCTGCAGCGATGGAAATCTTTTTCTCTCTCCCCCTGCGGCAGTTGAGCTGGAAACCCTTTCCTCGGGGACAATTGTTACTCTTGAGAAACCGGATGTATCCCATAAAATTATTAAGAATTCCGAGGATGTGGTAGTACAGTCCTTAAAAATAGAACTACTGGATCCTTATGGCGCCACCGTAGCTTTCCAGGTTCTGGAAGGGGATGTACTGTTAAATCCCCTGCCACCTCTATCTCTGGAAGGGATACCTCCAGGAACCTATACCCTCCGTTATACTGTTAATAATGAAAAGCAGGAAACCCTGCTGGATAAAGAGGCTACCTTTTTCCTGGTAGAATCCGTCTATAAAGTACAAGGTGTTTCGGTTTTTCCACCAGTGCTTTACCCTGGAGGGAGTGGGGTAATGGTGGCAAATGTCCAGATGCCTCCGGGAGCAGATCCCTATTTGCGATGGAGTGTCGGAGATTCTCTTCTTTTTGAGGGGCTTTTTTCGGAAGGTTTCGATTCAATTATCTGGAACGCCCCGGAAAAGGAGGGGGTATATAACCTAAAGGTAGAGATGTTCCCCTATGCACCGGTTTTCAACCGGGGGTTTTCCTTTCAATCCTCCGAGGAATTAAGAACAAGCCTGTTTGTTACTAAAAACCAGGAAACATCTAAACATGAGTTTACTCCGGATAAGCATTATTATTCTCTCTTTCACTTTCGGGGCGAGACCAGGGATTACGGAACCAGGGAAAATACAAATCCTCTTTCAGTAATCGGAGAACCTTCCTTGGATGTGAGGGGAAACCTCTTTGGATACTATCTTAAAGAAAACTCCGGATTTTTTACAGAACAGTTACTTCTCCCAACAGACCAGGGAAAGCTCCTGCCTTTTTCCCTTCAGTTCAGGCTCGGAGTCGATTTTACCAGTGGGAAGGGAACGCTTTTCCATACCGAGTCTCCCGAAAGCGGTTTTACCCTGACTCTGTATACCGAAGAGGACGGTTTTTACAGGCTCTCCTTATCCAACCCTGCGGGAACCCTTGTTTCTGTATCTGTTGTTCCTTTCACAACTACGGAGTTGGCTGTTACTCTGATCCCAGAGGATCGTTATCTGACTGTTAAATGGTATGCCGAGGGAATTAATAAGGGAGATTTTGTTTATCCCCTGCAGGAGCCTCTCCAATTAAGCCCGCAGGGACGGACTGTGCTGGGTGGGGAGGGAGGTCTTCTGGTTCTGCTGGATGAATTTGGTGTATTTTTCAGAGAAGAGGAGGGTTTTCCCTTTTATAATACAGACCTTTATTATCAGGCCATGAAGAAGGAACATGGGGCAAATCTATATCTAGCAGAAGGCTTTGATGGAGCTCCCCTGAGCGACCTGCTTTCTTTAGGCAATGATACAATGATTTCCAACAGCAGCCTGGTACTCCCACCGGAATCCAGTCTGTCTTTGAGAATCGCTCTTCCGGAAAGTGAAGAGTTCAATCTCTATGCCACAGGTGTTTCCGGAAAAGGCTCTGTGTCTCTTTTCCTTAAGGATTCAGAGGAAATCCTTCTTGAACTACCCTGGGAATACCCAGAGGAAGCGGGGTCTCTGGAGTTTCTTCTTTTTGCAGAGAACAATCAATTGACCCTATCAAAAAATGGGGAGTCATTCTCTCTTCCCTTCCCGGGAAAGGGAACCAGGGACCTATTTTTAGTGTTTCAAAACAAGGGAGATACTGGAAAGGTGGAGATAAAGGACATTCTTGTTCTTCGCCGGGGGATTAAAGTCTCTCGGATTAACCCAGATTCCTCTTCATACCTATAAAAAAACCTCTCTTTAATGAAAAACCTGCTCTTCTATGGTATCCTTATTAAGGTAAAATTGTGCTAGGAGGATCTAGATCGATGAAAAAGCTGCTTGGGCTTATTCTTTTCCTTTGTTTTTCCCTGGGAGCCTTTGCCCAGGAAATTTCAGAAAAAAGGGATATAGCCATATTCCGTTTAAGTTACTATAGCTGGTCCATACCTCTTGAAGCCCTAGGTTCCGTGGATGAGGAGATTAAGAATGTTTTTATAAATCTGGGCAGATTTAATGTCCTGGGTATGACCTACAGGTTGGAATCGGAGGATATAGGGAACTTCATTTCAAAGATCCAGGAGTTCAAGGAGGTAAAGGCGGAGATCCCCAGGGAGGTCCTTCTGGGACATGCCGCCTTTATGGAAGCGGATTTCCGGCGCCTGGTGGGCTCTTTTATTGTGGTTATTCCGGTACTCTCCTATTATGATCTCTCCTACGATGATGAAAGTAAGACCTATTCCGTTACCCTAGAAACTTCCTTTACCTTCGTAAATGTGGAGGAGGAAAAGAGCTTTGCGCATTTTAAGATAGAAACCCTGGGGTCCGGGGAGAATCCAAACGAAACAATACGTTCGGCGATCTCCTCAATACCAGCACAATTGAGCTACGAAGTACGCAAGATACCCCTGTTTCAGATAAAAACAGGAATAATGGATATCTCTGGAAGAACAGCTCTTATACAATTTGGAAAGGATCGTGGAGTAACCGTGGGGGATGAGTTTGCAATTATTCAACCAAGAATCCTCTCCTCGGGCTTTGAGCTGAAAGAAGAAACTGGGCTTCTTGTAGTTAAGGAGGTACATGAAGATTTTTCCTATGCCTATGTACTGTTTGCCTCTAAAGGCGGTCCTTTTGTGGGAGATCAGCTATATGAGGTGCCTAGGTTTGGGAGTGAATCTGCCTTTTACGGACATCTTCTTGTAAGGGAGAGGGATCTAAGTTTGCTGGCTGGTGTTAGACAGGTAGCAACCCGGGGATTCTACAAGTATAGGCCTTTTGTGGGTATAGAATTCCCTCTGGCTTTAAACTATTCTCTTGGGGGTTTTCTCAGTACCCTTTATCTTGGGGTTGAATTGAACTGGTATCTGGGAAGGCTCCAGATAACTCCGCAGGTCTCCGCAGGTATAAGTGGAAAAATCCCCTTTGAGGAGGAGGAGGAATACCAATTGTCCCATGCCGGAGGAAAAGTTCAGTTAACTGTTAGTTATCTTTTCCGTAAAAATGTTAAGCTCTTCCTCGATACAGGGTACAGCTTATGGTATTCTATTGAACCCTCTCTGTTCCCGGATCTTACAGGTCTCTTTGCCGGTGCAGGAGTAACAGTAAAATACTAAAGGGAGGAAACAATGCAAAAAAGATCTTTTTTTAGTTTTTTAATTATTATACTGATCCTTTCAGTTTTTATTGTGAGCTGTACTTCCCTCCAGGATGGATCATCCACGGATGCTACTGAAAGACCAATGTATTATGGACGAGCTTCTGGGGTAACCGCCTTGGAGGCTTTGAACAATGCAAAGGTGGAAGCTGTAAGAAGGGCCGTATCGGATCTTATTGGGCCGGCGAGCTTTTCTGCCAACAGAGATAAAATCGATACTGATCTTTTTGGCAAGGTCAATATAAATGCTCTTGTGATGAATGATACACTTGTGACCCTCCAGGCAGGAAGAGAGGGAGATCTATATTTCAGCGATCTAGGAATCCGTGTGGATCTTAAGGCTTTGGCGGCAGTGCTCCGAAAAAATGATATCTACGGAAACCAGATAACTCCTGGAGGGGGTCAGCCCGCACTTCTCCCGGATCAGGCTCCGCCTGCGGGCAGGTTCGTTCAGTCTAACACCCGGGAAACCTCCAAGGAGACAGCTTCGGGATCTGCACCAACCGCTTCTGTTTCTAAAACGCCAGCTCCCTTAACCGCTCCCATAGCCTCTCCAAGTTCTTCCCTGCCGGAAACAACCGAGGAGGAGAGGAGATTTATTGAAAACCATATCCGGCTCATGACCTATATGATCTATTACGACGAAGATAAGGTTGAGGATCCCTTTGTAATGACCACCGCTGTGAGCATTGCCAACGAATACCTGGTAAGCCAGAAGAGGGAGATTGTTGACTTTAGGCAGATAGAAGAGGTTAAGAGGGACAGGGAGCTAGCCTATGAAGAATCTACGGGATCTGTAATGAGCCTTATCCAATGGATTGCCCAGAAGACTAATGCCGATGTGTATGGGGAAATTGAAGCCTCCACAGCCGGAGAGACTCAAGGACGCAATCATTATGGCAAGGCTAATGTAGCGGTAAGATTCTTCGAAGCCTCCACAGGAAGACTTCTTAGTTCCCGAACCTATTCAAGTCCTAGAACCTTCAGCCTTTCTTCCCAGCAGGATGCCCTAGCCAATGCCCTGCAATCCTCCCTTTATGAACTTATGCCCCTGCTCCTTTCGGATGTGGAGGGCTACATGGCCAAGGCTCTTCTCTCGGGAATAAAGTATGACCTTATTATTCAAGGGACTGAGGATGCAAGGCTTATGAGGGAATTTATGCAGAATCTGGAAAGAAGGGTTAAAAGCGTAAAAAGAACCTTTCAGTCTGCCGAAGAAACCAGGTATGAGGTGTATCTCCTGGGAACAATCGATGATCTTGAGGATCTTGTTTACGACCTGGCGGATACAGTGCCTGGATTGGCTGGTCTTGAATTGATATACATGAGAGGGAATTCCCTGACCTTTCATTCGGGACTTTAATTTTCGGAGTGAGTATCAGGATGGAAAAGAGGATAAGAGTCTTTACAATTTTAATTATTTTGGGTGTTTTTGTGTTTTCCTGCGCCTCCTCAAGTTCGGGGAGCAAGGCCCCTGCCTGGGTATCTAATCCTCCCACAGAAACGGATAAAGAGTTTTTCTTTGTAGGTATGGGGTCTGATCCAGGTGGCCAGCTTGCCCAGGCAGAACAGGCTGCCGCGGCGTCGATTCTCGGAGAGGTGACCCGCTACCTTGGTGTCAGAATCACCTCTGATATTACAGTGGAAGCCCAGGCCACAATTACCGATTTCGAGCAGAGGGTTACCGAAAATATTCGCCAGGAGTCTCAAGCCCAGGTTTCTGATTTTACTATTGTAGACCGATGGGTCTCAAGAGAAGCGGGGGGCGTAACGATATACCTTCTTGGCCGTTACGACCGCAGGGCTTTGGAAGCGGAAAAGGCAAGAATTCAGGCAATTTTTCTTGAGCAACAGGAGGCTTCGGCGAAATTGGAAAGGGAGGCCGGAGATCTGGAGGTAGAGGGGAGTTACTATGCCGCAGTGGTCAAATACTGCGAGGCCGCCCTTTCTGCCGTTACCTCAGGAGTAGAAAATCCTGGAATAAAATTTGAAAGGAACATAAATAAAGCTAAAGCGGTTATTTCCAAGATAAATCTGATCCCCTTGAACAACAATCTTACTGGAAATTCTGGCGAGGCCTTAAAGGAGGATTTCAAGCTTCAGGTTTTGGTTGGTACCCAAACCCTCGGTCAAGGTTTATCCGGAGTCCCTGTTCTGGTAACCTACAAGGAGATCCGTTCAGGGAGAAGCTCTGTCCAATCATCGGTAATTTCTACAGACCTGGAGGGGGTTTTAAGATTTACCCTCCCGGTACCCCGGTATGTGGGAAAGGAACAGGTCACCATGATGCTGGATCTCCGATCTGCCTTTGAACCTTTGGAAGCTCTGCCCAAGGAGTATCAGGAACAGGTAGACAGTATTAAGATTGCCGCTGCCTCTAAAAGGGTGATTTTCAATTATACGATAATTTCCAGAGCAAGCAGCATTCCTACCGGGCTTATGATGGTGGATGTGGACCGAAGCGGGAATCCCACCCTAAGATCCGACACCCAGGCAGGGCTTCAGGAATCCCTTACAGCGGCTAAATTCCTTCTGCAGATCCTTCCCCAGGATAACGCCCTTTTAAACCTGTCGGACGGGGAGATTATCGCAAGGTTTAAGGAGCAGTACGAGCAAGGGGTAAAGCGGGTGATCTACGGTTTTGCCCAGATAAGGGATTTTCAGGAATCTTCAGGAAGTTATATCGTAAGAGTCGAAGGGACGGTAAAGGTGGTGGATCTGGAAACTGGGAATATAATCTTTACGGACAACAAGATCCGTTCCAGCCGGGGAGCGAATATCAATTCAGCTCTGTCTGCAGCTTTTAAGAGCCTTGGAACTACCTTTGGGGAATCTCTTTTGAATAATCTACCTTAAGCATCTCCAGTATAGGGGCGGGATCATCGCTTATTATCCCGTCCACATCAAGATCCAGGAGCCTTCTGGCCTCGTCTGGATCATTTACTGTCCAGGGGATTATCGGATAACCACCAAAGAGTCTATGGAAAATCATATACCCCCGTGAAACCTTGTCTCTATCTGGTTTGAGAATACCGCAACCGCTTATCCACCGCCCCTCCCCGTGCCGCAGAATGGCAGGTACCTCTTTATCGGTGGAGTAGATAATTGCTGTAGGGATCTCTGAAGCCCTTTCTCTTACAGCTTTAAGAGCAAAGGGGTTGAAGGAGGAAACGATTATGTTTTGCAAAAGATCATGCTTTTTAATTAGATCAATCAATTTTGATTCCAGCTCCCCGGGGTTTCTGCTTTCATGTTTGATCTCAAGATCATAGTAGACGTCTTTGCCTAAAAGTTCGAAAACCTCGGAAAGCAGTGGAATCCTTTCACCTTTGTAAGCCTCCCCATACCAGGCTCCGGCATCCAGGCTCCGGATTACTTTATATTCTGTTTCCTCCACCCGGGCATTCATTCCAGCTGTGCGCTTAAGATTATAATCGTGAATAACCACCAGTTCCCCGGAGAAGCAGAGATGGACATCCAGTTCTATCCCTGGTACACCCTTTTCCCGGGCCAGGGAGAAGGCAGCCAGGGTGTTCTCCGGGGCCTGGGAGGAGTACCCCCGGTGGGCAAAGACCAATGGGAAAAGTTTCTCTCCGAAAAGGGCTTTAAGTCCGGCTCTTCTTCTCATTTATCCTCTTCCTTAAGCCGGTTCTTCAGTGCTTCCAGGGCAGCCTGAGCCTCGAACTCCTTAAACTCCTTAGCTGTTTTATCCTCCTCCCCCACAAGAAGGGAAAGTTCTGCTAAAAGCTGTTCCGCCTCCAGGGATGGTTCTGTTCCGGATCGAACAAACCGGAGCTGTCCCTGTAAAAGATCCACCTCTTTTCTGTATCCTGCTGCTTCGCTTTCCAGTTTGCCTATTTCTTGCTCGAGCTCCTTGACTCTTTTTCCCGCTTCCTCTCTTAGGTCAAAAGCCCCCTTCTGTTCTGCCAGGTGCATCCGGTTTTCCCAAAGACCTTTCTCCTGGTAAAGGCTTTCGATTTTCTTTTTTGTCTGTTTATAGGTTACAAGAACCGCCATAACATATTCCTTGGCGCTTTTGGGGTCCATCCCGGAAAGATCGTAATCCGTTAATCCCATTGGGTTCCCTCCTTTCCCTTTGTGTCTTATTATAGACTCAATTCCGCTTCCTTGTCACGAAGCAGGTAGGAAGTTATAATCCCCAGGGTATGAAAAATTACTTGTACAATTCGGAAGACAAGATTGTTGCCCTGGCCTCTCCCTGGGCGGAAAGCCCCATTGCGGTTATCCGAACCTCCGGTCAGGATTGTATTAAAGCCCTGGCTTCCTGTTTTGATTGCAAGAAACCCCTCACCGAGGTGGAAGCCAACAGAATACTTCCCGGCATCCTTAGGGATCCGAAAAACGACGAACCTCTCGACCAGGTTATGGTGGCGGTTTACCGATCCCCTTTCAGTTATACCGGGGAAGAGAGTGCGGAGATCTTCTGCCATGGGAATTTGTCCGGTATAGGAAGGATCCTTAAGGCTTTAAGATCTATCGGTTTCCGGGATGCAGAGCCGGGTGAATTTACCTTCCGGGCTTTTCTTAATGGAAAAATGGATTTAACCAGGGCAGAGGCTGTGCATGAGGTGGTAACTGCTAAATCGGATACCGCCTTTTCCTTGGCCTTAAACCGTCTTTCTGGAGGAGTGCAGAAAAGGATAAGCTCCCTACGAGAGGGAGTACTCTCCTTGGCCAGTGCCCTGGAACTCCAGTTGGATTATCCTGAGGAGGAGATCAATCTAGACCACTTTTCTATGCAAAAAACCATTGAAGCAGCCGTGAAAGAGATAATGTCTCTCTCTTCTACCTACAGGGTTGGAAGAATCTACCAGGAGGGAGTCAAGGTTGTTATTGCCGGCAGAACCAATGCGGGTAAATCAAGCCTTTTTAACCTGTTCCTTAAAGAGGAGAGATCGATTGTTTCAGAGATCCATGGAACCACCAGAGACTATATAGAAGGAGGAATCACCCTGCAGGGGATTCCCTTTACTTTTTACGATACCGCAGGGTTGCGGTATGCAGACAACCCTCTGGAGAAGGAGGGAATCAGAAGGACGGAGAATATCCTGGAACGCTCGGATCTGATCCTGTACTTAGCGGATGGGGCTAGAGGTCTCTCCCAGGAGGATGAGGATTTTCTAAACCGGTACCAGTTAAAAAAACCCTGTGTAAAGGTTTTCAGTAAAACCGACCTCGGAGCCTATCCCGTGCCTGAAGAGTATATCGGGATCAGTACAGTAACCCTGGAAGGTTTTCTGGAACTTCAGGAGGCCTTGGTGGAAAAACTCCTTTCAGGAGAAACCGTGCCCTCCGGTTCGGTGGTCATCGATTCCTTAAGGCAGAAGGAGCTTTTGGACAGGGCAGCGGAATCCCTCCAACACCTGGAAAAGGGAATAAGAGAAAGCACACCCTTGGATCTTCTTGCCCTGGATATGAAGGATGTGTTGGATACCCTGGGGGAGATTACCGGGGAGATAACCACGGAGGAGATCCTGACGGATCTCTTTTCCAGATTCTGTGTCGGAAAATGACGGTGGAATATGGATTATGATGCTGTTGTAATCGGAGCCGGGCATGCGGGAATAGAGGCTTCTCTTGCCCTGGCCAGACTGGGGAATAGAACTCTCTGTATTACCCAAAGTCTGGATACCATTGGGAGATTGTCCTGTAACCCTGCCATAGGTGGATTGTCCAAAGGAAACCTGGTCCGGGAGGTGGATGCCCTGGGGGGAGAGATGGGCAGGCTGATCGATGCCACCATGATACAGTTTCGTATGCTGAACCAGACCCGCGGGCCGGCTGTGCAGGCTCCGAGAGCCCAGGCGGACAAACATGCCTACAGCATGCTGGCGAAAAAAACGCTGGAGGAACAGCGGGGACTTTTTCTCTTTCAGGATACGGTGGTGGATCTTCTTCTTGATGATTCCGGTAGAAAGATAGGGGGAGTAAAAACCGAGCGGGGTATGGAATTCACCTCCCGGGTTGTGGTTCTTACCACAGGAACCTTCATGGAGGGGAGGATCTTTATAGGGGAGTACACCGCTTCTTCCGGCAGGCTTGGGGAACCGGCAGCCATTGGTTTGGGGAATTCCTTAAGAAGGATCGGTTTTAGGCTGGGCAGGTTGAAAACAGGAACACCTGCCCGGGTTGCCAGAAGCTCTCTCGATTTCTCCAGAATGGAGATCCAGGAGGGAGACGGGAGGATTATCCCCTTTTCCTTTTCTGGAGAGAGGGTCGAAAGACCAGCCCTTCCCTGTTACATCACCTTTACCACAGAAGAAACCCACAGGATAATAAGAGAGAATATCCACCGATCACCCCTTTTTTCCGGAAAAATTGTGGGAATAGGACCTAGATACTGTCCCTCCCTGGAGGATAAGGTTATGAGGTTTCCGGACCGGGAAAGGCACCAGGTTTTTGTGGAACCGGAGGGATTGAATACTGAGGAGTTCTATCTTAATGGTATCTCCTCCTCCCTGCCGGAGGAGGTTCAGAACAGTTTCCTTAAGACTATTCCGGGACTTGAGCAGGTGCAGGTAATGAGGCCTGGATATGCTGTGGAGTATGATTACCTAGACCCTACCCAGCTTTTTCCCTCCCTGGAAACAAAGCAGATCCAGGGTCTTTTTGTGGCAGGCCAGACCAACGGTACTTCGGGATACGAGGAAGCGGCTTGCCAGGGCCTTTTAGCGGGAATAAACGCCTCCCTGAAACTGAGGGGTAGTTCTTCCCTAATAATCTCCCGGGCGGAAGGTTACATGGGGGTTCTGGTGGATGATTTGGTTACCCTGGGCACCCAGGAACCCTACCGGATGTTCACCTCCCGGGCTGAGTACAGGCTTTCCCTGCGCCACGATACTGCCGATTTCCGGCTTAGACCGAAGGGTTATGAGATTGGCCTTATTTCCGAAGAGAGGTATAACCGCTTCAAGGAGAAATACAGAAATCTTGAGATGATCAGGGAGCTTCTCCGCCAAAGAAGGATCCGGGAATCGGAGGATCCCTTTTTTAACCGATTCCAAGGAAAAACCCTTGAACAGGCCTTAAGAATTCCGGAATTAAACATGGAAAAATTAAAACCCTTGGAACCAACTCTGCAGGCCTTCCCGGAGGAGTGGCTTTCTCAGGTAGAGGTGGATGTAAAATATGAGGGTTATGTTCTCCGTCAGGAGCAGCAGGTCGACCGGTTCAAGAAGATGGAAAAGATAAGGATCCCTTCCGATTTTAATTACGATGCCGTGGAGGGACTCTCTTCAGAGTCCAGAGAAAAGCTGAAAAGAATCAACCCTCTTTCCGTTGGGCAGGCTTCCCGGATCTCCGGGATAAGGAGTTCCGATTTAGCCTTACTTATGATCCTTTTAGGAAGAAAGAAACGATGAATCTGCTTACCTCTGGTTTAGAAAGGCTTGGAATCCCTTTTTCACAAACCCAGATAGAAAAAATACTTCTCTATACCAAAGAACTATCCCTATGGAACAGGAAATTATCCCTGGTGGCTGCGGAAGGCGAGACCTTGGTGGTCCGTCACCTTCTAGACTCTCTTTCCGCTTTGAAACATCTGGCGAAATTGCCTGGAAGGGAGGTCGCCGATGCAGGGAGCGGCGGAGGATTCCCTGGAATCCCGCTGGCC
>Ga0067045_1030255_pt1 | contig 16001 bp, 10 predicted proteins | sample TerdegcTABiofilm_FD_59184 | JGI IMG/M metagenome (GOLD analysis project Ga0067045, IMG submission 59184) | Combined Assembly of (Gp0054472, Gp0054536) Wastewater bioreactor microbial communities from Singapore -Terephthalate degrading...
CGAGGAAACCGGCATGAACCCGTCATCCTGAATCCTGAAACCAGTTCAGGACAGGCTTTGTTTCAGGATCTTTGGGAATCGGCATAAAATCCGGGTTTTGGTAGAAAATGGCGTAAGTCCTGATAGAAAACCGCGGAGGCCTGTTAATGAAGACCGGTGTGTGTTTGTGAGATTCCGTCGGTTTTCCCCATAATCTAACATTCTATTTATCTCCATTCCGGGGGAATCCTTTTCTTTATTTCATAGAGGGTTGGCATCCTCATCCTCAACCCAGGTTGGACTGCAGTTTCCGCTCGATGTCGCTCCGGTATCAGTGGTTCTGATCCCCCTCATGCAAAACTGATTATAAATCAAGTTACCGGATTTCTTCTTTCTATGACTTATTTATTTCCTTCACTATATTCTCCAGATCCTGTTTTATGATCATGGCGTCTTCCTGGGATACTCCGGAGGCGGTCAGGATGGTCTGAATATCGACAATAATCTCGTTCATCTGTTCATCGCTGATGTTGGCGGAATTCATCACATAATGGAGATCTTTGGAAAGGGTCATCATTTCCATTTTGGTCAGGGATTCGTCGGCCAGGGCTTTGGTTAGGTCGTTGGTTAATTTATCAATACTTTGCTGGGAAGGTTTGGTGGCTCCCTTGCACATGTTCATAAGATCCTGGGACAGTTCTTTCTGCATCTCCGGAGTTACCTGACTGTTTCCCTTGATGGTCTGCAGGTCTTTGGACAGTTTCTGGATGTTTGCCTGCTGAGCGGGACTGATGACAGGCAGTTCTTTTTTGGTTCCTGCCGTTGCTTTGGGGGTAACCTTGGGACTGGCGGCGGGGGTGATTTTGGGGCTAACTTTGGGAGTGGGTCTGCTTCTTCCCCAACAGGCCGGGGTGAAGAACAGCGAGATAGACATGAGAGTTAAAAAGAACACCATAATTTGAATTTTAATCTGTTTACTCATAAATTTCATTGACGGTTCCTCCTCTTTTTTCAGTCATTATCAGCTCTTTCCGTTATTATTTATTAACTTTTAGTTTTTTTTCTCCTTTCTTCAAGAAGGAATGGAAGATAGGAGGAAGAAGTTAATCGGTTGTAAAGGAAGACTTGGTGGTAAAGACCTGTAACAGAGGGCTTTATCTCTTTAATAAAACTTTTGATGAGGTTATTTTATGGCGGAAGTAGAAGTAAAATCCAGGGAGACTGAAGTAAAAAGTAGTCAGGCGGAAAAAGCCGGAGTCAATAAAATTAAACTGAATATTAATGGAATAGATCTGGAAGTAGATGAAGGAAAAACCATTCTTCAGGCGGTGAGGGAGAATAAACTGGACGACATCCCCACTCTCTGTTATGAAGAGGGACTGGGAGCCATTGCCTCCTGTTTTTTGTGCGTGGTGGAGGTGGAAGGAGCCAGGGGGTTGTTGCCTTCCTGCAGTACGAAAGTAACACCGGGAATGAAAATAAAAACCCGCACCCCCAAAGTCATGGAAGCCCGGAAGATGTGTCTGGAACTGCTTTTCTCCGACCATTACGCCGACTGTATCAGTCCCTGTGCCTTGCGGTGTCCTGCGGGAGTGGATATTCAGGGATACCTGCTGCTGGTGAAACAGGGTTTATATCGGGAAGCCATTGAACTCATAAAAGAGAGAAACCCTCTGCCCATTGTCTGCGGTAGGGTCTGCGTCCGGGAATGTGAAGTGGGATGTCGGAGAAATGTAGTGGACGAACCGGTGGGCATCGATTATTTAAAGAGATACGCGGCGGAATCGGTGGAAGGCAGAAGTTTTATGCCCCACGTCAAACCTCCGAGAGGAAAGAGCGTCGGCATTGTGGGAGGGGGACCCGCAGGGTTGTCGGCGGCTTACTATCTGGCGACGGAGGGCTATAAAGTAACCGTCTATGAGGGAATGCCTTATGCGGGAGGTATGCTGAGATACGGAATTCCCGCCTATCGTCTGCCGAAAGCGTTGTTGGATTCGGAAATCGACTCTATACGCAAATTAGGGGTGGATATTCTTTGTGATAAAAAGTTAGGTCGTGATTTTACCCTTACCGATCTGAAAACCCATCATGATGCGGTTCTTCTGGCTATGGGAGCCTGGGGCAGTATGAGTATGCGGGTGGAAAACGAAAACACGCCTGGAGTCCTGTCGGGAATAGAGGTACTGCGGCAGGTCATTGAGGGCAAGTTGAAGGAACTGCGGGGAAGAGTACTGGTTATCGGCGGAGGCAATACCGCGATTGATGCCTGCAGAACCGCCAAACGTCTGGGGGCGGACGAAGTGGTGGTTCTGTATCGTCGTACCGAGGCGGAAATGCCCGCTCATCATGAAGAGATTGAAGGAGCTAGAAAAGAAGGGGTTATATTCAATTTTCTTGTGGCTCCTACCAAGGTGGTAACCGATAAGGACGGCAAGTTAACCGGACTGGAATGTCTCCGCATGGAACTGGGCGAACCCGACGCCAGTGGCAGACCCCGACCGATTCCCGTTAAAGGCTCTAACTATATAGAACCCGCTGACTATATTATCGCCGCCATCGGTCAATCCCCCCAATTGAAGGGGCTTTTTGAATCGGAAAAGGGAGAAGAGATCAAATTAACCCGGTGGGGGACGGTGTCGGTTAATGAAAAGACCCTGGAAACCGATATTCCGGGCGTCTTTTCCGCCGGCGACGTGGTTTCGGGACCCGCCACCGCTATCGAAGGAATTGCGGGAGGAAGAAAGTCCGCCTTTGCCATTCATAACTACCTGTCGGGAGAAAATATAAAAGTTGATACAAAAGAATTTTCTGTAAATAAAGATATATTCGGGAAATTGAGATGTGAAGATCTGCCCTGTCTGGAATCTTCTCCCCGCCATGCCATGCCCGAACGGGATCCCATGGAAAGAATCAGGGATTTCGAGGAGGTAGAACTGGGTCTTTCCAGAGATGAAATATTCGAGGAAGCGGGACGGTGTTTTCAGTGCGGTTGTATCGAGGTGGACGAGTGCCTCCTGAGAAAGTACGGAGAGGAATACGGAGTCAATCCCGCCCATTATCTGGGAGACATAAACCGTTATGATATCGATAAACGACATCCCTTTATTTTGATTGACGCCAACAAATGTATCCAGTGCGGAAGATGCATCAAGACCTGTGAAGGGATCTTATCCGCCTCCGCCCTGGGGTTTGTCAATCGGGGATTCGCTACCGTCATCGCTCCTTCTATGCAGAAAGCCCTGACAGATACCAACTGTATCTCCTGCGGAAACTGCATCGACACCTGTCCTACGGGAGCCTTATCGGAAAATCTGCCTCTCCTTGCCCGTATCGGTGATAAGGTGCAGGATCATCCCGGCGTCTGCAGCTTCTGCAGTGTGGGGTGTAATATCAATGTCAAGACTTTCGGCAGGGATATGAGAATCCGGAGCCTGAGAAACAAAATTACCGGAGAAGGCGATTATCTCTGCAGAAGAGGACGATTCGGCAGTCGTTACCTTAATGATTCCGACAGAATTCTTCAGCCCGTCATCCGCCAGGGGGGAAGAACCCGATATACCCACTGGGATTCCGCCCTTACCGAAACCGCAGGTAAATTGAAGGAAATCAGGGATAAATACGGCAGGGATTCCATCGGCGTGTTTATATCCCCCAAACTCACCAATGAAGAGATCTATACGGCGGTAAGATTCGCCAGAGAGAGTCTCGATACGGACATCATCGGATCTTACAGAGATTTATTTCACGGCAGAGATCACCACGAGATAGATCCTATTCTGGGATACACCGTCTCCACCAACTCCATGGACGACGTTTTATCTGCTGATGTTATACTATTAATCAATTCGGATCCCATGGAAAGCCATCCCTCCTTCGGCTGGAAGATCCGCAAGGCATGGAGACAGGGAACAAAAATCATCGTCATCAATTCCAATCGCATAGATCCCGTCCGCCATGCGGAATTGTGGCTCCAACCCCGTCGGGGAACCGCAACCCACGTAATAAACGGCATAATGAATCATATATTGGCTATTGAAGGCGAAAATAAAGAGTTTATCAATAACAGAACTGTGGGCATAGAAGGCATTAAAAACTTCCTGAAGGATTTCACCCCCGAAGAAATGGCTCCCGTAACCGGAGTTCTGGCGGAAAAGATGAAGAAAACAGCCCAACTCATAACCGAGGGAAATCCAAAAGTTATGGTGATCTACGACTTCGACAACCCCCTGGACAGAGCCGCCGGCGATCTCTCCGCCATTGCGGATCTGCTGCTGCTGACGGGCAATCTGGGCGAAAAGGCGAGAGGACTTCTGCTGTTGCAAAAACACTCCAACTCCGTGGGACTCTATGACATGGGAGCCGAACCGGGTTACCTGCCGGGCAGAATATCCGTGAAAGACGACAAAGCCGGAGAGAATACGGAAAATATATGGAATACCCCGATTCCTCCTTATACTAAAAAGAATATCCCTGAACTGTTTTTGTCTGGTAAGGTAAAAGGTTTACTGGTCATAGGTGAAGATCCTCTGGAAAACCCCGCCGACAGCCGTTATTTCCGCAGTCTTGAATTTATGGCGGTGAATGATATATTTTCGACTGAGACAGAGCGGTGTGCCGACGTGGTTCTTCCCGGTTCTACCTATATGGAAAGCGGAGGAACCTATACCCGCATGGATAGAAAAATTCAGAGATTCGCCTCCGCCTTCCCGTCCCCCACAGGCAAAACCAACCTGGAAATTATAGCGGAACTGTCGCAACTCATGGGACATCCCCTCCCCTCCAAAACCCCGGAAGAGGTATTTGCTGAAATAAAGAAAGTAAATCCCCTATATTCATCTCTCAAACCCCAAGGAGAAGGAGATTCACTCAAATACTGGTGTCCCCAGTGCTGTGATCCGGATGAGAGTTCTTTGTATTGCTGTCAGTTCCCCATGCCCGACGGAAAAGCCCGATTCTCCGCCTACCGCATGGAAAACACCACCTATCCCCATGACGACTTCGATTATCAGATTATCGAATCCCGCTATAACCGCTGGATCAAAAAACTCTTCCTCAAAGGAAAGGTCATACCGGTTTAGAGGTCGGACGTCAGAGGTTGGAGGTCAGAGAAAGAGGGTAGTGATTGGAAGTTGAGTTTGGATTTGGTTGAAGTCGGTAGCGAGGGACTTTAGTCCTTCCTGACTGTTTCTGATTTGGTTTGGATTAGGTTGAGGTTGGTAGCGAAGGACTTCAGTCCTTCCTGACTGTTTCTGGTTGGGTTTGGATTTCAAACGAAAGGAGATAATAAAATGAAAGGGAATAAACTGTTTTTTTGCCTGACTGTTCTTGCTGGGTTTGTTTTGTTGATGAACCTTTTATCTATTGGGGTTTTTGCCCATTGCGAGATTCCCTGCGGCATATACGAAGATAAGCTAAGAATTCAGATGATGGAGGAAGATATAACCACCATCGAGAAATCCATGAAGGAGATCAAACGATTATCGGAAGAGGAAGACGAGGATTATCACCAGATAGTCCGCTGGGTTATCAACAAGGAAGACCACGCGGACAAGATGAGGGACATAATAACCCAATATTTCATGACCCAAAGACTCCCTCTGGTGGAAGATAAAAATTCCCCCGAATATCAAAAATATCTTACTAAATTAAATCTCCTGCATGAACTGGTTTTCTATACCATGAAAGCCAAACAGACTACGGATCTCAAATATGTGGATAAAATGAGAGACACCCTGAAAAAGTTCGAGAAAGCCTATTTCGAAAATCAGGAAAAAGAATCAAAGGAGAAAAAGCCTGAAAAAACAGAAAAAGGTAGTAATGAACAAAAAGAGGAACACTCTCACCCTCATTAAAAAGTAAACGAGAACTGATAGATTCAGGACTTACGCCATTTTATACCAAAACCCGGATTCCATGCCGATTGCCAGAGATCCTGAAACGAGTTCAGGATGACGATTTCATGCCGTTTTCCTCGCATTTGAGCGTAACTCCTGAGATTGTTGTCGGCGGGGAATCTCCTTATAAAGGCTGGTTTTTAAGTGGAGATTCCCTTGTGTTTGTGTTTTTTTGTTAATATTTTTTAATACCGGATGGATAAAATGATTAAAATATATACCGACGGAGCCTGCTCAGGAAACCCCGGCAAGGGCGGCTGGGGAGCCATAATTGAAAAGGACGGCAAAATCACCGAGATCGGCGGATCTTCTCCTCATACCACCAACAATATAATGGAAATGACCGCCGCCATAGAGGGATTGAAGTTTGTTAAAGATGAAATTGAAAAAGGAACAGAAATCGAAGTAACCACCGATAGCCGGTATCTCCGGGACGGCATAACTTCCTGGATCCACAACTGGAAAAGGAACGGGTGGGTGGTAAAAGGAGGGGAACCGGTAAAAAATCGGGAACTCTGGATTGAACTGGATTCGTTGAATGAGAAAAATATCAGGTGGTCGTGGGTGAAAGGACATGCCGATAATCCCTACAACAACCGGGCGGATCAGATCGCTTCGGGTTTTGCCAGGGATAAGGAAATAGAACTCCGCGTTGGTGCCGATTCTAATGAGATCGTGAGGTCGGACAAGGAATTGCCTTCCAATTTCTATCTCAGTCTGGTGGGAGGAAAACTTATAATAGACATCTCCTGGAAGGACTGCGAAGCCAGAACCAAGGGGGTTCCAGGCACTAAATATAAGAAAATAAAGAATATGGAAGAAGCGGAGGAAGTGGTCAAAAAATGGAAACTCCGCCCCGATCAACTGGAAGAGGCGATACAGACATGGAAATCCCCCCCAGAAAAACCGGGAGAACCTCCGTCAATGACTGAAGAAAATAACTCCTCCTTATCGGAAATTCCCCGTAAAGCCCCTGCACTGGAAAAGGAAAGTCCCATAGCATTTGAAACTTCGGCGATAGAGGCAGTTCCGGTTTCTCTGATAGGAAAAAGTTCGGAGGAGGAAGAAACTCCTGAGATAAAAGATGTAACGGCGGAAATTCCCCATTACCCGGAAGAAAAGGAGAGAACGAAAATGATATTGATAAGCCCCATGATAGTATCTGAATTAATCGGCAAAATGAAAAATAAAGGTTTTGAAGAATTGAGAATCGACAGTGAAGGGATTCTGTTAGGCAAAGAAGGGATTTTCGTCGAGATCCGGGAGGGGGGAGTTATGGAAATCCGGGAGGGAGAGAGGGAATCTATTGATGAGGAACAGGAACTGTCCGGGGGTGAACTTGAGGAGGAAGAAGATCCGGGCAGAGAAAAGGTAGTAAATAAAAAAGTTGATAGTGAAAAAGTTGACAAGATGATTAAGTATTTCAGAAATTATGAGGAGGGGTGGCTGAGGGAGTTTGTGAAGAAAGATCCCGTAGAATTTCCCGAAAATCCTCATGAGTGGGAACATCACCATTTTTATAATCTTTTACGTCCTTTCAGAAAAAAAATGGTGAAGAGATGGAAACATAGTAAAGAAGGGGATTTGATAACCATTCAGGATATGGAGAAGAAATATCCTCCCTTCAGCATTCATACCGGGGAGGAGTATGTCTGGGAAACCCCTCCGGAGGATTCGGTCATCCGGATTCTGAGGAAATCCGCCCTGGGAGCTTCGATTTATGAGGATCGGTGGGTGCTGAGTTTCTTTTTTTCACCGGATCGGGGCATGGCGGCGGTGTTTTTCCCTATGGGGCGGTCTCCCCAGCAGTTGGCTTTAAGCCGGGACTGGAATATTCTGGGATGTGTCTTCGATGAACTTTCTGCCGAGGAACAGAACCGGCTCCGTTCCCATTTCAAACATTTTCTCCCCTACAGACATCTGGTATGGAAAAAAGATCAACTGGAAAGTGAAATATCCACCCGTAATCGTCCGGTAATTGCCCTGCTGTTCGACGGTATAGTAAAAGAAATGAATAAATTCAGAAGTGAAAAACTACCTCCCGATTTCAAAGCCCCCATGGATCTGATTTGCGATTCGGAATTGCTCATGGTCTTTAATGAGGAGGAAATCAAGGAAACTCTGGGTGGATTGAAAAATATCAAAGTCAAAAAGCCCACTTCCCCCGAATCGGACCCCGACGGAATTCAGGAGAAATGCCTGGAAATGGCGTCATTCCTGGTGGAAAGAATTGCCGACAAGATGCTGTGACGATAAATCCCCGGATTTGATAACAATCTGCTATACTACTCCTTAAAAGTTCTTTCATGTAGGAGGGGTCTCCCGACCCCGATAAAAACGGGATCTCATCCGTTCAGGGTGATGATCTTAGATTTAATACCGGATTGACATCAAAACGACAGCGAGAAGATATGGGCTTTACCTACGTTACTTGTAATTACTCCTGTAGTTCAGGACTTTAGTCCTGCAAATCTATCTGTAATGCAGACCTGAAGGTCTGATCTACAGCCGTTTTGAACTCAATTTGGTATAAGTATGAGTATATGATGTAGTTGTGAGGGAAATTGTTTATTGGAAGTACTATAAGAACCGGTCTGGACGGAGGATTGAATCTATGGACAAAAATACTCTCGAACGAGAAGGGGATGTCATCAACACGGATGAGGAAAAAAATCTGACCGCCATAGAATCCGATAGTGTTTATAAAGACGGAGAAAGAACTGAAGGGAAATCCGGAGTTGGGATTAAGGGGGAATCCGGAGTTAGAATCGCGGGAGAATCGGGAGAGGGGATTTCAGCGAAATCCGGAGTAGGGGAGGAGACCGATTCGGGGACGGTGGAGGAGATGCTGGAAAGGTTCCGCAGTGAGGGAACCCTGGATTCGACGGGGGGTTTCACTCTGGATGTCTCTTCCGCCCTGAAAAAGTTGAGAAAATATCATTTAGAAAATCCCTATCAATATATTCTTTCCATAGTTTCATCGGCGGTAATCGGTGGAGCGGGTTTTATCAGAATAAATACCTCCGTCGAAGGAGTCAGAATAGAATTTGACGGTGAAACTTTCACTAAACAACAATTGACATCTCTTTTATCTTATATCGTAAATCCAGGTGAAGAAAAAGATGCACTGAGAATGAAAGAAATGGCAGTTGGCTTTAACTCCATATTCGGAATCTCTCCACCGCCGGAGGAAGTGATCATAGAAACCCGTCAGCCGGATCATACCCTGAGATGGACTATTCGTGATGAAAGGGAAAAGTGGGAAAATATACCGGAATTCCCTGTCGAAGATGATAAAGTCCAGGTTAGAATCCATGTAAAACCGCCGGGAGGATGGAATCGGATTAAAGATATGTGTAAAAACTTTTTCAAAGGCTCCACTCATCCCGAATCGAAACTGCTTCACGATTTATGTTCCCTCTGCCCCCCCTCAACCCAAATAACCCTCAACGGCAAACCCGTCAACCCACCCCTGGAAGATTTCGATTGCGTGATTTGGAGCGTCATTCACGGCAAGGCGACGGGGGAGGCAGAAAGGAATCTTTACGAGAGTTCTCCTGAACTTCCGATTTTTTCCCCTGAACCTCCCAGAGGGGATATAAAGTATTCCTTCCGCAATGACGGTTCCTTCACTGCTTTTCTTGCCTTGGGGGCGGGGTGGTGGTACAGGGAGGAAGGAACCAGGGGCTGATGTGTGGCTTTTGTGGTGAACGGGGTTTCCTTTTTTATGGCGAAAAACGGGGAACTGGGTTATAAGGATTTGTGGGGGATTGTGGCGGCTCCCACTCTGAAAAAGGATCTTTCTCAAAATAAACTGGTGGAGGATGATGAATTTCACAGGATATTCGATTTCCTTAAAGAAGAAGTTAATTTAATGATGGAACAGGTGGTGAAACAAGGTCGGGATGATATGGAATCTTACGGCTGGAATATTCTGGAGGAGATTGCCCGTAAATACCGCAGACAGGGGAAGTTGAAAAAGTGTCTTGAAGCCCAGCAAAAACTAAATCAGATTAAAGGTAAACAGTACGGGAATCGACTGTCTAATCCCGACGATTACGGTTTTGCGGATCCCATGTATGTTTCCGCCGTACTCCTCAAAATGGGCAAACATGGAGAAGCGGAAGGAATATTGCGGGAGATGCTGGAAAAACGCCGGGGGGCATGGAAATCTCCTGCGGAGGAATATGTGCTGGAAGAACTGGCTTCGGTCTGTCTTGTCCGGGGGAAGAGGAAAGAGGGGATGGATCTATATTTTCGTTCTATTGCCATCCGTCGGAAGAGGGATTCGGCTTATCTGGGTTTTAATAGCAGTTACTCCCTTGAGAATATGGCGCTTCTTTATATCGAGGAAGGAATGAAAAACGAAGCATTAAAACTCATTGAAGAACGGTTCAAATATATGAAAAAGCACGGGGAAAAGACCGAATTCCTGGAGTATATGGGATTTTTACACGCCCGGATGGGTAGAGAAGATGAAGGGGAACGGTTTTGTGATAAGGTTCTCGCTCTGAGAGAGAGGGATTATAACCATGTTATCGGATCCGTTAGTCCACCCGATATAAAATTATCATCTCAAATTAATTTCGGTCTGTCAATGATTAATACGGCTGTAGTATATTACATAAATAATAAACTTGATCAATCTGAAGAAACCGCTGTTAAATCAAAAACCCTCCTGGAGGAGTGTCTTGGAAAGGAGCATCCCGAATTGGCGGGAACTCTGGGGCTTATGACGGCGATAAAAATGAGAAAGAAAGAGTGGCAAGAGGCTTATGACCTGGTCTCCTCCGCCTTACGGATCCTGGAATTGGGTTTGGGTGAACACCTTGAAACCGCCCGACTCCGGTTCCTGAAAGCCATTCTGTTGTACAAACTGGGAAGGAAAAGCGAGTCTCTTGAGTTTATGGATTGGGCTTATCAACTCTTTGACAAAACTATGGGAGATGAATATTTTTATCTGGCAATTATTCTGGAGTGGAAGGCTTTTTTGCTTTCTATGGAGGGAAAGGATGAAGACGCGGGGAATTTATGGGATAAGGCTATTAATATATACCAAAAATATCGTTTGAGAGATGAAAATAAAAATATCCTGGACGGTTTATTGGTTAAGATTATTGATAAAGAGAATAAATATTCAATAAGGGATGAAAATAACAATCCTATGGCTCCTTCGGTTCCTCCTCTGCCTGTTATTACGGTATCTCACCGGGGCTGGTGGCATATTTTTGCCCCCACCTCCTGCATTCTGCCTCTGGAAGTGACCGTTCCCATGCCGGAAGACATAAAGAATATGGCAGAACACCTGAAAATGTCAGCACAAAAATGCCGGGAGAGGGGATTTGAAGATAAGGCCGAAAGAACGGAAAAAAGAATCGAGGAACTGTCGGGATGATAATCTGATACCAAGTTCCCACGTATATATTCAGTCCTCTGACGGAGAACCACGTCATCCTGAACTTGTTTCAGGATCTTCGGGAATCGGCATAAAATCTGGATTTTGGCAATAAAAGGCGTAACTCCTGTAAGGTATATATTCAGTCCTCTGGCGGAGAACCCCGTCATCCTGAACCCTGAACTTGTTTCACGGGTTCGGAATGACGGGGGGACTGAATGAATACATAATAAGTCTTTAAAAATTCGAAGAGGAGAAATGTATATGAGATTGGATATGGAGGAATTCCTGATATTCATTGAATGGACAGAAGAAAAGTTTAAAATATATATAGGCTATGATGAGAATGAATTTGCAAAACTCAAAACATTCGGCGATATGACTTCTTATTTGGTAAAAAAACTGGAATATTACCATAAGGAAAAAGGAACCTATTCGCCATCCTGTCCCAAAGGGAGTCTGTTCTATAAGATGAGAAGGGTTCTGATGGAGAAATTCCGTATCCCCCGCGACAAAATAACCCCACACACCAAAATGGAGGATCTCTTCCCCGATAACCCGGAAAGAGTCGAACAGTGGCAGAAACTGGAAAAAGCCCTCCGACTGCGTGTGCCGGGAGTAAGTCTTTCTTTCTGGACGGAATTGAACGGATTTATTGAACTGCTTATTTTTTCTCTTTTTCTTTTTTTTCTCTTTGGTCTTTCTCCTATTCTGACAGGAAGCGAATCTCCTTCTGTGGTCGGCTTTTGCGGGATATTTTTGATGATATATCTGGTTTTAATTTTTGCGGGTTTGAGGGAGGGGTTCAGGGTCAAGGTTTTGCCCGAATCCTATAACTTCCCGTCTCCCGGTTACGATATGAAGAAATTAATTAAGGATACCCTTGATTTGAATAAAGATATATTTGATTCAAGCCTTATGGAAGAACCGGAGGTGGAGAAGGGTTTGAAAAAAATCCTGTCGGAGAGAATGAAACTTTCGGAGAATGAAATCCGGAATATAAACCGGGAAACCCCTTTTACCGAGATCCCCGGTTTTGCGGATATTCTGTCCATGTAAGACAGAAATTATAATAGCGTAGTTTGGCAATGTCAGATTGGAATAGCGAGCCTGTAACGAAGAACTTTAGCTCTTCCATCTACTGCCAGAGGAAAAACTGAAGTCCTGCCAAACCGACAGGACTAAAGTCATGAATTACAGGTAATACTATAATAGTAAAAGGTTGTGGTAAAAGTGGGAATGGTAAAAGAGGATGTTGAGGCTGTTTTAGGTAAACCCAAACAAACATATAAAAAAGAGGTATATATAAATAAATATCATAATTATAAAAAAGGTCATGTAGGCAGTTTGAAAATGCCTATAAGCAATTATGTATATATATATTATTATGGTGGAGATACTCAATTATATGTGTTTTTCAACGAGGAGGATAAGGTGGAAATGCTCTTTTGGGGTGATAGTGATGTAAAGCCGTTCTGGGTCGGCGGTTAATGGCACTTTTGAATGCAATCTGATATTAGATCCGATTATCCTCATAGACTGTAAAAAACCTTGAATATACTGTATATAGTTTTTTAAGAAGGACTAAAGTCCCTCAGGCGAGCCTGTCGCTCCCCTGTTTTATTGTTTTTTAAATAAAATATTCAGTTCCACAACTTCCAACCTCTGATTTCTATCTTCTATTTCGGTGGGGAGTAGGGGAAGAAGAGGCCGGTTTTTTTGTTGTAGGATTCGATCTTTTCTTTCATGGCGTCGGATTTATCGAAGTATTCCTGCATACGACTCTTGAGGATGCTCAGGGGTTTCTGGACGTCTTCCGCTTTACATAAATCCTGCCCGTTGAAGAGGTATTTTGTTTGTCCGTCGGCATCGGTGGTGGGGGTAAGTTCTATGAAACCACTCTCCGCAAGAACGAATACTGCATCCCTTGCCCAGTGGTCTTCGGGAATGTCCGACGGTGTTTTGTCATTTTCCGACATACTCATGAGTTTAAATCCCTGAAGATAGGTATTATATTCGTCCATATCTTCTATTAATTTTTTTGTTTCTTCCGGGTATTTTCTGGATAGAATCACAGCCTGTTTTTGTTGATCGGGTAATCTATTCATTTCAGAATCGGATGCGAATACAAGTTGTTTAAAGTATAAAAAATCATCGTTAAAGGTCTTTTTATCTTTTTCTATTTCCCTCTCTTCCAGTGCAACTACCCGACCTAAATACATGGCAAGGGCGAATTTATTTATCTGTTCGTCGGGTTTTATGGTTCCGTCGGGAAAGCCCTCGATGATTCCTTTCGTTCCCAGGCAGGCGATGGCTCCGTAATGGGGATATGAAGGTGTAAGATCGGAAAAGTAACCGGTGCCTTTTTCCGCCCAGTATGTAAGGCTTTCGCTTCCTCCTCTTTTGTTATCCGCCCAGATTAAATAATCGGCGATCAACCGGCAGACTTCTCCCCTGGTAACCAGAGCGGCGGGGGAAATTTCAAAGGGAGGTATGGATTTGACTTCCCTGACCGAAACCGACGGAGAAGGCGATGGAATCTCTGATGAAGAGGGGGAAGGTGAAATTTTTGTATCAGATTTTGTCGGTGAGGGGGTGGGTTTGGGTTTTTGATCTCCGATACTGCCGAACATCCATGCCATCCAGAGAAAAGCCAGAGTTATGGCGACGACGGCCAGTCCGTGATTTTTTATGAAGGGGTGTTGATGTATGGGTAATTTTTTGGTATCCTCTGTCGTGGGGGGTGAAACCGGGGTAGGGGAGACGGGAGGAGATATGGGAGTTTTACTCTCCTTTTTATCATTTTTTTTAGTTTCTTTAGTGTCTTCTCTTTTGGTTTCCTTTTTAGTTTCTTTCTTACCTTCTCTTTTGGTCTCTACGGTGGCGGTATCCGGCAGGTCTTTGGTTTTTCTGGGGGTTTCGGGATTGCCCTGCTTGTCCATCCGGTTGAGATCCTGCAGTACTTGTTGGGCGTTGGGATAGCGGTCTTCTTTTTTGTGAGCCAGCATTTTATCAAATACGGATTGCAGTTCGGGAGATATATCCTGACGATAATTAGAAAGGGGGGCAAAATCGAAGGGCATCCGGTTGGCGGGATCGTCGCCGGTGAGCAGGAAGTGGAAAGTGGCTCCCACGCTGAAAATATCCGAGGAGGGGCAAAAATCTCCCTGGATATGGTCCGGGGAGGCAAAACCGTAGGTTCCCACGCTGGTAAACCGGGAGGTTCCCATTTGTCGTGCGATGCCGAAGTCCAGGAGGCAGATTTCCCCTTTATCGGTGAGCATGATGTTGGAGGGTTTTATATCCCGGTGGAGTACCGGCGGATTCTGTTCATGGAGATATGCCAGTATTTTGAGAACTTCTTTCATCCATTTGAGAGCGGAGGCTATGTCTAACTTTTTATCGGGTGTTTCTTTTAGAATTTTTTCCAGATCTTTACCGGGTATAAAGTCCATGACCAGGAACATATTGTTATCTTCGAAGAAAAAGTCCGATACTCTTGGCAGGTTGGGGTGTCTTAAACGGAAGAGGAGCTGGGCTTCTCCCACGAAGCGTTTTTCAAAATATTCCTTGTCTTTCTGGGATGTGAAAAAGGGTAACATCTGCTTGATGACCACAGTACACTTCATCTTGGTGTCCTGAGCCAGCATGACTCTGCCCATGCCGCCCTGTCCCAGGATTTTTTTGATCTCATACCTGCCGTTCTGGACGGAGGTGATATTGAGAATTTCTTCCGACGGGGCAGGGGAGGTTTTTTTTTCATCTTCGTCCCTAATTGTTTCCGGGGAGGAATCGATGATTTTTTGTTTTGCATTTTCTGCCGATGTAAAAGCCAGGACGCCCTCTCCGCTTCCTGTCAGGTTATTGCCGCAGAAAATGCAGAAGACGGCGGTATCTTTATTGGTTTTTTTGCAGCGGGGACAACTGGGCATAAATAGTCCTTTCCGGAAAGGTCGCGTCCCGGTTAAATGGTAGTCCCGTAACAGACTCTACTTATCGTCGGGTTTGAAAATATTTACTCCTGTGTTAGCCCTGTCGATATTGGAAGAAACTTTTTGCATTCTATTAAGGGTTTGCTCGGTTTTCAGTGCTGTTCCCAGGGGTTTTGCCATGTTTGCCAGGGGTGCCACACCCAAAACCGCCAACCCTGCGGAACCGATGTTATAGGCGCTGGGATCTCTTACCGCGTCGGTAACCGACATACCCGCCAGGATACCCGATGTGAGAGGCATAGCGGAAGCCTGGATGTAGGCGGTGGCTTCCAGGGGACCGGGGCCGATTTTCTGCCAGTCGGATTTGTTCCCCATACCGAAGTTATGGTAGCCGTTGACCTGAGCAGCGAATGGATCGGCATTGCATATAGCGTTGAGGTTTTTCTGGAGTTTCTCTCTGGTTTCATATTCTCTCATCAGTTTGTCCTGTCGTTCTTTCTGCTGGGGGGTAAGTTTCGGAGCCTGACTGAGATAGGTTTGGTTAGGTTTATAATCACCCGCCACACCGTTATATATGCCATGAAGCTGATTATTTACCTGAGCGGAGGTATTGGCCGGTTTTTTTTCCGGGATGGGAGGGAGGGCTACTCTGGTGTTGTCTGCAGGAGCGAGAGGTTTCTGTTGAAGATGGTTTATGTCTGAAGTCAATCCGAACATGGGGGAACCTCCTTTTTTTCCTTTTTTAGTATTCATTCAGTCCCCCCGTCATTCCGAACCCGTGAAACAAGTTCAGGGCAGGCT
>Ga0067045_1030260_pt1 | contig 16001 bp, 16 predicted proteins | sample TerdegcTABiofilm_FD_59184 | JGI IMG/M metagenome (GOLD analysis project Ga0067045, IMG submission 59184) | Combined Assembly of (Gp0054472, Gp0054536) Wastewater bioreactor microbial communities from Singapore -Terephthalate degrading...
TACTCTATTTACTGATCAATTCTACCAATCTATATTTTATGCTCTCAAAGAAGATGGCATTGCAGTAAGTCAGATGGAATCGATTTTTTGGCATAGTGGATTTATTCAGAAAAATTTTCTCTTTATTAAAAAGATATTTCCTTTCACCTCATATTACTACACTATGGTGCCTACCTATCCTAGTGGTATGATTGGATTTAGTTTTTGTTCCAAGAAGTATCATCCCATTTTAGACTTTAAACCAGAAAGAGTAACAGAATTGCCAGATTTAAAGTATTATCATGCTGATCTACATAAAGCAGCCTTCATCCTCCCTGCTTTTACTAGGAGTATTTTTTGATTTAAGGCATAGCGTAACTTAAACAGGCTTAAATATTAACAAAAACGTAAATAGTTTTTTATATTCCTTCCCTCCATCAGGAAAGAGGCTATTTGCTTGACATATATGCTATTCCTAAAATGCCCTATATTAATTTATTGGTCAGTAATTATTTTCAGGCCAGCGTCTAATAGGATATTTCTGATCTTCTCCCTTTCCTCTTTATTCAATGGTAAAAGCGGTAATCTGGTCTCCCCGCCTTTATAACCTAGTAAATCCATAGCATATTTAAGACCACTTATACCATATTGCGTAGTAGTGGCATGATTTACTGGAATCATACGTAGTTGAAGTTCTTTTGCTTCCATTATCTTACCCTGCTGTACTAATTGATAAATTTCTACGCACTTTTCCGGAGCAATATTAGCCAGAGCGAGAATACCTCCTTGACATCCCAGAACCAGTGCTCCCAGTAATGAACCAGCGGTTCCAACTAAGATACTAAAATCATTATCCACTCTATTTAGATATTGACCCAGCTGATTGACATTTCCACTACTATCTTTAATACCAATAATATTGGAATGTTGGGCAAGCGTGGCTAAGGCTTCTACACTTAAATTTACACCGGTAAATTTTGGCACATTGTATAACAGGATAGGTATTTCCGAATGCTCGGCAACAGTGCCATAGTAGTTTATTAGTGCCTTATCATTCATTTTATCACCATAATAAAAGGGTGTAACAACTAAAGCAGCGTGTGCCCCAAATTCAGCTAATTTATTGGTGAGGTAAATAGTTTCCCGTGCTGATTCACAACCAGACCCCACTATGACCATCATGTCCTTAGCTATACTTTTAATTACAGTTTTCACTACTTCAATCTTTTCTTCCTGGGAAAGAAATACATTTTCACCATTAGAACCCAGCACTACAACACCTTTAATACCACTATTATTTAATTTTTCTATATTTTCATTTAAATAATGATAAGCTACCTCTTCCTGGTAAAAAGGGGTAACAATTGGTGGAAAGATACCGGATAATTTAATATTGCTCAAAATAAAATACCTCCTGATGCAATTTGATAAAATAGCTAAAAAATATTTGAAGAAAATCTACTAATTAATTATAAGTGAATTTTTACCTTTAGTAAAATACTTTATCAAGAAAATTTTCTATTGATATTGACAGAAAAAAGAAGTAATTATATACTTGGTTTTAGTATATACTTTTAATAGTAGCTAATAATCGCAGTTAATAAATATATTGTTTTTTGGTAATGGTTTGAGTACCAAGTATGCCCATTAGTAGATCATTAAGATATATTCTTTCTTATAAGCTTATTGATTTGTAGAATATAAAGAGGTAAAGATATGTATTACAGTGAAATTGTGGGAGTGGGAAGTTATGTGCCGGAAAAGATTGTCAGCAATATTGATTTAGAAAGTATTGTAGACACCACTGATCAATGGATTACTACCAGGACCGGAATTGTAGAACGAAGGATATCTACCGGTGAAAAAACCTCTCATATAGCGGTAAAAGCAGCTTACAAAGCTATTACCCATGCCCGTATTAAAATTAGTGAAATTGATCTGGTAGTACTGGCTACTATTACCCCTGATTTTTTTACTCCCTCTACTGCCAATCTTGTGCAAGGGGAGTTGAAGTTGAAAGAAATTACCAGTTTTGATATTTCTGCTGGATGCACTGGATTTATTTATGGAATTCAAATTGCTGATCAATTTATTAAATCTGGACAGTGCCGTTGTGCCCTGGTAATAGGTGCGGAAATATTATCTAAAGTATTAGATTGGCATGATCGAAATACCTGTGTCCTTTTTGGAGATGGAGCTGGAGCGGTTATCTTAAAAAGGAGTACCAAAAAGGGGATCATATGTACCTATACGGGTTCACGTGGTGATTTAGAGGGATTATTAACAGTACCTGCTATATCATTAAAAAATCCCTTTTTTCTGGATGATTCAATTTCGGAAAATAATTCCCATATTTATATGAACGGTAAAGAGATATTCAAATTTGCTACTGATATTATGTCAAAAAGTATTGAGAAGGTATTAATAGAAAATAAAATATCAATTAATGAAATTGATTATATTATTCCCCATCAGGCCAATTGTCGAATTATCGATTATGTAGCTAAAAAGCTAAAAGTTTCCCCAGACAAGTTCTATAAGAATATAGACCATTTTGGCAATACATCTGCAGCAAGTATCCCTTTGGCTTTAGATGAGATGATAGCTAAAAAAATGATTCAGAAGGGTAATCGTATCATTATGGTCGGCTTTGGTGGTGGATTAACCTGGGGATCAATTTTATTCGATTGGACTAGATAAGGAGAACCAAAAATGATAAGTACGGTTATTAACGGACTTCTAAATATTGATTATCCTATAATACAGGGTGGTATGGCCTGGATTGCTGATGCAGGCTTAGCTGCTGCGGTTTCCAATGCTGGCGGATTAGGGGTAATAGCAGCTGGTTATGCCTCAGAAGACTGGATAAGAAAAGAAATTAGGAAAGCCAAATCATTAACAAAAAAACCCTTTGCCTTAAATATTATGCTTTTAAATCCTGAGGCTGAAATGGTAGGAAGAGTAGCTATGGAAGAAGGGGTGGAAGTTATTATTACTGGGGCTGGTAGTCCCGGAAAATATATCGCTGATTGGAAAAATTCTGGAATAAAGGTAATCCCAGTAATTCCTTCGGTATCTATAGCCCGCAGAATGGAGAAAATGGGTGCAGATGCAGTAATAGCAGAAGGAATGGAAGCAGGGGGACACATCGGTGAGTTAACTACTATGGCCCTTGTTCCTCAGGTGGTGGATGCAGTTGATATTCCAGTGATTGCTGCTGGCGGCATAGGTGACGGACGAGGTTTGGCTGCTGCACTAATGCTGGGGGCAGTCGGTGTGCAGATGGGAACTCGTTTTTTAGTAGCACAGGAATGTGATATTTCCAGAGCATATAAAGAAAAGATTTTGCAGGCTAAGGACACCAGTACTATGGTAACTGGTAGGCCTACTGGCCACCCGGTAAGAGTAATAAAAAATAGATTGGCACGAGAATTTCAAAGATTGGAAAGGATAAATGCCGCACCAGAAGAATATGAACAACTGGGCCAAGGGTCACTGTACAGAGCGGTACGGGAAGGCGATATGGAAACGGGTTCTATTATGGCTGGTCAGATTGCTGGATTAGTACAAAAAGAGCAGAGTTGTCGGGAAATCATTGTTGAGATTTTTCAACAGGCTGAGCAGATAATTAAAGAGAAGTGTCTTGATTTAAATAGAATCAAAAATTTGGTAGAGAGGAGTAGTGAAAAATGGGAAAGATAGCCTTTTTATTTTCCGGTCAGGGGGCCCAATATATTGGTATGGGAAAAGAACTTTTTGCTAATTTTTCTTCCTGTCGAAAAATATATAAAATTGCCCAAGAAGCCCTTAATTTGAATATCGAAAAGCTCTGTTTTGAAGGTCCTATAACAGAATTAAATAAGACTGAAAATACCCAACCGGCAATTTTAACAACCAGCATTGCTGCTTGGAATATACTACAAGAAAGAGGCTTTCAGCCAGATGTAACTGCTGGTCTAAGTTTGGGTGAATATTCTGCTTTAGTATGTGCAGAGGTTTTTGATTTTGCCCGTGCAGTACAGCTGGTTAGAAAAAGAGGCAAATTTATGCAGGAGGCGGTTCCTTTAGGGGCAGGTAAGATGCTGGCTATTTTAGGTCTATCTGATGAAACGGTGGAAAGAATATGTCTGGAAGCAAGCTCAGCTGGGATTGTAGAGCCAGCCAATTACAATTATCCAGGACAGGTTGTGATAGGTGGTGAAAATAAGGCTGTTGATCTGGCGGGAGAAATGGCTCGAAAAGAGGGAGCCCAAAGAGTTATTCCTTTGTCCGTTAGTGCCCCTTTTCATACTTCTCTTCTTCGTCCAGCATCAGAAAGATTGGCTCAAGAACTGGACAGAGTGGAAATGGGGGATATACAAATTCCTGTAATCAGTAATGTTATAGCTGACTATATTGAGGAAAAAGAGATGGCCAGGCAATTATTAGCAAAACAGGTAATGTATCCTATTCACTGGAGCAAATGTATTTTTAAGATGTTGCAGGAAGGCGTAGATACCTTCATTGAAATTGGTCCTGGAAAGGTATTGAGTGGATTCTTAAAAAAGGTCAAGGAAGATTTAGTAATTAGCAATGTAGAAGACTTAAAATCTCTTCATAATACCCTAACAATACTGGAGAGTAGAGTATGTCAAAAAGTCTAAGAGGCAAGACAGCAGTTATCACAGGTGGGACAAGAGGGATGGGAAGGGCTATTGCCTTAAGATTAGCGCACTCTGGTGTTAATTTAATTGTAAACTATAACCAGAATAAAGAAGCAGCACAATCTTTAGCTCAAGAGATAAATTCTTTGGGCAGTAGATGTATTGTCATACAAGGAGATGTTAGCTATCCTGCTCATGCGCAGAAAATCATTTATTCTTCTTTAGAACATTTTTCAAGTTTAGATATTTTGATAAATAATGCAGGAATTGTCAGAGATAATCTGGTTATAAGAATGAAGGAAGAGGAATTTAATGAGGTTATAGCGGTTAATCTTCTGGGAACCTTTTATTGTACTAAATATGCCAGCAAGATCATGATAAAAGCTCGATGGGGTAGAATTGTAAATATATCTTCTGTGGTAGGAATAGGGGGGAATATTGGTCAGGCTAATTATGCGGCTTCTAAAGCAGGAATCATTGGATTTACTAAATCGGTAGCTAAAGAGTTGGCTACTAGAAATATTACTGTTAATGCTATCGCCCCTGGTTTTATTAAGACCGATATGACTGAGCAACTTTCTCCAGAGCAGAAAGGAATGATATTATCTCGGATACCTATGGGTCGATTGGGATTACCGGAGGAAGTAGCTGGTATAGTGCACTTTTTAGTATCTGATGAAGCAAGCTATATAACTGGTCAGGTCATTCGGGTTGATGGGGGTATGGAGATATAAGGGTGGTGAAAAAAATGAGACACAGAGTAGTAATTACTGGAATGGGTGTGGTAACACCAATTGGAAATGATGTACAGACTTTCTGGAATAATATTAAGAAAGGTATTTGTGGTATTGATTTTATTAAGTCCTTCGATACATCTGATTTTAAAGTTAAGATAGCTGCTGAGGTAAAAGGATTAGAAGAGCAGAACATCTTGGATTATAAAGAAGCTAAAAGAATGGATCGTTATACCCAGATGGCTATGATAGCCACCCATGAGGCAATAAGAGATGCTGGTTTAAATACTAATAATCATCTGGAAAATAATTGGGGAGTTATTGTTGGAACTGGTATAGGTGGTTTTTCTACCCTGGAGAAGGAAAATGCAAAGATTATTAAGATGGGACCTAAAAAGGTATCTCCACTTTTTATTCCTATGGTAATTTCTAATATTGCCTCTGCTAGTATAGCCATCAAATATAGATTACGAGGAATATGTGAAAGTGTAGTAAGTGCCTGTGCTTCTGGTGCTTCTGCTATTCATTATGCTTATCGTTTATTACAACAGGGTATAGCTCCGGTTATTATCAGTGGAGGGACAGAGGCTGCTATTACCCCTCTGGCTTTGGCTGGATTCACTTCTATGGGTGCCTTATGTAGCCATAACAATCCTGAACGAGCCTCCATCCCATTTGATGCTCAAAGGAGTGGATTTGTAATGGGAGAAGGTGCGGGCATTTTAGTAATGGAGACTTTAGAAAATGCTCAACAAAGAGGAGCTAAGATATATGCTGAATTAATCGGTTGCGGAGTTACCTGTGATGCCTATCATATTACTGCTCCTGATCCAGAAGGGGAGGGAGGGGCATTAGCTATGTACCAAGCGATAAAAGAAGGAAATATAATACCTAAGGAGGTTTCCTATATCAACGCCCATGGTACCAGTACCCCTTATAATGACCTTTGTGAGACAAAGGCTATCAAGAGAGTTTTTGCCGATAGTGCTTATGCCATACCAATCAGTTCCACTAAGTCTATGACTGCTCATATGTTAGGGGCAGCTGGTGCAGTAGAAGCAATTATTTGTATTAAGGCTATGCAAGATAGTTTTATACCTCCTACCATAGGACTGGAAGAGCCTGATCCAGAATGTGATCTGGATTATGTTCCTCATCGGGGAAGAGAAAAAGAATTGATCTATTCCCTTTCCAATTCTTTTGGTTTTGGAGGTCATAATGTTAGTCTTTTGTTTAAAAAAGGTCATCTTGGTAAGCCTGGTAAGGAGTAAGTTAAATTGTTAAATATTGATAATATAAAAAAAATTATTCCCCATCGTTATCCCTTTCTTTTAGTAGATCGTATTGAACATATTATTCCAGGAGAAAGAGCAGTAGGATATAAAAATGTTTCAGCAAATGAACCCTTTTTTCAAGGGCATTTTCCCCAAGAAATGATTATGCCTGGAGTATTGGTGATTGAATCCCTTGCTCAGGTAGGAGCAGTAGCAATTTTAGCTCAGCCAGAGCAGGAAGGGAAATTAGTTTATTTTGGAGGGATTAATAAAGCAGTATTCAAAAGAAAAGTAATTCCTGGTGATTGCTTGAGGTTGGAAGTGGAAATAATAAAGAGAAAAGGACTTTTTGGTCTAGGTAGAGGAATTGCTACCGTGGAAGGTAAGATTGCTGTTAGGGCAGAACTTCTCTTTGCTCTGGAGCAGAAATAAAAAAAGAAGAATAGTGCTGGGTACAGGAAATTTTTCCATAAAAAAATTAATTTGCCAAAAAATATTATTATATTCTCTTCTAAGTTTACTGATATTTTTTCTTGACATAGAATATTATTAATGATAATATCCATATGAAAAGTATCTTTAATTTAGTCCGGAGAGGCTAGAAAGGTAAATAAAAACTGTGCCTATTTTACTAATATTTTTAGACCCCATAAAGAAGAATAAGAAAAACCAATTTTCTATATCTTCCCCATTTTTTGGGGAAGATTTTTTTTATATCTGACTACTATTTGAGGAAAAGGAAAGGTTATCAGAATGATTATTGATAAACTTTATGCAGAAGCTTTAAACAGCCCAGTTTGTGTAGGATTAGATTTCCGATATCATTTATTGCCTGAGTATCTCTTACAATCTTCATTAAATCTGGAAGAAAAAATATTCACTTTTAATCGGCATATTGTAGATGCCACGAAAGACTTGGTGGCCTGCTATAAATTACAGATAGCCTGTTATGAGGCTTTAGGTATTGAAGGATTAAAAGCCTATAGCCGTACCGTACGATACATAAGAGAGAATGGTAAGATAGTTATTGGGGATGTAAAAAGAGGTGATATTCAAATTACAGCAGAATTTTATGCTAAGGCTCATTTTTCGGGAGATTTTGAAGTAGATTTTGTAACCATGAATCCTTATTTAGGTCTAGATAGTGTTAGCCCCTATTTTCCATATCTGGAAAGAGGAGAAAAAGGTATTTTTATCCTGATTCATACCTCCAATGATAGCTCACGTGATTTTCAGGAATTACTGGTAGATGGTGAACCTCTCTATATGAAAGTAGCTCGAAAGGTGAATGAATGGGGGGAATCCTTTATCGGCTCTAGCGGTCTCAGCCTTATTGGTGGTGTGGCTGGTCTTACTTTTCCCGAAGATATGATAAAGATTTGGGAAGCTTGTCCCAAGGCCTTTTTTTTGATTCCTGGTTATGGTCAGCAAGGAGGAAAATCTATTAATCTTAGTCCCCTGCTCCAGAAAAAAAAGAGGTTCATTATTAATTCTTCTCGGGATATTATTGGTGCGCATAAAGGAATTAATGAAAGACAGGATTTTGCTGAGTGTGCTAGAGAAAAAGTGCAAATCATGAAAGAAGATATCCTAATATGGCAAGAGTGATTTTTAATCAACAGATAGATAACCATATTTACCACATAAAAATTGCTGGAAAATATAAAGGTTCTATGGGGCAATTTTATATGTTAAGAGGATGGGATTCCTATCATCCCATTCTGGGCAGACCTTTTAGTATTTTTAATCTTACCAGTCAATCAATCAGTTTTTTATATAAGGTAATTGGAGAGGGTACCCATCTCCTTAGTAAATTAAAAGAAAATGATGATATTAGACTATTTGGTCCATATGGTAGGGGATTTCCCCAGGCTAAAGGCAAGGTAGTATTAATTGGAGGGGGTATGGGATTAGCCCCCTTATATTTTGCAGCCCAGGAATTGATAAAAAATAATTCAGTGGAGAGTATTCATATTTATTTAGGTTTTAAAGAAAAGGCAATTTTAGTGGATTATTTTAAAAAGGTCTCCCATAAACTGATTATTGATGTTGGTGGATTAATTTCACAGAAGGTAATTGTTGATAATTATGATTATGTTTTTGCCTGTGGACCAGAAGAGATGTTACAGGCAATTGTAAAACAGAAAAAGTCAGAAAAGACTAATATCTTTATCTCTTTAGAGAGAAGAATGGGATGTGGTTTAGGTGCTTGTTTATCCTGTACCTGCCAGACCAGGGAGGGTAATAAGTTGACCTGTAAAGATGGACCAGTCTTTCCGGGGGAGGATATTTACTTTGTATAACCTACTTCAAGTACAATTTGGCGGAATTATCTTTAACAATCCAGTGATTGCCGCCTCTGGTACTTTTAGTACCGATTATGAACAGCATTTTGACCTTTCTAAGTTAGGAGGAATTTGTAGCAAAGGGTTAACTTTACACCCCAAAACGGGGAATAAAGGAATCAGGATTTGGGAAACCTCTTCAGGAATTATGAACAGTATTGGATTAGAGAATAAAGGATTAGAATTATTTGTCAAACAGGATTTACCGGTCTTACGGACGATACAAAATAAAGGAGTAAGAATAATTGTTAATATAAGTGGTTCGAGCCGGGATGAATATGTTAAATTAGCTGCTCTTCTCTCCGAAGAGAAGGTAGACATGATTGAGTTAAATATATCCTGTCCTAATGTAAAAGAGGGAGGAATGCTTTTTGGTAGAACCTCTAGAATAACCAGAGAGTTAGTCAGAGAAGTAAGGAGTGTTACTAAAATACCTTTACTGGTCAAACTATCTCCTAATGCTGATAATATAGTTGAAATAGCGCAGTGTTGTGAGGAGGAAGGTGCTGACGGATTATCATTAGTGAATACTTTTCCAGCAATGGTTGTTGATGTGGAAAGAAGAAGGCCGATCTTTGATAATGTATATGCTGGGCTATCCGGTCCAGCTATCAAGCCTATTGCCCTTCGTATGGTACATGAAGTATGTCAGAGAGTAAATATTCCAGTGATGGGAATAGGTGGTATATGTAATGGGCGGGATGCCCTGGAATTTATTATGGTTGGTGCGACCTGTATTCAAGTTGGAACAGCTAACTTTATCGATCCCAGTTCCTGTCAGCAAATTGTTACAGAACTGTATAATTATTTGAAAAACGAAGGAATCTCATCATTAGAGGAGATTCGTGGTATCATAAAGTAATAAGAGGAGAAAAAATATGGAAAAATTATTATTGAGAGATTATAGTATGCTGTCTGGGGAAGAAAGAGAGGTTTGGGGAATACTAAAAAAAACAGGGGCAATATTAAACGGACATTTTTTGCTTTCTTCAGGAATTCACAGTGATGGGTACATTCAATGTGCCAGGATACTGCAATACCCTTCTTATGCTAAGAAGGTATTAGGGTTGATTGCGGAAAGAGTTAAGCACCTGGATATGGAAATTGTTGTAGGACCGGCTTTAGGAGGAATAATTGTAGCCTACGAACTGGGTAGACAATTGAACAAGAAGGCAATGTTTGCTGAGCGCAAAGATGGGATAATGCAATTAAGGAGAGGGTTTGTCATTAAACCTGGCGAGAAGGTTTTAATAACTGAGGATGTTGTTACTACTGGTAAATCTACCTTAGAAGTGAAAGAATTGGTAGAAAAGAGGGGTGCAGATGTTATTGGAGTGGCTTGTATTGTTGACCGAAGAAGCCAGGAATACCCCATAGAATTGCCTCTGTTTAGTGCATTACAGATGAATATAAATACCTACCATCCTGAAGAGTGCCCTCTGTGCAAACTTGGTGAGCCTCTTGAAAATCCGGGCAGTCGTTTTATCTAAAAAGAGAATATTGTTGATGGATAGTAGCAAAGTTTAACAGTGATTTTTATCTATAACAATTAACAATGGTCAGTGCTATTAAAAGATTGTCCTGTTATAAAATGGAAATAACCTCAATAATCTTAGCAAGATTATTTAGAAATCCTCCCTAAGTGCAGTTTACTTTTCATTCTCACTATATAGTGCTATAATGAATTGCAACAATTGAAGATGAATTGTGAGTAGCCTAATTTTAAAATTCAATTAGAAGAAGGGTCTTTATTTAACCATTAAAGGCGGCTAACCTATTAGAAGCTGGAAATGGTTAATTAAATTGTTTTAGCCATTTTTTAGAGGTTCTTAAAATCACCTGCTTTGCAGGTGGATGTTTACTGAAGTAATAATCCAGGGGTAGAGTTTCCCCTAACTGGGTAAAGAGGAGGTTACTATGAACGAATATGTTCCAACCAGAGAAGATGCTCTACAATTATTAAAAGAATACAATCAGGATGATAGCTTGATCAAGCACGCACTAGCAGTAGAAGGGGTAATGCGTTATATAGCCAGGAAAAATGGTGAGGATGAAGAAAAATGGGGAATAATTGGTTTAGTTCATGATCTTGATTATTATAGATTTCCAGATCAGCATTGCCAGAAGAGTAAAGAAATACTTGAGAAAAAAGGCTGGCCAGCAGAATATATTCGTGCTGTGGTTAGCCATGGTTGGGGAATATGTTCAGATGTTATGCCGGAAACGAAATTAGAAAAGACTCTTTTTGCTATTGATGAATTAACAGGTTTAGTGGTAACTACTGCTCTAGTGCGACCTTCCAGAAGTGTAATGGATGTGGAGGTTAATTCGGTAAAAAAGAAATGGAAAGATAAACGTTTTGCGGCAGGAGTTAATCGCGATATAATACAAAAAGGCGCTGAAATGTTGGGTATAGAGCTGTCACAATTAATTGATGATACGATTAAAGGTATGCAAGAGGTGGCAGAAGAAATTGGCTTAAAAGGAGATACTTGATGGTTAGACTTAACAATGGGGAGGTGATAAGTCAGCATGTCCCTTAAAAAAGATAATCGCTTTGAAGGTTTTTCTGCTGAAACGGTCTTCTTTCTAAAAAATTTAAGAGAAAACAATAATCGTGAGTGGTTTTTAGCTCGTAAAAAAGATTATAGCAAGAAGGTATTACTACCAGCCAGTGCTTTTGTCTTAGAAATGGGTAGTATGCTTCAGAAAATATCTCCAGGAATTCAAGCTGAACCAAGAGTGAATCGCTCTATTAGTCGAATTTATCAGGATACCAGGTTTACTAATCACCAAAATCCTTACCTACCTTATTTAGGTCTCTGGTTTTGGCATGGTCCGAGAAGAACTAAGGAATCACCGGGTTATTATTTAGAACTAAAGCCGGAGAATTTATTTCTTTCTGCCGGAGTGAAAGTCTTTTCCCGCAAAGCATTACGTTGTTTTCGGAAAGCTGTTATTAATTTGGGAAGCGGGGAAGAATTATTATCAATAATGGAACAGATTCAAGAAAATCAGTGTTACCAATTAAATAAAATATATTATAAGAACATTCCAGAAGGATACCACATAAATAGTGATCAGCTTAAAGATTTAATTCGTTTTAATGGTTTGTTAGTCTCCCGAGAAATGACTCTTCCTCCCGAACTATATACCAGAGATTTTCTAAAATTAGTTTTTACTATTTACAAAGACTGGTCTCCACTTTATAATTGGTTAATCAAATATGTCTATAGTAAAGAGGAGGAATAAATTAATTTCCTTAAAATCGTTTAGTTTATTAACCTATTTATATTATGAAAGAATCTAAATTAAGCAAGGTATCAGGTGTATTTTTTACTGAGATTGGTTCAGAGCATATTCCGATTGTTCTCTTTCCTGGTTTTGCCCTTTATAAAGAAGTACTTCATTTTATTACTACCAGACAAGGTGGGTATAGCGAAAAACCTTTTCATTCTTTTAATTTAGCTTCTCACATAGGAGATAAGGAGGAGCATGTGTTTAATAATCGTGTACTCCTGGCCAAATCTCTAGGTATATCTCCTGAAGATTTTATTTTCACCCAACAAGAACATGGTAGCAAAGTTATCGTAATTGAAGATAGTCTGAAATTGGAGAGAAGAAAGAATTTACACAATTATATTCAAGTTGCTGATGCTCTGATTACAGATAAGGAGGGGCTTTGTCTCCTCATTTTTGTTGCTGACTGTGTACCAGTATTACTTTATGATTTTCGCAAAAGAGCCATTGGCCTGGTTCACGCCGGATGGAGGGGAACAGTAGATTTAATTAGTCAGAAGACCGTCCGTTTAATGCAATCATATTATGACTGCAGAGTCCAGGATATTATCTGTGCTTTAGGCCCCTCTATTGGTCCCTGTTGCTATGAAGTAGGGGAAGAGGTATTAGAGAAAGTTAAAGCCCATTTTCCTGGAGAAGAGAAGGTAATTCGTTCTTTTTCTCATAGTTCTGTTAAGAAGAAGTTTTTTTTCGACTTATGGCAGGCTAACAAGATACAGCTTTTGGAATGTGGTGTTCCAGAGAAGAATATCGAAATAGCTAATCTTTGCACCTTCTGTCATTCTGACATATTCTTTTCTAGTAGAAAGGAACATCAAAGTACTGGTCGATTTGCTGCTGGAATTATGTTGAGAAAATAAAAAAAGAAAATAGATATCTAAACATCTATGGCAGAAAATCCGGCAGATTAATAGTGGAAAGGAGATGGAGATTAATGAAAATATTGCTTATTTATCCTTCTTACCCAGAAACGTTCTGGAGTTATAAATATGCTCTTCAATTTGTTTCCAAGAAAGCCAGTCTTCCCCCCTTAGGTTTACTTACTGTGGCAGCTTTACTTCCTGGTGAGTGGGAAAAAAGGTTAATAGACCTTTCTGCTGGTGATAATCTGACAGAGCAAGATATTAAGTGGGCTAATTTTGTTTTTATTGGTGCCATGTCTATTCAGCGAAAATCAGTAACCAAGCTCATTGAACGCTGCAAACAGAACGGGGCAACTATTGTTGCTGGAGGCCCCCTTTTTACGGCCTCTTATCAAGATTTCCCTCAGGTTGACTATTTAGTATTGAACGAAGCAGAAGTCACTCTTCCTTTATTTTTAGAAGATTTATCAAAAGGAAAGCTGAACAGGATTTATACCAGTAAGGAAAAGGCTAATATTGAGCATTCTCCGGTTCCAGCCTGGGAACTAATAGATGATTTAAAAAAATATAATTCTCTTTGCCTTCAGTATTCCCGTGGCTGTCCCTTCGATTGTGATTTTTGTGATGTTACCATGCTTTTTGGTCATAAGATCAGAACCAAATCAAAATATCAACTACTACAAGAGCTTGATAAGTTATACCAATTAGGCTGGAGAGAGGGAGTTTTTATAGTAGACGATAATTTTATAGCTAATAAGAGAAAATTAAAGGAAGAAATCCTGCCTGCCCTTATTAGCTGGAATAAAGAAAAAGGATATTGTTTTTCCTTTGGTACCCAGGCTTCCATAAATATTGCCGACGAAGAGGAGTTAATGAATTTGATGGTAGAGGCTGGTTTTGGTTCTGTTTTTATTGGTATTGAAACACCGCATGAAGAAAGCCTGGAAGAATGCCATAAAAACCAGAATAGAAATCGTAATCTAATTGATGCGGTACATAAAATACAACAATCTGGACTTCAGGTAACCGGTGGTTTTATTGTAGGTTTTGACCATGATCCTCCCAGTATCTTTGAAGAAATGATTAATTTTATTCAGAAGAGTGGCATCGTCACAGCTATGGTAGGACTTCTAAATGCACCGGTAGGAACTAAATTATATCAAAGACTTATTAAGGAAAAACGCTTTTTGAGAACACCCAGCGGAAGTAATACTGATTTTACTATTAATTTTATTCCCAAGATGGATTATCATGAATTGTTAAAGGGTTATCAAAAGATATTAAATACCATTTATTCACCAAAATATTACTATAATAGAGTATTATCTCTAATTAATAGTTTAAATACCAAAAAATTTAGAATAAGAATTAGCCGATTTAATTGGACCTATCTAGTAGCTTTCATTAAATCAATTTGGTATATGGGGATTAGAGAAAAGGGAAGGAAATATTACTGGAAAATGTTTTTCTGGACTTTAATACATAAGCCCAAACTTTTCCCGGCAGCAATCACTTATTCGATAACTGGCTTTCATTTTCGAAAAATTTTTGAGGGAAATAAAGTGGCCATAGAATAACATAATATTTGTCCCCACCAAATTTTGGCTTGTCTCTTAAGGATAGTCAGTTAATTGTTAATAATTCAATTTTTATAATAAAATCCCTGGAATTTCCTTTCCTTTATATATTCTTTTCATCATAGCAGGCCTTTTTATTATTGCTAAGATTATTCAAAACAGATAAACCAAGAGGTTTTTATACCAATATTACTACTTTTATTTTTTAGTACAATGCAATGATTTTTATCCGATCTAATGGTTTATTAATCTTTCTTAATATTGCTATATCTTTAATATTATTGCTTGTTATTGCTGAACTATCTTTCAGGGCAAGATGGAAAAGTTTTCATTATATGATTATATAAAAATCTTATTCCTACCTTTGAAATTTATTCAGCCAGCATTCTATACATTCTCACAAATGTTTTTGCTGCAAGGAGTACAAGAAGATAGAAATATATTATCCCAAATGGTAAGGGGGATTATAATAGTAATCCCTATTCTTTTTGTATTCATTCTGTTGTGTTTTCTTCTGCAGATCTGATTTTTCAAAAATATGTTTCAGTAATATTAAATATCAACAATGAAATGGAGTTATTTTTAAGAATTATTTTAATTTTAATAACAATATTTATTTTTACTGGTGCTTATGCTTATTCATTGCGGGAAGAAAATAAGCCTAGAGTGTGTGCTATATTTTCTGTAAAAGTAGAATAAGATAACTTGAAATGGGCCATCAAGAGCCTCCATAATAAATAGAAGATCATCAAAATATTAAGGAGGACCAATCAAGATGACCCAACCAAATAGTAAGACAATAAAAGCGATTTTGCAAGAGGCACTCACCAAGGATCAAGATTTTCTAAAGGAAATGGTCAGGATGCTATTACAGGAGCTGATGGAAGAAGAAAGAAACCAACAAGTGGGTGTATTATCCCATCAAAGGGATAATACCAAGAGAAAAGCCAACCGTAACGGCTATAAGCCCCGTTCTTTGAATACGAGGGTAGGCAGACTATTACTGGCCAAACCCCAGATCCGAGAATTCGCCTTTCAGACCCAACTGTTTGAAAACTACCAGAGAAGTGAGAAGGCCTTACTTTCTACCATCTGTCAAATGATCAAAGATGGTGTCTCCACCAACCGGGTCAAGAAGATCGTCGGCAAGTTATCCCCGGATCTCATCTATTCCAAGTCCACGGTCAGCAGAATCACCCAGGAGCTGGATCCCCAGATCAAGCGCTGGCAGGAAGAACAGCTCAAAGACTATTACCTTTATCTCTTTACTGATGCCGTCTACTTTT
>Ga0067045_1003746_pt1 | contig 16000 bp, 15 predicted proteins | sample TerdegcTABiofilm_FD_59184 | JGI IMG/M metagenome (GOLD analysis project Ga0067045, IMG submission 59184) | Combined Assembly of (Gp0054472, Gp0054536) Wastewater bioreactor microbial communities from Singapore -Terephthalate degrading...
CTCGGTCAGCGTCAGGGGAGCAAGCGGACGAGCCATGTCGAACCTCCTTGTTCCCCCTTGGATACAGGAATGATCCTCGTTTGTCAACGAATTTATAACTCAGGACACTAGTGCCTTTTAACCCGGCAGCATACATCGGATCCATCACTGCGCACTGCTTTCAATTGGGGAAGAACCGAGCTTCACACGTGGCGACTTCCGAGTCAGGGACTCAGGAAGGTGCCGCACGATTTTGGAACGTGAGGTCTCAGTCTTGCGAAAAGATAATCTGGAGGAGGTAAAGATGAAGAAAAGATCATGCTTCCATCTGATCGTTGCCGCAGGGCTCATCCTCGCGGTTATGACGGGCAATGCATTCGCTGCAGGGTATCCTGAAAAGCCCATTAACTTCTACATCGGTTATTCCGGCGGCGGTTCGACGGACATCGCGGCGCGGATGCTGGCGAGTCTGGTGCAAGCGGACCTCGGTGTCCCTGTGCTCTGCGTAAACAAGCCCGGAGCCGGCAGCGCCCTGATGCACGGCCTGGTTGCAAAAGCGAAGCCCGATGGCTATACGGTAGGTCTTCTGGTAACTGCCGCGCTGACGAGAATTCCCTATATGAATAAGGTTCCCTACGACCCCGAAAATGACTTTACACCCATCATGCAATTCGCCGCATATCAGTATGGCCTCTGCGTAAAGTCTGACAGTCCCTGGAAGACGTTTCGGGAATTCATCGACTACGCGAAGAAAAACCCCGGAAAGGTGACGTTCGCGACGGCGGGGACCGGTTCGGGGCAGCATCTCGCGATGGAATACCTCGCCAAGAAGGAAAAGATCGTCTGGACGCATATCCCTCACGCAGGGGGTGTTCCCGCCGTTACGGCCGTCATCGGCGGCCATGTTACCGCGGTGGCACAAACGATCGAATGGAAACCCTATGTCGATTCCGGCGACCTGAGGCTCCTGGCGGGATTCGGCGACAAGAAAATCGCAAACTATCCGAAAGTCCCGACCTTGAAGGACCTGGGATATGACTTCTCCGTGAACGCCGGACTGGGTCTTGTGGGACCGAAAGGCCTGCCCGAGGAGATTGTGAAGAAGCTTGAAACCTCTTTTCTGAAAGCGACACAGAATGCGGATTTCAAGAAACTGCTCGACCGGCTCGACCTCCTTCAGGTCAACAGAAACCGAGCGGATCTCGAGGCGTTCATCAAGGCGGACCGGCAGCAGAAACGCGACCTGATCAGAGAACTCAAACTCGGTATTTACGCAAAGTAAACATTGCCTTGTGTGCATGGGGCCGGGAATGCCGGGAGGGATCGGCGTGCCGATCCCTCCCGGCTGAGCCGCCCCGGGGGAAAAGCGATGGATGTAAGAACTATCGATGTCAAAACGGCAGTCACCGGACTGGTCTTGCTTACATTGTCTCTCGTTGTGTACTTCTTCATCATTCCCAGCCAGATTGAAGAACCTCCCGCCGGGCCCCTTGCCATGTCACCCTCGCTGTTTTGCCAAGTGTCGGCAGGACTGTTGATTTTCTTGAGCCTCCTGTTGACGGCAACTGGTGTATTCGCAAGGAAACCAAGCGCAACGGGAGAGCAGCCGGCCGCGTCGAAAGCGGATGAGATCGACCATAAGAAGGTGTTTGTGACCATCGGGGCGACGGTCCTGTATCTCTTCATGTTCGAGACGGTCGGGTTCTTCGTGAGCACGGCGGCGTTGATGCTTTTTCTCATGGTTTACTACGGGAACAGAAACTGGGCGCATGTGCTCGGGATTATGGTCGTTATCCTCGTGTTCATATACCTCCTGTTCGTCATGGGGCTGAAAGTCGTGTTGCCTGAGGGCATGCTGATCTAATCCCGCAGGGACAAGACAAATCTGTAAAGGGAGATCGATCAACCATGATGGAAAATCTGATCGCAGCGTGGGGCATTTTTTTTCAGCTGCAGAATATAGTGGCGGTGTTTTTCGGAATGGCGCTTGGAGTGCTGTTGGGTGCGATTCCCGGACTCACCGCAACGATGGCCATTGCCCTGATGATTCCGCTGACCTTCTACATGTCGCCGGTGGCGGCCATTGCCATGCTGGTCGGCGCCTACAAGGGGGGGTGCTACGGCGGTTCGATCCCCGCGATCCTGCTCAACACGCCGGGCACTCCCGCCGCCGCGGCGACCGTGCTCGACGGGTATCCGCTGGCGAAGCAGGGAAAGTCGCTCAAGGCGCTCAAGATGGCCATGTATGCGTCGATCATCGGGGACGGCTTCTGCGACATCTGCCTCATCCTGGTCGCGCCGCCGCTGGCGTATGTGGCGTTGAAAATGGGGCCTCCCGAAACGGCGTCGCTGATCCTTCTTTCTCTGATGATTATTACCGTTGTCGCCGGAAAATCTCTGGTACGGGGGCTTCTGGCCGCAGCACTCGGGCTCCTCCTGGGCACTGTGGGCATGGACCCGATGACGTCCACCCCGCGCCTGGGGTTCGGTCTCATCGAACTCGATGAAGGGCTCTCTCTGATCCCCATGCTGATCGGTCTATTCGCCATATCCGAGGTGTTTTACTATGCGGCCAGCAAGAACTGGGGCACAAAGGGGGGAACTCTCCACGAACGCTCCACGAACCCCGATGACAACCGGGTGACCGGCAAGGAGTTCAAGGGGGCCCTGAAAATCATTTTCACCGCATGCGGAATCGGAACCTTTCTGGGTGCGGTGCCCGGGATCGGTCCCACCGTTGCGGCTTTTGCCAGTTACGGGCAGGCCAAGAAAATGTCGAAGAACCCCGAGAAGTTCGGCAACGGTGCGATCGAGGGTGTAGCCGCCGCAGAGGCGGGAAACAATGCCGTCGCGGGGTCCAATCTGATTCCGCTCCTCACGCTCGGGATCCCCGGGGACATCGGTGCCGCCGTGCTGCTGGGCGCCTTCATGATGCAGGGGCTCCATCCCGGCCCACTTCTCTTCCAGGAAAATATCGATCTCATCTACGCGATTTTCATGACCCTGATACTGGCGAACATCGCCATGTTTTTCTGGGCGTCGATCTTCATCCGCGTCTCGAACCGCGTGACAGACATTCCGCCGGACCTGATCTTCCCCGCGGTCCTCGTGTTCTGCGCGGTCGGGTCCTATGCGATCAACCAGAACCTCTTCGATGTCTGGGCTGCTCTCCTCTTCGGCATACTGGGGTACATCATGCGACGCACCGATTTCCCCGTCGCGCCGCTACTGATTGCCTTCGTTCTGGAGCCCTTGCTGGAGAGGGCCTTCCGACAGTCCATCCTCATGTCGGGCGGCAACCTAGAGATCTTCGTGTCCAGCCCCCTGTCGCTGCTGTTCCTCTCCCTCACGGTCATATCCGTGATCATGATGGTCAGGGGCATCATGAAGAAGAAGATTGTCATTGCCGACAAGGACGAGTGACGAGGCGCAAGGGGCCTCTTCAAAAGGCAAAGGCATGAAATAGTATGTATACAATATGGCATTCAATAATACATACATTATAGTGCTCACATCATCGGTGACCGGGCCCGTCAGAAGAGGGGCCACCATGCAAAGGAGAAGGTATGAACAGCCACAAGAAATCGACTGCAATGCGCTCGGACTGGGAAGAACACTTGGAAAAGGTCGTTCTCCCGCGTCAGAGGGAAAGAAAGGACGCATTCCTGTCGGAGTCGGGAATCGGTCTCAGACGCCTGTACACTCATGAGGATCTGGCGGAGCAGGGCTTCGATCCGGCAGACGATCTCGGGTTTCCGGGGTTTTACCCGTTTACCCGGAGCAAGGATCCCCTCGGCTATCGGGGCAACTTCTGGATCTTCCAGCAATACGCAGGGTTCGGCGACGCGGAGGAGGCCAACAAACGGTATCGCTTCCTTCTGGATCACGGCCAGACGGGAATGTCCATCGCCCTGGATCTGCCGACGCAGATCGGCCTCGATTCCGATCATCCTCTGGCCCAGGGCGAGATCGGGAAGGTCGGCGTGGCGATCGACTCTCTGGAAGATCTGGAAACCATTTTCCATGAAATCCCGCTGAATAAACCCAAACAGATCAGTCTTGTCGCCAATGCGACTGCCCTGATCGGTCTTTCTATGTTTCTCGTGCTTGCGGAAAAGCAGCGGATCCCGACAAACGAGATTACCCTGAGGATTCAAAACGACATTCTCAAAGAATTCATTGCCAGAAACACCTATATTTACCCCCCGGGGCCGTCGCTGCGGCTCGCCACCGATGTCCTGACCTATTGCGCAGACAACCAGCCCAACTGGCTGCCGCTGACGATCTGCGGCTACCATATACGCGAAGCAGGCGCGACCCCGGTACAGGAAATCGCATTCAGCCTGGCGAACGCGATCGCCTATCTGGATCATGTCCGGCAACGCGGGTTCGACGTTGCGAACATCCTGCCGAAACTGGCGGCGTTCATGTGCGTCAACATGAACTTCTTCGAAGAGATCGCGAAATTCAGGGCCCTGCGGCGACTCTGGGCGCGATTGTTCAGAGAGCGCTATGGGATCGAGGATGTCTCGATGCTTTCTTTCAACCTGGTAAACTTCACGGCCGGCAGCAGTCTGACGGCGCAGCAGCCCATGAACAATATCGTCCGCGTCGCGATCGAATGCCTCGCGGGGGTCCTGGGCGGATGCCAGTCGCTGTTTCCCTGCTCCATGGATGAAGCATTCTGCACGCCGACGGAGAATGCCGTAAAGGTTGCGCTGCGGACCCAACAGATCATCGCTCACGAAACGGACGCGACGGACACGATAGACCCGCTGGCTGGATCCTATTTCGTCGAGTCCCTCACGACGGAAATCGAAAAGGCAGCAAGGAAATACCTCCTGGAAATCGAAAAATTGGGCGGCGCCGTCGAAGCGATCGAAAGCGGGTACTTTCAGAAGTGCATCCGCGAATCGGCCTACAACAAGCAAAAAGCCATTCAGACCAAAAACAGAATCATCGTCGGCGTGAACGACTACATAGACAAGGAAGAGGTTGAGATCCCGACATTCAGGCCCCCGAAGGAAAGCGCCCGGCGGCAGATCGAAAAGCTGAAACGGCTGAAGGCCCGGCGCAGCCACGAGGCTGTGCAGAGCGCCCTGGAGCGCGTAAAACGCGTTGCGAAAACGGAAGAAAACCTGGTCCCCGCCGTCGTCGATGCCGTGCGGCATTATGCCACGCTCGGGGAGATCTCCGACGCCCTGCGCAGCGTATTCGGCGAGTACCATGACAGCAATTTCTAGGTGCCAGACGGAGGCGAAACACGATGGAAAGAAAAATACGGGTTCTCATGGCCAAACCGGGCTTGGACGGTCACGACCGGGGCGTTCTGGTCGTGGCTCAAGCCCTGCGCGAAGCCGGGATGGAAGTGATCTACACGGGTCTCAGGCAGGTTCCGGATCAGATTGTCAATGCGGCGATCCAGGAGGATGTCGATGCGATCGGCATGAGCATCCACTCCGGCGCGCACGAAGTTCTGTTCGGTGAGGTTCTGCGACTCCTGAAGGAGAAGAATGCCGACGATATCGCGGTCTTCGGGGGTGGCATTATTCCGAAGGAGGATGCGGCTGCGCTCAAAGAACAGGGAGTGACGGAGATTTACGGTCCCGGGACCTCTACCGACGAAATCGTCAAAGGCATGACCGCTGGGATTCGCAGGCAGAAAGGATGAGTCATGATCAAGAAGATCGATCACATCGGCATCGCCGTCCGCAATCTGGATGCGGCCCTGGACGTCTATGAGAGACTGTATGGTGTGGTGCCCCTGAAGATTGAAACCCTGCCCGATATCCATTGCCGGATGGCATTCATCCAGGTTGGCGAGGTCCTGGTCGAACTATTGGAACCGACAGAGCCGGGCGCAGGCCGGATCGGCAAGTTCCTCGACGAGAAGGGGGAGGGATTTCACCACATGGCCTATCGCGTCGAGAACTTGGACGCCATGTTGGAAAGACTGATCGCGATGGACGTATCGCTGAGGGACCGGGTGCCCCGAAGTGGCGGCGACAACTCCAGAATCGCATTTATCGAGCCGGGCGTGACCCACAACGTTCTGACGGAGCTCGTGGAACGAGAAAAGGAAATAGAAGGAGACCGATGATGAACATCCCGGAGTTACTGGAAAAGAACGCGGCCGAGCAGCCGGAAAAGGTGTACCTGTATTTCGCGGACAAGACGATCACGTACAAGGAGTTCAACCTGACAGCCAATCGGGTTGCCAACGCCTTGAAGAAACTGGGGGTCGTCAAGGGCGACATGGCCGCCATCATGCTGCCGAATTGTCCGGAGTATCTCTTCGCGTGGATGGGACTCAACAAGCTGGGCGCCGTGGAAGTCCCCGTGAACACGAATTTCAAGGAAGCCGAATTGCAGTATCTTCTCCAGCACGCGGAAGCATCCACCATCGTCATCCACGAAAGTTTCTACCCCGTATTGAAGAATCTTCAAGGCCCGGATCTGCCGAAGTTGAAGAACGTCGTCTACGTGGGTGCAGGGGCGGCGCCCGCAGGGACGGTTCCGTTTGCAAATCTGTTGAACGAGACGTCGGATTTCGTTCAGCCGAGCATCGCAGACGATGATCCCGCGGTCTGTATTTACACATCCGGGACTACGGACAGGCCCAAGGGGGTCATGAACTCCCACAGGGGCTGGGTACTGACCGGTCAATCCTACGCCTACACGGTAGGCATCACGAAAAATGACTGCGTCATGACGCCCAATCCGCTGTTTCATGCCAATGCGCAAGTCTATTCGACCATGGGGTCGCTTGCTGCGGGCGCAAGCCTCGTTGTCCTGGAGAAGTTCAGCGGCTCAAGGATCCTCGATCAGGCACGGCACTACGGGGCAACCATACTGGTCGTCGTCCAGGCGGTAACCCCATGGATCTGGAAGCAGCCGGTGAAAGACAATGACGCCGACAACCCGATCCGTACGATGGTTGCGGGCAATGTCCCGAAGGAATACTACAGCGATTTCGAAAAACGCTTCGCCCTGAAGATCCAGACGATCTATTCCCTGACGGAGGCCGTCATGGCCGTCATGGGGCCGAAAGAAGGAACGCAGCCGAGAAAAGCGGGCGGCATCGGTGTGCCCATGGAACATCCGAATCCTTCGGTGAGAAATGAGGTGCGAATCGCCAATGAGGCGGGAGCGGAGATGCCTCAGGGCGAGCAGGGGGAAATCATCATCCGCAATCCGGCCGTCATGATCGGATATTACAAGGATCCGGTGAAAACAGCCGAAACAAAAAAGGACGGGTGGATTCACACGGGCGATCTCGGGTACCGCGATGCCGACGGGTATCTGTTCTTCGTCGGAAGGGGAAAGGATGTCATTCGGCGACGCGGGGAACTGATTTCTCCGGCCGAGATCGAGACAGTCATCAATGGGCACGACAGGGTCGCGGAATGCGCCGTCATCGGAGTTCCCTCCGGGTTGGGAACGGGGGAGGAGGAAGTGAAGGCGTACATCCGGGTGAAGGACGGCGCAATGCTTTCCCCGCCGGAGATCATCGACTGGTGCACGGGGAAACTGGGCGAATTCAAAATCCCTCGCTACATCGAGTTCAGGACCGAATTCCCGAAAAGTGCCATCGGGCGCATTCAGAAGAATGCCCTGAAGAAGGAGAAAAGCGACCTGACGAAAGATTGCTGGGACCGGGAGAGCAGGTAATGGTCTGGGGTCGCGGCCGCTTTGCCGTGGAAAGGCGGCCGCGACCCGGCGCAGAGCAGACCGGAGAGTCGATTCCTGCAGAGTGAAGCGCCGTCCGGGACGGCAGCAAATACCACAAGCGAGGGAGGACGATTGTATGCATGAACGATCCGCAAGAACCATGAATCTGACCGCCGTCGTTGTCTTGGTCATGCTGACATGCTTTGCGGCGGGGGCGTACGCGGCAGATCTGCCTAAGGTGACCTGGAGACTCCAGTCCGTGTACCCGCCTCCGGAAGAAGTGTATGCGGGCGCCGGGGTCCCCGGGGCCTACGGGCAGTTCGTCGAGTTGGCCCGGCGTGTGGAAAAGAGAACGAACGGCAATTTCAAGATCAAGGTATTTCTCCCCGATGAACTCTGCAAGAGAAATGAATGTCCCGAAGCCCTGATGAACGGCATGATCCAGGCCTTGGGAACGAACGGGCAGTGGCATACCGGCGTATGGCCGGTCGGGGAAATCTCCGGAAATATTCCCTACAGCACGAGAACCTACAAGGAATTCATCGAGATCTACACGAAGACGGATTACATCAAGCTCGTCCGCGCCGCGCACGCAAAGAAGAACGTCTTCTGGCTATGCCCCATCGAATCGGCATCGGCCAATCTGATGACCAACTTCCCCGTGAACAGCGTGGCTGACCTGAAGGGGAAGAAGATCGCCGCCTCCGGACCCCGGGCCGATCTGCTCAAGGCGATGGGTGCGGTTCCTATTAACGTGACGTCCTCGGAAATGTACACGGCGCTGCAGAGGGGCACGGTCGACGGCATCACCTATCCCCCGTACACCGGACTGTCCTACAAGTTTTTCGAGGTGCTGAAGTACGTCATCTGGCCCGGCATCAGCGTTCCTTCCATGAGCGAGGTTCTGCTCAACCTGAACGCCTGGAACAAACTGCCCAGAGAGTATCAGAAAATCCTCGACGAAGAGGGCTACAACATGTTCGTCAACGAAGCCATGAAGAAGTGGGGACCCGTCAAGGACGAGCTGGCAAAGAAAAACTCGGCGAAATACGGCATCAAGAATATTTATCTGACCGACAAGGCCTACAACGAAATGAGGCAGTACACCTTCCCCCTGTGGAACAAGTGGAAGGCCGTGGATGCGGAAAATGCGGCGTTGATCAAGATTTTTGAAGACCAGCTTGCCAAGCAGAACAAGCCTGCGGACGTCAAGAAGGCTCCGGCGAAGAAGAGGTAACCGAGCCGGAACGTCCGGCGGCACTGCCACGGCAGGATCGCGGCAGTGCCTGCACAGAACCTCCTTTCTCCGGCATCCGTCCGGCGGGACGGCTGTTCGCCGAATACCGGACGGGTGACCGGGATAGGAATCGCAGGAAGGGAGAACGTGGAAGTCATGAAAGGGATGCAATCCTGTCTTCATGTCATCGACTCGATCAATGAGTGGACCGGCCGGGCCGTTGCACTGGTCTGCGTGATCATGATGTTCCTGATCACATACGACGTCATCATGCGCTACATCTTCAACAGTCCCTTGGACTGGCAGATGGAGGTCAGCCAGTTTCTCATGCTGATCATGGTGTGCCTCGGCGCAGGCTACACGGAGCTCCACAAGGAGCACGTGAACGTGACGCTCTTTTACGAAAAATGGTCTCCTCGGACTCGGGCCGTCGTGGATCTGATCACCCATCCGCTGGCGATCGTCATGATCGCGGTGTTGATCTGGGACGGCGGGCAGATCTTCTGGCAGAACTACGTACACGAATTCAGGACCAGCAGCGTTTGGGGACCCGTGCAATGGCCTGCAAAGCTGATGATTCCCCTGGCCGGCATTCTTCTGGGCATTCAGATTGTTGCAAAGCTCGCCCGTGCAACGGTCGTCGCTTTTCGCGGTGAGGAACTGAGAAGCCGGTATGTAACGAAGGGGTAGGGACGGCGAAACATCGCGGCACGCTGCCGTCGGTCCGATCCCGAAACCAGAAAGGAACGTAACGAATATGTCGCCACTCAGTCTGACATTGGTCATGTTTGGGTCGCTCGTTCTCGGGATCGCCCTGGGCTTTCCCATCGCATATGTCCTGGCCGGAATCGGAGTCATCGGCGTGTTCCTGCTTTCAGGAGGGTCGGGGCTCATGGCTATCCCTTCCTTCTTGTATTCGGAGGGGAGCAGCTGGATCATCATCTCCCTGCCGCTCTTCATCTTCATGGCGAACATGCTGCTGGAATCGGGCCTGGCCGAAGACATGTACAACATGGCCTATAAATGGTCCGGGATGATCCCGGGTGGGTTGGCCATCGGGACCGTTATCGTCTGCGCGATCTTTGCGGCCATGGCCGGGGTGACCGCCGTCGGCACGGTGAGCATGGGGCTGATTGCGCTTCCCTCCATGATCAAGCACGGCTACGACAAGAAGCTCTGCATCGGGGCCATCATGTCCGGCGGCGCTCTCGGCGTGCTCATACCGCCCAGTATTATCGCCGTCATCTACGGCAGCGTGACCGGCGTGTCGGTCGGTGGATTGTTTGCCGGGGGCATCCTCCCCGGCCTTCTCCTGACGGCGATTATCTGCATCTACATCCTGGTTCGGTGCATCGTTCAGCCGCACCTGGCGCCGCGCATGGCCGAGCGCTTTACATGGGCGGACCGCTTCTTGTCCCTTCGGTCGATGATCGTTCCGGTGGTCCTGATCGTCCTGGTGCTCGGTGGCATCTACAGCGGCATCGCCACACCGACCGAAGCGGCCGCGTTCGGAGCCGTCGGCAGCATTGTCGTCTGCGTGATCCATCGGAGGCTCACCTGGGCCAACCTCAGGGCGGCAAGCGAGAGGACTCTCCGCCTGTCGGTCATGATCGTCTGGATCATGTTCGGGGCTTCCTGCTTCACGTCGGTCTACACGGTGAGCGGCGCCGGGGATTTTATCACCGAGGCGATCCTGGCGCTCAATCTTCCGCCCCTGGGACTCATTTTCGGAATGATGTTAATCTATTTTGTCCTCGGCTTTTTCCTCAATCCGACGGCCATGTGCATGATCACCGTTCCCGTATTCGTGCCGATCGTCACGGCAATCGGCTACGATCCCCTATGGTTCGGGATTCTGTTCATTGTCGTCAGCGAGCTCTCCTACATAACGCCTCCCTTCGGGTACAACCTGTTTTACATGCGAAGCATCGCGCCGCCGAGCGTGACCATCGGTGACATATACGGATCCGTGCTTCCCTATGTGTGCTGCCAGGCCGCTTGCCTGTTTTGCGTGATCTTCATTCCCGAACTGGCGCTCTGGCTGCCCGGCAAGATGATCAACATGGGTGGATAAACGGAGGCGGACCCCGGGGGTTCCGGGCGCAGGTTCCAGAGAAGCAACGGCGGCTGCACAGACAAGGAAGAGGTGAATCCTATGACGCTATCGGGAAAAACATGCGTGATCACGGGCGGTGCGAGCGGTCTGGGCAAGGCCATCTGCCGGGTCTTTGCCGAAAAGGGAGCCGATGTCGTCGTTGCCGATGTCGATCTGGCTGGGGCGACCGGGGTCGCGCGGCATATCGAATCCATGGGGCGAAGGTCTCTGGCAGTCAGGATGGATGTGTCCCGCCGCCCGGAGATCGAGGAGGCCCTGTCGTCCGTGCTGAAGAGTTTTCCCCGCATCGACGTCTGGGTGAACAACGCGGGCGTCGGCAGCCGCGCCATGCTCGATGAAATGACCGAGGAGCAGTGGGACAGGGTCCTTTCGGTCAATCTGAAGGGAACCTTCCTCTGCACGAGCATCATCGCAAAAGTGATGAAACAGCAGCGGAGCGGGCGGATCATCAACATGTCTTCGCGGGCGGGCAAAGGCGGCAGCTACGGTCATATCAATTACGCATCCTCCAAGGCCGGAATCATCGGCCTGACCAAGAGTGCCGCACGCGAACTGGGAAAGTACAACATTACGGTCAATGCGCTGCTGCCCGGATTCATCGAAACGGAACTGACCCGGAACCTCAGCGACGGCATCAAGACCCCGGAGCAGATCGTCCTCACCCGGCCCGGCACGCCGGAGGACGTTGCCTATGCCGCCGCCTTTCTGGCTTCGGATGAAGCTTCCTGGATTACGGGCATCGGACTGGAGGTCACAGGCGGCACGGGCATGTTTGCGGGGTAAGAATTTTCAGACAATCGATCCAGAACAGGGGGTGTTGGACATGCAGTTTGCCGGGAAAGCGGCAATTGTGACGGGCGGTGCAAAGGGGCTCGGCAAGTCCTTTGCGGCGGCACTGGCAGGCCGGGGCTGCGCGGTTCTGATCGCGGACGTCGATGGATCCGAACTCGCGAAGACCCGTCAGGAAATCGTCGCTGCCGGAGGCACTTGCATGTGCGGAAAAGTCGATGTCACCCGGTCTGCGGACACGGCCGCGATGGTGGAGCAGGTCCTGGCGGCATATGGCAGGCTGGATATTCTCATCAACAATGCTGGCGGCAGTATGGGAGTGCCCAAGGTCCCCGTCGATGAAATCCTGGAGGAGGATTGGGACCGCGTCGTCAATCTGAACCTGAAAGGCACCTTCCTGTGCACAAAGGCGGCGGTACCGGTCATGAAGAAACAGAAAAGCGGGAAAATCGTCAACCTGAGTTCGATCACGGCGAGGATTGGAGGGGAATTAACCCCAGTCCAATACGTCTGCTCAAAGGGAGCCATATCGACGCTCACCCGGCATGTGGCCCAGGAGTTGGGGCCCTTCGGAATCAATGTAAACGCCATCGCACCGGGAATCACCCTGACACAGCGTCTTGAAGGGATGTGGACCCAGAGGAAAACGGAGGAGGAACGCAATACCTATCTTGCAAGGATTCCGCTCGGACGGCTGGGGACCGTCGACGAGATCACGAAGGCCGTCGTCTTTCTCTGTTCCTCCGATGCAGATTACATCACGGGGATCACCCTGGACGTGAACGGGGGCATGTTTTCAGTGTGAAATCGGTTCGATGAAAAACCCGCACGCTGGCCTATAAAACAAGGAATCAATGATGAATTCAACCGTTAACAGCCCCTGGCGAATCGGATCGGTCGGAATCAGGAACCGGCTGGTGCGGTCCGCGACCAACCTGCGACTCGCCGGACCGGACGGCGAGGTCACGAAACAGTTGATCGCCGCCTACACAAGTCTGGCAGAGGGAGGCATCGGCCTCATCATCACGGGGCATGCCTTTGTCTCTCCTGAAGGCAGAACCCAGCTCGGCCAACTCGGGGCGTATCACGAGGCATTGCTCCCGGGCCTTGCGCGACTTGCGGATGCCGCTCATGCTCATGATGCCCGGATCCAGCTGCAGATTTCGCACGGGGGGGTCCGCTCGCTGCCGCTCCTGGGTGAGTGGATGGGGCCATCCGGGGAAAACGGCGCCCTGGAGATGACGCGGGACGATATCGAAAAAGTTGTAGCGCGCTTTGTTTCTGCCGCAGCGCTGGCGGAGAAGGCCGGGTTCGACGGGGTTCAGATTCACGCTGCGCATCGTTATCTTCTATCCGAGTATTTATCCCCTCTCACGAACAGGCGGGATGATGAATACGGTGGAAAAGAGGGCGGGACCCGCCTGATCGGGCGGATCATCGAAGGCATTCGAAAAGCAGCAAGAAACGAGTTCCTCGTCACCGCGAAGATGGGAGCGGATACCCGGCCCGGTGGAAACGACCGAAACGATGTTTTGTGGATCGTCAACGAACTGATCCCGGCAGGACTCGACTGCGTGGAGATCAGCAAAGGGTATGCGCAAACGGATGAGACCGTGGCCCGGAAAATCAAGGCGCGAATCAATGAGGCCTATAATCTCGATCTCGCGCTCTACATCAAGCAACGAATTTCTTCCTTGCCCGTCATCGTCGTCGGGGGGTTCAGAAGCATCGAAGCGGTCGAAACCGCCTTGACGGCAGGTATCGATGCGGTCGCCATGTCACGGCCCTTGATTGCAGAACCCGGCCTTCCTGCACGCTGGATGTCCGGGGACCGATCGCCCGCATTGTGCGTATCCTGCTCTCGATGCATCATGGGAAAAGGCGCGGTATCCTGTGCATGCATAAAGCCGGAGGGCCGGGCGGCCTCGTCTCATGAAGAGCGCGTCCTGCAACATGACGGGCAAGAAAACGAGCGACCAGAAATACGGAAGAGTTGAACGGGTAAATGTTTTTGCCGGTATCGGCATTCAATGCTGCATACAATACTGCCGCCCCCATCGGCCGATTGGGGCGGAAAGGAGAGTTGAGATGGGAAAAGTTGCCATTATCGGTGTAGGGCAAAGCAACTTTGTCAGGAAATATCCCGGGTCCATCAGGGAGCTATCCTATGAGGCCTATCGGGAGGCGATGGCACATGCCGAGATCACAAACGAGGACATCGATGCCACGGTCGTGTGCTCGGCGCCGGAGTACGATCGGCAGCGATCGCCGGCGGGTGTGATCATGGAATATCTCGGTCTCAATCCCCAGCCGACCCTGTACACAGAGTCTCTCTGCTCGTCGAGCAGTACGGGTCTGCGGCTGGGGTATTCCCTGATCAAATCGGGGCTCCACGACGTCGTCCTCGTTCTCGGCTTTCAGATCATGTCGCAGATCTCCTCGGCCGAGACGCAGGAGAGAATGGGGAGAGGGGCGGATATCCAGTGGGAGGCGCCGTTCGGGACGATGATGCCCGCCTACTATGCCATGCATGCCCAGGCGCATATGGCCAAGTATGGAACCACGCAAGAGGATCTTGCGCTGATCCGCGTCAAGGCGGCCACTTACGGTCAACTCAATGAAAAGGCCGTGTATCGCAAGCCCGTGACGCTCGAGATGTTCAACGATCCTGCCGGGTTCATCGGAGGGCCTGTGGCAAGCCCCCTGCGGGGGGGTGACTGCTGCGCAAACGCTGACGGAAGCTCGTGCGTGATTCTGGCCAGCGAGGAAAGGGCAAAGACGTTATGCAAAAAACCTGTCTGGATCAAGGGGATCGGCGCCGCTTCCGCCCCGGTGAACCTGGCGGCCCGCGACCGGTTTACCGGATTTGTCTGTGCCGAAATGGCCGCCAGCCGCGCTTACAAGATGGCGGGAATCACGGCCAAGCATATCGATGTGGCCGAAGTCCACGACTGCTTCACCATTGCGGAACTATTCGCTTACGAGGGACTCGGCTTTGCAAGGCCCGGCGGAGGCCCGGAGTTGATCCGATCGAAGGAGGTTTACAAGGAGGGCAGCATCCCCGTCAATCTGGATGGGGGTCTTCTCTCCAAAGGCCATCCCATCGGGGCCACCGGCGGCTCGCAGATCAGGACCATCGTCCTTCAGTTGCGGGGCGAGGCAGGAGCGATTCAGGTGAAGGAGCCGACGTTCGGTCTGGTCCACAACATGGGCGGCGTCGGAATTTATGCAAATATCACCATCCTGGGGAGAGAATGACATGGCAAAGGAACAGATAGACGATCGGTTCAAGAGATTCGGTTCAGTGAGCTTTGTTTCCATATCGCGCGTCAACGATTTCATCGATTATCTCGATAGCGGGAAACTGATGGGGAATCGCTGCACGCAATGCGGTCGCTCTTTTTTCCCGCCTCGGGCTGATTGCTTCCAGTGCCGGACAAATGCCATGGAGTGGTTCGAGGTCGAAAATACGGGAGAACTGGCAACATTCACCACACTGACATACGCACCTGCGGGATTCGAGAAAGAACTACCCTATACCATCGCCGTTTTGGATTATGGCGACTTCAAGGTGTTCGGCAGAACGGACCCTGCCATTCCGGTAGAAGAGCTCCGGGTCGGCATGCGGATGAAAAGTGTTGTGACAAAAACCTCCGAGGGCAGGTTGACGTACGTTTTCCAAAAAGCATAACCTCCCTCCGTTAGCCTGAGGGGGTGGATTCAATGATCCGCCCTCTCAGGCCAGGCGGTCAATGGTAAGTCAAGCAACAAGACTTCATTTAGGGTTCTGTCAATCACTACTGTCCCAATGTTAGTTGAATAAATTCGGTTGGTTGTCGTTTTGGTCTGCATGGTTTTCGCAACGGCTACCCGAGAAAGCCTGTAAAATGGGTGTTTTCTCGAACAGGGTGACACTCAAAATCTGTAAAATTGTGTAGAGGCTCTGGTCCAGACCCAGACGCTTCTTGACGATGGCAACCAGGACATAGATGGAGATGGCGATCCAGATTTGCGTCTTTACGGCATTCTCGGAGGTGCCGTAGAAGGCCTTGATCCGCAGGTGCTGNTTGATCCACTTGAAGAACAGCTCGATCTGCCAGCGGCATTTGTAGAGGCGCGCGACCGTGAGAGCCGGAAGCACGGTGTTGTTGGTCAGAAAGACCAGCCTTCGATCCTGGTCGGGATCGTAAAAGCGGATCCGCCGCAGC
>Ga0067045_1030262_pt1 | contig 15998 bp, 17 predicted proteins | sample TerdegcTABiofilm_FD_59184 | JGI IMG/M metagenome (GOLD analysis project Ga0067045, IMG submission 59184) | Combined Assembly of (Gp0054472, Gp0054536) Wastewater bioreactor microbial communities from Singapore -Terephthalate degrading...
AAAAAATTTCATAAAGAATAAAGTGTACCCCCCCGCCGCCTTCGGCGGCGGGAGTGTACACTATTTTATATTTTGTTCAAATTTCAACATTTAGGAATAATTAATGATTATAATTTATAATTTTTTCATATACCATATAAATTGTGCATTTAATAACTTTACACAAAGTATTTACATATTTTCAATATAAATCCCCACAGTGACATATACTGTCCCTGTTATTATTTTTTTGTGCAGTAGCGCCTGTACGCTTCCTCAATAGCGGTAATCCACTGGGCGCGTATATCCGGTGGGCTTACAACTTCTGCGTATTTTCCATATCGCAATATCTTCCCTAAAAGCTCCTGTGGATGGTGTACTGGCAAAGTTAATTCTATATAGGTGCCATATTCATTATGTTTGCCTTCATGTACTATCTGGTCTTTATGCCATATCTGTTTTTTTACAATATTGTGCACCGGTTCATAAAAACGTATGCATACTTTTAAACCTGTTTTCCCTTTATAGATACCATAATTAGAGCTGATATATTCTTGTATTTCCTGATTGCTCAATTGTCGGGCAGCCCTATCGGTAACCTGTGCTTTTTTAATACGCGATATAAGAAACGTGCGCATTCTTTTTTTATTTTCATCATAGGCTACACAATACCAGCGGCCTTCATAATGAATAAAATGCTGGGGGGCGATAGTTCTGTTAGTTAACTTTCCGTTAGCATCGATATATGTTATATCAATAACCTTTTGATTGCGCATTGCGGTAAAAAGCTTGCTGAAAAGTTCAATGTCAAGCTCTTCCCACTCTTCAAGTTCATACGTAATACGCGAAATAAGCGGTAAGAATGTTGTTTTTATTGCTTGCTTGATGGTATGAACGATAGTTTTATCAACAAATGGAAAGTGTGTGGGACTTTCAAGTATACGCGTTAAAAAAACATAGAACAAAAACATCCGCTCATTTCGATAGGTAAAATAATCAAATGGTATGGTATAGCAATAGCCCTTTTTATGGGAAATATATTGAAGTGGAGCTCCAATGGTATCCCGCAAATATTCAATATCGCGTTTTACGGTTCGTGTAGAAACTTCAAATTTTGAAGCCACCTCCTGTACAGTTACTACACCTTTTTCTCTGATAGCGCTATCTATATACTGTAACCGTTCATTTTGGCTCACGGCAAACCTCACCAGTATATATATTTATAATGAATTAAAATATTATAACATATTATTTATATTTGTCAATTACTATTTTTATAATAACTATTTGCAAGTTTAAGTTATAAGTGTACCATTAAGCCGTCCCGGTAAAACCTCATACAAAGATTTCCATCCTTTTGTTTTTATTTGCCTTCTTTTGCCGCTTTTTACGCCAAAAAAAAACAAGCCTGCTCCATCGTTACAGTATGCACTTTTTTCCCATCGGCAACAAAAGAAAGTGCCAAAGAAAAATATTTTCTATTTTGTTACACCTTATTATTGGATTTGCCATTTTCTTAAAAAATTTGAAAATAGATGTATACCTACCACCATAAACGACTATAGTGTATATACGTATAACAAAACATCACTACAGTATATATCGTGATAGGTCTTTATTTTTAATGGTTGGCCCCAACTTGGCTTTGACAAATTCAGCATTTATAACAAAGTTTTTATGGGCATCGTCTAAATCGGGCGCATCAAAAAGTATGTCTTCCAGAAGTTTTTCCATAATGGTATGCAATCTTCGCGCACCAATATTTTCATGCTCTTCATTGAGTATCTGTGCTGTCTTTGCTATTTCGGCAATACCGTCATCCGTAAACTCAATGGTAACACCTTCAGTTTTTAGAAGCTCTTTATATTGAAGGGTAAGTGAATTTTTTGGCACTGTCAGTATTTTCCTGAAGTCTTCCTCTGTTAATGAAGAAAGCTCCACTCGTATTGGAAAACGTCCCTGCAACTCAGGAATAAGGTCAGAAGGCTTTGAAATATTGAATGCACCTGCTGCAATGAAAAGTATATGATTGGTTTTTACCGGCCCATATTTAGTATTGACCGTTGTACCTTCAACTATGGGTAGCAAATCCCTCTGTACGCCCTGCCGTGATACATCAGGCCCTGTCTTTGATTCAGCACCGGCAATTTTATCTATTTCATCTATAAAGACTATCCCCATATCTTCAACGCGCCGTATAGCTTCGTTGGTTACTTTTTCCATATCTATAAGCTTTTCGGTTTCTTCAGCAATAAATATACGGAGTGCATCTTTAACGGTACTTTTTTTTCGCCTGGATTTTTTTGGCATCAAATCGCCTAACATGGATTGAATCTGCAAATCTATATCCTCAAGGCCAGACCCACCCATAATTGACATTACCGGTATCACATTGGGTGCTTCAGATTCATATTCAATCTCTAAATCATCTAATTTGCCACTTTTTAAATCTTCTAAATATTGTGTGCGCATCTGCTCATACAAAGTGTCAGACTCAAAGATTGATTCCCTTTCAACATGAAAACCTGAAATCTGACGCTCATCAAATTCAAATCCTTTTTTAGGAATGATGATATCAACTATCTTGTCATAGGCATTTTTTAAAGCCTTCTCTTCTACCATTGCACCATATTCTTTCTTTACCATATTCACCGCAATGGAGGTTAAATCGCGTATCATAGACTCAACATCCCTGCCCACATAACCCACTTCGGTATATTTTGTAATCTCCACTTTAATAAATGGTGCATTAACAAGGCGCGATAATCGGCGTGCAATTTCGGTTTTGCCAACACCAGTAGGTCCTATCATGATTATATTTTTGGGTGCAATTTCTTCCTGTAACTCAGGATCCAATTTTTTCCTGCGGCTTCTGTTTCTGAGAGCTATCGCCACACATTTCTTTGCGTCTTTTTGTCCAATAATATATTTATCCAGTTCACTGACAATCTGTCGTGGAGTGAGGTCGCCATCTTCGGGAAACTGTACATTAATATCACTCATTATGCTTTAATCTCCTCAATTATGATGTTGCTGTTTGAATAGATACATATCTCTGATGCTATAAGCAGTGACTGCTTCACAATGTCATACGCATTCAACGTTGTGTTACGTACCAGCGCTCGTGCCGCTGCCAGTGCATAGCTTCCACCCGAACCAATACCAATGATGCCATCATCAGGCTCAATGATTTCACCGTTGCCACTTATTAAATAAAGATGCTGCGGGTTACCAACAATCAGCACCGCTTCCAGCCTGCGCAATGCTCTGTCCAAACGCCAATCACGTGCAAGCTCCACCACACTTCGCGGAATATTGCCCGAATAGGACTCCAACTTTTGTTCAAACCGTTCAAACAATGTCAGCGCATCAGCCACCGAACCTGCAAAGCCAGTAAGGATTTTGTCATCATACACTTTGCGAAGTTTTACTGCTTTACTTTTAATTACCGTATCACCTAACGTCACCTGCCCGTCACAACCCATGGCAATAGTATTGTCTTTTTTAATTGCCAGTACTGTAGTGCCACGCATTGAAGTATTATTCATTATCATGTCTCCTGTGTGCATGGGGATGATACTTCTGGTACAATTCTTTTAAGCGCTCTGTTGTGGTGTGAGTATATCGCTGTGTTGTTGAAATACTCGCATGCCCCAACATATCCTGCACAGCCCTGATATCAGCACCCCTGTTGAGTAATTCAGTTGCAAAGCTATGTCGCAATACATGCGGTGTAACCGATTTCCATAACTGCGCCATATTTGCTCTTTTATCAATAATATAAAAAATGCCTCTGGTTGTCAATCGTTTGCCATTATTATTTACAAATAACGGGCTGGTTAAACAATTGAATTTTTTTTTGCGTTCATCCAGATATTCTTTCAACGCCGTGATGGAAGTTTCATTCATAAACACAATTCTTTCTTTTGACCCTTTGCCCAGCACCTTTAATCTTCCTTTAGTACAATCACAATCATCAATGTTAGCATTTGCTATTTCTGAGACGCGAGCTCCCGTGGAATAAAACATTTCCAGCAGTGCCCTGTCACGATAGTCGCCAAAACTTTTGCACTCAAATGAAGTTAGTTTTTTAATTTGATCAAAGGTTAAAAACGTTGGCAAAAATTTACTTTGTTTGGAGTAATGGATGTCGCGGGCAGGGTTGCTGTCAATATAGTTATGAAATTCCAGATACTTGAAAAAGGATTTTAATGTTGCAACTTTTCGTTCAATTGTTGAAAGTTCATTACCTTTTTCAAAGCAATAATCAATGAAATTGCGTATATGTTCTTTTGTTATTTGTGCGATAGTTACTGAGGATTGTTCTTCTGATTGCAAAAACTCTATAAATTGATATAAATCTTTGCTATATGATTCCACAGTAAGAGGTGAAGCATTTTTCTCAGCAATAAGGTACCGCATGAATGTATCAATATAGTGATCCATACGTATCAGCTTACATGTGCCTCCGCATCTGTTTTATCTTCGTCTAACAGTGTTACGGTATATCCACACTGCTCATTCAAACATACAAGCATCTCGCCTTTTTTCTTTATTTTCCGTATAAATAGCAAGCTTCCACATTTGGGGCATGCATGTTCTGATGCCTGTTCACGGGTAGCAAAATCACATTCCGGATACCTGTTACATGCATAAAATGCACCACGTCGTTTTGATGAACGTTTGATTACATCACCTCCACACTTGGGACATTTGCCAAGCGGCAAAGGTTTTGCATTTGAACATTTTGGGAACGCTGAACATGCCAAAAAGAATCCATATTTGCCCAAACGTTTTACCATTTTACTACCGCATTTTTCGCACACCAGATCAGTTTCTTCATCAAGGATATTTTTCATGTCCTCTATATGTTCTTCGGCGTGATGTACAGTCAACTTGAAAGGTTCGTAAAACTCTTTTATCATGCTAACCCAGTCATTATGCGCTTCTTCAATCAAATCCAGCTTTTCTTCCATCCTGGCAGTAAAATCAATATTGATAAGCGATTCAAAATAAGAAACCATAATATCATTCACCAGCCTACCAAGCACTGTGGGCACCAGCTGTTTCCCACGTTTGGTCACATAATACCGCTTTAACAGCGTATTTATGGTTGGAGCATACGTGGAAGGCCTGCCAATACCTGATTCTTCCAAAAATTTTACCAGCGATGCTTCATTATATCGCGGTGGTGGTGAAGTAAAATGCTGCTGCGGGTCAAATGATTTTGGGACAAGAACCTGCCCCACTTCCAGTGGTGGAAGTATTTTCTTTTCAGCACTTTCCTCTTTTTCTATTACCGTGAAACCATTAAACAAAACCCTGCTACCTGTTGCCCTGAATTCAAAATCTTCAACATTCATAGTAACGGTAACTACTAAAGAAACCTCAGGTGTCATCTGCGATGAAACAAACCGCTTCCATATCAAAGAATACAGCTTGTACTGGTCTGGTGTTAAATCGTTTTTAATTGATTCTGGAGTCCTGAATACATTGGTTGGACGTATTGCTTCATGGGCATCCTGCGCACCCTTTTTGTTTGGATAAAAATTTGGTGATTGGGGAATATACTCTTTGGAAAAATTTTTACCAAGATAATCCCTCACGGAAGACAGTGCTGCAGGAGCCACACGCGTTGAATCTGTACGCATGTAGGTAATCAAACCAACCTGCCCTTCGCCTGATATGGTAACTCCTTCATACAACTGTTGTGCCACCATCATGGTCTTACTTGCAGAAAACCCTAATCGCCTGGCAGCATCCTGCTGCAATTTGCTGGTAATGTATGGAGCCTGAGGTTTCCTTCTTCTTTCTTTTTGTTCAACATTATGTACGGTAAATGGTTTACCTTCTATAAGCCTTAATACCCTGTCAACATCGTTCTTTGTTTTTAACTCAATTTTATTTCCGTTCTCTGAAGCAAGCGATGCTATAAACTCCTGGTTATGATGTTCAAACAGTACATCTAGGGTCCAGTATTCCTGCGGAATAAAATTTTCAATTTCTTTTTCGCGTTCACAGATAACTCGCAATGCAACAGACTGTACTCTCCCCGCTGACAATCCTTTCTTAACCTTCTTCCATAATATTGGGCTTAAATAGTAACCAACAAGCCTGTCCAGAATACGTCGTGCTTGCTGTGCATTTACTAAATCCATATTAATGTCACGAGCTCTTTCAACAGCTTCTTTTATTGCGTCTTCGGTTATCTCATGAAATTCAATACGCTTTATATCTGGATTTTTTTCTTTCAAAACATTGGACAGATGCCATGATATTGCTTCCCCTTCACGGTCAGGGTCAGTTGCAAGTAAAACATTGTTTGCTTCGCTTGCTTTCTTTTTTAAATCGTTTATTAACTTAGCCTTTCCGCGTATAGGGATATATTCAGGCTTGAAATCATTATTCACATCAACTGCTAACCGTGATTTGGGCAAATCAATGATATGTCCCATCGACGAAGCTATGATATAGTCTTTTCCTAAATATTTATGTATTGTTTTTGCTTTTGTAGGTGACTCAACAATCACAAGGGTTTTCTTATGATCAGCCATAATTACTTCCTTACTTTATAATTTTTAAGCTAGATTTACTGATAATTTAAATTCAATGTATACCCTCTATTTTTTGTCAAACAGTTCCTTTATATCCTTATATGGATTCCATCTGATAACAACAAACAATAAAATGCTGATAGCAAATGTAATAATGATGAAAAGTATTATTCGTTCAGAAGTATAGTAAATATAACCGTCAAATGGAATTGCAAAAGTTATTACGCCCAACAATGGTTTGTGGGAAGGCTGATGGCAAAAGTTACATTCTGATTTCCGATATATCGGTATTATGCCATGGTATAGTCTTCCCTTTACTGTAAATTGAGGTTGCGGTCTTATATCGCTACATACATTCATAATAGCACTATTGTTAACAGTTTCGGTCATGCCAGGTGCTTTAATTAGATTGCCCTGTGCATCATACACCATGATGCTTATGCCAGAACGTTTCTGCAAATCATCCAGGTATATCCAGGCATATTCTGGTTTTGTCATTGTTTTAATGTGCAAAAAACTATCGGTTATAATATACATATTTCTTTCAAGTTCTTTAAAATAACCCGATTTATATATACCAAATATATCGCCAATATATGGTGGCACAGAAAAAATCTGGATAAAGCTTATTGCCCACATTAAGGACAACATAATGATAAGAACTCGTTTAATTATCATAGAATCCTTTATTTATTTAATGATATGACATTTCCATGTCGTATTATAACGCCTTCTAATTCCATAGTGGTTAATTTTTCAAGTACTTCCCCACTGCTTTTACCCACGGCTCGTATAAGTGAATCAATATCCATTGAACCATGTTTCAGTGTTTTGACAATATCATCATCCTTATACGCAGCAAAATCTGTATTTGATGTAAAATCACTGTGCTGTATGCCTTCAAGTACTGTTGATTGCTTATATAATGTGTCAACACTAATAATCTCAAGGATATCCTTCTCATTAAAAACAGGATGTGCACCTTCTTTTAACAACTTATAGCATCCTTTGTAACCTTCATCAAAAGCATTCCCAGGACATACAAATAATTCCCTGTTTTGTTCAAGGGCATACTGGGCAGTAATAAGTGCTCCGCTTTTTTCACCTGCTTTAATGACAACGACTCCTTTTGATAATCCGCTAATAATTCTATTTCTGCGTACAAATGTCCACCTGGTGATACGCACTTTTGGAGGATATTCTGACAAAACACATCCATTGCCCGAATTAATAATATCAGAGTAAATATCCCGGTTGCTTGCCGGATACATCATATCAATACCATTTGCCATGACCCCTATTGTTGATCCACCTGCTTTTAATGCCCCAACATGCGCTCTTCTATCAATCCCAATGGCAAGCCCGCTTACAATGGCAATGTTATATTGCGCTAACATACATGATAGCTTTTCAGCTATTGAACCTGACTGATGATCATCATTTCTGGTACCAACAATAGCAAGGGACAATTTCTGAGGAAGGTTGCCTCGTATATATAGAACGGCAGGAGGATATGTAATTTCTTTTAACAATGCTGGATATTCCTGATCCCAGTAGGAAATTAAATTCACATTAATTTTGTTACACAAATCAATAATTTTATCTGCTTCTTCAAGTGGAGATAACGAATACCAGCTTGTATAATATTCCTGAACTTTTCTTTCATCTGCCGATACATACTCATTATAAATTGTTTCTGGATCACTTTTAGAGTAAAAATGCCACAAACCAGAACTCATCAATGACAAAGCTACAGCATATTTTTTTTTGTCCATATAATTACCGTGCTAACTCCGTAGTTATTTGTTGAATATTTTCTTTACATGCCTGTTTATATTCCTTTGCTAAAGGTGAATCCAATTTTTCCAGATCAGCATAAAGATCCTGATATACCGATAGTGACTTATTAAGGTCTTTATTTTCATAATAAAACCTTCCCAGTGCAAATCGTGCCCTGTAAAAGGATGGTTTTTGTTTTGTTATCTCCTCCATCAGTTGAACAGCTTTGGATCTGTTATCTTTCTGATAAAATAAAAGAATTGACAGACCATACTTTGCTTCAATAAAGTTGGGATCCATCTGCAATGCTTTTTCATAATGAATTTGTGCTTTATCAATATCATCTTTATTTTCCAGCTGTGTTCCCCTGTTTGCATATGCAATTGCTAACTGGTAATGTACTAAAGGGGTATTTCTTCCATATCCCAGGGCTTTATGTAATGCATCAATTGCAGGGTCCCAGGCACCCTTTTCATTGTATTTGCCTCCTAAATTTTGGTATAGTACGCCTATCTTGTTAACCACTTCAGGATTTGTTGCACTTTTTGAAGTAAGTTCAGACAATTCTTCTTCCATACGCTTAATCTGGCTCTGTGTAACAACCCTTACAGATTTAAACACAAAAATCTTTTTTAGTATTTCGCCATCAAAAATAATTAGCAATGCAATGATGCTGCTTATGACCAATAACGTCAGAGTGATTTTTCTTAACTTTGACATTGTATCACCTCGTTTTATTTATTACGATGAAGTGCTAAAATGAATAAATATAATTGTATATTTTTGTAAAATACTTGACAACCATTTTATAAATTTCAAGTGGTTTTTTATATATTGTATTCTATGTCATATAAAAATAATTTTTAAAAACATTTTGACATGACCATTCATAGCATTGAACCTATTGAAATGAGGAAAGGAGTAGAGGTATATATGCTTCCCCATCAGATGCGCGCTGGCGATTTTACGTGTTTGTTGTGTGGCTCAAAATTAAATTTAAAAATTAGTGAACTTTCCATAGGCGTTAATAGCGGCATATGCCCCATGTGCGGGGAACCTTATACTATAAAATTAAATAAAAAAGATATAGAATTGCTTCTTGAAGCAGAAGAAATTGCTAAGCAATAAGTATGATATAGTATAAACCTACACTGCAGCAGATGCATGTGTTTATAGTTCACTATCATAAATTAATATTAAGGTAATAATTACTGGTAATTATTAAATCTTTTTCTTAATCTTTCACATACATCATGGGGATCAACTACCATAACACGTGTATGTGAAATCACATCAAGAAATCCAAGCTCATTAGGGAAACGTGGAACAATATGCAGGTGAATATGAGATATACTTGCCCCACTCCATGACCCTAAATTGTACCCAACATTAAATCCCGATGGTTTGAATTCTTCTTTTAATATATCTATAGTTTTTATAGTTAAGCTGTGCAGAGTTAAAACATCACCCTCAGATAAATCATGCAAATTTTCTATATGCTGCAAAGGAAATATCATGCAATGGCCAGGATTAAAAGGATATAAATTTACCGAAATAATAAATTTATCTGTACGATGTATTTCAAGACTTACCACATCTTCTGCATGGTCACGTATTGCGCACAATATGCATACATGCTTTTCACTTTTTTTACCAACATATTTAATTTTTTCGGTATTGAAAAGATACCAGCGTCTAAATCTTTCAAAATAACTGTCTGCCATAATTGTATTTTTTTAAGTTTTATTTTACCTTGACTGGAAGTCCTTTTGTATCTTTGCACGCCTTCGTCTGATAAGCGCAATATATACAGTAAATGTAATAATGACACCTATACTGAATGCACTTGTTAAAATATAAATGAGGTCAAGACGCTTGACAGAAGCTATTTTACTTTGTAGCTCTTTGTCAAGATATTCTATTTCGACTTCAACTAACTTTTTGGTAAAATCTATTTCCTGTTTTGAGAAAACATGCACCAGCTGGTGAAAATAACTTTTAAGCTCATTGTACCGCTGTTTCATGTCCTTACTTTCTACATTTCTTTCATTCATGTAATTAAGTGATTTTTCAATATCTTCAATATTTTTCTCAATTGATATAATGGAATTTACCAGCTCACGTGAATATTCAACACTATGACAGCTTGAACATGTTTTATCGGTAATAATGTGATATGTTGATTGCTGTATATTGTGGTCACCATGGCAATCAACACAGTTTGGGCTGCCTATTTTCAAAACTGAATTATAGTGAGGACCTTTTTTTAGCTGTGCCAGTGCCTGAACATGGCAACCTTCTCTACCGCAAAACTCAGGTATATCTTTCTTTTTTGGTTTTCCAACAAAATTTGTTTTTTTATCCTTTGCAGCTTTAGCATCATCCGCATCAGGATTTCCACCATGGCATATATGGCATTCAAGATTATTTTGTGCATGTACACTATTTTCCCATTCCAGAACTACCGCACGAGGCTTACCATTAAGTTTAATATGGCATTCTATACAGTAATTTTTTTTAGGAGAGCTATCGCTCATTATCTTTTGAGCAAACGCAAAATAAAAAGTTAAAAGTACAACAACAAAAATAAAAATTATAGTATAAATACGCTTCATGGATAACCTCAAAGCATGTTTCATTGTATGCCTATTTCCTTTTTCGACACCCTATACTTATTACACAAGTACAATCCCATAAACTTTCATGATAACCATAATAATGGCAATAGTAATGTTAGCATACACTCCTGCAATGATATCGTCAATCATTATACCAAGGCCACCATGAAAATGCTCCAATTTACGTATTGGATAAGGTTTAATAATATCAAATAGCCTGAAAAAAAAGAAGCCCAAAACTGCTGTGCTTAAGCTAAATGGATGAAACAACATGGTAACCCAGAAACCAAGCATTTCATCAAGAACAACTTCCTGCGGGTCTTTTTGTGCAAAATAAATTTCCGCATCATCACCCAGTCTGATTGCTGGATAGGTCAAAAGCCCAACAAGGACAACATTTGCTACAATCCCGTATCTGCCACATAGCTGATGTAAAATTACATATAGCAACAAAGCTAACAGCGCACCAACAGTACCCGAGCCTTTGGGAAAGTAACCAGTATAAAGCCCTGTAAACAGAAACTCTTTCCAGTTCATATAAATTTATTTAGCATCCTTTTGTGTGTATGGTGGTATAAATAAACGCCAGTTAGTTATAATGTATCGCAATCCTGATAGAGCTGTTAAGAAGGTTACCACAGCCATAATAAGATAGGGACATACAATAAGCCATTTATGAACTAAATTTGAATTGAGAATCTCAACAACAGTTTCAAGCTTCAGGGCACTTAACTGATTGATTTCAAGTTGTACATTTTTTATGGAATTACGGACAATAAACACCATGATTATAATGATAATGCCAATCATCTGGAAGGCTGTTTTAAATTTTCCTAACCTGCTGGTGCGCAACATTGACCCTTTTTTGATAGATAAATAGCGCATCAATGTTATTAAAAGGTCCCGCGCAATGATAATAATAACCATCCATAACGGGATAAGTGGATCAAGGAATAAAAATGCAATTAGGGCTGAAATAACCAGAAACTTATCAGCCAGTGGGTCTAAAAATTTTCCTGTATCAGTTTCCTGACGTAACTTGCGGGCTGTCCATCCATCTAAAAAGTCAGTAAAAGAGGCTATGATAAAAATAACCAGCGCCCAAATTCTATGTTCTATAGTTGGTGTGAAGATTAAGTACAAGAATAATGGTATGAGTATTATCCGTGATAATGTTAATAAATTAGGTATATTCAAATCATTTCTCCTATACGGTCATATTCCAATGTGTCGGTTATCTTTGCTGTGACGATATCATTGACATGCACATTGTGTGCGGTCAAGAAAAAAATGCCATCTATTTCAGGAGCATCGTACTGAGTTCTTCCAATGTAATTATAATCATCCACTTTCTCTTCCACAAGCACCTGCACTGTGGTACCGATAGTTTCTTTTAACCTTTGTTTTGAAATTTCTTGCTGTAATTTCATCAGCATATTGTAACGCTTTTTCTTTGTTGCCTTTTTCACTGTATCCCCTTTTGCAAATGATTGTGTCCCTTCCTCAGGTGAATACATAAACACACCAACTCTATCTAATTGTGCTTCTTTAATAAAGTCCATCAATAGTTTGAAATCATTTTCATCTTCATCAGGAAATCCCACCATGAATGTGGAACGTATAGCTATATCAGGAATTACTTTTCTCAATTTCTTCACAAGCTGCAAATAACTATCTGCATCACCTTTCCTGTTCATAGATTGCAAAACTTTTTTGCTTGCATGCTGAAAAGGAATATCAATATAATGCACAACTTTAGGCACCGTTGCCAGTGCTTCAATAAGCCTGTCGTCAATATGGTCAGGATGGCAATACATAAGCCTTATCCAGAAATCACCTTCCAGTTTATCAATCATGTTTAGTATATCCCAGATTCTTTTATCATCATACTGATATACTGCAGTATCCTGCGCAACTACAATGAGTTCTTTCACGCCATGGTTCAGCGCTTCATGTGCATCTGCCACAATCATGGATGGGGGAAAGGCCTTAAACCTGCCCCGTATCAGGGGAATGGCGCAGTAGCTGCAGAAATTGGAACACCCTTCTGCTATTTTTATATATGCATATGGAAGATTATCAATAAGCGGTTTTCTTTTTTGAGCGATAGTTCCTTTAATCAGTGCAATATTGAATAAACGGGCAATTTCTTCAATTAAAGAACTATCGTACAAGCCCCATACCAGATCTATTTCAGGTATTTCTTGTATTATTTCCTGTTTATACCGCTGTGTTAGACAGCCTAACACAACCAATCTTTTTTTAAAGATCTTTGTTTGCTGTGATGTATAGTCCAAAGCATCAAGTATAGAGTCAACAGATTCTTTCTTTGCTGCGTCAATAAATCCACAGGTATTAATAAATATTATATCTGCTTTATCAATCTCGCTTGCCTCAACAAAACCAGCACTGTGCATATCAGCATTAAGGCGCTCGGAATCCACCTCATTTTTGGGGCAGCCTAAAGAAATAATATAGTATGAAATGTCCTCTGGTAAAAACACATCACCAGTCTTTTACTTCAAGCTTGTATTTGTTGGGATCCTGTGCGTCTTTACGCCAGGTAATCACTTTATTGGCAACCTGACCAGGCAGGCCAAACATATAGTCAGTGCCATTAATTTTAACTCTAACGCCTCCAGCATTGCCTATCTTAACCTGAATAAATTCTGATGCTTCCCACCGTTCTTTTGTGCCAGCTGGCATCATTCCTCTGACGCGCTCATTGCCATCTAAATAAAGTTCAAAATATGTTTTTTGCACAAACTCAGCTTCAAATACTATTTTTAAATTTTTCTGGTCATGCGTGACCACTTCAGCAGGCGGTGTAACTTGGGTTGTCACCGTTACAGCTTCATCAGGCTTCTCCTGCTCTATAGCAGCTAATTGCACTCTGATTTTTGCCCTATTTTCAGTCAAACCTTTTAACGTTAACATAATATTTCTGGAAGATTCCATTGGGCTACATATAACAGGCTTTTCCATTTCCAGAACATATTTTTTTGAATCAGGTAAAAACTCTACTATCACTGAATTATCTTTAATATCACTTAATAAAAACAAAATTTCTTTATTGTCTACCAGAAACTGGCATGCCTCATCATTATATAACAGTACAATTCCACTATCATTAGTGAGCTGTAACGGCCATATATTTTTAATGGCAATCTTTTTGCCCTGAGTGCGGTAATATTCTTCCTGGATTGCTTTAATAGAATCATCACTTCCTACATGTACATCCGAAGTAATAAGGCTTATAAACAGTGAAATTACAATAAGGACAGCAATACCAATACCTGCAAAATACAAGATATTACGATACTGCTGCGCATACATCCGTAACTGAGCAACTATTGATAAACCAGTGGGCCTGGTTAACTCTTCAAGTGGTGTTGAACTTTCGCCAATTTTATACCCTTTATATGCTTGAATTAACTCATCAGCATCCAACCTGAGGTATTCTGCATAAGAACGTAAAAAACCCAGTAAATATGTTTCGCTGGGAAATTTGTCAAAATCTTCATTTTCAAGTGCTTCCAGATATTTAACAACAATATTAGTATCTTTGGATACATCCTTTAACGTTAAACGTTTAGCTTCGCGTGCATTGCGTAATGTTTCACCAATTCCTGCCACCATACACTATTCCTCTGCCAACATTGGATTTTTAATTATTCTGGCGTTTGAAGGAGGATCAAATTTAAAAAAACCTTTTTTTAAATCTACTTTAGTATTTATATTTTTGATTTCAATAGTAATGTTTTTACCATTTGCTGTTTCACCAGCAGCTTTCGTTATAAAATACTGTTCGTTAACCCACAGCTTCATGGTTCTGAATCCACTTCGTGTTTCCTTTTGCTTTAAGAATAACACATAATATTTATTATTGTTTTCCACACGTGGCTGTTCCTTGCCATCGAATTTATAATGATATTTTGAAAAAAGCCTATTTAAACCTGAACCGGTCCCAATTGCAAACATTGAGCTGTTTAAATCTTGCTCAGCAACCACATTTATTGAAGGAATATAAATCCACACCTGTTTGCCATCTGAAACAATTTTCTGACCATATGGCACATCAAAATCTATTCTCAGATAATGTGGCGACATATACCATATAGTTCCGCTCTGACTCTGACGCTTTCCCATTTTATCCGAAACCATGACAAAATTTGCCTGGTAGCTTTCAACATCAGAGAAAGTTTTCTTTATCTGCTTGACAATATCATTGACTGTCACAAAATCAAATTTATAGGAATATCCTGTCATAACACACAGGAATAGTATTACAGGAACTATCGCCAAACATAATACTTTTTTGTTAGATGTACCCAACATGGTGCCCTTTAAAAATTTTTATTTAAACTGATAATGCATACACATTATTTGTAAACAACATTAAAAGAATGTTTACCGTTTAACATTGCATAGACATATTTATGACAATATATATGCGGTTGTCAAACTAAAAAGCTTTTTTAAAAAGTCAATACAAAAAAACAAAAAGATTTTGAGCTTAAAATTTTATATTTTTTTTGTGTGGACAAAATTGTGCTATAAACATACTATTTCATTAACCTGATACTAAGGAAATACAACATGGATACAATAAAACAACCCAAGCAACAGCCAAAAGAAAAGCAACATCCCGAAACCATTGTATCACAGTGGAACAATTTTAAACTTTTAGAATCACAGCATATTTATTTCTCAGTAGGCAAGGCCAATATCAAACATATACTTATCAAAAGGGAACCACTCATTGGCGCATAAGTATATTATTTTTTTAAAAACATTTTTGATTAAAGAATTTTTATTATTTACTAAGTGTTACAGACAAATCAAAATACATTACTATTTTGTCTCTCTATCTTTTTAAACTCTCATTATCCATAAACATAAAAATATTTCTGCAATAATTCCTTAAAAAGTTTCATAATGAATAGGGGGGTGTCCCAAAAGACACCTCTTTTTTTAAAAAAAATTAATTTACAAGCAATTAATGCGACATAAAATTGTCGCATGAAAAAACAACGAAAACCAACAATACCAGTATTTAAGGAATACC
>Ga0067045_1030264_pt1 | contig 15995 bp, 13 predicted proteins | sample TerdegcTABiofilm_FD_59184 | JGI IMG/M metagenome (GOLD analysis project Ga0067045, IMG submission 59184) | Combined Assembly of (Gp0054472, Gp0054536) Wastewater bioreactor microbial communities from Singapore -Terephthalate degrading...
AGGGAAAACCGGCCGGAGCCAGGGGGCCGGGGGGAAGGATTCCCCCCGGGCGGGGTCCGGGGCGGCAGCCCCGGGTGGGGATCAGGCGCCTTCGCCGGCGGCCAGGACAAAGCCCTTGGACGCGCCGCCGGTGGAGGCCGGGGTGCCGGCGATTTTGGAGAGGTAGACGTCGCCCAGGTTGGCGATGTGGCTGCCCACGTTGTCGAAGTGGTTGAAGTGGGCCTGTTCCTCGTCGATGATGGCCTCGAAGAGCTTGACCGAGATGTTGTCGCCCATGTCCCGACAGATCTGCAGAAACTGGTTGTAGGCGTCGATGGTGTCGTCTTCCAGCTTGGAATCGAACGGGAAGATCGCGCGCACGTCCTGGGCCTTGACCACCTTGTCCGTGAATTCCGTGGCCGGTTCGCCGCCAAGTTCCTTGATGCGTTCGGCGAACTGCTCGGCGTGGCGCATTTCGTCGATGGCGATGAGCTTCATGTTCTTGGCCAGCTCGCCGTAGTCCATGGAGTCCAGGCCGTAATGCTGGTTCATGTACTGGGTGATGGCATAGAGTTCCATGGCCCGGGCCTTGTTTAAGACCTCAATGACCTTCAACCGGCGTTTGTCCTTGTCCGAAACGGCTTTCGCCATGATGGTCCTCCTTTTTTTCGTATCCTATGCACTTTATTGCTGTTGTTCAATGGGACCGCGAAGCGCGTCGAAGTTTTCGAAGGGGGTCCAGGGGGAAACCTTTTTCAAAAGGTGTCCCCCTGGGGACTCCATGCCTTCCCTCGCCTATTTGGCTGTGGCCTTGGCGCGGTCCTCCTGGCTCATGGCCGCAAGCTTCTTGACCTCGTCCATGGGCAGTTTCAGGCCTTTGGCCACGCCCGCGCCGTAGTCCGGGTGGGCCTTGTAGAACAGGGCGCACTGGCGCAGTTGGATGCGTTTCTGGGCGCCGCCGAGGTGTTCCACAATGTTGCCGATGAGGTTTTTCCGATCCTGGTCGGTCATGACCTTGGCGAAGAGCGCCCCGGCCTGAACGAAGTCGTCGTTTTCATGGCCGTAGGGGGCGCGCTGGGCCAGGCCCTCCACGGGGAAGGGCGGTTCCAGGGCCTTGGCGTCCGGGACCGGGCCCCCGAAGCTGTTGGGCCAGTAGTTGGGGCCGGGGCCGCCGCCGTCGTCCACGCGCATGAAGCCGTCGCGCTGATAGCTGGTTTCGGGCCGGTTTTTGGGGGCGTTGACCGGGATCAGGTGGTAGTTGGGGCCAAGGCGGTGCAGATGGGTGTCGTGGTACGAGAAAAGCCGGGCCTGGAGCATCTTGTCCGGCGAGGCGGCGATGCCCGGCACGAGATTGCCCGGGCAGAAGGCGGCCTGTTCCACCTCGGCGAAGTAGTTCACGGGGTTGCGGTTGAGGGTGAGTTTGCCGACCACGATGGGCGGCACGTCGGCGTGGGGCCAGACCTTGGTGATGTCCATGATGTCGAAGCGGTACTTGAGGCCCTGCTCATAGGGCATGATCTGCATTTCCAGGGTCCAGGAGGGGTATTCGCCCCGGGCGATGGCCTCGTGGAGGTCCCGGGTGGCGTGGTCCGGGTCCTTTGAGCGCATGGCCGCCGCCTCCTGGCGGGTCAGGTTTCTTATGCCCTGGTCGGTCTTGAAGTGGTATTGGACCCAGAAGCGTTCGCCCTTGGCGTTGTACCAGACGAAGGTGTGGCTGGAGTAGCCGTTCATGTTCCGGAAGGTGGCCGGCGTGCCGCGATCCGAGAAGAGCACGGTGACCTGGTGGATGGACTCCGGGGTCAGCGACAGGAAATCCCAGAACATGTCCGGGTCCTTGCAGTTGGTGGCCGGGTGGCGTTTCTGGGTGTGGATGAAGTCCGCGAACTTCAGGGGGTCGCGGATGAAGAACACCGGGGTGTTGTTGCCCACGAAGTCGTAGTTGCCGTCCTCGGTGTAGAACTTGACCGCGAACCCGCGCGGATCGCGTTCGGCGTCGGCCGAGCCCTTTTCGCCGCCCACGGTGGAGAAGCGGGCGAAGACCTCGGTCTTTTTGCCCTTGGTCAGGAAGGCGGCCTTGGTGTAGCGCGAGACGTCGGCGGTGCACTCGAAAACGCCGTAGGCCCCGGCGCCCTTGGCGTGCACCACGCGTTCGGGGATGCGTTCGCGGTCGAAGTGGGCCAGCTTTTCCAGCAGATGCACGTCCTGCATGAGCACCGGGCCGCGTTTTCCGGCCGTGAGGCTGTTCTGGTCGTCGCCCACGGGGATGCCGAAGGCCGTGGAGAGGGTGTTTTTCTTCTTCGCCATGGCGGTCTCCTTGGGTTGAGGTTGCGCGTGCCGTCTGTCCGTCGGCCGCCGGAAGCGGCGGATCGGTTATGGCGGGAGGATCGCATAGCGATTCTTTATGGAAAATGATTTTCCATTGCAAGCAATAAATGCCTGTCCTGGGGATGATCCAGTTCTATCTTTGAGGCTGAAGCCATGCCGGCGCCCAAACCCGGTATGCCCCGCGGCAAGGATGGAACCAGTGAGAACCCCGGGTCGGGGTGGTGCTCAGGGTCGCGGAATCTTCTTCAAACCCTTTCCGGCGCGCACGTAGATGCCTTCGAGGATCATGCCCTGGCCCTTGCAGTAGACCCCGCCGCAGGCGGGGGCGGCGTCGAGGATCACGGTGCGGTCCACGAGGCGGAGTTTTATCTCGCAGCCCGCGTTCATGGCGTCTCGGCAGGTGATGACGTCGCTTTTGACCGTGGACTGGAACTCGAACATGCAGGAGTCGGTCCGGGATGCGGGGTCCTTGAAGGCCACCACGCCCCAGACGCGGTCCACGGGCTGTCCGTCTTTTTCCGAGGGCGCCAGAAGCAGCTTGATGGTGGCCCTGGGGTCGGTCTCGTGGACGTAGAGGCCGGAGATGGTTTCCGGCTGGGCCGAGGCCGTCCGCGCGAGGGTCAGCAGGACAAGGACGCACAGGGACGGAAGGCGCGGGGTCGCGAGTTTAAGGCAGGAAACCAGGGTGGCGCGGCGGGGCATGAGGACCTCCGTGTGGGCTGCCGGCAAGTCTTTTCCGGATATTTCCCGTATACCCCGGACCGGGAGGAAGGACAACCGATTCCTGTGCGGCGCCGGTAGTGAAATTGACGCCTGGGGTTTGGGCGGATAGGTAGGGGGACGCTCACGCAAACCTGGAGGGAAGCCATGTCGCGTCGCACCGGGAGGATCGGGCATGTCGGGGCGGCCGTTTTGGCCGCCGTAGTCGGGCTTTTCGTCTGCGCCGGAACAGCGGTATCCGGAGGCGGGCTGTCCACGGGGCAGACCATCTATCTGCCGGTCTATTCGCACATCTATTACGGCATCAAGTCCCGGCCGTTCAACCTGACGGTCACGGTGAGCGTGCGCAACACGGATATGAAGCGGCCCCTGACCGTGCTCTCGGCGGATTATTACGACACCGAGGGCAGGCTCGTTCGCCATTTTCTGGACAAGCCGGAGACCCTGCCGCCTCTCGGCACGAGGGAATTCATCATCGACGAACGGGACGAGGCCGGGGGGTCGGGGGCCAACTGCATCGTGCGCTGGTCGTCGCCCGAGCCCATGAATCCGCCGGTGGCGGAGTCGGTGATGATCGGGGCCAGCTCCAACCAGGGCATCTCGTTTTTAAGCGTGGGCCGGGTGATCGGCGAATGACCTCGATCATGGGGTTCGACACGGCCAGGGCCTGGGACTACGAGAACGGATTCCACCTGACCTCGGACATCACCCGGATCGGCAAGATCGCGGCCCATTTCGAACTGTACCGGATGATCACCGGGCTTCCGGGGCATGTGCTGGAGCTTGGGGTGTTCAAGGGCTGTTCGCTTTTGCGCTTCGCCACGTTCCGGGAGCTTCTGGAGTCGCCGAGGTCCCGCAAGATCATCGGATTCGACGCGTTCGGGGCCTTCCCCGAGCCGGACGCCGCCGATCCCTGCGCCGAGGCCGACAGGGCCTTTGCCGCGAACTGGGAGCGCGCGGCCGGGCGGGGCATCCCCGTGGCCGAGCTTCGGGCGGCGCTTTCGCACAAGGGCATAGGCAATGTGAAACTGGTGGCCGGGGACATCCGGCGGACGCTTCCCGCGTGGGTGGCGGCCAACCCGGTGGCCCGGGTGGCGCTGTTGCATATCGACACGGACGTGCGGGAGCCGGCGGCGCTTGGGTTGGGGCTGCTCTACGACCGGGTCGTGCCGGGCGGGATCGTGGTGCTTGACGACTACGGCACGGAGTGTGGCGGCACGGCGGCGGCGGAGGAGTTTTTCGCCGGGCGCGGGGTCAGGCTGCGCAAGCTGCCGTTCTCCCATGAGTCGCCGGTTTTTGTGGTCAAGGAGTGAGGAGGGGGGAGGCGTTTTTCCGGCCTTGGCCGATCCGGACCGCAGGGCGACGGCGTTGCGGGAAGGCCGCGAACGGCTCCTTTAAGCATTCTTTACGGCATCGCGTCCGATGATTATTTTAAAAAATAGTGTGTCAAACGACCGCCACGGGAAAAAGCATTTGAAGAATCCGGAAAAGGACGGTATTCGGAGTATGTAGGAATTTAAAAAAAAGAAACGGGTGACATGAATGGTCGTCAAAATCGGCGTAAACGATCTTACGGTCGGCATGTACGTCGTTGATACCGGCCTTTCCTGGATGGAGCATCCGTATCTGTATTCCCGGGAAGGGCGTATTGCCAGCGAAAAACATCTCGATGCCCTCAAGAAGGAAGGATATGCCGAGGCCTTTATAGATTCGCAGAAGAGTGGCCTGGACAACGCGGCGGCAAAGCGGCTCTCCGGCGGGACGCTTTTGAGCGAGGCCTTTGCCGGAAAGGCCCCGCGGACTCCGGCGTCGAGGCCCGGAATAGCCGTTCCCATGGAGCGCGAGCTTCCCGCCGCGAAAAAAGTCTATGAGGACGCCCTGTCCTTCGCCAAGGGCTTCATCCACAAGGCGTATCTGGAAAAAAACGTCGATGTCGAACGCTCCGAGGAGTTCGTGGACGACGTCATCACCAGCGTGGTCCGCAACCGGGAGGCCTTGACGGGCCTGTGCAAGTTGCGGGTCTACGACGAGTACACCTACACCCACAGCATCAACGTGACGGTGCTGGCCGCGGCCTTCGGCCAGTTCCTCGGCCTGCCCGAGGCCGAGTTGCGTCCCCTGGGGCTGGCGGCCCTGTTCCACGACGTCGGCAAAGCGAATATCCCCATCGAGGTACTCAACAAGCCCGGCAGGCTCGACGCGCGCGAATTCACGGTGATGAAACGCCATCCCCTGGAGAGCTATGAGATCCTCAAGGACAAGGGCGCGCTTGCGGCCCAGGTGCTTCCGGCCATCGTCGAGCACCACGAGAAATACGACGGCAGCGGCTATCCGCGCGGCTTAAGCGGCGAGGACATCTCCATGTTCGCCCGGATCGTCAGCCTGGCCGACGTCTACGACGCCCTGACCAGCGACCGGGTCTACAGGAAGGGCATTCCGCCGTCCCATGCCCTGGGCATCATGTACGGCATGCGCGAAAAGGATTTCCATCCGACCATGGTCGAACGGTTCATCAAGTGCCTGGGGGTCTATCCCGTGGGCAGCTTCGTGCGCCTCAGCGACAGCCGTCACGGCCTGGTCTGGTCCTCCAATGCCGAAGCCCCGCTTTTCCCCACGGTCAAGGCCGTTTTCGACGGGACCCTGCGCCCCATTCCGGTCGAGTATGTGGATCTGTCTGCGGACACGGAATCCGGGCTCCCCGGGCTTTGCATCGAAGAGGCGGTGGACCCCCGGCCCTTCAACATCGACCTCGCGGCGGTCATGAATTAAGCGTCCTCGCCCGGATTCTTTCGCATCTTCCAGGCCGCGCCGAAAAAAGCGTCGCGGGACCTATCCCTCCGCCTGCCCGTCCCCGCCGCATAGGCCCCGAAAGTCGCACCAGGAGCAGGCCCGCACGGCGCTTCATGCGCCAGAACAGGCTTAGATCGCAGGCTGGGACTTAGGGCGGATTTTGGCGGGATTATTTTACACTCGACCATGAGCAGTCTGGATTATAAGAGGGAGACAATTTTTTATCATAAATATGAATAAAATTGAGCTTGACAATAACAGTAAACTAATATTAGTGCCTTCTTTAGAATAACTGTATCATACTAAGGAGGCAAACAATGTCGAAGTGCACGGATTCGAATGGAGACACCTGGGAGGTTTACAAGGATAGCGAAGGTAAATGGCGGTGGCGACGAACGGCGTCCAACGGCAGAATTGTTGGGAGTTCGGCTGAGGGGTATTCCAACAAAGCGGATTGCATCGCGAACGCCAAGCGAAACGGCTGCACGTGCAACCTGTCTTAGGATCCTTTGGTGTTACGTGGATTCCATTTGGCAGACGTTGTTTTGTAGGTAGTACGTTGTGTCAACTAGATAGGGGAAACAGTTGGCATGTTTCCCCTTTGAATCATCTGAATACAGAAGCAACTAACTACTCGTAATTGTTAATTTATCTTTGCCGTTAAAACATACAATAAGTATAACGTGTTATTTAATTGTATGTTCGAATAGTTCTTTGTTTATTTCATCTAGAAGTCCGGAAAATAGTGCCGAAGTCATAATTATTGAGAGGCGTTCATCATCTGTTATTTTTGATTCCCATCCGTACGCTTGACCTTCTCTTGTATTTAGTTTCCATCGATAGAAGTAGTCTTGAATCGACTGTGGGTATTTGCTCCAAGTTATTGATGCTGCATCATTGGTAGATAATAACATAATAATATCTTTACAATAATTTTTTACATCTGGAGAAGCAAAAGCAAGTAATACATTTAATTTATTATTAATGTATTCATATATTTCAGAAATACTATGGGAATAAATGAGTTGTTGGAATCTGTCTTCTACATTTTGTATTTCATAATCAGTGGCAGCATGACGGGCTATGCCTCCAATATACAATAATGCTGACAATTCGTTTGAGGGAGAGGTGTTTAGTGATTCGAGAAAGTAACGGTAAATATCAAATCGTGACTGAATTTGTTGCTGTTTGGTAATGTTTGTTAACTGATATTGTGCTGCAAAATAATTCCCAATGATAGAAAACAAGCCAGCTAGCACTGCCGTAACTATGGCAATAAAATAAGGATGAAGGGGGGTACTTGCCTTTATTTTATTTTTTGTGACCATAAGCACCTTGCTGATTATAAATTACATATTTGTTATCGCATGGATAGTTGCTCTCACTCGGCATGAGCTTGATAATGAGACAGTAATAACGATAATCGATTTCGTGAATTAATAATTTTTTTTGAAACAATAGAAAGCCTATCCCTCCGTTTGCCCGTCCCCACCGCAAAGCCCCGTGAAGTCGCACCAAGAGCAGGCCCGGGAGGGCTGTGGGTCGAAGCGCGGCGCGCCGGTCGCGTGCCGCAGGAGATAGTCCACAAGCGCCGGGGTGCGTTCCATGATCGCGGCCCGGCGGACCTCCATGGGCGTCTTGTCCCCGAAAAGCCCATGTTCCTCGCCTGAAACCCGCAACTCCACGCACGCGGCCTGGACCGGCATCCCCCCCCGGGTCACGGCGTACAGGTGGGCGTAAAGCGGCAACTGCACGCTTGCGACCCGCTCCCGGACCTCGGCCAGAAGCCCCTGGTCCTCGACGGCCGCCCGGTCCCCGATCCGGCCCCAGAACGTCTCGTCCCCCCACAGGGCCCCCCCGGGCTTTCGCGGCGCGCCGGTCTTGTAATCCAGGATGTAGAGCCCGTCCTCCCGGCGGTCCACCCGGTCGATGGTCCCGGTGAACAGCCATTCCCGGCCGGCAACGGCCAGCCCGGCCGAAAGCCGCGTCTCCAGGGACACGGGCGTGGTCGGAGGCATTTCGGCCAGGTACCGGCGAAGCCGCATTGTGCCCGTGCGCAGAAGGATCAGCCGGGCGTCCGGGGGCAGGGCCGCGAAAAAGTCCGCCCCGGCCAGGGCCGCCTCGTAGCGGTCGCACACGGCGTCCGGCGAAACGTCCGCCCCGGTGATCTCCCGGTCCAGAAACGGCGCGAAGGCCTCGCGCAATACCGCGTGCACCAGGATGCCCAGCTCGGCCACGTCTCCCTCCTCGGCCACCTCCTCCAGGGGCGAGAGCCGCAGCACCCGGCGGTAATAGAACCGCAGGGGGCACAAGAGATAGTCGTCCAGAAGGCTCGACGACAGGGGCTTCTCCAAGACCCGGGCCAGGGCCCGGCGCACGGCCGGGGTCTTGTCCACGGCGGCCTCGCGTCTGGGGATGGCCCGAAGCGGCAGCGAGACCGTGGAAAGCGGCGGTTCGCCGGGTTCGACGATCTTTCCCCGGCGCTTCTCCACCTCCCACAGAAGCTGCTCCACGAACCGGCTGCGCTGGGGCTTGTCGTCGAAAAGGCCGGCGCTCTGGACGCCCGCCCGGTAGAACAGCACCACCTCCGAGGCCCCCATGATCAGCCGGAAAAAGGTGTAGGCCGCGACCACGTCCCGCTGCCGGCTGTCGGCCAGGCCCAGCAGGTGGCGCAGGGCGTCGGGCAGCAGGGGGTCGTGGGGGGCCACCCCGGGCAGCAGGTCCTCCACGGCGTCGAGCACGTAGACCCGCGAGAAGGACAGGAGCCGGGTCTCGAGCATGCCCAGGACCTGGAGCCCGGACAGCGGCTCGGCCTCGAAGGCCGCCCGCTCGGCCTGCACGAGTCCGCGCAGAAGCGTGAACAGGGTGCGCTGGGGAAAGGGCTCGTCGGCCAGGTCCCCGCCGCGCAGGGCCGGGATGATGCCGCCCGCGACCCGGAACAGGCATTCGGCGTCGATCAGGAAGCGTTCCCAGATGTCCCCGGAGTGCCCCTCGTCGAGGAGAAGCCCGACAAGCCCGGCCAGGGCGTCGCCCAGCCGCCGGGGTGTGGACACGTCCTCGAAGGCCGTCAGGCACACCTGGCGCACCCGGTCGGCCAGGGCCCGGACCGCGTCGCGCGTGGTCCCGTCCATGGCCTCCCCGGACTCGGCGTCCTCGTCCTCCCCGGGACCGGGCAGGGAAAAGGGGTCCAGGTACCGGCCGCCCCGGCGCACCACGGCCTCCCAGGCGTGAAACAGCGGCCGCAGGGGTTCGGCGTCGCCCACCTTGAGCATCTTCAGGTACGGGTGGCGCACCAGTTCCAGAAACGTCCGCCAGGAATAGCGGCCGGGACCGAGGCGGGTCTCCTGCAGGCGCAGGATGGTTTCGATCAGCCGGCTGACCGACGAGCGGGCCAGGGGATAGCCCATGCTGATGTTCACGTCCCGGCGCGGCAGGTGGTGCAGGACGGGCATGAGCAGCCCCGTGTCAGGCAGGACCACGGCCGCGTCGGAGATGTCCGGGGCCTCGGCCAGTTCCCGGGAAAAGGCCAGGAGTTGGGAATGCAGGTCGTAGCCCTCGTGGAGGCGGATGGTCTTTTTGGCCAGAAGCTCCGTGGCGCTCGGCAGGTCGCCGTCCGCGAACAGGGAATGCTGGCCGTCCCGCCTCGCGCCGCGCCGCCCGGCCGCCGGACGCGAGGGCAGGGCCCGGCCGTGCAGGACCACGGGCGCGTCCCACCGCCGCATCCAGGACACAAGCTCCCGGCAACTGTAGTGGGCGCGGTTGGGGTCCGTGGCCACAAGCGCGTCGGCGTGCCACAGGATGTCCAGGTTCCCGGCCTGGAACAGGGGCCTAAAGAGGCGCTCCTCGCTGCCCGAGGGGGTGGAGAAGCCGCAGGCGAAAAGCCGCGTGCCGGCAAGCCGCTCCATGGCCGCCGGGACGTTTTCCCCGGCCAGGCACTGGCACAGGCCCGGGGTGGCCGCGCCGGAGTCGAGGAGGCGGGCGCGGTAGGCCGTGTGGATGGCCTTGAGGTTGCAAAGCAGGGCCGCGGCCTGGGGCAGGACCTCTGAGGCCGCGTGGTCGATGTTTGCGGCCGCGATGCCGTGCCGGAAAAGCTCCTCGCACAGCTCTGCCAGGCGCGTTCCCCAGGGGAAAAAAAGGTGCAGTTCGCCGGGAAAGACCGTGTCCCCGCGCCAGGCCTCGTCGCCCCGGCCGTCCTGGAGATCCCGGACGATGGAAAAGAGAACCCCCACCCTGTCCAGCGGCTCGAGCAGGCGCAAGGGGCGGCCGTGGACCGTCCGGCCCAGCTCGGCCAGCCACTGGTCCACTGCGGCGATTTCCGGCAGAAGCGCGGGCTTTTCCAGGCGGGGGTCGTCGCGCAGCCGGTCCACCAGAAACCGGCCGGCCCGGCGCAGGGGGAAAAGCACCGTGACCCGCCGGAAGTCCCCGCCGGTGACGGCCAGGAGATGGTCGGCCACGGCGTCGATGAAGTCCCGGTCCCAGGGGACGAGCAGGATGGCCGGACGGCCGGGCGGGGAAGCTTCGCGTGGTTGCATGGGCTATTCCGGGGAGACGGTCACGGTTTCGCGGCGGTCCAGGTAGACGAGAAGGCCGGTGGGCCGGCCCCGCGCGGCGTGTCCGGGGAGCGCGGCCGCCAGGCGCAGGTAGCGGCGCACCTGGGTCGCGTGTTCGGGCGCGGGCGCGCCGGTTTTGAAGTCGATGACCAGGATCTGGTCCGCCTCCAGGCACAGGAGGTCGGGCCGGTGCTTGTTTCCGGCCTCGTCCAGGATGTCGCGTTCGGACAGGCCGTTTCGCAGGCGCTCGGGCATGTCCGGCAGGGACACAAGCCAGGCCAGCCCGGCCGCGATGTCCCGGGCCAGTCCCTCGATCATCCCGGCCTCCGGGGGCGAGCATTCCGGGCGGGCCAGGGCGGTCCTGGCGGCGGCAAGAGGGGCGCCGGGATCGGCCATATCCAGCCGGCGCAGGACCTCCACGGCGGCGTGGGCGGCCAGGCCGCGTTTTTTTTCGGTGAAGGACAGGCTGTCGCGCAGGTCGCGCACGGAGTTGCGGTAGACCATAAGCCGCATGACCCAGGACAAAGGCGGCGCGATCTCCCCGGAGGCCTCCGGGGCCGCCGCCCGCCCCCCCGCGTCCCCGGGCGGGCGGGCCTCGGGAGCCCAGGCGGGCGCGGCCGGGGCCTTCGGCTCCGGGCCGAAGCGGACCTCGTCGTCCGCGACGCCCATCTGTTCGAGAAGGGCCAGGGCGGCCCGGGTCACGGGGTTTTTGTCCGCAAAGGGGGGCCTTGGGAAAAACAGGTGCAGTTCCAACTCGGCCCGGGTCCAGGCCACGTAGATCAGGTTCATCTGCTCCAGGCAGGCCTCGGCCCGGCGCCGCTGGTAGGCCTCGCCCATGGCCGTGGACAGGGGTGCCAGGGCCGTTTTCCCGTCCAGGCCGACACGGCCGAAGTCCGTGCCGGGATCGACGCGGAAGTTGTGGAAGGGCACGATCACCGCCGGGAACTCCAGGCCCTTGGCCTTGTGCACGGTCATCACCCGCACGGCCTCGATGTGTTCGGCCTGGGGGGCCTTTTCCTCCAGGCCGCCCTCCTTCCACCAGGCCAGGAAGGCGGTGATGGAGCTGATGCCGCGCTGTTCGGCCAGGTGCAGGACCTCAAGGAACCGGCGCACGAACGGCTCGTCGGCCGGACGGCGCTCGATGACCCTCCAGGCGGCGAGCAGTTCCTGGACCAGGTCGTAGGGTCCGGTCAGCCCGGCCTGGCGGGCGAAGGGGCGGATCAGGCGCTCCCAGATGTCGGGATACTCCCTGGCGAAGTCGCGGGAGAGGCGGCCTGCGCGGCCGGCGGCCCAGTCGTGGAGCGCGGTCGGCGAGAGCCCCGAGACCTCGCAGAACAGCCCCGGCGAGCACACGAATTCGAAAAAGGCCAGGTTGTCGGCCGGGTAGTCCACGAAGGCCAGAAAGGCCAAAAGGGCCTGGATCAGGGGATGGTCGGCCAGCCGGAGGCTGTTTTCGGTGACCACCGGGATGTCGGCGGCCACCAGCCAGCGGCTGACCAGGGCGGCCTGGCCGTTGGTGCGGGTCAGGATGGCCGCGCCGGACGGTCCAAGGCGGGGGAGCAGGTCGGTCGAAAGGAGGTCCAGGCAGGCCTGTCGGGCGGCCTCGGCGTATCCGGCGGCGTTCTCCCCGTCCAGGCGGCGCAGCGTGACCCGGCCAGGGGGGACCTCCCGGCCCGGCGGCAGGGCCTGGACGCATCCGGCGAAGGCCCGGCCCAGGCGCTCGGCCAGCTCGGCCCGCACCGCGTCCGGGGCCTTGCGCAGCAGGGACCCGGCGGCCAGGGCGGCGTTTTCGGGGTCAGCCAGGAGCCCGAAGAAGCGATTGTTGAATTCCACCACCTGCCGGGCGCTGCGCCAGTTGCAGGGCAGGGTCTCGTCGCGGACCCCGGCCAGACGGTCCAGGCCCGACTCCGCGGCCGCCCGGTCGAACAGGGCGGCCTGGCCCCCCCGCCAGCCGTAGATGGCCTGCTTGACGTCGCCCACGTAGAAAAGGCCGCCGCCCTTGGCCAGGCACTCGGCGGCCAGAAGCTCCAGCACGGCCCATTGGTCGAGGCTGGTGTCCTGGAACTCGTCGATGAGCAGGTGCAAAAGCCTCGCGCCCATGCGGCACCAGGCCTCGGGCACGCCGCCGTCGCGCAGGGCCAGGCCCACCCTGGCCGTCCACAGGGCCGAGGGCAGAAGTCCCTGTTCCCGGATCATCTCCGGAAGTCCGGCCACGAGCCTGGCCGCGAGTTCCGCGAAGGGCAGAAGGGCCAGGGCGTCGGCCAGAAGCGGCTGGTCGGCCGCGACCCGGGCGTGCAGGGCGCGAAAGGCGTCGTGCAGGGCCGCGATTTCCGGGGTGACCAGGTCCCGGGAGGCCTTCTTCAGGCAATCGGCTACATGCTCCTTGGCTGCGTAGGCCGACTCCGGGGGCGCGGCCAGGGGGGCCAGGGCGGCCGTGTGGGCAAGCAGATTCGCGTATCGGCTGACGGGTTCCGCCCCGGCCGCGTCCAGATGGTCGCGCAGGGCCTCGGCGGTCTGGGCCAGGACGGCGCTTTGGCGCGCGGCGGCCTGGAGGATGTCGTCGGCATCGGCGTCGGGCATGGGCGCGTCGCTTGCGGCCAGGTGGTCGAAGACCTGGCGCAGGCGTCCGATGACGGCCTGCCGGGGCAGGAAGCCGGCCTGCCCGGCCCCGGTCAGGGCGTCGGCGGCGCGGGCGAACAGGTCGGCCACATCCCGGTCTCCGGCGTCGAGGGCTCCCAGAAGCCGTTCCAAAAGCGGGTCGAAGAGCCGGCCGGTGTCGAAGACGGATTCGAAGTCCGGGCAAAGGCCCATGTCCAGGGAGAACAGGCGCAGAAGCAGGGCCAGCAGGCTGTCGATGGTGCGCACGTTGAGCCGGGCCGCGTGGCGCAGGATCAGGGTCAGCTCCCGGGCGGCCTTGGCCGCGCGCCGGGATCCTTCGGGATCGGCGGGCCGGGACAGGGCCAGGGTTTTGAGGGCCTCCACCACCCGGGCCTTCATTTCCGTGGCGGCCTTGTTGGTGAAGGTGATGGCCAGGATGCCGGAGGCGTCGTACCCGGCCGGGCCGTCCGGGACCTGGGCGCGGCCGCAGGCGGCTGGCGGGGCCGTGTCCGAGGAGGACAAAAGCAGGTCCACGAAGCGTTCGGTCAGCCGGTGGGTCTTGCCGGAGCCGGCCGAGGCCTTGACCCGTTCGATCATGCCGGGCCTCCCTGGCCGTCCGGATGGGTGAGGGTTTTCACGGGCGTGTTCGTCTGGCATCATAGACCCGCCGGCCGGGCTGGGCAAGGCGCGTCCGGCCCGGAACGAACCCCGCGCCCGCCACGAAGGCCCATGACCACGAACATCCCCATTTCCCCCCTCCCCCAATCGTCCACCCCTGCGAGCGGAACCGGCCCGGCGACGGGCCGCCTCGTCGTTCCCGGGGAATTGGACGGGCGCCGCCTGGACCGGGTCCTCGGCCTGGCCTTTCCGGGCCTGGGGGCGCGGCGGCTGCGCCGGGTGTTTCTGGAAAACGAGGTGCTGGTGGACGGCGTGGCCCGGCAGCCGGCCTTCAAGGTCCGGGCCGGGGCGGTGGTCGTCTGGCGCTCCCTGGAGGGGGCGGCTCGGCCTGACGCGGGGCTTTTGCCGGGGGTTCGCGTCGTGTCCGAGGGGGCGGATTACGGGGCCGTGTTCAAGCCCGGGGGGCTGTCCACGGCGTCCGTCGGGCCGGGGGGCGGGGCCTGCCTGGAGGACCGCCTGCCGGAGCTTTTCCCGGGGCGTCGGACGATTCTTTTGGGAAGGCTGGACAGGCTGACCTCGGGCATCGTGGCCGTGGCCTTCGACGAGGACGCGGCCGAACGCTTCCGGGAGGCCGAGGACCGGGGCCTGGTCGAAAAGACCTACCTGGCCGTGGTCCGGGGCCTGATTTCCGGGCCGCTTACCGTTGAAAACGCCCTGGACACGGCCCGCCGCAAAAAGACCCGGGTCCTGGATCGTCCGGCGGAGGCGCTGCGGCACACGCGGGTCGCGCCCCTTGGCTACGATGCCGGGACCGACCTGACCCTGGTCCGGGCGGTCATCATGAAGGGGGCCAGGCACCAGATACGGGCGCATCTGGCCTCCCTGGGGCACCCCATCCTGGGGGACACGTTGTACGGACGGGCGCAAAAAGAGGAAGGTCCTCTTTTTTTGCACCATATCCGCATCATGTTCCCGGGATGTAAAGCGGTGTCGTCGCCGGATTGGGCCACGACGCGGGAAAAGGGCTCAATCCTGGGTCTTGGCCCAGGCGTCGAGAAGGCCCTCGATGATGTCGTATTGGCGAATGAGGTAGGTCCCTGATTGGACCTTCTGCTTCAGTTCCGCGACCTTGCGGGAGCGTGCAAGGATTTCTTCCTCCGAGAGCACGGAAACGGGAGCGGCCAGTGAAGCGCGCTTGTTCACAATCTTATCCTGATTGCGGGTTCGTACCCCGAGCAGTCCTGGTCGGGGGGTTTTTGACCTTATCGGACACCGGGGGGCCGGTCTTTAGGCCGGGCCGCGATTGCCCTGGAAGAGGTGGAAAGTCGGGGCTTTACCCCTGTCCGGAAAAAAGGTAGCCATGACCTTGGCGGTCCTCTCCACGCCGCCATCAAAGGAGAGGGGGAAAGCGGCGTGCCCAAAAAAAAGGACAACGCCCTGCTCATACAGGAACTGCGCGCCCTGCGCGGCAGACTGATCGAATCGGACATCCTCGGGATGTCCACGGATCGGGACGAATCCAGGCGATGGACGTCCCAGTGCCGGTATCAGGCCATCGTCGAGGACCAGGCCGAACTGATTTGCAGCTACGACCCGCAGGGTGTGCTCACCTACGTCAATCCCGCCTTTTGCCGCTACCACGGCCGTGAAGCCTCGGAACTGATCGGGAGGCCCTTTCCGGCCTTCGCCTCGGACCAGGACCTTGCCGCGGTGCGCCGGGCCGTGTCCGACCTGGGGCCGGGACGGGGCATGATCGCCCTGGTCCACCGGATCGTTTTGCCGGACGGCGGGGTGCGCTGGCAGGAGTGGGCGCACCATGCGGTCATGGACGCCTCCGGGGCGGTTTTGGAATACCAGGCCGTGGGCCGCGACGTGACCGAGATCCGGGAGGCCGTGGAGGCCCATCGCCGGGCCGAGGAGAAGTACCGGGCCATCTTCGAGAACGCGCCTCTGGGCATCTTCCGGACCACGGCCGCCGGCCGGTTCGAGGAGCTCAACCAGGTCATGGCCTCCATGCTCGGGTTTTCAAGCCCCGAGGAGGTCACCCGCGAGGTCACGGACATCGGCAGGCAGTTCTACGATGATCCGGAGCGTCGCCGGGACCTTCTGGCCGCCCTGGAAAAGGCCACGGGCAGCATCACCTTCGAAACGGTCTTCCGCCGCCGGGACGGGGGGCGGTTCACCGGGAGGCTCCATGTCTCGGCCGTGCGCGACGAGGCGGGCCGGCTGGTGTCCCTGATCGGGCTTATGGACGACATCACCGACCGCATGCGCATGGAAGAGGAACTGCGGCGCAGCGAGCGCACGGCCCGAACCCTGCTCAACGCCACCACGGAGCTGGCCTTTCTGGTGGACGTGGACGGCACCATCCTGGCGGCCAACGATATCGGCGCCAGGCGTCTCGGCGGGCAGCCC
>Ga0067045_1030265_pt1 | contig 15995 bp, 16 predicted proteins | sample TerdegcTABiofilm_FD_59184 | JGI IMG/M metagenome (GOLD analysis project Ga0067045, IMG submission 59184) | Combined Assembly of (Gp0054472, Gp0054536) Wastewater bioreactor microbial communities from Singapore -Terephthalate degrading...
GAATTATGGGGTGTTGAGCTTCTTCACGAACCTCCAGATTCAAGGATTTTGAAAATCAAGGAGCTGAAGAACGCGCGGGAAGCCTTAATTAATTTTAACCCTGACCCAGGTAAAAGTCTTTCGAAAGAATTTGTAAAATACGTGTTTCCTCTTTTGGAGGTTTTGGTAGAGTGGAGAGAGCTGAAGAGAATGGGAAGAGGTAGTGAAAGTTTCTTAGAAAAATGCAAACTGAGGGTCAATACTCAGAGCAGTTTTTACGGCACGACTTTCGAGATAGATATTGCCTCAAGAGGCTTTTTTTCTGGTTTTGAAATCGATTTTTTAGAGGATTATTCCAAGGAAGAAAAGCAAATCGATTTTTTGTTCAACACTGGAGAGGAAGTTGTTGGAGTTGAGTGTTTCTCCAAGAGATATTCTGAAAGCAGGATTAACATCAAAACTTTGAATGCAGATATCCACGAAAAAGCAAGGAAATTTAAGCGCGAATTTAGCGAAAAACTGGCAAGACCTCTGGATAAAAAGATATTGGTTATAGACCTTACAGTGTCTGATTACTCCTTGCCTAAAATCACAGAGGAGTTGAAAGGAATAAGGATTAGCAGTGGGTTAGACGGCGTCATTTTTACCTGGAGGGAAGATGTAATCGATGGAATAAATCATAGTTTGAGAGTAAAATACAAAGTGATCGGAAACCTCAGCAGAATTTATTTTTTGACGTCTTATGCTGCAGAGTTTCGCTTAACCGATAAAGGCCTGGTTCTCTTCTGGAGAAAGTATGTTGAGCCAGAGCCAGCCTTTAAAAGCGCTGGTCCTCCTGAAAGCCTGGAAGATTATTTAAGGGGATGACTGTTCGCATTCTTTAACAGCATATATCGGCAATCACTTTTGATTTTTTAATGCGTTCAATGGGACACTAAAATTCTTTCTTGGCAGTGCAATGCATAGATTCGGCTCTGCAGATAAATTTGCCACAAGGGACCTTCTCCTGCGGGAATTTCCAAAGACCCGGTGTTTAACAGAGGAGGAATTATTGGCGTTCCAAGGTACTAAGATTCAATGGTAAGTGCAGATCGATTGATGCTGTCTTGGCTGTTACTGTGGGCTTGGGAGTGGGCATAATGTATCGTTTTTAATTCCATAAAAGTAGCCTCCTTATTACTCTTTCTTTTAGGAATTGGAGCAACGGTGAAAGGAGGCTAATAGTCATGCTACAGGCAAGAACGGACATGCACAGGCATTTCTTTCTGGTGACAGTATTGGGCTCCAATGGAAATGAGGTAGTGAGGGGAGGGTTTTAAAGCGGGACGGTTCATTGAGGTGCGATTTCTCCTAGATCTGAAACTTGAAAAACAAAAAGATTGGGAGCAAGGATGGGTTAACCGAAGCTCAGGTTCGGACTCAGAGAGACTTCAGCCTTATTCCAGATCAGGGAGCTTTCCCAAGAAGACCAGGACGCGGTAAATTAGCATTGCGCTTTCAAGACGGGTCAATGGTTGATCCGGCCTGAATGTTCCGTCCTCGTAGCCCGTGAGGATCTCCAGGTCGCGCAGGACCAGGGCGATCTTTCGAGCTTTTCCCTCCCAAAGAGTAGGGGAGAGGTCCGGGAAGGGATCAAGCTTCTGGTTATCCATTTTACCTCCCTTTTTCCAGGAATTTATAAAATCCAGCGTTCCCAGGGCTATGGCGTGGGCGCACCTTGTCAAGAATTCCTGGGAAGCAAGGAGTTTTTCCTCTACAGGATTAGAAATGAATAAAAGCTCAAGAAGGACAGCAGGTCCGGGAAAGTTCCGGAGGATCCCCATCCCTCCTTTCCAGTCTGGAGAAGGGCGCCAGTCCGCGTCGTCCTTTACACCCCTGGAGACCGCGCCCGTCTCCGCTATAAGAACTTGTAGAATGGAAGAAGCCAGCCTTTTTCCTTCCTCGTTTTCGTGAGCGAACCAGACCTCTATTCCTCGAGCCTGAGAGCTTCCGGCGTTCGAGTGTAAGGAAATCAAACAATCGCACCTCTCCTTTTGGGCCTGGACGGCGCGCTCTCCAGAGAAGAGATCCCTGCTCAATATCACCGTTTCCTGACCAAGACATACAAGGTAATTGGAGAGGATCCCAGCAAGGGAAAGGGTGACGTCGGCCTCTTTTAGACCATAGACGCCAACTGCTCCGGGATCCCCATCCTTGCCGTGTCCGGCATCAATGGCAATCTTCATTTTTCCTTCTATTGAGCAGGTGAAGAGGGAGACTTATCAGAAATCCCAGGCGTTCCGGAATTCCCGTTCCCCTTGTTCAAATTCTGGACCGCAGATATCACCCCGTGGGCGTTCCCGAAGACGTAGCCCAAGGATGCGGAAAGCAGGGCCACCACTGCCTGGGAATCCAGCTTCCCCGCATATCCCAAGATGATGGCCGCCACGCAGACGATCACCACCACCGCTAACTTTGTCCAGTTTGAGATTTCCATAATTCCACCTCCTACGTGCTTTCTCTTTTAACTTAGGCACCCGAAGGAAGCAGGCCTCCCCCTCAAACTTTCAGGCTCTCACAGAGCCTCAACTAAGGGGCGGGAACAGCGGGTCCCGCCCCTCTCTCCCCTGACGTCCAAGAAAAATGCCTGGGCATTTTTCTTGGGACCACATAGACCCTCAGGATTCCTTTCTGAATTCCTGGGCCTTGTTTCCCAATCAAGCGTCCTTAGGGCAGAAGCTGGTTGACTGTCGTTCCCGTGACGTAAGCCTCCTTGATCCCGGTAAGCTCCCCGGAGTTCGAGAGGATGATGTTCCGGTTGATGATGTTCTGCATCACCTGGGAGACCTCAGTGCTTGTCAAATTGGACTTAGGATCCCTCAGGGAGATGGTGTGCGTCCCGCCTCCCTGAGTAGTGAAGACCATCTTCAGGTAAGTTCTCGTTTCCGCCATCTTTTTCCTCCTTTCCTTTCTTTCCCCCGATATTCCCCTCCCCCTTTAAGGGTTCAAAGGGAGGAGAAGCGGAGCAGAAAGGGAGTTAACTACTCCGTAGTAGGTGTGAAGGGAATCGCCGGAGCTTGCCACATGTGTCCCTTGGCCCACTGGATGAACTTTCCCACATACAAGTTGAAGGCGCTCATGGGGCGTCCCGCAGCCTGAGCCGCAGCCTCCCAGAGAGCCTTAGTCTGGGCGTCCTCCTGGTGCCACTGGTCCACAGCCACGGTGAAGGCGTTCCTCACGTTGATCTGCTCTGAAGTCCTGGGGTTAGCCGGGATTACGTGATTTCTCACGTACCGGATCCCCTTCCACTTGGCGTAGGTCAGCTGGTTGGCATAGGTTCCAGATGCGTCAATGGACATCAATGGAGCGTATACCTTGGCCACTCTTTCCACCTCCTTTCTAGATCACCCCAGGGAAATGTTTTACATTTCCCTGGGGACCCCGATCTCACACATGAAAGCCCTCGAGCTTTCCAAGGGACCCGCTTATACACCCCAAGAAAATGTTCCACATTTTCCTGGGGACCCCGAACAATACCCCGCCGCTATTCCTTCATCAGCCCTCTAAAAGCTCCACAGTGGTCACAGTCAGAACGTCGTTTAGAGGGTAGGCGAGGAGATTCGCCACCTCATTAGCCGTCTGAAGCAGAGCGCCATTGTCCGCCCCAGGGATGATCTTGGAGATGGAAACCGAAGTGTATATCGGCTTCCCGCTCTCCGGATCAGTTCCCTTTAAAAGCTTTAAAGTGAGCCTCTTTCCAATAGGATTCTCAATTGCCATTCCATTCACCTCCTTAAAGCACCCTTAAAAAATGCATTCGCATTTTTTAAGGGTGCTTTTCCACCCCCTGAAAAAGGCTTCGCCTTTTCTGGGGACCCCACTGGATCACCCCAGTCTCTCCAATAAATCAAAACAGGGCCGACTTTCGCCGACCCTGTTAAAGGAAGCCCAAGAAGGAGAGGCCTTGCTTCCACCCCTCAGTTTAGTATATCGAACAAATGTTTGTCAAGAGGGGGGAGAAAACAACTTAGTAATTCTGCATAGGAGAACTGTTTCTGCACCACAGGATTGTTATTGTGTGCTCAACTGGGCCTATATCTAATGCATCCGAACCCGATTGAAGTCCTATTTCGTCAATTCCTTCATTGTGGGGAGTTTTAAGGGTGATGATCTAATGTGCTTTTTCCCGGAGGATCAATTTTAATTTTATCGTTATTTGGTATGATATTGAAGACGATCACAATGAGGGAAGAAGGGTGAAAGATGGGAGTAAATCAAGTGAAAGGCCAAGCTTGATGAGGATGAAATCATCTCCGTCCTTAAACCGAAAACCAGATCAAGAGCTAAGGAAAATGGACCAGCCCAATTTAGAAGGAACAATTGGTGCTCAAGTGTTTACCTGTCCCGTATGTGGAGTTAAGTTAGAACCCGAGGTTGCGAAGGGGAATTTCTATCCCTACTGCGGAAGCCAAGTGGTCTTTAGGAAAGTGAGTCCATGGCTAAAACGAATCGGTTGTGAGACATTGGAGCATGTGTAAAAACGACAATGTTCTCCAAAAAAGGAGGCCAGCAACATCCTGCGTTGGAGGTTTAGGTTTTGGTCGCTGATTTAAAGCTGTTTCAGGATTATATACATACCATCGAGAAAAAACTGGCACAGGGGGATGCCACTGAGCACACTCATCGATCAGCACTTGAAGCTTTAGTTGAGGGCCTCAGTCCAGGAATTATTGCTACCAATGAGCCTAGGCGTATTGAATGTGGTGCCCCAGACTTTGTTATCAGGAAAGGCGGGTCCACTATTGGCTATATCGAGGCCAAGGATATCGGTAAGAGCCTCGATGAGGCTGAGAAGTCTGGGCAATTCCAGCGTTATCGTGATCTCCTTACCAATCTTATCCTGACCGATTATCTGGAGTTTCGCTGGTATGTGGATGCTGAACGGCGCATCTCTGCCCGTCTGGGCACACCAACCAGGGATGGCAGGGTAAGGCCTGACAAAGCAGGAATAGAAGCTGTTACCAGGCTTTTTGATGATTTCCTCTCGCACCGTGCTGCGCCTGTAAGCACACCCAGGGAGTTAGCCCAACGCATGGCTCGCCTGGCTCATATGATTCGGGACCTTATTATTACCGCTTTTGATAAAGAGCCTGAAAGAGGTTCACTCCACGCTCAATTCGTAGCTTTTAGGGATAATCTTATTCCCAACCTTTCTACCGAGCAATTTGCCGATATGTATGCCCAGACTATTGCCTATGGTCTTTTTGCTGCCCGCTGTAACCAATCTACGGGAACAGACTTCACCCGCCAGAATGCCGCCTACCTTTTGCCCAAGACCAACCCATTTCTGAGAAAGCTCTTTAACCATATCGCTGGCCCCGATTTGGACGACCGCATTGCCTGGTTAGTAGATGACCTGGCACAGCTACTTGCCCAAGCTGATATGGAGGCAGTCCTTAAGGATTTTGGTAAACGCACTGCCAAGGAAGACCCTGTGGTGCATTTCTACGAGACTTTTCTTGCTGCCTATGACCCTAAGGTGCGGAAGATGCGGGGTGTCTACTATACTCCAGAGCCAGTGGTCTCCTATATCGTGCGTTCCATTGACCACTTGCTCAAGACACATTTTGACAAGCCTCAGGGATTAGCCGACCCCAGCGTTCTCGTCTTAGACCCAGCAGTAGGCACTGCCACTTTCCTTTATATGGTGATAAATGAAATTCACGATACCTTGCTGAGTCAAGGGCAGGCAGGGCTCTGGAATGACTATGTGAGTGAAAAACTACTGCCCCGCATATTTGGCTTTGAGCTTCTTATGGCTCCTTATGCTATGGCTCACTTAAAGCTAGGGTTACTTCTAAAGGAGACAGGCTATAAATTTGAAAAGGAACAGCGGCTGGGAATTTATCTTACCAACACTTTGGAGGAAGCTGTTAAGCATTCGGAAGTTCTATTTGCTGAATGGATAACCGAGGAAGCTAAAGCCGCCGCTGAAATCAAGAAGGACAAGTCCATAATGGTGGTGCTGGGAAATCCCCCGTATTCGGGGATTTCGGCAAATTCCAGTATGCATGAATTCATAGACCCCAAGACGGGCAAGAAACGAAGGGAACTTACCTGGATTGGCAAACTGATAGAGGACTATAAGGTTGTCGATGGAAAGCCACTGCGTGAACGCAAGCACTGGCTTCAAGACGACTATGTTAAATTTATCCGTTTTGGGCAGTGGCGAATTGAGCGCACAGGGCAGGGTATTCTGGGCTATATTACCAATCATGCCTACTTGGACAATCCTACATTCCGGGGCATGAGACAATCCCTGATGAACACCTTTACTGATATTTACATTCTCAATCTTCATGGCAATGTTAAAAGGCGAGAGGTTGCCCCTGATGGGGGTAGGGATGGAAACGTGTTTGACATCGAGCAGGGGGTGGCTATTTCATTATTCGTTAAAAAACCAGAAAGGGCTGGCCCAGCCACCATTCGATATGCTGACATGTGGGGACTTCCTGGCGATTGGCCCAATCCGCAGCAAGGAACTAAATATTACAGACTTGCCGAGATGGATATTACTTCAACGGATTGGGCTGAGCTTCAACCTAATAGCCCATTTTATTTCTTCGTGCCTAGGAATGAGGAACTCCGACCCGAATATGAGCAGGGATGGAAGATAACGGACATATTTCCGGTCAACTCAACAGGGATTGTTACCGCCCGTGACGGCATCGTAATTGATTTCAGCCCTGATACTCTTGAGCAGCGATTGACTGAGTTCGCCAACCCCTCCCTTAGTGACGAGACGATTCGTGAGAAGTTCTTCGGGCACAAACGAAAAGGTAAATATCTCGCTGGTGACACACGTGGATGGAAACTACCTGAAGCGAGAAAAAAACTGAAGAGTGAGCAAGGGCTGTCTAACCATATACAACCTTGCCTTTACCGTCCGTTCGATATTCGCTCTGTTTACTACACTGAGTATATGGTTGATTGGCCTCGCCCCGAGGTCATGCGTCATATGCTAGCAGGGGAGAATGTCGCACTTATTACTTCTCGCCTGACTAAGGGCGAAACTTATCAACACACCCTTGTTTCTAGGACAATATCTGAGGCGATTTTGCTATCCCCGAAGACATCAAATAATGCTTTTGTATTCCCTCTTTACCTTTACCCCTCTAAGCAGGAGATCGCCAGTGGTCTCTATCAGGCAAAGGAGAAACGACCGAATCTGAACCCAGAGTTCATCAAGGTTGTCTCGGAAAAACTGGGGCTAAAGTTTATAGATGATGGCAAAGGTGACATGGAAGAAACTTTTGGCCCTGAGGATATCTTCAACTACGCATATGCTATATTTCATTCGCCAACCTATCGCAGCCGCTATGCCGAGTTCTTAAAGATAGATTTCCCCAGATTGCCGCTCACCTCTGATAAAGAACTTTTCAAGGCGCTTGTAGCTAAAGGCGGAGAGCTTGTGTCTCTCCATCTTATGGAATCCCCCAAGCTCAATAATCTTTTCACTAAATATCCTATCGTTGGTCCTAATCAAGTGGAGACCGTTAAATACGATGAAGCTAACGAGCGAGTCTATATCAACGAAAGCCAGTATTTCGAAGGCGTCCCTCCGGAGGTCTGGAATTTCCGCATCGGTGGCTACCAGGTTTGCCAGAAATGGCTCAAGGATCGAAAGGATAGAGCCTTGAGCTATTATGAACTAACCCATTACCAGAAAATCGTGGTAACCCTCGAAGAGACCATCCGCCTGATGCAAGAGATAGATGCTTTGATTCCAAGTTGGCCGATTAAGTAGTAAAGAGTTGAATAGCTTTGAGATACGGAGGAACCTATAATGGGTGAAGACTTCAATGAGAAAGAGAAAGGGCCATTTGTTATGAAGAGAGAGCCTGATCTACTTCTCTGGCAAAGGATCCGCGAGTTAGCAAGTGGGTCTGAGCAAGAAGAGGCGGAGGCAGTGGCTCTCATATTCGGCAATTACCCGGTTGTTCCACAAGAGGCAGACGATCTCCTTAAAGAAATGGCCCTTCCAAGCAGCCCAGTAGGTGTTCGACGGAAAGTAGCTGCAGAGCTAACGAACCAACCAGGGATTCCCTTGGAACTTTACTTAGGTCTACTGCAAACGCTTAGCAAGGATGAGGACCAAGAAATAGCCAGAATAATCGAACCTCTATTAGGGCCCTACAAAGCTTTAGGAGAATCGCTCAGGCTTCTTCTTGAGAAGCAAAATGCCATTTGGACCAAGGTGACTAATGCGATATCCAAGGTCCCCTTTGAAAACATTGCCAAGCAAATTGAAATCACAATACCAAAGGGTATCTTTAAAGACATAGGGCAGCTTAATGCCATATCCGCTCACTCCATATCCCAGTTACAAAATCAGATGAAACGTATGGCTCATTTCCAATTGCCACAAAGCTGCCTAGACGGCTTGATAGATATAAAACTCGCTAATGATGACATTTTACGAAGCATTTCTATGGTCTCTACTTCATATTTCGCTATCGAACGAGAAAGCGTTGTTGTAGAGCCATCCGAGAATCCACTGTTCCTTAAGTTGAAATCAATCCCTTCTGGACAGCGATACTGGCATCAGTATCAATCTATGTGTAAAGATATTCTCACATTTTGCTTTGTTCCACCTTTATTGGATCCTAGAGAAGAGTCACGAACTGAAGGAGGTCTCCACAGAAGAGATATTCTCTATCCCATCCCATATGGTCAACGTGGGTTCTGGGGATTCTTACAAAACAAATTCTCCGCGTCATCTATAATAGTCGATGTAAAGAAATATGAGAGCGAACTTCCCAAAGACCAGGTTGTAATAACATCAAAGTATTTTGGTGCCAAGAAGCTAGGCAACTTTGGTTTGATAATATCTCCCAAAGGACCAAGTAAATCTGCTAAGAAGGAACAAATTGATAGATGGTTACACCACGATGAAATGATAATCTGTCTCAGCGATGCCAATCTTGAAGAGATGGTGGCGCTAAAAGAAGCAGGAAAACAGCCAGAGCTTGTCTTGGATAGGCTTATTCGCGAATTGCTCCAATCGGTTTAGTGACTACCCAGTGAACTAAATAAGATGCAAGCTATGAAAGTAAAATGCCCTAAATATGGATTTGAAGACGAAGGCAACTTCTGTAGTCGGTGCGGCACACCCTTGCCCAAACCTCCCATTGCAAAAGGGGAAGCCGCGGTTCCTGAATCCCTCTGGATGGCAAAATGCCCGGTGTGTAAATCAGGCCATCTTGAGGCGATAACGCATAAAAGCCTTTTTGGCCTCAAGAGAGCAAAGTGAAATTGGTGCCTGGACTATTTTTTTCTTACACTTTCTTGAATAGAAGTAACACGCTTCTTTGTTTTTTGTCTCTTCGTACATTGCCTGTCTCCTATAAGGAATCAATGTCTCCTAACATTCCCAGCATAAAAGAAGTTCCGCCGAAGCGAAATTTAGATGAGTGCCACAATGCACGAACCTTTTATGCTGTGTTATACGCCGTGTGATCTTTCATCAATCCAAAGCCTTCCATTCTTTCAATCTCTTACAGTAATTCTCAGAAAGAATGTCATAGCCCTTTAACAAATGCTCTAAATATGCCTATTTGGCTTTAAACCGCTTTTTACTTTATCAGCTTGAGCAACATAAGTTATCGCATCTCTTTCTTGACCATTATCCAATTTGACGGTAGTGTCAAGACTTTTGTGTCAAATCTTCTAAACCTCAACCAGTGCCTCCTCTGGTTGAACCTCTGTACCATATTTCTGAGCCATGATCTCCTCCAGAGCCTATGGGAGCTTAGGGAAAGGTTCCTTTACCTTCTGCCAGCTTGGCATTTCCCACAAGATTTTTAATCTCTGGCAAAAGAAATTTGAAGAAGGCCGACTCTCCTCAGTGTAGGAAAGTTCCTAGATCCCCAAAGAAAGAGAGGCTGGCGGGTTGCTTCGAAGGAGAAATTAAGTTTCATGAAAATTTATAGGAAGGACTAAATCCTGCTGCACCGGCTGCTTACTTGCATTCTCCACTTTTGTCCTTAGCTTTGCATTCGTTGCAAAGTTCATAATCCTGAGGCTTCATGTGGCGCTCTTCATAATCAGATGTTGGCCAATTTGAACAATTGCGACAGAAGTGCCAAGTATCGCTACCCTTTTTCCTGCGGTAAATCGCCATTCTCTTCACCTCCTCTTCCATTGACATTAAAAATTATTATAACACAATTAAAAAGTTACGTTCTTACTATGTTTTTTCTGCTTTTTCAATTTTTACTTGGGTCTCTTTGTCAAGTTTTAATGTTGCCCCAGTTCGTTCACATTCTGGTGAGGAGGGCGTAGGCCGAGGGTAAATACCCTCCTCAGGGCCCGCCCGGTCGGCGCAGGCGAGCCCTGAGGAGAGGCGCGCTGTCTCCTTGTCCCGGAAAAGCGCGCCCTTACCGGCACTTTCAGCCGCACCTCAAGAAGAATACCCGATCTACATCCCTTTAGCGGAAGACAGGTTTTTAACCATTTCCCCTACCACTTCCAGGAAGCGCTCCCTCCTCTTTTGAAGCTCCTCTAAATTCATTTCAGGGATCCCCTGTCTTTTGGGTTTAGGAGGAGGTTCTGGCAGTTCAAAGCGCGCAGTCCTGAGCTCCTCTGGGAGCATCTGCTCGCGCAGCCAGCGCTCGCGCGCCATTTCGAAGAACTTCAGGAATTGTCCTCGCACCACTTCCGGATCCCCTTCCCTGATAGCATCCCAGCCCAGGGCCTGCACCACCTCGCGGGTCAGAGGGGAGAGCTTCTCCATTCCTTCCTCCTTTATGTAGCCCTCTGTAATCAGTGAGGCCTCCAGCCAGGACTGCAAAGCGTCGATTCTCAGTTCCGGGGGAGCGCTCATCTCCACGATGGCCTTCCTGATCTCGGAGATGGAAGGGGGAAAAGGAGCGCCACAGGCAATGAGGTACTTTACAGCGCGGAGCGCAGTTTCCAGGGGGACATCGGCCAGCATCTCGGACCAGATAGCAGCCTTTCCCTCGGAAACCTCAAATCCTCTCCAGGTCTCAGCTATAACAGCCAAGAGGCGCATTGTCTCATTTTTTCTCATCAGGGTTTATCCTCCTTCCTTTCCAGCGGACCTCAGGAGAAGCTAAGCGCAAGTCAAGGACCGCTTCAGGGGGGATGCGAAAAGGGAGAAGGTAGGCCCGTTTTAAAGAACGCAGATATTCCCTGATTTCCTTCTTCAAGGGAGATGTCCCCTTTTTCCTCTTGATCCTCTTCATTTCCTTCCTCCCTTTCGTACTTTTCCGCAAGTTCTATGGCAATCTGGGCCGCTTTAGAGAACTTGGGGATCCCTCGAGAAATAGCGCTTCTTTCCTCAAATCCGCGCTTCTCGTAGTACTCCAGGAGCCCAGCGATGTTTCGAGGGTTCCAGCCGTGGGCCGCCCAGGACTGGCAGGCCTTGGCCCAGAGGCGCAGGTTTTCCTCATCATTTCCCACCTTTTCAGCGATCAGGGAATAGAGGTTGCGCCTGGGATAGTAGAAGAAGGCTTTTTTGTAGGCCTCCACTGCCGGGTGCGGAGGAGAGCGCATGGACCTCCCTGCTTTCCCTGCCTGCGGAGGAGATCTCAGGGATCTCTCCATTTTGACTGGGTGCAGGGCCTTGACAGGTGGAACGGGACTTTCCGCTTCCAAAATCCCTGCTAATTGCGGGTAGTTCCCTCGCTCTAGCGGGGGAGCACCGGAAGCGGCTTCCTGGAGCGGCGGGACTTCCGGAGAAATCTCCTCAGGTTGAAGCGAAGGGACGCTCAGGGAGGAATCCTCAGGCTGCGGAGGTGCCCCTCCCAAAGGCGCCTTCTCCGCCTGAAGGAAATGGCCTCTCAGAGGGGCATCCTCATCTGCCGGCGGAACCTCACTTGAAGTTTCCTCTAACCGGAGAGTTTCCTGAGTGCGTTTTTCTCCCCTTGGTGGGGGAGGTGCGCGCAAAGGCCTTTGCGCTTCTCCGTTAGGAGAAGCCTCTTTCAGAGAATCAGGAATCAGAGAATCAGGAGAATCAGAGAATCGGAGAATCAGAGAATCAGCCCGATTAATACGAGCCAAGGTATGTCCTTGGTATGACCAAGGTCTGTCTTGAGTATGACCAAGGTCAGACTTTGGTATGTCCTTGGTATGACCAAGGTCTGTCTTCTGGAGTTCCTTTTCCTCACCAGGGACAGGCCTTTCCTCAAATGTTTCCTTCATTTCCTGAAGCATTTCCTCCGGAGGGGGAGGGATGATGCTGGCCCGCTCATTCCTGTGAGGGTTCTGGTGCTTGGTGAAGTTCACGACCTGGATGTACCTCTTGCCCTCTACCTGATAACGCAGGATGAAGGGATGGTCCCCGTTGTTCTTGGCGAGCTCCGCAAGCAGACTCTCGATATCAACTTTGTCGTAAGGGAAGACCTCGGCCTTGATCTTTTGGGGGCGGTCCTCCAGGCGTCCCTCCCTGTCAGCCAGGCACCAGAGCCCGGCGAAGAGGTAGCGGGCGTAAATGGAAAGAGAGCCCAGGCAGTCGTTCTTGAAAAACCCCGGCTTGATGTTGCGCGCTCTCATTTCATTCTCCCTTTAAAAAGAGGCTCTTAGCCCTTGATTCCAGAAAGAGCGCGGCCTTCAGGCACTGCTCTCGGTTCATCTCCTTGATCATGGAAGGGAAGCCGGAGGCTTTGAGGAACTGCCCAAGGTGATGGTAGTCCAAGCACTTCTTCCCGTCCTTGTCCAGGGTGACGAAGCCGTTTCTCAAGGCCAAACGGAGCAGGTTCTGGATCTCCTCCCTGGTGGGGTGCTCCGTTTTCTCTTCCGGGGCGCTCTGCACCGCGGAGGAACCCTGTGCAGGTTCAGAAGGAGAAGCTCCCTTGAGACCCTGACCAGAATATCCCGGACTTTCATGCCCTGAAGGGGAAGATCCCGCGCTCCCGTTCCCCTGAGAGGTAATTACCCTGGCCTTCACCTGAGCAGGGGTATTCTCCTCCTGGATCTCCTCAGCGGGAGTGGGCCTGTATCCGGCAAGAACAACAACCCAGGCCAAAACGTTCCTCAAAGCCTTGGCTCCTGCTCTGGTTTGAGCCATACTCGCCAGTTGGAACCAGGGCTTTCCCTGCCAGTTTTCCTCATCCCTCATGCAGTAGGCTTCAGCTCCACCTATCACCTGACCGGTCCTCAAATCAACTACCTCAGCTCTGGCTTTTGCTCCCTTGACCCCGAAGATCTCCACAGGCTCTGCTTCCAGCGTCCGGGCACAAAATCCGTAGAACTTGGCCACAGTCTGCCAGTCCTCAAACTCTAAATACTGCTCCCCCCTGAAGATCACGGGCTTCTTCTTTCCTGCCACAACTCTCTGAAGAGCAGATGCTGCCCTCTGCGCTTCCTGGAGCACAACCTCCGGCGCCTGGGCGAGGGGTCGAAGAGATCCCCCCTCTTTTACCTCTATGGGATAATTTCTTTCCTCCATCAAAACTCCTCCTTCTTGCACCCTGAGAAAACGCTCTGCGTTTCCCTGGGGGCCCCTTCTTCTAGATTCCTTTGGAAGTTCTCTTCGGCCTCTCCCAGACTTCCTGAACTCGCTTCCCGAACCTTCAGATTTCCTGAAGGCGCCTCCTCTCCCAAATCGCTTTGTATGAAGCGCATCCTGTAGGTCTTCTCCTTCCCCTTGACGAAGGCCAGAGCGGCCTCCCTGGAGCGGAAGAAGCCCACGGGAAACTCCAGAGTCAAAGCCGGAGTCTCCACGCGCTCCGTGATCAACCACATGCCCTTGGCTTTCATGAAGAATTCCTCCTTCTGGAAGCTTAAAGCGACCTCTCCCCGCTTCTCTTTTCCTGCCCTGAAAAGGGCGACCTCAAAAGCTTCTTCTACCTCGCTCTTTTTTGGAAACCGGAGGATTAGAGCTCCGGATCCGGCCACATCTCCCGATTTCACAACCTCAAAATTTCCACCCTCGGAAGCCCCGGCACCCATCACCTCCGCCGGCTCCCTCCAGGTCTTTCCTTCCCTGATCTGCCAGATCGTTTTGTGATCCACTCCGAAGAGCTTTGCCAGACGGTAGGTACTCCAGCCTCTTTGAAGCAGGATGCGGATGGTGTCCACCTGGGGCCAGGAGAGCTTGGTGCGCCCGTTGTGGGGCCCGCTTTTCCTCAGCTTTAAAGCAGCGTCCTCCATGTTCTCCTTCTGGGTCCCCAAAAAGAGGTGCCTGGGGTTGACGCAGGCCGGGTTGTCGCACTTGTGGAGGACATACATTCCCTTGGGGATCTCCCCGTAGAAGAGGGTCCAGGCAAAGCGGGAAGCGATCACCCTCTTTCCCTGGAAGTGGAAGGCCCCATATCCGTCCTTCAATTTGCGCCCCTGCCACTCCCAGCAGGAATCGGGATCGCTAACACTGACCTTGCTGAAGAAGCGCTCCTCCGGGCTCAAGACTCCTCCTTTTGGGGCTGGGGAGGCCAGATGTTCCTCCTCTGCGCTTCCTGCCTGATCATCTCACGCACGACTTCCTGGGGTCTCCTGATCTCTTGGGAAGCGATCTCTTGCAGGGCCTTCATCTCGTATTCCGAGAGTACCAGGGAGAAGGTTTTCCTGCGCTTGATCCTCTCCTGTGAGGTTTCCATGTTCATCACTCCCTTCTCAAATCATCCTGGTCCATATATAATTTTACTGAATCGATAGAAATTTGAAAAGAGGTTTGATAGGATAAAATAAAAATTTTTTTCAAAAAGTGTTGCAATTAAAAATTATGTGATATTATTAGAAAAAATAAAGGAAATTAGAAAATTTTAGTGAGTTTCCTCAGGATTTATAGGAAAAATTGGAAGGAGGTTAAAAGATGGAGAGAGTGGACACCAGGAAGCTTTTGGGAAGGAGGATTCAGAGGCTCTTGGATGAGCAGGGAAAGGGCGTGCGCCAGTGGGCTTCATACATCGGGCGCCAACTCTCCACCTGCTACTCCATCCTCGCTGGGCGCTCCCACCTGAGGGTGGAGGATCTGATTAAGACCGCCGAGTTCCTGGAGGTGAGCACGGACTATCTCCTCCGGGCTGAGGAGGAGATCCCCATCTACCTGCGCTTGGCCCCCGGGGAAAGCCGGGAGTCCGTGGCCCAGAAGATCATGGCCCAGGTGGAGGAGTACTTCCAGAAGCACCCGGAGCTCGAGGGAAAAGCCGGGGAGTAGGGTGCTCCCTCAGGAGTTACCCTCCCCTTTTTTTATTTTTTAAGGAGAGGCCCAGCTTTTAATGAGGGCCTACAACTGGCCCTTCCTTTTGAGTTAAACTTCTTTTTCGGGAGTCTTCCATGAAGGCCGAGGAACTGAAAGAGGAATTCAAAAAGCGCAAAATCCGCCTGATCTTCACGAACCTTGACGGGGACGGCGCCCTCTTTGAAAGGAACGGAATCTGGTACTGCTTCATCAACTCCTGTGCGCCCAAAGTTCGTCAGCGCTGGACCATGGCCCACGAGTTGGGGCACTTTGACCTCCACCGGGAGCTCCTCTTGAAAAGGTCCTCCTTCGAAGAATCCCCCCTTTTTGATGAGGAGATCCTGGAAGAAGAAAATGAGGGAAGCCTTTCCCCTGAGGGAATAATTGAGCGCGAGGCCAACTCCTATGCTGCAGAGCTTTTGATGCCCAAAGAGGAAATCCTTTCCTCCCTCCCTGACCTCTACGAGCCAGACCAGATTCTTGCTCACCTGGAGCGCCTTGCTTCAAAGTTCCAAGTTTCCTTCGAGGCCTTAGTCCGGCGCCTGATGGAGCTCAAGGCCCTGAGGAAGGACCTGGGAGAGTGGCTTCTTTCCGGGGGAGCGCAGGCCGGATTTCCTTTCCTTAAAAACCAGGATAAGGGAAATTGTTCAGGTTCCGGAATGCCTGAGCATCACCCCGCCCCGGTGATCTCCCCGGAGGAAGAATGTCCCTTTAATGTGGAGTTCCGCTACCCCGGGGATCCCCCTCACTGGATCCGCTTAAGACAGCCTCATCCTGAAGGGGCCAAGCTCTTCGCCCAGGGAGTGGAGGTAGCGGGGATCTCCTTCCACAGCGC
>Ga0067045_1030268_pt1 | contig 15984 bp, 13 predicted proteins | sample TerdegcTABiofilm_FD_59184 | JGI IMG/M metagenome (GOLD analysis project Ga0067045, IMG submission 59184) | Combined Assembly of (Gp0054472, Gp0054536) Wastewater bioreactor microbial communities from Singapore -Terephthalate degrading...
CCCGGCTCGGGCAAGCCCCGGCCGTGATCTTGGGAGGACGGTCCTGGGGTTGCGGCATGCTTCATGTCCGGGATCTCACGACATCCACTCCAAAACGGCACACGTTGCGAACAGAGCCGCTGCGCCCAGCAGGAAGACACCGTCCCGGGCCGAAAAATGAAAGTGCCGCCACACATGGAATTGCCCGCGAAAGCCCCGGCAACGCATGGCCGCCATGATGCGTTCGCTCCGCGCCATGCTGCGCACGAGCAGCATACCGACCATATTTCCATAGGCGCGAAACGTGCGGCGGTCCCATCGCGGCCGAAACCCCCGGATCAGCATGGCGGTGTGAAGTCGCCGGTATTCATCGTGCATGACGTGCAGATAGCGGACCGTGAAAAGCAGCAGGTGGACCAGCTTCCGCGGTACGCGGAGGTGGATCAAGGCGTGGCCCAGGGTGGGAATCTCCATCGTGCCCACCAGACCGGACATCCACAGCACGATGGCATTCGATTTCACGGCGATTTCCGCGACCACATCCAGCGCGGTGATATCGAACCGTGCCGCCCCATGGCCCGAGCCGAGGCCGGCGGTCCACGGGACCAACACCGCCGAGGCAATCACCACCACGTTGACGGGAATCAACCGAGTCAGCAGCGTCTTCGCGGAAAGCCCGACCGACGCTGCGACGACCAGAGCCGCCGCCAGCATCAAGAGCCATACCGTGGGCTTCGTGCTCAACACGATCACGAGCGCCGCCGTCAGCAGGGCTGCGATGCGCAGCCGGGGATCGAAACGATCGATCCAGGTCCGCGTAACCGTGGGAACATCGGGCCACCGCGCCACGCGATTCATGAAGCGCCTCCCCTCGCGCGCTCGGCTGCCGGCGGATGGTTTTTCGCCTCGCCCCGACTCGCACGACGGCGGGCCGACAGGTAGAAGGCGATGCCGGTCAAACCAAAAATATAGCCGATGCCTCCCAATACGTCGCGCCATTCCGCCCTGCTGCGCGAGGTCTGAATGTCCTCGCGGAGACGTATCACCTCGTCCCGGAGTCGCTCGATCGCCGCCGCAAGCGGCGACGGCTCGCCGATGGATTCACCCGTTGCGGTCGGGCCGGTCTCGGCCGTAAGGGCCGGTCCGCTTTGCGGGTCCCGGCGCACGGAATCGTTCGGCGGATCGCCGTCGCCCGGCGCGGCGCGGTTGGGCGTTTCGGACGCGGCGTCTCCCGTCTCGGCGGTCATCGTCTCCAACTCGTACTCCGTGGCATGGCCGTCCTCCAGTATTCCCACCAATCGCATCTTCCCCGAGAAGCCGGGCTGGAAACGAAACCGCCCCTCTTCGTCGCAGGTCAGTTCATGCCTTTTGGCGCCGTCGGCGTCGTACACCTCCACTTTCGCCCCCGCGGCCCCGCTGCCGCCGCGGAAATAGACCTTGCCCTCCACCTGATCGCCTCTTTGAGTCGCAAAGATGTACAGCGAATGGGCGTATGCCGTGGAATTGCACAGCATGGCGCACGCGAAGAAGAATGCCGCCGCCCGGGCGGCACAAACCCGACGCAACACACAGCGGCGAGATTGGTTCATCATTTCGTTCCTACCGGAGACCTCGCAGGGGACCGCCGATGCCGCCGCGGGTTTCACCGCCGAAGGCCGGTCACGATGCGGCGGCGGGACGCAGAGCCTCGGGACGGACTTGATGCAAGAAGGCGACGGCCGCGGCGGTCACCAGACCTTCACCGAACGCCAAGCCGCCGTCCGTGATCCACACCAGGACCGAAAGGCCCTGGAGATTGCGTCCCACGGCGAAAATGCACAAGCCGGTCAAGGCGGCGGACAGCACGATGCTGACAAATCCCGCCCCAAACCCCGACCACCACACGGCGGCCGGCCGTGCCGACCGCACGCCGCCGAAGAGCCGATAAACGACTACGGCGGGCAAGGCCATGTTGACGGTATTGATTCCCAGCGTGGTGATTCCCCCTTCGCCGAAAAACAGCCATTGGAGGAGGAGGGCGATCATGATTGCCGGAAAGGCCGCCGCTCCGAGAAGCAGGCCCATCAAACCGTTCAAAACCAAATGAACGGCGACGGGTCCCAAGGGGATCTGCACCGCGGAAACGGCAAAGAAGACCGCCGACATCACCCCGACCAAGGGAATCCGCTCGTAGTCCAGTCGCCGCAACGACCAGCCGACTCCCGCCGCCGCGCCGAGCCAACCGGCAGCCATGATGCCCAATCCCGTGGGCGAAACCGACAAGACCACGTCATTCAAGTGCATGGCGATCGCAACGTGTCACTTCATGTCCACCGTTCGGACCCAGATCAAGCCGCCCAACTCCACTTCGGCAGGCGCTCCCTCGGGGTCGGGCCGTCGTTCCCTGCCCTCCACCAGAGCGGCGAATCCCCACCAACCGGCGCGCGGCATGGCGTAACAAAACACACCGGCGGCGTCGGCCTTGATGACTTGGGTGACATAGGCATCGTTGGGCGGCGCAACACGGCCGCCTTCGTTCCAATACTCGACTTCCACCGTGGCGAAGGGCACCGGCTCACCTTCCCGCAAGACAATGCCCCGGAATACGTTGCCCGTCCATAAACCGTAGGGGCGTGTCAGCGGCTGGATTTCGACGGGCAGCCCGACCGCTCGCTCCCAGCCGCCTTCATTGCCCAGAAAGTTGGCGACCACCTTGGTGTAGTGGATGATCCACTTCCTCTCGGCCGGTTCCCAATAGGGAGCGGGTAAAACGGTGAAAACATGATCGCCCGGTCCCTCGAATCGGTAGCGGACCGAATAGGTCGAAGCCTTGCCCACGCGACGCTCTTGCAGACTCGCCGACAGATCCGCCTTGGACTCGCCGGCGAACACGGCGCACGCGAGCGGTCGGGCCATCGGCATGATCGGGCCCTGTTCCATGGGATGCGTGAATTGCATTTCGAGCACGACCTCGGGCGGGTCGCCCGGCCCGACCACGTCACGCGACGGCAAGAGGACCAAAAAATGGGCCGATGCCCAGCGGTCGCAAAACAATGCCAACACAAGCCACAAGATCGGATGGAAGGCGCGGGCGATTCGACGCGGCATAGGACGAACCCAGAGGCAAACCGGAACCTGCGACGGCGGTCTCAGGCGGCGGGAAGCGGCATATTACGTTTGCCGTCATTATAATACCGCACATCTCCTGCGTCCATGCGGCGAAGTCCCGGTCCAAGCTCAGCGACATAAAATCCGGCTGTTTGAACGCTCGCCGCGCCGTGCTCCGACTACGTTCTCTTGGTAACGTCATCATCGCAGGCGAAGCACCGCCCTTCTCCGAGGAATGGGCAAAGGCCGGCGACAAGACGGTCGCGGACGGCTTCGCGAATTGCCGCGATCACCGGGTCTCGACCGCAGCTCGCCGAGATGTCCGGAGCTTGCCGACATGTCCGGATGCGAGGAATGCGTCCAACACGTGCCAAATCGCACGCGAGGGTGCAGCAAGCGCCGGCGGAGGCTGCGATGGGTCGCGCGCTCTCATATCTCTTGCGGCGGTCGGCTCGACCCCACCGCCAAGCACACCCCATTTCGGCGTATAATACAACGTTTGGTCGATTTGCGTGAAGAAGGAACGTCAAGGGGGCATCTGGAACTACGCAAGAAGGGTGGTAAATTCGGTGGTGAGGCGATGGCCGCCGCCACGGCGCAACCGGGACAAGACCTCCCGCCCAGCTTTCGCACGGTTTTGATGTCGAAGAGGACGAAATGAGTTCGGTGACACGTGACAAGGCGCAGCTCGATCCGGTGGATCCCGACGCACAGGCGGCGAAGCCCGGAACCAACGGCTTCTCGCCGATCGCCGTGGATTCCGATCCCGCCGAGACGCAGGAGTGGCTGGAAGCGTTCGAATACGTGCTTCAGCGGGAGGGCGGCGATCGCGCGATCTACCTGCTCGAACGGCTGAAGGACAAGGCGTTTCGGTCCGGCGTACCGTTTGCCTCCGCCGCCACCACGCAATATGTGAATACGATCCCGCCGGAGAAAGAGCCGCCGTATCCCGGTGATCGCGCCTTGGAACGGCGCATCAAAAGCCTGATTCGCTGGAACGCCCTGGCCATGGTGGTGCGGGCGAACCGAGAGAGTTCGGGAATCGGCGGACACATCTCCACGTTCGCCTCGGCCGCCACGTTGTACGAGGTCGGTTTCAATCACTTTTTTCGCGGAAAACAGGGCACGGAATCGCCGGACTTCGTGTACATCCAGGGCCATGCGTCGCCGGGGATTTACGCCCGAGCCTTCCTCGAAGGACGGATCGACGAACAACACCTGGAGAATTTCCGCCGGGAATTGGCACCGGGCGGCGGCCTGTCGTCCTATCCTCACCCCTGGCTGATGCCGGACTTTTGGGAATTTCCCACCGTTTCGATGGGTCTGGGGCCGATCATGGCGATTTACCAGGCCCGCTTCAACCAATACTTGGCGGATCGCGGCATTCGTCCCCAAGCCCGCGATTCCAAAGTCTGGTGCTTCGTCGGCGACGGCGAATGCGACGAACCGGAGACGCTGGGCGCCATCACGTTGGCCGGCCGGGAAAAGCTCGATAATCTGATTTTCGTAATCAACTGCAATTTGCAACGGCTGGACGGCCCGGTCCGCGGCAACGGCAAGATCATCCAGGAATTGGAAGGTGCGTTCCGCGGCGCCGGCTGGAACGTGATCAAGGTCATCTGGGGGACGGACTGGGATCCGCTCTTCGCCCGCGACACGGAGGGCTTGTTGGCCCGCCGCATGATGGAGGTCGTGGACGGCCAGTACCAAAAATACACGGTGATGCCGGGAAGCTACATCCGCAAGCACTTCTTCGGCGTGGACCCGCGGCTGGAGGCCCTGGTCGCCGATTTGACCGACGAGCAGATTCGCCGGCTGAAGCGCGGCGGACACGACCCGCTCAAGGTTTATGCGGCCTACAAGGCGGCGGTGGAGCATCGAGGCTCGCCGACCGTCATCTTGGCCAAGACGATCAAGGGCTACGGATTGGGCGAGGCCGGCGAAGGCCGGAACATCACGCACCAACAGAAAAAGCTCAATGAGGACGAGCTGCGCGAGTTCCGCCGTCGCTTCGATATCCCCATTCCCGAAGAGCGCGTCGCGGATGCCCCCTTCTATCGCCCGCCCGACGACAGCCCCGAGATTCGCTATCTCCGCGAACGCCGGCAGGCGTTGGGCGGCCCCGTCCCGCAACGGCGGCACCCCATGACCAAGCTCAAACCGCCGAAATGGGAAGAATTTTCGGAGTTCTTCTCGGGCAGCGAGGGCCGCGAGGTCTCGACCACCATGGCCTTCGTGAGACTCTTGGTCCGGCTGATGCGCGATAAGAACATCGGGCGGTACGTGGTCCCCATCGTGCCCGACGAAAGCCGCACTTTCGGCATGGAGGCCCTCTTCCGGCAGTTCGGCATCTATTCCCACGTCGGTCAGCTCTACGAGCCGGTCGACTCCGACACGGTGCTGTATTATCACGAGGCCAAGGATGGGCAGATCTTGGAGGAGGGAATCACCGAGGCCGGTTCGATGTCGTCGTTCATCGCCGCGGGCACGGCGCATTCCACCCACGGCGTGAACATGATCCCCTTCTTCATCTACTACTCGATGTTCGGTTTGCAGCGCATCGGGGACCTGATTTGGGCGGCGGGCGACATGCGTTGCCGCGGCTTCCTGATGGGCGGCACGGCGGGTCGCACGACCCTGGCGGGCGAAGGCCTGCAACACCAGGACGGCAACAGTCACCTCTTCGCCCTGGCGTATCCCACCCTCCAAGCCTACGATCCCTGCTTCGCCTACGAGATGGCCGTAATCGTCTTGGACGGCATCCGGCGCATGTACTACGAAGAAGAAGACATTTTCTATTACATTACCTTGATGAATGAAAACTACGAGATGCCCATCCTTCCCATGGGATCCACCGAGGGCATCTGCCGCGGCATGTATCCGCTCTCGCTGCGGGATTTGGGCAAGGACCGGCCGTTCGTGGACCTGATGGGCAGCGGGGCCATCCTCCGCGAGGTCTTGCGGGCACAGGATATTCTGGATCAGAAATTCGCCGTCTCCAGCCGCGTCTACAGCGTAACCAGTTGGAAGGCCTTGCTGGAGAACGCCCGAGCCGCGGAACGCGCCAATCGCCTCCACCCGCTGGATCCGCCCAAGCCGGCCTACGTGCAAGAGGTGCTGAGCGACTGCCGCGGTCACGTCGTAGCCGCTTCCGACTATGTTTCCGCCGTGCCGCTCTCGTTGGCCAAGTGGATTCCCGGCCGCTACACGGTCTTGGGGACGGACGGATTCGGTCGCAGCGAGGCCCGACGCGAGCTTCGGCGGTTCTTCGAGGTGGATGCCGAGCACATCGCCTTTGCCGCACTGTCGTCGCTCGCCGGCGAGGGGCGATTCCCGGTGGAGAAGCTGCCCGTGGTGCTGGAGGAGCTGGGATTGGACCCCGACACGCCACCGCCCTGGACGCGGTAGCGGAACCTACCCTTGCCGCAGCCTGGGGCCGGACTCCGACCCGCCGGCCGTGACGCCGACCGGGCGGGGTGCGCCGGCCTCTCGCGGAAACAGCCGATCCGCGAGACGCTCCGACATTTCCAAACAGTCGCCGTCCTCCGGTTCCGAAAACACTTCGGGCGACAAGAACACTTGCGCGGCGGGACGCAGCCCTTTTCGCCTGGCCAGGCGCCAAAGATGGAGGGACTCGCACCACGTCAAACCGTGGGCGCGGCAGAGCGACACGAACAACAATCCGCTGCTGCGATACGGCTTGCCCGTGCGAAAGACGTCCACGATCCGCAGGATGACGGCCGTCGCGCCGATGGCCGCAATGACGGCCGCCGCCCACCAAAGAAGCGTCCCGACGTCGATCGGCCGACTGCCGCGACGCTGGAACTCTTGCTGGAGTTGCTCGAGCGGAAAGCGGGAGGCCCCCAGCAACAGGTTCTTCGCGATCACGGTGAAGAAAGGCACGATCATGACAACGGCTCCCGGCACTCCGCCAAGGGGAGCAAGGACTGTCCCGGCGGCACAACGCTCGTGAGCGAGGGAGAACGATCCACGGGAGATTCACCGGCGGACGCCTCGCGTGCGTTTTGAGCGCGTTGTTCCTCGCGCAAGCGGAGGCTGTTTTCAGCGACTTCCCGGACCAGTGCGTTCGGATCGCTCAAGGCATTTCTCAGAGCTTGCAAACCCTGGGGGGAATCGGTCAGCGCCAACGCCGCGGCGGCCTCCGCGCGGATGGCCGGGTCTTCGTCCGCAAGCAATGGAATGACCGAGGATTCCACGCGAAAGACCAAATCCAACTCTTGCACGACCATCAGCGCCCGCAGTCGTCGGGAGCGAAACGGCGAAGCCAACTCCGCCCGTAGGAGACCCGTCGTGCGTCCGTCCACGCGTTTGACCAGCATTCCCGTGTCCCGACGAATATCCGGCGGGAGCATATCCCAAGCTTCCAGGAATCGGCGGAACGAGAACTCCTTAAGGCACCGTCGGGCGGCACGGCGAACCATGGGATGCGAGCTCTCCAGGGATTGCAGGATGACCGGCAGAGCGCCGGCCATGCCGCGGCCCCGAAGCTGCGGCAGCACGGCCGCCACCACCAGAGGATCAGGGTCGTGCGCGGCTTGAATCGCCAACGCATTGGCCTCGGCTCCGTGGTAATGCCCCAACGCTTCAGCCGCCGCCGCCCGCGCCGCCGGCAACCCGCGACGCAGAATCTCCCCCACCGCCGCCAGGGCTTGCGCGGCGGGAACCGCCGTCCTCACAACCGTGGATGGAATCAGACTTTGTTCGGATTCATTCAACTCGGGCAGGATCCGCGGCAAGTTGCTCAAGCACTTCAACTGTCGCAAACGCTTCAGATTGCGGCGCACCTCGGCCGGCGGATCGGCACCCACTTGCTTCACGAATTCCCGCACGAAGGCGGGATCGTCCCTTTGAGACAAAACGCCGAGAATCGCGGTCGGAATATCCCGGAGTTGCAGGAACCCGCACAGGGCCTGAACTACGGACGGATCCGCGGCGTTCCGGAACATCCGCAGAAGGGCATTGCGAGCGGGATGAACGGTGGAGCTTAGAACCTCGCGCAAGATGCCTACGTTGCCTCGGATCAGCGGAAGATACGCCTCGATCACTTCCCGCCGCTCGTGCTTGCCGTAGCGATCCACGCCCAAGGCCAGCGCGCGGCGGGCCTGCTCGGCGACCCTCTGCAAACCCGAAACATCTTGGGATTGATGGGACGCCGCCAAGGCATCGGCCAGGCGCCGACTCAGTTCCACCAAGACTTCACCCGCCCGTTCCGCCTGCTCCGCTTCGGGACGCTCCAGAAGATTCACCAACAGGGGAATCATGTCGTAGAGAGAAGACCACAGAACCACCTGATAGGCGCCCTCGCGGAGGGCTTCATCCGTCGAAACCAAAGCCTCGCGGAGGCTTTGCAGGAAGCGGATCGGCAACTGCTCGAATCGGGGAGGCCACGCCGGATCTGCGGGATCGATGCGTCTCAAGACGGCGAAATGGCCGCGTTGCTCGGGCCGCCGCAGAAGGCCGGCAACGGCCCGTTCTCTCACCTCCGCGAAAGGTGAATCCATCGCCTTTTCCAACACGATGCCTGCCGCGGTGTTGGGAGTGCGAACGAGGTGGTCGAAAGTAATATCCCAGGCTTCGGCCATGCGACACGGACGGGGATGCTGTGCCGATCGTCTGAACCACGTGCGCAGAGTGCTCGCAACCGGCCCGCGCCGGCATTCCGTGAACGTTTCGGAGCCTCCGCGATTCGCGCTGAGTCGATGACACGGTGTCTTAAAAAGTGTAGGTCACGCTGCGAGAAAATGCGGTTCGAATCCCACACCGGACCACGCAATTCCCCCTCGGTTTACGGGAAACGACGGACCAGGGCGCAAATCTCGGCGCGCGAATCTCGTCGTCTGGGAGACGCGCAAAGAAAAACCGCCGGCGAACACCGGCGGCCTGAAAACCGCGATATAGCTGTAGAATTAACGCGATATAGCTGTAGAATTAACGAGCGATCGCACCACCGCGAACTGTGATGCAAAAGAGCCTACAAGCGAGGGCGACGGGACTCGAACCCGCAACCACTGGATCGACAGTCCAGTACTCTAACCAATTGAGCTACGCCCCCGTAGCTAGCGATCCTAAACCGGCTTCCGCGGTCGCCGCACGCAGCGGAGTTCCTTCCGAAAACAACGGTCGGAAGGCCTTCGACGCTTCGAAACAGGCGATTCGTGACCGGCCGCATCGCAATCGATCGACAAGGCCCGCCTCTCAGGCGTTGCCCTGCGATCCACAATAGTATTTTAGCCTTTACTGCCGACCTCTCCAAGTCGGGGAGACGACAACGCAAGCGACGGCGGCGCGGATCTCGCTCCGCCTTTTTCGATTATCCCGGCGGTTCCGATTTCGGCAAGGGGGTGTGCACGAACCGGTCGCCGACCCGGGCGTTGCCCTCTCGGCCGAATTGTGAGCTAGGCTTGAGTAGGGCCGCGGGCATTTTCGCGCGTGCTCCCGGAAGACCCATTGCCCCCCATCAGGGGCCTGCCGAGTTCGTCTCGTTCGTGTTTCTATTCGAGATCGGCCTATGTGGTACTATCTGAATCGCGGTTTGAACCTTGCCGCCCGAGAGATCGGCCGCCTGGAACCGGAACATTGGTTGCTGCTCGGCATGCTTGCCGTCGTCTTGGGCATGCTTTGGTTGCGGGGTTTTGGTTCTCGTCGCAACTACTGAACCTGCCCTGGAACGCTCAAAGCTCAGGCTTGGACGCCAACCCCTCCAGAGGAATGCCTTCGTCAATCAAGAGGACGGGGATTTCCTCTCGAACCGGATAGGCTACCGCCCCGTCTTCCCGGACCAACAGTTCCTCCACCGGTTCGTGGATCACTTGCCCTGCCCGATTCGTGAGCCGTCCTGCGGCAATGGCTTCATTGACCGCGGCCACCAACGCCGGTTCGGCAAGTCGCAGGGGTCGGCGTGTTTCGGGACAGGCCAGGATGGCCAGCAGTTGCGCGTCCAGCATCTCTTTCTCCATTTGCAAAACGTACCGCGGATTACGTAGCCCGCTCGTTTCGAGGCGTTGCGTGCACGAGCCGCGGCGGCCCCATTTCGGTGGGCGTCAGAACTGCCGCGGCCTTTCGGCGACTTCCACTTCCAATTCCAATCGCTCCTTGCCGCGGAGGATACCGACTTTGACTTTGGCTCCCACGGCGGATCGGGCCACGGCAATACTCAGGGCGGCCGGCTCCGGGATGGGTTTGCCGTCCCAGGTGAGGATAATGTCGTCGGGCAGCATGCCGGCGGCTTCGGCGGGAGAGCCTGGTATCACGCGGACCACTTTCGCGCCGGATGCCGCTTCCAGGTTGCCGCGCCGGGCGTCCCGTTCCGAGACCTCTTCCATTTGCACGCCCAGCCAACCGCGGCTGATCCGCCCGGTCTCGCGAAGCTGCTTGTACACATCCTGAACGACCCGGCTGGGAATGGCGAAACTGATACCGCGATAGGCCTCGCCGAAAATGGCCGTATTGATGCCGACGATACGCCCCTTCATATCGACCAAGGGACCGCCGCTGTTGCCGGGATTCAAGGCCGCGTCGGTTTGAAGGAATTCCTGGTAGCCGCCGGCGTTGGTGGCCGCCCGGCGCTCCTTGGCGCTGATGATTCCCGCGGTCACGGTATGGCGCAGGCCGTAGGGGTTGCCGATCGCCAGCACGGTATCGCCGACCTCCAATTGATCGCTGTCGCCCCAGGGCACGGCGGAGAGCTTGTCGGCGGAGATCTTCAGCACGGCCAGGTCATTGACGGGGTCGGCGCCCACCACGGCCGCGTTGTGCAGGGTTCGCCCGTCGGCCAAGCGCACCGTAATCCGCGAGGCATCGTTGATGACGTGAAAATTCGTGACCAGGTAGCCCTCCGGATCGACGATCACGCCCGATCCCATGCCCTCCTCACGGAACTCGGGTTGGAAAAAATGCCGCCATTCATCGGGGACCGAAGCCGGCACGTCGCGGCGCACGGTCTCGATACCCACGACTGCGGGAGACACGCCGCGGACGATCCAGCGGAACCGTTCACGGGGTTCGGGCGACTCCTCCAAGACCCGGCGGGCCACTTCGAACTCAGCCCGCAGCTTGCCCCGCGTCCAAGCGTACGGAATGGATTCCAGCAGATAGGGCGAGGCCAGCAGAGTCGCCATCATCAGCAACAAGAAGAGCAGCAAGCCGACACGCACGCGCCGCGGCGGCCGCTGCACGGTCAGCGGTTCGGGGTGCGGAGGCCACGGCGAGAATTGCGACTCGCCCACCGCCACGGCCGAGATCGGTTCCCCCGCGGGCCACGTTTCATGTTCGCCCGCGGAAAGACTTCTTTCATCCGGGGAAGGCCTGTCCGGTCGGCTCTCGAAAACGCTCATGGCATTCCTTCCAACGCTGGACTACACACCCGACAGCGCTCAAGGCGCCGCGAGGATGCGGCGAACTTTCCCGCAGGACAGACCGTGCGGGCGGCGCGATTACTCACTCCTTCATTGTATCGTTCGTGCCAATCCGCGGCCGCAGCGGGAGGTTGCGGATCGAATCGAACCGGCGTCCTACCGGCAGGGGCAACGGACACGAGCACATTCTTGATGCCGCGCGGATTCCTCGGCGGAAGGCTTAAGCCGCGGCTCCCGCGTGCGGGAACGCACCGCAGACGGAATCGCCGGGACCGGTGACGTGCATCGCGTCGGGTCCACGCCGACTTCGCTCCCCGAGCCGTGCTAAAAGGAGGACGCTTAAAGGAAGACAATGCCACGTCGGACAGGTCGCACCCGGCACGATTGATACAATCGAATCGTCGGGCATTGCTCGGCGGCCGACGTGCAACCCGGACGCCGGGGCGACGTACGCACGCCCGGCGGCATGGGATACAATCGCAAAGATGGAGCGTTCGGGCGTCGGGCTCACCGGCGTTGATGAGGCCCCGAAATCTGCCAAGCATGACCGGCGGGCGAGAGTCGCGGATGGTCAAGACGAAGAACCTGACGAAGTATTACGACGATCCGCGCGGCGGCACGGTTCGCGCCCTGGACGGGATCGATTTCGAGGCCCGGCCGGGGGAAATCTTCGGTTTGCTCGGTCCCAATGGGGCGGGCAAGACGACCACGCTGCGGATCCTGAGTACGCTGCTGCGTCCCAGCGGCGGGCGGGCCGTCGTGGCCGGCTTCGACTGCCTCCGCCAACCCGCCCAAGTCCGCAGGAACATCGGCTTCATGTCGGTCAACACCGCCGTCTACGACCGCATGACCGCTTGGGAGATGGTGGAATACTTCGGCCTGCTTTACGGCTGGACGCGGGAACAACTGCGTCCCCGCATGGAGCATCTGTTTGATCGTCTGAAGATGAACGAGATTCGCGACGTGCCGGGCGGGCGAATGTCCACCGGCATGAAGCAAAAGGTCTCCATTGCCCGGGCCTTGGTCCACGATCCGCCCGTGCTGATCTTCGATGAGCCGACCTCCGGCCTGGACGTGCTGGTGGCGCGCAATCTGTTGCAAACGATTCGCGAGCTTCGTGACCAGGGCAAATGCATCATTTTCTCCACGCACATCATGCGCGAGGTCGAGAAGCTCTGCGACCGCGTGGCGATCTTGTGTCGCGGACGCATCCTTACCCAGGGTACCCCCGACGAGCTGCGCCGGCATTTCGGCGAGGATGACCTGGAAGAGATTTTTTTCCGGCTGATTACGGAGGCGGAGCTTGTCCGAAACGGCGACGGCCGGGAGCAGGGCGAACGTCCCCACTCGCACCGCCGCCGCGGGGAAACCGAGGGAACGGTCGAAGCGCCGGGCGCCGCACCGAATCCGCGGACGAAGGAGATGCGGAAGTCATGACCGGGCGGAACGTGCGGATCATTTTCGAGCGTGAAATCCGCGATCAATTGCGGGATCGCCGCACGCTCATGATGGTCGCCGTGCTGCCCGTCCTGCTTTATCCGCTGATGGGACTGAGCTTCTTCCAAATCTCCCAGGTGATGCGTCCCAAGCCCAGCCGGATCTTGGTGCTTGGCGCTCAAGAGCTGGGCGACCCGCCGCTTTTCGAGGAAGGCCGCTTCGCAGCGCACCTGTTTCGGAATCCCGAGGAAGCCCGGCAACTGGAGCTCGAATTCTATACTCCCGAAAAGGCGGCGGCCCTGGGCATTGCCCCCGAAAAGGCGGACGACGACCCGGCGGTGGCGGAAACCGTCTTGCGAACCCGGGCGTTCGACGCCGTGCTGCTTTTTCCGCCCCAGTTTGCTCGGCGATTGGAGACCTTTCGCGAGGAGGTGCGGCGGGCGATCGAACGATTGAGATTGGAGCGGTCGGCGGAGGGTGAGGGGCCGAGCGGGGAGCCGCCGCTCCTAGGCGGTGCCGTAGCCCTGATCGTGCCTGAAATCCCCAATCCGCAGATCTTCTACTCCACCGCCAACGAGCGTTCCACCGAGGCCTTTCGGCGGCTGAATGACGTTTTGATGCAGTGGCGGGAGCACGTGGGCGCGGCGAACCTTTCGGCGGGCGGTTTACCTCCTCAGGCCGCCAAGCCTTTCCGCGTCCTGGAATCCGATGTGGCGGAGGACAGCGGTTTTCGCGGCGCCGCCCTCTGGTCCAAGATCATGCCGATCTTGTTGGTCGTATGGGCATTGACCGGCGCGTTCTATCCCGCCGTGGACTTGTGCGCCGGCGAAAAAGAGCGAGGCACCCTGGAGACGCTCCTTTCCAGCCCCGCGGAACGCGTCGAAGTCGTCCTGGGGAAACTGGGGGCCGTGATGGTCTTCAGCATGGCCACCGCCGTGCTGAACCTGATCAGCATGGGACTGACCGGCTGGTTGGCGCTGGGGCATCTGCCCATGTTCGCCCCCCCGCCGTGGTCCGTGCTGTGGCTGATTCCGGCGTTGATCCCCACCTCGGCGGTGTTCAGTTCGTTGGCTTTGGGCATCGCCGCCTTCGCCCGCAGCACCAAGGAGGGCCAATACTATCTGCTGCCGCTGCTGTTCCTGACGTTGCCTCTGGTGGGCTTACCGGTGGCGCGCGGCTTGGAACTGACGCTGGGAACGAGCTTGGTCCCCATTACCGGCCTGGTCCTGTTGCTGAAGGCGTTGATCGAGGGCGAGGCTGCGCAGGCCTGGCCGTTCGTTTTTCCCGTGGCCGCCGTCACCTTGGGCGGGTGCTACTATGCGATCCGCTGGGCGGTCTTGCAGTTCAACAACGAACAGGTCTTGTTCCGCGACGCCGACCGCTTCGATCTGCGATTGTGGTTGCGGCGATTGTTTCGGGAACGCCGCGACGTGCCCTCGCCCGCTCTGGCCGCGGCGTGCGGCCTGTTGATCCTTTTTGTGCGATTCGGCCTCACCCATGTCTTCGCGCGGTGGCAGATCCAGGCCGACTTGATTCGGCTGGCCGTCATCACCCAGTTGGCGGTGATCGTCGCTCCCGTGCTGCTCATGACCCTGCTTTTCGCGCGGAGCGTGACGCGGACATGGCAATTGCACACGCCGTCTTGGAGGGGAATGGCGGGAGCGATCCTGCTGGCCTTCCTGCTGCAACCCGCGGCGACCTTGCTCCAGCAGACCGTGACGCGGCTCTATCCGCTCGATCCGCTCTTGCGGGAATACCTGCTGGGAATGACCGGCGAGTTGAGCAACCCCTGGCCGATCTTCTTGGCCTTCGCCCTCTTGCCCGCCGTTTGCGAAGAAACGGCATTTCGGGGCTTCATCCTGACGGGGTTGCGGCAGGGAGTCTCGTCCCGAAACGCCGTGGTTTTCAGTGCTATTCTCTTCGGGCTGAGCCACACCATCCTCCAGCAATCGATCACGGCCTTTGCGGCCGGTTTGGTTTTGGGGACCATCGCCCTGGTAACGCGGAGCCTGTGGCCGTGCATCGCCTTCCATGCCGTGCACAACTCCTTGACGTTGGGGACCGGCATGTTGGCCGCGGTGTTGACCCAAGATTGGGGACGCTATGAAAGTATGCGGCCCGGCGTGACGGCGATCGTTCGCCGATTGGGGAGTTTCTCGGAGGACGGCTTTGCGTACCATCCCGCCGTGACGGTCCTGTCGCTGCTTGCGGCGGGCTGGGTGCTGCTGTGGATGTATGCACCCTCGCACCTCCGCGCTCCGGGCGACAGCGATACCGAACCGCCGCTCGAGGATGAGGATGAGTGACCGCGCAACCGCCACCTCCCAAAGCGCCGGGCTTTCCAGGGAACCCCTACGGATTCAGGCGGAATGGGTCTTGCCCATCAGCGGCCCGCCCTTGCACTGGGGTTGCTTGCGGATTCGAGCCGGGCGGATCGACTCCGTGGAGCCCGGTACGCGCCCGCTTTCGGAACGCGATCCGAGCCTGATCGTTCTCAGCCGCACCGTGCTGATGCCGGGGCTCATCAACGCGCATTGCCACCTCGAACTGAGCGGATGGAATCGGCCCCGCGAGGTCCGGCAAGCGTTCCCGAATTGGGTGCCGGAGGTGGTGGCATTTCGCCGCTGCTCGGATTATCGGCCGGGCGAAGCGGTGAGAGCCGGTCTGGCCGAGTCTTTGCGGCATGGCACGGTTTGGATCGGGGACATCCGGCCGGCCGCGCTCTTGGCTCCCGGCTCCGAGGGGAATGGAGGCGACGGCCGGTCGCCCATGGAGGGACCGCGGCCCGGCGTGACCTCCTTCCTGGAAATTGTCGCCCCCTTGGGCAAAGAGCCTCGCGAAATCGCCGCCCTCGTGGAAGCGCACTTGGAGCGGTGCGAGGCGAGCGGATGGCTGCCCGGCTTGAGCCCGCACGCGCCGTACACCATTCCCTTGGCCGTCTTGGACGAAATCGCCGAGTGGTGCCGCCGCTATGAACTTCCTCTGGCAATCCATTTGGCGGAAACCGCGGAAGAACGACGCTTGCTGCAACACGGCGACGGACCGCTGCGCGCGATGCTGGAGCGATTGTCGGCCTTCGACCCGCGGCACTTCCCCGGCGGCCTCG
>Ga0067045_1030269_pt1 | contig 15981 bp, 10 predicted proteins | sample TerdegcTABiofilm_FD_59184 | JGI IMG/M metagenome (GOLD analysis project Ga0067045, IMG submission 59184) | Combined Assembly of (Gp0054472, Gp0054536) Wastewater bioreactor microbial communities from Singapore -Terephthalate degrading...
CCCGCCATGCCGACATCCTGTGGCGGCTCGATCTGGTCGAGCAGTGCGGCATTCATCGGCACGATGCTGCGCATGGCTCGCCCGTAGTCGTGGGCGATGTGCTCTACATCAATACGTCGAACGGCGTGGACGACAACCATATGATGACGCCGGCGCTGGAAGCGCCCAACCTGGTTGCCGTGCACAAGAGGACGGGCAGACTCCTGGCGCGCGACGGCTTGAGAATCGGCGAGCGCAACATCCACGCGGCATGGTCGTCTCCGGCCTACGGAACTGTCGGATCGCGCCGAATGATCTTCTTCGGCGGTCCCGACGGCGTCTGCTACGCGTTTGAGGCGCTCGCAGAGACGGCAAGCTCTGAGGCGCCTCTGCAGACCCTGCGCGAAGTGTGGCGATATGACGGCGATCCCGATGCGCCCAAGCAGGATATCTTCCGATGGCAGGACAATCGCAAGGAAGGCCCGAGCACGATCCTGGCCATGCCGGTGGTGGCCGGCGGGCGCGTCTACACGCTTGTGGGCGGTGACCTGTGGCACGGCAAGCCGCAGTCGTGGCTCCACTGCATCAACCCATCCGGCGACGGCGACATCACGCGCACGGGCGCGGTCTGGACCTACGCGTTCGACGGCTACGCAACCGCCACGCCTGCCGTCAAGGACGGTCTTGCCTACGTCGTCTCCTCGAAAGGGGTCGTCCATTGCGTGGACACAGCCGACGGCAAGGCGATCTGGCAGCACGACACGCGGCAGGAGACATGGGCGTCGCCGATCCTGGCGGACGGCAAGCTCTATGTGACCACGCGCAACGGCGGTCTCGTCATCCTCGCAGCAGGCCGGACGAAGCGGGAGCTCTGCTCGGTCAGGCTCGACGGCGCCCTCAGCGCGTCTCCGGCCGCGTCGGGCGACACGCTCGTCGTGGCAACCATGCGCACGCTGTATGCATTTGGGCGCGTCACGCGCTCCGGCTCAGGCGAAACCAAGCAGAGCGTTGCCCCGTAGTCCTCATCGGGCCGATATGGCCCACCGTAAGGAGGTGTCTCTCATGATGCGTCGTATCGCGCCCGCGCTGGCGCTGCTCATGGCGATGGCGGCTGGCGCTCAGACCGCCAAGGCGCCCAAGATCGAAAAGGCCGACTTCAAGGATCCGGGCAAGGTCGCCTATCGCTTTGCGAAGGGGCAGACGGAGTCCTACCTGACCGAGACGGTCACAGACACCAAGACCGCCGTTCAGGTCATGGGTCAGGAGATGAACATCAACGCCAAAGGCACAACGCGCCAGTACATGACCATCAAGGTACTCGATGACGCTGTGCCCACCAAGGCCGAGGTCTCCACCGAGCACATGCAGATGAAGCAGTCGGTGGACGGCGGCATGTTCGCCATGGAGATCACCGTTGATGACAAGAAGATCAAGGCCACCATGGGCGATCAGGTGCTGGTGGACAGCGAGGGCGGCGTCTCGAACCCCATGATCGAGCAGTTCACGACGGGGCTGGAGGTTCTCGGCAAGAAGGCCATCGTCCTGATCGAGCCGGACGGACGCATCGGCTCGAAGATCGAGGGCGATCCCGAAGCCGCGAAGTATCTGCGCAATCTGCCCGACCAGACCGTGTTCGCGATCGTCTGGAAGCAGCTTGAGGGACTCAAGCCGGGTGATACGTGGGACATCGAGTCGGAGCTGCGCACGATGCAGCAGCTCGAGCTCGCCAAGCCCATCAAGCTCAAGACCACCTACAAGGTCGTCGGCGGCGCGAGCGTGGACGGCGTGGAGTGCATCGAGATCGAGTCCCGCTCCGTGGTCAAGGCGACGGACGTCGAGGCCATCACCAAGCAGGCCGGGCAGGAGATGAAGATGAAGCTCGCGTCCATGGCCTGGGAGATGACCGGCAGGGCGTTCTACGATCCCGCGAAGAACCGATCGGTCTACGGCACCACCAAAGGTACCGTTGAGATCGAGGGCAGCATGGACGTAGATCAGGCTGGCAAGACGGACGTCAAAGTGATCGTTGACCTCAACGGGACGGTGCGCCTCAACGCGCCCTGGAAATAGGCTGGTCGTAGGCGGGCCGCTCCGGCGGCTCGCTTCCCATAGCAGCCCCGGAATCCAGAAAACGCGCCGACCGTTGGGCGCAGGAATGGCGGCAGACTCCGCGAATAGGTGGCGTGGAGGTCGCCATGATCATGGTGCGTGGCGCGGACGTTCGCACAACGCGCCTTCCCTACATCCTCGCGTTTGCCGTGATTGCCGCCGCGTCACTCGCGGCTGCGACGCTGTACTATCGAGCATTCCGCCAGACCCTGCTGGCTGAGGCGCAGGAGAAGCTCCGCCTCGTAGCTGAGCTCAAAGTCGTCCAGGTTCAGCACTGGCGCCGAGAGCGGCTTGGCGATATCGAAGTGCTGGCCGAAAACCCTGCCTTTGGCGAATACGTGGCCAGGGCGCTGGCGGCGCGCGCCGCTCCCGGCGCCACGGAAGCCATCGTGAACTGGCTTGGGCGCTATCTGACGCCGTTTGGCTATGATCGCGTCACCATCTTCGATGGGAACGGACGCGAACGGATCGTCGTGCCGGCAAGACCCGAGCCCCCCTGCCCTGTCGTTCATGCGAGCCTCGGCAAGATCCTCCGATCCGACCGACCGGTCTTTCTGGACCTTCATCCGGCGGGCCAAGCGCATGTTCCGAGGCTCTCGACAGCTATCCGCATCACCGCCGCGGGCCCGTCGAGAAGCCGCCGAAAGGTCATCGCGGCGCTGGTGATGCGTTCCGACCCCGAGCGCTACCTCTTTCCGCTCATCAAGCGTTGGCCGTCGATGAGCCAGACATCCGAGACACTCCTCGTACGACGGGACGGCGACAGCGTCCTGTATCTGAACGAGCTGCGCCTGCGCAAAGACACCGCCCTGAGGTTGCGCCTTCCGCTCAGCCAAACCAGTCTGCTGGCGTCACAGGCGATCCATGGCGCCGTGGGACCCGTCAAAGGCACCGACTATCGCGGCAAGCCTGTCCTTGGCTATGTGCTGCCAGTTCCCGACAGTCCATGGTTCCTCGTCGCCCGCGTGGATGAGGCCGAGGCGCTGGCGCCGACGCTCAAGATGCGGGGACTGCTGGCGCTGATCGTGGGCATGGTGCTGGTGCTGGCGGCCCTCGCGCTCGGCATGGTGTGGAGCCGGCAGCGCAGGTTGGCGCTGGATCAGGAGCTGGCTGCCGTGCGCGCCCTGACGGAAGGCGAGAACCGTTACCGACTCGTCCTTGAGACCATGGACGAGGGCTACCTTCTGATCGGCCACGATCTCCGGTTCATCTACGTCAACCGAGCCGCGGCCCGGCAGCTCGGCAGAAGCGCTGAGCAGATGGTGGGGCAGCTCGTTACGACGTGTTTCCCCGACGTAGAGGAGACCCGGGTGTGGCGAGCCGTCACTGCATGCCTTTCGGATCGCACCCCTCAGACCGCAGAAGTTCGGACGAGGGACGCTCAGGGCAAGCCGGCAACGCTGGTGATGAAGATTCAGCCCGTTCCCGAGGGCGTCCTCGTCCTTTCCCTCGACGTAAGCACCGAGCGCCGACAGGCTGACGAAATCGCAGAGTCCGAGCAGAGGTTCCGCACCCTAACCGAGAACATGGCTGAGGGCGTGGCCCTCCACGAGATGATCTACGACGAGTACGGCAACGCCAGGGACTATCGCATTGTGTACGCCAATCCAGCGTTTGCGAGACACACCGGCATCGCGCTCGAAACTGCGGTCGGCAGAACGGCATCCGAGGTCTATGGAGGTTCGCCGCCGTATCTGGCGGAGTACGCTCGCGTGGCCGAGACGGGCGAGCACTTCGAAACGGAGGTGTACTTCGAGCCCATGCGGCGTCACTTCCGCATTTCGTCCGCACGGCCCCGCCCCGGCACGTTTGCGACGTTGTTCGAAGACGTCACCGACCGCGTGAACCGTGAGCGCGAGCTGGCGGACAGGACGGCCGAGATGGAACGCTTCACCTACGCCGCATCCCATGACCTGCGCAGCCCGCTCGTCACCGTGACGACGTTCCTGGGATACCTCAAGGAGGATCTGAACAAAGGAGACGCCAAGAATGCCCTCAAGGACATCGAGTTCGCCGAGCAGGCCGCCTCCCGAATGAGCAAGCTGCTTGACGAGCTGCTGCGTTTGTCGCGCGTGGGGCGTGTCGTGAATCAGGCGACGCCGACGACGTTCCACAGTATCGTGAATGAGGCTCTTGCCGCAACGGCGGGTGCGCTCACAGCGCGAGGCGTCGCGGTGGAAGTCACAGGGGATGACGTGCATCTCTCCGGCGATGTGTCCCGATTGGTGGAGGTGGTCCAGAATCTCGTGGACAACGCGGTCAAGTTCATGGGTGATCAGGCTAAGCCGCGAATCGAGATCGGCGCTGAAGGGACCGGGCGCGATACCGTGTTCTACGTGCGGGACAATGGCATGGGGATCGAGCCGCGCCACCAGTCGCGCGTGTTCGGGATGTTCGACCAGCTTGACCCGCATGCGCCCGGGATAGGGGCGGGACTGGCGCTGGTTAAGCGAATAGTCGAGTACTATGAAGGCAAGATCACCGTCGAGAGCGCCGGGGCAAATGCCGGGACGTGCTTCCGCTTCACGCTTCCGGCGGCGATCAGATAGCGCAGGCGAGCATGATCGAGCGTGATGCCAGATTCAGGGGGTAGGAACATGCAGGGTAAGCCGATCACGATTCTGCTGGTGGAAGACGACCTTGCGCATGCGGAGATCGTGCGCCGCAATCTGGAGCGCGCGAGGGTCGCCAACAAGCTCATCCACGTTGAGGACGGCGAGGCGGCGCTGGATTATCTCTTCCGGCGCGGGGCGTATGCCGACGGCACGCAGTTCCCCGAACCCGGGGTCGTGCTGCTCGACCTGCGACTGCCGAAAGTAGATGGTCTGGAAGTGCTGCGCATCGTCAAGAGCGATCCTTCCACAGCGCGTCTGCCCGTCGTGGTTCTGACGACGTCTGCGGCAGAGAGCGATCTGATCAAGGCCTATGACCTCGGAGCCAACAGCTATCTTGTGAAGCCGGTTGACTACGGCAAGTTCGCCGAGTTGATGGAGACATTCGGCTACTACTGGCTGGTCTGGAACGAGTATCCCCACTGAGTCCGACGGCGCACCCGGCGCGCGACCGGTCGCTCGAACATGGCCGCGCACCGCGGCGGGTATACTATGTGTTCGCGCCCGCCGAGGGCGTGTCATTCGTTAACGCCCGCTCGTGAGCAGGTCAATCGTGAAGTCTCCCAGACAGCCGACGGTCCAACTGATCAATCTCGGATGCGCCAAGAACGTGGTGGATTCCGAGGAGATTCTGGGTTGTCTGCACCGAGACGGTTTCGCCATACGCGGCTCGGGGCGACGCGCGGACGTCGTGGTGGTGAACACGTGCGGATTTCTGGAGTCCGCCAGGGAAGAGAGCCTCTCAGTCATTCGTGAGGCAGCTCGGCGCAAACGGCGCGGCGAGATCAAACGGCTGGTGGTGGCCGGCTGCCTCGCGCAGAGGGCCAGAGACGAGCTCGCTGCCATACCGGGCGTTGACGCCGTGATAGGGCCGGGGCAGAACGAGCGTGTGGCGGCAATCGCCGCGGGGTCCGCCGAACGGCAGCTCGTCGAGGTGGCAGAGCGGCCCGTCCATCAGTGGTCGCCTGTGCCAGTGCGCATGCTCTCGACACCTCCGTGGTCTGCCTACCTGAAGATCAGTGAGGGGTGCGATCATCCGTGCGCGTTCTGCACCATTCCGAGCATCCGGGGGCCGCACACCAGCAAGCCGTTCGACGCGGTGCTTCGCGAAGCTGAGGACCTGGCAGCCGCGGGCGTGAAGGAGTTCAACCTCGTCGCGCAGGACACCACGCGCTATGGGCAGGATCTGCCCGGTCATCCGGACCTCTCGGAGCTCCTGCGAGCGCTCTCGGAAGTGGACGGCATCCGATGGATCCGCGTGTTCTACGCCTACCCGTCCGCGCAGGTGTATCGCCTGGCCGAGACTATGGCGGAGCTGCCCAGGGTGTGCCGGTATCTGGACATGCCGCTGCAGCACTCCGATGGCACGCTGCTACGCCGAATGCGCCGGCCCGGCGACGGCGAGCGCTATCTCCGTATGATCGAGCAAATCCGCCAGACGGCGCCCGGCATCGCGCTCCGAACGACGTTCATCGTGGGGCTGCCCGGTGAGACCGAGGAAGCATTCGAGGGACTGCTCCGCTTCGTCGAGCAAGCCCGATTTGACCGCGTCGGCGTGTTCGAGTTCTCTCCGGAGACCGGCACGGATGCGGCAACGATGGAGGATCAGGTCGAGCCGACTGTCCGACGTCATCGGCGGGACAGGCTGATGCGGTTGCAGCAGGACATTTCGCTGGACGTCCATCGAGGCTGGATTGGCCGGGAGCTCGAAGTGCTGGTGGAGAGCGTGCAGGGCGGCGTAGGCATTGGCCGCTCCTACCGCGACGGGCCCGAGGTGGACGGAACGGTGCGCGTCGCAGCCTGCTCCGCGCGTCCGGGAGAGTTCTGTACCGTCCGGATCAACCATGCCGACGTGTATGATCTGGGAGGCGTCATGACGACGCGCCCCGGCGCTGTTGCCGCGGCGGGCAACGGTGCGTGTGGCGTCGAGGGCCGCGACCGTGGGACGCGCGACACGCTCACAACAACGGTAAGGCCGGCTGCTGGCCGGCCGTCTTCTATGGAGGCCAAGCTGTGACAGCTACGCTGGGAACGAACACACTGACGGAATCGGGCGGCTCCGGGTCGCGCGAGGACCTCGCGCTGATCTATGCCGGGGACCTGCTCCACATGGCGATACTGAATGCCGGGGCTCCCCTCAAGGTTTCGGAGGCGGCACGGGCATGCAACCGCCCGGATGTGGATCTGCGGCTTGCGCGCGTCGTGCTGGCGTCCATGCCGCACCGCTTCGCGCTCGCCGACCGCAAGTGGACGGTAACGACGCGCAACGCCGACCCGCGCCGGCCTGTCGAACGGTTGATCGAGGATCTTCTGGAAACGATCGGCCAGCCGCTGCAGGTATCGGCCATAGCCGCCGAGATCGCCGCCGTCGTCGGGCGTCCTGCCGAAGCGATGCTGGGAGTGGTCGAGCGGCTGGCTAAGAACTCCGAGCGGTTCGCTCCCATAGGCGCGCGGGGCTACGTGCGTGCATGCTGGTTGCTCGACGTGCGATCCGAGGACCCCGAGGATGTGCTGTTCGACAACTTCCTCGAAAGCACCGATATAGCGCCCTACGAGTCGGCTGCCACGGCAATCAAGCCCGGTGATCCGGCAAGCGTAGCCGCGTTCCTCGACGCCGTGGGAGAGCCCGTTCCTGGGAAGGTAGTCCAGTTCCTCGCCTGGCGCGCCGATCCCCGGGGCTTCGAGCCGATGGCATTCCTGAACGCATTGCTCGACACGGGCGCCGTTGCTCTGTCCACCCGCATGTGGATCGGCCCTGCCGTAGCGGCCGAACTGGGGCTGGCCTTTCCGGCCATTGCCGAGCGGCCTGTATCCGACGATGTCGTGGCAGCTCCCGATGTGTCCGAGCCTCTCACGATCAACGACGAAGAGCGCGAGCAACTGGTCGACTTCGTGCTCCGTTCGGATGGCACCACCTTTGTGGCTCGCATGCTCGAGGACGTCTTCGAAGTGACGGAGGGAGAGCCGACCTTTGAGGCAGATCGTCAGTCGGTGCTCGACTGCCTGAGGAACGATCCGCGCGTCGTGTGGATCGGCGGCGACCGGTTCATGCCCACAGGCGCCATACCCGACTACGTCTTCACGGTCCCGGAGAGCCTGAAGTTCGTCGAGGGGCAGTATCTCGACTCTGAAGGCAACGAGATGGACATCCTGCTCGAGGACGACGGCCTCAGCGGAGGACTGAAGGCCGAGATCATGTCGCCGCTGGCTCAGGATGTGCTGGATGAAGAGCCTCTGGAGACTCCGGAAGGCGAGGCTCCGGTCACGGTGCGCTGCGTGCTTCGCTTCCACCACAAGGAGATCGGCACCTTCCCGCTGTGCCAGTTGCCGCCGGGCTACTTCCCCTCCGAGACCAACATCGTGCAGGTGGACGTCGAGCTGCCCAACGGTCAGGTGGTGCAGGCATGGGTCAACCACGATACGCGCCTGATGTACGGTCTCCTGGACTGGTACGAGACCGTCCCCATCGATTCCGGCGCCGTTTTCTACATCGAGCGCAAGGCGCCGGATCGCTATGCGATAACCTTCGGCGAGGAAACCGAGCCCGAACTCTTCGTCAGCCGGAACCGGCTCAATGATCTGCTCGACCTGCGAGTGCAAGCTGAAGAAGAGGATATGTCCACGTTCGACATCCTCCGGACGATCATGGAGCACTACCGCAAGGGCCTGGTGTTCATTACGGCCCTGACCGAAGTCTGTCTGGTTAGGCGCACGCGGCGGCGGACGGTGGCTTCGATCCTGTCCGGCTACCACTGCTTCTTCCAGCGGGATCGGCGCTGGGTGTTCGACGCGCGCAAGCTGAGCCAGGGCTTCGACCGCAGCAAGCGCAAGTACATGATCACTCGGTAACGGCGGGGCCGTGCAGAGGGTTTCCATCGGAAGGGGCGGTCTCAGCTCATGAGCGTTCGCGTACGATACGCACCGAGCCCTACCGGGTCGCCGCACGTGGGCAATCTGCGTACGGCAGTGTTCGACTGGCTCGCCGCGCGCAAGTACGGCGGCCAGTTCATCACGCGCCTCGAAGACACCGATCGCGACCCCAAGCGCTACAAGCCCGAGTACATTCGCGAGATCGAGGAGAGCCTGATCTGGCTCGGAATCACGCCGGACGAGTGGTGGGTCAGCGGGGGGCCGTGCGGGCCGTACATTCAATCGGAGCGGCTGCACCTCTATCGCGAGGCAGCCGATGCGTTGATCGCCCGAAACATGGCATACCGGTGCTACTGCACCGAGGAGCGCCTCGCCGAGATGCGCGCTCAGCAGCAGGCAACCGGAACCAGCACGGGCTATGACCGGCGCTGTCGGTGGCTGACCGACGCCGAGCGCCTGCGGCTGTCCGAGGAGGGGCTCCCCTACACCGTCCGGCTGGCGGTGCCGCTGGAAGGGACCACCGGCTACACCGATCTGGTCTTCGGCGACGTAACCTTCGACAACCGCACCGTGGATGATCAGGTCCTGCTCAAATCCAACGGTTGGCCGACCTACCATCTCGCGGTGGTCGTGGACGACCATCACATGGGCATCACGCATGTGATCCGCGGCGAAGATTGGATGCCCAGCACGCCCAAGCAGGTCCTGCTCTATGGCGCTCTCGGCTGGGACCAGCCCGTGTGGGTGCACATCCCCCTGACGCTCGGGTCCGACCGCAAGAAGCTCTCCAAGCGCCACGGCGCCACCCAGTTTGTGGACTTCATCCGGATGGGATATCTCCCCGAGGCCATGTTCAACTTCATGGTGCTGCTCGGCTGGGCGCCGGGCGACGACCGGGAAGTCATGACCGTGGCGGAGATTCTGGAACGCTTCGACCTGAACGGCATCGGGCGCAACCCGGCCATCTTCGACTACGACAAGCTGCGCTGGATGAACGGAGAGCACATCCGCCGATGCGATCACGGGCGGCTGGCAGAGCTGTGCAGGCCGTTCCTGGCGGAGGCCGGGATCATAGGCGATCCCCCCAGCGAGGAGGAGAACGAGACGCTCGCAGCGCTCATCCCGCTCATGGTCGAGCGCATGCACCTGCTGTCGGACGCTCCCGCTCTCATGGCTCCCTACTTCCGCGATCCTGAGGAGCCCGATGCTGCGGGACGCCGGAAGTGGCTCACCGGGTCCGACGCGCGGAGCAGACTGACCGCTTGCGTCGAGGCGTTCTCGTCCGACGGGTCGCCGCTCACGGCGGAATGCGCGGAGGAGACGATCAATCGGGTGGCGGAGTCTCTGGGCATACCGCGCGCGCCCGTGATCCACACGGTAAGAGTGGCCGTGACAGGTACGATGGTCGGACCCGGACTGTTCGAAGCGCTGGCGGTTCTGGGACGGGAACGCGTCGTGCGCCGCCTGGAGCGCGCGCAAGAATGGGTGGTGGAATGATAGACAACGCGCTGGACATCAACACGCTCTTCGGGCCGTTGCCGAATGCATCGGTGGACCTCTCGGTGGACGACCTTCAGGAGCTGATGAGGCGCCACGGCATTGCCGCATGCTGCACCCTATCCACCATCGGCATGCTGTTGGATCACAACACCGGCAACGCGGCGACGCTTGCCGCCTGCCGCGAGATGCCCGCGCTTATCCCGACCGCCACGGTGAATCCCATCGCGTATTTCGGCGGCGAAGGCCCTGCCATGCAGTTCGTCGAGGACGGCTTTCGTCTTGTGCGGTTTTTCCCCGCATCACAGGGATGGCCCTACGCGTTCGCACCGTTCCGCACTCTCATGGGAACGCTGGCCTCGCGGGGGATACCGATCCTGATTCACCTCAACGGCCCGGGCAGCGCTACGCTCCTGATGGATAGCCTGACGGGCATCGAGGGCCGAATCGTGCTCGCCGACGTGGATGATCGCCAGATTGCGGAAGCCGTCGCGCTCATGCGCCTGCATCCCAACCTGTATGTGGAGACATCGGGGCTTTCGGCTGCCGGCGCCGTTAAGCTCCTCGTCGCGGCGGTGGGCAGCGAACGCGTGATATTCGGCTCGGGAGCCCCGGCACGGCCGCTCGGCGGGGCGCTGGCAGCCATTCGCCACTCGGGACTTTCCGACGCCGACCTGGCTCGCATCATGGGAGGCAACGCACGGAGCCTTTTGGGGCTCTAGCGCCGGTGACGATGGCGGCCAGCATAGCCGCGCAGGGCCGCATCAGGAGTTCGAGACTGTCCGCCCAGCGCGTGGCAGGATGAGTGCATAGACACTAGAGCGACAGGGAGAGGCGCAGTGCCTGTTTTCGATATCCACAGTTGGTTGGGCGGCAGCATCGTGCCGGGGATGGCCCAGAATGTCGAGGCGTTGACCAGCGCCATGCAGGATGCGGGCATTGATCGTGCGGTGATCATGTCGGCCCATGCACGCCTGGTGGATCCGCTCGCGGGCAACCGACTGGCCGGCGCGGCCGTCGAGCGCGCGCCGAACCTCTACGCGTGTTTGGTGGGCCATGTCAACAGGCCCGAGAGCTCGCTCAATGCCATGCGCGAGCTGATGCCCCGGCGTCGTTTTGTCGCGCTAGCGGTTCTGGGACGAAGCTGGCACGAACCCGTCAGCCGAGCGCAAGCCGACGAGCTTCTGAACGCCTATCGGCGCTACACCAAGCCGATCATGGTGTGCGCTCTGGATGCCGATGGGGTGCACGCCGCGCTCGACATCGCCAGGGCCTACCCCATGCTGCGGGTGGTGATGCTCGGAATGGGCGGTCGGGACTGGCGTGATGCCGTCCGTGCCGCGCACACCGCCACCAACATCATCCTCGAAACATCCGGTGCGCTCGAATGCCCGAAGCTGGTATCGGCTGTCGAGACCATCGGGGCGCACAGGATCGTCTTCGGCTCGTGGTCGCCCCACACCGCCGCGCCTGCCGCCATAGGCATGATCGAAGACGCTCCCATATCGGACGACGCCAAGCGGCGCATCTTCTGGGATAACGCCATCCGCCTATTCGATCTGGAGTCGCCGCCGGCGTCCGACGAGCAGTAGGGCGGACGAACCGGTCCGTCGGCGACGCTCCGTGCGCGCCGAGCGCGTGAAACCTGACATCGGTCCGATCCGTCTGGTATGCTCGAGCGGTGATGCCTGACCGCCTGGAGGTGCGCGGATCGTGATCGAAATCGTCGGAATCACCAAGAGCTACGGCGACAAGCGGGCGGTGGACAATCTGACCCTCGACGTTCGCGACGGCGAGATATTCGGTTTCATCGGTCCCAACGGCGCCGGCAAGACTACCGCGATCAAGACGATCGTCGGGATGCTGCGGCCGGACAGCGGCGCCGTGCGGGTCAACGGCGTGGATGTGCAGGCCAATCCCATCGAGGCCAAACTCGGCATCGCCTACGTGCCCGACACGCCGGATGTTTACGAGCGGCTCACGGGCATTCAGTTCGTCAACTTCATCGCCGACGCCTACCGTGTGCCGCAGGATGTGCGCGTGCCGCGCATAGCGCAGCTGGCCGAGATGCTGGAGATGACCGATGCCCTCGGCGACGTGATCGAGTCCTATTCGCATGGTATGCGCCAGAAGATCGTGCTCATTGCCGCGCTGGTGCATGACCCGAAAGCGTGGGTTCTCGATGAACCGCTGGTGGGTCTCGATCCCAAGGCGTCCTTCGCGCTCAAGGGGCTGATGCGTCAGCACGCCGACTCGGGCAACACCGTCTTCTTCTCCACGCACATCCTGGAGGTGGCCGAGCGGCTGTGCGACCGCGTCGGGGTCATCGTGCAGGGCAGGCTCGTTGCCTGCGGCACGCTGGATGAGCTGAGGACGGCCGCGGACTCCACGCTCGAGAGCATCTTCCTGGACCTCGTGGACCGATGAACGGAAGGGCCATGCGCTCGCTGCTGGCCGTGCAGTTCCTGGCCGGCATGAACCTCAATGCGCTGTTCGTTCGGAAGAAGCGCGTCAAGGCCTGGCTGGCGACCGTGGGGATGGCGGCTCTGCTGTCGCCCAGCTACATCGGCATCGTCGTGCTGCAGGTCAAGGCGTTCGGCTTCCTTCGCAACAACGGTCTGCCGCTGGAGGACATGCTGCTCCTCGGCATGTACGCCGCATCGCTGTTCATGATTCTCTTCGCTGGTATCCCCACCGTCTATGCGTCCCTCTATCAGTCGAAGGAGCTTTCAGCGCTGCTCCCCCTGCCGTTCAGCCCATGGCAGATCGTGGCAGCGAAGCTGGCGGTCATCTATGTCATAGAGCTGCTCGTCGGATGGGCGTTCTTCCTGCCGGCGCTGATCACCTATTTCGCCTACGGCTATGCCTCGGCGTGGCATCTGCCGATTGCCCTCGTCGGCCTGCTCCTTATGCCGATCGTGCCGCTGGCGCTCTCGGCCATTGCGTGCATTCTGATCTCCAACGTACCAGGCGTCGGACAGAGCAAATGGTTCTGGTACATAGGCATCACGGTCGCGCTGATCGGCGCATCGCTCATGCTGACAACGGGCATGATGGCCGAGGACAGCGGCGCCATGGCGGACCTGATCCAGGTCCGCATGCGGCAGATCGCGCAGATTGGCCACATGCTGCCGGGCGCTCAGTTCGGCATGTACGCGCTCGTCGATGATCGGTGGACCGCCGCGCTGCATCAAGCCGCCAACGTTGCCGTCTCCGTCGGCTATGTTCTGGCGACGCTGGCTGTCGGCTCCGCCCTGTACATCGGCCCCATCCTCCGTGGCGACGCGGCTCGACGACGGAGCCGGGTCCACAGGGGGGCTGCGGAGACGCGCGGTTTCCTTGCGTCGTACGTGCGCAAGGAGCTCCTCTGCACCCTCAAGGATCCCGCCGTGGCGATGAACGGATTGGGAGGCTACATCGCGCTGCCGCTGCTGGGCGTCACCTATACGATCATGAAGATCCAGTCGAAGGGCAAAGTGGACATCATCGGGCAGCTCGATGCCATGCTCCACAGCGAGCAGATGGCCACCCATCTGCCCTTCTTCGTCGTCGGCATCGCGCTCGGCCTGGCCACGTTCGGCAGTCTGTCGTCGCTGTTCGCTGCATCCTATTCAAAGGACGGCAAGCGCCTGTGGATCGAGAAGTCCCTGCCCGTTGCCCCGTTCTCGGTGTACGTGGGCAAACTGCTGGCGGGCTACGCCCTCGTGACGGCGCTGAACCTGCTGACGATCGCCCTCGCGACGCTGGTTGTTCCTTTCCGGGCACAGCACTGGCTGTATGTGATCGTGCTCAGCCAGATCGCCATCGGCTGGAATGCCGCGTTCGGACTGGCGGTAGACGCCATGCGCCCCAAGCTGGTCTGGAAGGACACCGTGCAGGCCGTCAAGCAGAACATGAATGTGGTGCTGGCCATGGGCGTATCCTTTGCCGGCATTGGGGCCAATGCCGGGGCGCTCAAGGCGCTGTGGGACACGCAGGCCGGTCCGCCGCTTGTCTACGCCGCAGCGCTTGCTCTAAACCTTGCGCTGCTCGCCGGCGCGCTCGCGTTCGGGCGCTCTGCGTCGGCCCGGCTGGCCCGCATTCAGGTGTAGGGAATCGGCTCAGTCAGCAGCGAGAGGGCAGCGCAGGCCGTGCATGGCGGCGGCATCCCCGGGACTCATCGTAGGAGCATTATCCATCGGCAGCCGGATCGCCGGTGCCCCGGCGACAGCGTGCCACGCCGGCATGAGGCCCGACGGCTATCCCGCGAAGTAGATATGGTACGACTGGCTTGCCTCGGGCGCGATGAAGAGGCTGAGCACGGGCCAGAAGATGCCCGCGCAGAAGAAATGGCCAATGGTGAGACCGAGGAAGAACGGTATGCCCTTGCGATAGAGCGGCAGCCCGCCAAAACGCAGGATCATGGCCTTGAGCAGCCATGCGACCATGATCGCGAACCATACGTTGAGCGACTCGCCGTAGGCCGTCGCGATGCAGAACCCCAGCGGGTGCAGAGGAAGCCTCAGCATCTGACTGCGCAGGAGACTCAGACCGGCGACTACGACAAAGCCGCCTCCCGCCGCGAACAGCCTGTTCATGTCGCGCAGCGGCGGCGCGGCGAGACGGGCAGACATCTGCTGATACTCCTGAGCCGCTACCGTCGCTCTGAACTCGCCCGAGCCTCCGCCGCCTCCCGCAACGTTGCTGCCGATCTGGTAGTACGTGCTCAGATGGATCCAGAATGCCGCAGCGAGACCGATGGCGAACGCAATCCCCACGAACACGAGAAGCGTGCGCATGGGCAGCCGGTTCTCATTGGCGATCTTGGCCCCGTCGAGCTGGTAGGCAGCGTGCTCCTGCACGAAATGGTGCCTTGACAGCCAGGCCAGACTGGACAGCAGCACGAATGAACCGGTGCCGCCCCATGCCAGCGTCTGAGGCACGGACACGATGTTGAGCAGCATCTCCTTGGGCATGCCGTAGGGGTACACGAAGCCGAGGGGTACCCCCGTTTCGGCGCGGATGCGCGCGACAACGAGGACGTAGATCAGCAGCATGCCGAAGAAGCCTGCCGCGAGCCAGATCGCCATGCCAGCCGCGCGGCAGAAGGCCAGCACAAACAGGCCGGAGAGGGCCAGCCCGATCCAGGCCCACCGTTCCTCGACGACCTCGGGATCCGGCCTGCCGCGCGCGAAAGCCCTCCGAAGGCTCTTCATCAGCGTCGCTCGCAGCCCCAGCAGGAGCACCAGCCCCATCGCTATGTAGCCCCCGGCCGACTGCTCTTGCGTGTAGGGGAATCCGGGCGAGTCGTAGCCCAGCGCCGTACCGGCAACGGCGAAAGCGCGGTTGAGGAAATAGAAGAACCAGATCGAGAACGTGATCTCCAGCGGCACGAAATAGCCGATGCCGATGGCCTCGATGAAGAAGATGATGAACATGGCTCCCAGCGGCGTCCATGGCCGATCCTGAAAGTAGGGACTCAGCGGAATGAAGAAGCCGATGGACGGCGCGGGCGGATATACCGTGTGGAGTATGTTGATGCCGTTGTAGAGCGCGGCGACGCCGAAACCCAGCATGAAGATGGCCTTGCGCGTTCGACGCTCGCCGTAGGATCGCCAGTCGTCCGAAGCGATGGCCAGCGGCACGGCCAGCAGGGGAAACGTCAGTCGTTCTTCGCGTATCCAGCGCCGCCTGACCAGAACGATGATGCAGTAGGCGCCGAGGAACAGCGCGCTCAGGAAGAGATACCATGCGACGATCGGCGCAGCCCAGACGGCCCACGGAAACGGCTTATCGGGGGCGCCTTCGTAGTAATCGAGCACGGCACCCCTGTCGCGCGGCGCATACCATTGCGGCAAATACTCGGCGTACCGCGCCATGGCAGGATCTGTTCGCCCCTGATACTGCATGGACACCAGGTGGGGCAGAAAGGCAC